>Ga0209701_10000128_pt1 | contig 36883 bp, 34 predicted proteins | sample CZO8metaG_4_FD_188356 | JGI IMG/M metagenome (GOLD analysis project Ga0209701, IMG submission 188356) | Vadose zone soil microbial communities from the Eel River Critical Zone Observatory, Northern California, USA - CZOApr15con2H3.8 metaG... | ecosystem: Environmental > Terrestrial > Soil >... | reverse complement strand
CCGCGCACGTCGTCGCCCGATTCGGCCGCCCAGGCGGACAGCCCGGCGCGCGCGGCGAAGAGCAGCTCGCGGGCCAGGTCGCGCGCGGTGCGCCCGCCGGGGCCCTGCGCATCGAGCGCGCGTCGCGCGACGTCCCCCTGGAACTCGAGGCGCTGCGCGAAGGTCCACCCCTTCGTCAGTTCCCAGGCAGCCTGGCGGACCGAGGGGTCGTGCAGGAGGCCCACCCAGACGGCGGCCAGGGCGTGCAGGTAAGGAGGAGGAACCATGTCCGCGCCGCGCAGCTCGAGCACCCGCTTGACCCGCACTTCGGGAAACAGCGTGGTCAGGTGATCCACCCAGTTGCCGAGGCGCGGCTCGGCCACCCCGCCCGACCGCAGCCGGCCGGTCCGCAGCCAGTCGCCGAACGTCTGGCCGCGCGCATCCAGGTACTCGGAGCCGCGGCGCACGAACAGCATCGGGACGCTCAGGGCCCAGTCGACGTACGCCTCGTATCCCCAGCCGTCGCGGAACATGGGCTCGAGCAGGCCGCAGCGGTCGGGGTCGCACTCGCGCCAGACCTGGTAGCGGAAGTCGAGCCACCCGCTGTCGCGCCCGGCGATGACCGAGCTGTTGGCGAACAGCGCGGTCACGAGCGGCGAAGCGGAGCTGGCGGCGCGCACCTTCTCGGCCAGGTCCCGCTCGTCGCTCCAGTCCAGGTTCGCCTGGACGGTGGCGGTCATGAGCATCATGTCCAGCGCGAGCCGGCCTCGCGGGCCGAGCGACTTGCGCATCGCGGCGTAGCGCCCCTTGGGCATCCAGTGCACCTCGTCGCGCGATCCGAACGGGCGGTAGCCGGTCGCCAGCCAACGCACGCCGCGCTGCCGGCTGACGCCCCGGAGGACCGCGAGGTGGCGCTCGATCTCGTCCCGCGCGGCGCGCAGGCTGCGGTGAGGCGCGCCGGACAGCTCGAGCTGGCCGCCCGGCTCGAGGGTGACGCTGGCGCCGTCCTTGAGGACCGCGATCGGCTGGCCGTTCTCGCGGTGCGCGTGCTGCGCCCCGCCGGCCTCGCGCGCGAGCGCGTCGAGGATCGACCGGATCCCGGTTTCCCCGTAATAGGGGACGGCCTCGAACGTGCCGTCGACGATGCCGATCTTCTCGTGCTCGACCCCGACCTTCCACTCGGCGCGCGGCTTCTCGGCGCCCCTGAAGTAATCGATCAGCTGGGCTTTGCCGCCGATCGGCTCGGACAGCCCGGCCGGGCCTTTCAGGTCGAGGGACATGTCGGAGCAGTGTAGATGCCGGACGCCCCGATTGGGAGCGGGCAGCCGGGTCTGAGACGGATGCCGCGACGTCCGCGCTTCGAAAGCGCAGCGCCGCCCTATGGGCGTCGACTGAATGCCGCCAGCTCCGGCCGTCCCTTGAACGCCCGCGCCGCCGCGGCCCGGATCTGCTCCTCGGCCGCCTTGGCGGCGGAGCCGGGATCCGCTCCGCCCAGCTCTTTTTCCAGCTGGTCGCAGAGGTACGAAAGGTGCTTCACGGTGGCGGCATTGATGGCGTACTTGATCAGGTTCGCCGAGTAGTCGGGCGCCTCGCGCGCGACCAGCCGTCCGAGCGCCAGCAGCTGGCGCGGCTCGCCGGGGACGGGCGCGTCGGCCTTGAACACCGACTGGAACGCCGCGTTCCCGGGGAACTCCTTGCGTACGGCTGCCTGGATCTCGCCCACCTCGCGCCCCAGGTCGCGGATCAGCACCTGCGCCGCGGGGCCCGGCTGACCGCCCGCCGCCATCCCACGCAGCGCGGTTTCCAGATCCTCCAGCACCTGCGACGGCAGGCCCGCCGCGAGGAGCGCGTCCTGGTGCTCGCGGGCTGCCTCGAGCAGGCTCCTGCCGCCGCCGGATTTCGCCGTCCCTTTCTTCCTCGCAGCCACGTTGGAAGCCCCCGCGCCTTCAGACCTGCATCAGGTCCTTTTCCTTGCCGGCGATCGTCTCGTCGACCTTCTTGATGCCGGCGTCCACTTCGGACTGCACCTTCTCCAGCGCCTTCTTTCCCTCGTCCTCCGCCAGGTCCCCGCCCTTGACCAGCTCCTCGATCATCTCCTTGGCGTCGCGCCGCTCGTTGCGGATGGCGATCTTGTGCTCCTCGCCCTTCTGCTTGACGATCTTGACGAATTCCTTCCGGCGCTCCTCGGTCAAGGCGGGGATGGGCACCCGCACCACCTCGGCGTCGGGCAGCGCGTTGATCCCCAGCCCGGCCGCGTTGATGGCCTTCTCGATGGGCTGGATCATCGACTTCTCCCACGGCTTGATGACGATCAGCCGCGGGTCGGCCACCGTCACGTTCGCGACCTGGTTGAGCGGCGTGGGCGTACCGTAGTACTCGACGCGCACCGAGTCGAGGAGCTGCGGGTTGGCGCGTCCGGTGCGCACCTTGGCCAGGTCGCGCCGGAGATCGTCCAGGGTCTTCCCGATGCGCCCGCGCAGGTCCGAGATGACGTCCTCTGCCATGCCCATGGTGCCCTCCTCAGGCGGCGCGCGGCTTGAGCGTGCCGACCGTGGTCCCCACCGCCTCGCCCCGCACCACGCGGAGGATGTTCCCGCGCACTCCCAGATCGAAGACGATGATGGGCAGGTCGTTGTCCATGCAGAGCGAGATGGCGGTGGAGTCCATCACCTTGAGGTTCCTCTTGAGGACGTCCAGGTAGCTGAGCTGCGTGTACCGCTCCGCGCTGGGGTCCTTCACCGGGTCGGCCGAGTAGACGCCGTCCACCTTCGTGGCCTTGAGGATGACCTCGGCGTGGATCTCCATCGCGCGCAGGGACGCGGCGGTGTCGGTGGTGAAGTACGGATTGCCCGTCCCGGCTGCGAAGATGACCACCCTGCCCTTCTCCAGGTGGCGCACCGCGCGGCGGCGGATGTACGGCTCGGCGAGCTGCTGCATCTCGATGGCCGACTGCACGCGGGTATAGACGCCCCGCTTCTCGAGCGAGTCCTGCAGGGCCAGCGCGTTGATCACCGTGGCCAGCATCCCCATGTAGTCGGCGCTGGCGCGGTCCATCCCTTCGGTCGAGGCGGAGACGCCGCGGAAGATGTTGCCGCCGCCGATGACGATGCCGACCTCGACGCCCAGCTCGATGACGTCGCGGATCTCCTCGGCGACCTGCTCCAGCACCTTGGGGGAGATGCCGTACTTGTTGTCCCCCATCAGCGCCTCGCCGGAAAGCTTCAGCAAGATGCGCTTGAACCGCGTGGTCGTTGGGTTTTCCGGCAAGGTGCGACCTCGGCGCGCTCTTGCGCCGCGGGAAGCTAACTTGCGAGGTCGGGACGGTCAAGGACGGCCCGGGCGGGCCGGTCCAAGAGCGCAGCGCCGCCTTATCGGCGGCGGCCGTCAGTTCGCGTCCTCGGGGACCTCCTTTGCCGTCAGCTCCGGCGCGAGGAGCGGCCGGGGCGCGCTCTCGAGCGCCACGAGCGGCTCGATCTCGACGTCCGCGTGCGATGCCTGCAGGTGCTCGAACCGCCTCGCCGCGGGCAGCACGCGGCGCTCGAGCGACCCCACCGTGTCGTTGTACGCGCGAACCGTCCCTTCGATGTGGCGCCCCAGCTTGCCCAGGTGGGCGGCGGAGTCCGAGACCCGCTTGTGCAGCTCGCGCCCGAGATTGGCGATCTCGCGCGCGTTGATCTCGACCTTCTCCTGCTTCCAGCCGTGCGCCACGGTGAGGAGCAGCGCGAACAGGGTGGCGGGAGTGGCGAGCACCACGCGCTCCGACAGCGCCCACTCGAGCAGCTCGCCGTCCTGTTCCTGGGCAGCCGCGAGGAGCGCGTCGTTGGGCAGGTACATGACGATGAACTCGGCGCTGTCCTCGAATCTCTCCCAGTAGGATTTGCGCCTGAGCTGCAAGACGTGCTGCCGCACCTGCGCCGCATGGTCGCGCAGCCGCGCGGTTCGCGTCGGCTCATCGGAGGCCTGGGTGGCCTCGAGGTACGCGCCGAGCGGCGCCTTCGCGTCGACCAGCACGGTGCGTCCCGCCGGCAGCCGGATCACCATGTCGGGCCGCAGGGTGGACCCATCGGCCGCGACCGTGACCTGCTCGAAGAAGTCGCAGTGCTCCGAGAGACCCGTGAGCTCGACCACGCGCCGGAGGTGGATCTCGGCCCAGCGTCCCCGATGCGCGGGCGCCCGCAGCGCGGTCGCCAGCTTCCCCGTCTCGTCGTGGAGCGATTTCACCTGCTGCCACAGCGCCGCGTACGCGCCCGCCCGGGACTTCTCCAGCTCCTGCACCTTTCCGTCCACCTTGTCGAGCGACTCGCGCACCGGAACGACCAGGTCGGCGATGGCCTTCTGCCGCTGGTCCAGGTCGCCGCGCGCCGCCTCCTGGAACTTCTCCATCGAGAGCTGCGCGACGCGCAGGAACTCGTCCCTGTTCGAGCGCAGCGCGTCGACCGAGAGCGACTTGAACGCGTCTTGCAACCGGGCGTTCATCTCGTCGGAGGACTTCGCCTTCTCCTCGGCTGCCCTTCGTTCCGCCTGCAAGACCGCCTCGAACCCCGCGCACCGGGCCGACTCGGTCCGCAACGCGTCCTGCAGCCCGGCTTCGCCCCGGCCGGCGCGCGACAGCGCGAGCAGCCAGCCGAGGCAGAACGCGACGCATCCCACTCCGAGCGCAAGAGCGAACCCCACGGCCGTCATCGGCGACCTCCGAAGTTGCGCTCAGGCTACACGGGGCGTCTGACACTCCTGCGCAAGCTTCGGGAACTCCACCGGAAAGCGCGGACCCCAGAACCCGCGCTCGGCCTCGGCGACCTTCTCTTCGCCGAGCCCGAAGAGCCGGTACACGGCGGCGTCGATGGCGCGTTCGAGCGCGGGGGCGGCGACCTCGATCGGTGCCCTGGCCAGGTGCGGCGCGCCCGCCGCCGCTTCCGCCGCCCGGGCCCGCGAAAGGCCCGCGAGCGCGCCCGCGGCCCCCGCCTGGAGCAGCGCGCGCGGGACCGGCAGCTCGCGCAGGACGGCGGGCTTGACGTTCACGTCGGTGGTGCGGAGCCGGTGGTAGCGCTGCAGCGCGACGCTGCCGAGCACCGCGAGAAGGGCCCAGAGCCGGTCGGCGTCGTCGCACGAGAGGGTGGACAGCGAGTCGAGGCACACCATGTCCGGTGGAACGGGCGCCGCCTCGAGCCAGCGCGCGTGCGGGGCGCGCGAGTTGGTCCGGATCCGCTGCACGCACACGCGTGGCCGGCCGAGCTGCCGTTCCGCGAGGGCGCGCAGCTGCGCGGTGGGAGCGCGCAGCGCCTTGGGACGCAAGCGGAGCGCGAAGGGCACCACGTCCTCGCCGCCCACCAGCGCGACCTCCCCCGGACGCGGCGGCCGCCGCGCCACGAAGCGCGCGTTGTCGCCGGTGCGCAAGCCGTATCCTACGTCGCACAGCTCTTCGAGCGGCGCCCCGGCGGCCTCGAGGGCCGCGCAGAGCCGCCGCTCGGCGGCGCTCCGGTAGATCTGCCACCCGCGCCCGACGCCTTGGCGCAGCTCGGCGCGGGGCGCGTCGGCGAGCCGCTCGCGCCCGCGCAGCACCCGCGCGGCCCGTGGCGGGCGCCGGCCGGCCGTCCTTCGCACCAGCACCACCGCCTGCACGCGGGTGTCCTTGGCCGCGGCGAACGGCTTGCCGAGGTCGCACACCGCCGCGAGGTCGGCGGCGTCCAGCACCGCCTCGCGCAATGGGCCGGAGCGGGCGTTGGTCATCCACGTGTCGGGGACCAGGAGCGCCGCCGTCCCCCCGGGCCGGAGGAGCGACAGGCTCCGCAGCAGGAAGGCCGCGTAGCGGTCGATCTCGCCCCCGCGGAGCGCGGGCAGCCTGTCCAACAGGAAAGCGCGCTCGGCCGCGTCGGCGACATGCCCGTACGGAGGATTTCCGACGAGCAGGTCCGCGGGCGGCAGCCGTGCCCGCAGCGAATCCGCGCGCCGCAGCTCCGCCCGTGCGCCCAGGAGCGCCAGGGCGGCGCGCGCGGCGCGCAGGGCGTCCGCATGCAGGTCCGCCCCGGACAGCGCCGCGGCGGGGGCAGCGGCCGCCGCCGCGCAGAGGAAGGCGCCCGCGCCCGCGCAGGGGTCCAGCACGCGCGACGGCGATCGCGAGGAGCCGTGCCGCAACGCGAGCGCCACCACCTCCGCCGCGACGGCCGGCGGCGTGTAGTACAGGCCCGCGGAGCGCCTGCCGCGCGCGCCGAGGTGGAGCGCGAAGAGCTCTTCCGCCGCGGCGCAGAACGAGAAGGAGAACCGCGCCCGGGGGGCGCCGGCGCGCGCCGGTCCGCCTCCTCCGGCCCACGGCGGCGCGGCTTCCGGCTCCGGCGCAGGGCCGGCGAGCAGCGCGCGCGCAACCTTCCCAAAGGCCTCTCGCGGCAGCGGCCAGGGCGGCAGCGCGCCGCCCGTCCGGGCCCGCAGCTCGCGCGCCGCCTCCTCCGCCTCGCCCCGATCGGGGATCCGCGCGCACGTCCCCGCCGGGAGCAGCCCCGCCGCCTCGGCGAGCCGCAAGGACAGCAGCGAGAGCGCGGCCCGCCCCGAGCGCAGCTCGGCAGCGAGCGCGCCGATCAAGGCGCGCCCGTGACGACGATGGGGATGTCGACCGCGAACGGCTCGCCCGCGAAGGGCGGGAACTGCATCCGGCGGGCGGCCGATTTGAGGCACGCGCCCAGCGGGCTCTGGTCGACCGCCTTCTGGTCGATCCGGGCGCTCGTCACCGCGCCGGAAGGGGCGATGGTGGTCGAGATGAGGATCTTGCCGACCTGCAGCGAGGGGTCCCGCTTGACCGCCTCGTCGACGCAGCCCTGCAGGACGGGCTTGCTCTCGTCGACCTTGCGCTTCAGCTCGTCCGGGCTGAGCGCCGGCGCGGCGGCGGGCGGGTCGCCGGGAGCGGTCGCCGCGGGCTTCTCCTCCGGCTTGCGCTCGCCGTCCGCGGGAGTGGGCGTCTGCGCGGTGCCGCTCGGCGCGGTGCCCTGCTGCGCCGGATCGGACGCCCGGTCCTTGCGTTCGGAGAGGAGCGCGAAGGCGAGGAGCGCGCCCGCCAGCGCCAGCGCCAGCACCACCAGCAGCGCGCGGAGGGGAGCACGCCGCTCGGGCTGGCCGATCCGGAACTCGCGGGCCGTCGCCGGGGGCGGGGCCGCCTTGGGGAGAGGCGTCGGCGTCTGCGCGCGAGGTTTGGACAGCTCGGCCGCTCCCCACCGCGCCAGGTCCAGCGCACCCGGCGCCAAGGCGGCGGAGTCGCCGGCCGCGGGCTGGTCCGCCTCGGGCTGCCCCGGCGCGGCGGCCGACCCGGCCTCCTCGGGGATCCGCATTCCACCGGGCGGCGTCGGTGCGTCGGGCGAGGCGGATTCCTCGACCTCCGCTCCGGCCGCGGGAGCCGGGACGGGCTCGGCGGAGGGCGGCGTGACGTGCCCGGCGGCCGATTCGAACGGCAGCTCGACGCGCCGCTCCCGCGCCTCCGGCCGCTGCGCGGCGGGCGCCTCGTCCCGCGGCGGCGGGGGCGGCGCCGGCGGCGCCGCGAAGAGCGGGACGAACTCGGGCACGTCCTTCGCCCGGATCCAGGACTCCATCCCATCCTTCCACAGGTACGTGCGCGGACCCACCTGGCCCGCCGACGCCTTGAGGGCCAGCTCCGCGCGCGTGATCGGGCCCGCCTGATTGCCCTGGATCATCGCGAACCAGACCGCCGGATCGCGCGGCGGCGGAGGCGGCGCGCTGCGCGGGGCGGGCGGCGCCGGGGAGGGAGGCGCGGCTCCTTCGCCCTTGCTGGCGCGCAGCGCCTTCTCCAGCACCTCGCTGTCCATCGCGCGCGTGCTCTCGGTGTCCGTGTCGCGCCGGGGCGCCGCCGCGCGCGCCACCGGTCCGGTGGACGGCCTGCCACCCGATTGCGAGGTCCGGACGGGCCCCGTGGCGGGCCGGCCGCCCGACTGCGACGTTCCGCCGGCCGGCGAGGGCGCCCCCGGCGAGGTACGGATCGGCCCGGTGGGCGGCCTGCCGCCGGACTGGGACGGCAAGAGCGCGGGATCGACGATTCGGATCTGCACACCGCACCGCTTGCAGCGGACGATGAGCCGCTTGCCCCGGATCTTCTCGTCGGCGACTATTAGATGCGCCTTGCAGCTTTCGCAGATGAATTGCATCCGCGCCGACTCTACAACAGATCACCGCGGCCGAAAGAGGCGGCTTACGACGCCGACGCCTCGCTGGCGCTGGACTCGCCGCCCGACTTCTTGCGCGAGGCGCGGCGGCCGCGGCGCTTGGGTTGCAGCGTGCCGGCCTTCTGCGCGCGGTAGCGTGCCCGGTAGTAATGGGAGCGGCACAATCCCTTGGCGAGCACCGGGCGGCCGCATCCAGCCACGCTGCAGACGGCGCGCGCCCCGCCGCGCCGGCCTCGGCCGCGGCCGCCGACGCCCAGCTGGCGAGCGATGTCGCCCACGTCGATCGTGCTCTGCAGCGAGCGCTGCACGCTCTCGGCGATGATCTGGCCCAGCTGCGAGCCGATCTGCTCGCCGAGGTTCTGCACCCACGCGCCCATCCCTTGGTTTCGACGACCGCGACCGCGCGCCATCGGTCCTCCCGATTCCGTAAAGTCTTAGCAAGAAAGCCGGGGCGCATCGCGCCGTTCGGCCGGGCGTACAGTTAGCAAACGCAAAACGATTGTCAAGCAGGATTGGGCGTACGTTTTTGTACGGTACGGCCGCCGCCGGATAGGGCGGCGCCGTGCTTTTTTTCCTACACGCGCGCCCCGCGCTCCTCCAAACGCCGGAGCAGCGCCTCCAGCTCCCGCTCCTCCCGCGAGACGTCGAGCCCGGCGGCGCGCGCTCCGTCGAGCAGAGCGATCCCCAGCAGCACCGCCGCGACCGCCTCGCGCTCGCGGCCCTCCTCGCCCAGGAGCGCCTCCGCCCCGGACGCGAGGTGGCGGAAGTCGCGGAAGCAGAACGTCGCGGGCAGGTCGGGGAGCGGACCCGTGCTCGCCGTCGAGGGCGCGAAGGCGAAGCCCACGTCTGCGAGCGCGACCTGCCGGCCGCCGGCGAAGACCAGAACCAGGTACGGCGCCGGCCGGACCGGGTTCTGCTTCACGGCCGCGAAGGCGATCTCGTCCCAGCGCACGCGCAGCGTCTTGCCGGTGCCCGCCTCGAGGAGCTGCGCTCCGCGGCCGTCGTCGTCGGGCAGGAGCGCGAAGCGGCCGGGGTTCTCGCGCAGGAAGGATTCGATCGCCGCGCGGGCCTGGTCGGGAGTCGCGGGCCCCCGCTCGGGGCCGGTCACGCGGCCTGTTCCTCCGCGCGCGGAACGACGGCGGCGGCGCACTGGATGGCGATGCCGATCTTGCCCTTGTGCTGGTTCGCCGCCATCAGCGCGTGCGCCCTGGCCGTCTCGCCGAAGGGGAACACCTGGTCGAGCACCGGCCGGATCTTCCCCTCGTGCACGAGCTGGTTGGCCCGCTCGGCCTGGTACGCGTTGCAGAAGTGCGAGCCGAGGATCTGCTTCTGGCGCATCCACAGGTGCCGCACGTCGAAGGACAGGTCGAACCCGGTGGTCGCGCCGCAGATGACGATCTTCCCGAACCGCTTCGCCACGAAGACGCTGGTGGGGAACGTCTGCTGCCCGACGTGCTCGAAGACGACGTCCACGTCCTTGCCGCCCGTCAGCTCGCGGATCCGCTTTCCGAACTTCTTGCAATCCTCGGCGCGCGCGCGGGCGCGCTCGGGCGATTCGGGCGGCTTGTACGCGAGGTTCGGGAACTCGTTGCGGTCGATCCACATCGGCGCGCCCAAGGACTGCACCAGCTGCGACTTGTCCTTGCCGCCGATCACCGCGATCGGGTTGGCGCCGAGCATCTTGCAGATCTGGATGGCGAAGACCCCCAGCCCGCCCGCCGCGCCCCACACCAGCACGTGGTCGCCCGCGGTGACCTCCGCCTGGTGCACCAGCATCCGGTAGGCGGTGAAGTACGTCAGGCCATAGCTCGCCGCCTCCAGCCAGCCCAGCTGCTTCGGCTTCCGCAAGAGCTGCTGGGCCTGCACCTTGGTGAACTGCGCGAAGCTGCCCCAGCTCGTCTCGTAGCCCCAGATCTTCTGCTCGCTGCAGGCCATCGGATCGAGGCCGTTGCACTCCGGGCACTGCCCGCAGCTCTGGTTGCAGTGGACGACGACCTCGTCTCCCACCTTCCAGCGCTTCACCTGGTCCCCCACCTTCCAGACGATCCCCGAGGCGTCGGAGCCGGCGATGTGGAACGGCTCGCCGTGCATCTTGAAGACGCTGACCGGCTTGCCTCGCGCGGCCCACACGCCGTTGAAGTTCACCCCCGCGGCCATCACCAGGACCAGCGCCTCGTTCGGACCCACCGGCGGCAGGTCGACCTCCTCGATGCGCATGGCGGTCGCGGGGTCGCCCTCCCGGTCGGGGCGGATGGTGCAGGCCAGCATCTTCTCGGGCAGCACCCCGAGCTCCTGCGGGACTTCACCGAGCGGCAGCGTCGTCATGGGACTCCTCGTGGGCCTCGACCAGCTCCAGCAGGGTGCCGCCGAAGGCCTTGGGATGGAGGAAGGCGACCTTGTGCCCGCGCGCGCCGGGCCGGGAGACCTTGTCGATGAGCGGCACGCCCCGGGCGTCCAGGCGCGCGAGCAGCGCATCGAGATCGCGGACGCGCAGCGCGAGGTGGTGGAGCGCGTCGCCGCGCTTCTGCAGGAACCTCTCCAGGCCCTCGTTGCCCTGCGGCGCGACCAGCTCCAGCGACGCCCCGTTGGGGAAGTCGAAGAAGGCCGCGTGGACTTTCTGCGCGGCGACGAATTCCTTGTGCGCGACCTTCTGGCCGAGCAGCTCCTCGATCAGCGCGATCGAGGCGTCGATGTCGCGGACGCAAATCGCCGTGTGGTCGAGGCGGGTGGCCGGGATGCCGGGGCGGGAGGTCGGGTTCGAGGTTGGGTTCGAGGTCGGGGTCGGGTTCGAGCCGGTGGCGACCGCACGGACCGTGTCCACGACTGCGGCGAGCGGCGACTCCGGGCCGAACACGGCCGCCACGCCCAACTCCTTCAGCTTCCCGTAATCCGCGGCCGGGATGATGCCGCCGACCACGATCGGGATCCGCGCCTCGCGGCGCGACAGCTCGTCGCGCAGCCTGCGGCAGATGGACTCGTGCGCGCCGGACAGGATGGACAGCCCGATGACGTCCACGTCCTCCTGCACCGCCGCCGCGGCGATGGCCGGGACGGTCGCGCGCAGGCCGGTGTAGACGACCTCCATGCCCGCGTCCCGCAGTGCCGCCGCGATGACTCGCGCCCCGCGATCGTGCCCGTCGAGCCCGGGCTTGCCGACGAGCACGCGGATGCGGCCCTGGCTGGCGGCGCGCGGCGGGCGGCTGGCGGTTTCCATCCCCACCTCGTCAGAACTTCGTCGGCGGCTGGTATGCGCCGAACTTCGCCTTCAACACCGAAGCGATCTCGCCGACGGTGCAGTACGCGGCCACGGCGTCGCGGATGCGCGGCTGGACGTTCCCGCTGCCCGCCGCCGCCTCCGAGAGCCGCTGCAGCGCGGCGCGCGCCGCCTCCCCGTCCCGCTCGCGCTTCACCCGCCTCACCCGCTCCGCCGCGTCGCGCGCCGCCTCCGGCGAGCCCTGCTCCAATTCCAGGTCGGGCTCGCGGTGCGCCTCGGCGATCGACATGTCCGCGCCGCCTTCGCGGCGCGGTGGCGTGGCGAACTTGTTCACGCCCACCACGGTCACGTCGCCCTTCTCCACCGCTCGCTGGTGCTCGTACGCCCGCTGCGCGATGCGCTGCTGCACCCAGCCTTGCCGCAGGCACTCGACCATGCCGCCGCGCGACTCGATCTCGTCCATCACCGCGCGGATGGCGCGCTCCATGTCGTCGGTGAGCGCCTCGACGAAGAAGCTGCCTCCCAGCGGATCGGCCGTCTGCGCCACCTCGGTCTCGTAGGCGACCACCTGCTGCACGCGCAGCGCCGTGCGCGCCGACAGCTCGGTGGGGATGGCGAAGGCCTCGTCGTACGCGGCGGTGAAGACGCTCTGCACGCCGGCGCAGGCGACCGCGAAGGTCTCCAAAGTGGTGCGCGCGATGTTGTTGAGCGGCTCGGCGCGGGTCAGGCTGTGGCCCCCGCAGACGCAGGCGGCGCGCAGCCGCCAGCTCTCCGGCTCCTTCGCGCCGTAGCGGTCGCGCAGGAGCCGCGCCCAGATGCGCCGCCCGGCCCGGTACTTGGCCACTTCCTCGAAGAAGTTGGTGTACGTGTAGAAGAAGAAGCTCAGGCGCGGCGCGAACCGGTCGGCGGGGAGCCCGCGGCGGATGAGCTCCTCCACGTAGGCGCGCCCGGCCGAAAGCGTGTACGCCATCTCCTCCGCAGGCGTGGCTCCCGCGTCGCGGTAGTGCGAGGCGATGCTGATGGGGTTCATGCGGGGCAGCCGCGGCACCGTGTCCTCGATCAGGTCGCAGGCGAGCCGCATCGATTGCTCGATGGGGAAGAGCCACGCGCCGCGCGCGCCGAACTCCTTCAGGAGGTCGTTCTGCACCGTGCCGCTGATCCGCTCGTCCGGAACGCCCCGCTTGCGCGCCGCCAGCTCGTACATGGCGAGGAGGATGGGGGCGGTGGCGTTGATGGTCATCGAGGTCGAGACCCGCTCCAGCGGGATGCCCTCGAACAGCTCCTCCATGTCGGCGAGCGACCCGATCGAAACGCCCACCTTGCCGACCTCGCCTTCCGCCTCCGGATCGTCGGCGTCGAGGCCGAGCTGGGTGGGGAGGTCGAGGGCCAGCGAGAGCCCCGTCTGGCCCTGCTCGAGCAGGTAGCGGAAGCGCTGGTTCGTCTCGCGGGGCGTGCCGAAGCCCGCGTACTGGCGCATCGTCCAAAGCTTGCCCAGGTACATGCTGCGGTGGATGCCGCGCGTGTAGGGGAACTCCCCGGGCGCGGGCGGGGCCTCGCCGACGTCGCCGGGTCCGTAGACGGGCTTGATGTCGATTCCGCTGCGGGTCTTCACGGCCGGTACGCCTTCTTCAGGATCACCAGCTCGCGGGTGATCTCCAGCACCACCTCGCCGCGCTGGTTCCTGCCGCGCAGGAGGAACTTCACCAGGCCCGCCTGGCCCGGCTGGAGGCCCGGCGCGCCGCAATGAGAAATCCGCGGGTCGTCCTCGCTCTTCCCGAGCACCGTGCTCTCGGCGAACAAGGTGTCTCCGGCGAAGACGGGGCTCAGGTGCCGTCCCTCGTCGTACGAGAGCACCGCCACTGCGTTCTCCTCCGTCTCCTCCGAGGCGAGGCCGGCCACGTAGGCGAAGACGATCCCCCCGTACACCACCCGGCGCCCGTCGAAGGTGGTCTGCGGGGAGTCGTCGCACATCTTCTGGTTGAAGTGGAGCTGGGCGGTGTTCAAGACGAAGTTCGTCCACAGCATGTGCTCGCCGTCGCTGACCGTGCGCCCGCGCGGGTGCACGAGGGTCTCTCCGACGGTGAAGTCCTCGTAGAGGTTGTCGTCCCGGGTGAACCTGTGCGCGGTCACTACCCCTCCAAGAGGCGTTTCGCGATCACCTCGTACTGGATCTCGCTCGTGCCCTCGAAGATGCGGAAGACGCGCGCGTCGCGCCAGAAGCGCTGGGCGGGGAACTCGCGCGAGTATCCGTACCCTCCGAAGATCTGCATGGCCTCGCTGGTCACGTGCTCGGCCATCTCGGCGCAGAACGCCTTCGCCATCCCCGCCTCGAGGTCGCAGCGCTTGCCCGTGTCCTTCATGCGGGCCGCGTGGTAGGTGAGCTGCCGCCCGGCCTCGATCTGCGTCGCCATGTGCGCCAGCTTGTGGCCGATCACCTGGAACTGGCTGATCGGCTTGCCGAACTGCGTGCGCTCCTGCGAGTACCGGAGCGCCGCCTCCAAGGCGGCCTGCGCCACGCCCACCGCCCGCGCGGCCGTCTGGATGCGCGCGATCTCGTAGGTCGACATGAGCTGGTAGAAGCCCTTGCCGGTGGCGCCGCCGAGCAGGTTCTCCGCCGGCACCTGGTACCCGTCGAACTGGAGCGAGTAGGAATTCATCCCCTTGTAGCCGATGGACGGGATCTTGCTCCCCGCCAGCTCCGGCGGATGGAACTCGTCGCCCGGAGTCTTGGGGATGAGCAGGATCGAGATGCGGTTGTGCTTCTTGGACGCCTGCGGATCGGTGACCACGGTGGTGCACAGGATGTGGGCCTTGTTGGCCCAGGTGCACCAGGTCTTCTCGCCGGTCACCGCGTACTTGTCGCCCTCTCGCACGGCGCGGCACTTGATGCCCGCCGAGTCGCTCCCCGCGTCGGGCTCGGTGAAGGCGGCGGCCGCGAGGATCTCGCCCGTGCACAGGCCGGGAAGGAACTTCTGCTTCTGCTCCTCGGTCCCCGCGCTCTGCACCAGGGAGGCGGTGATGATCATGCGCGTCATCACCGAGCCGACCGACAGCCAGGCCTTGGACAGCTCCTCGGCGACGATGGCCATCGAGAGCACGTCCAGGCCGCTGCCGCCGTGGTCGGGCGAGAAGATGAGCCCGAAATAGCCCAGCTCGGCCATCTTCTTCACGATGTGCCCGGGGATCTCGGCGGCCTGGTTGTCCAGCTCGGAAGCAATAGGCTTGACCTCGCGATCGGCGAAGTCGCGCACGCTCTCGCGGATCTGCACGTGCTCGGGGGTCAGCGCGCCCCCGTTCGGGTTGGGGATGGGCATCTAGCCGCCTCCATACGCGGAGCGCTTCTTGACCAGGATGCGGCGCTCATAGGCGCAGACCTCCTCGCCCCGCTGGTTCACGCCGGTGGTGCGGACGTGGACGATGCCGCGGTCCGGTTTCGATCCGCTCTCGCGCTTGTCGAGGACCTGGGAGGAGGAGATCAGCGTGTCGCCCGGGTAGACGAAGCGCGGGAAGCGCAGGTTCCAGTAGCCGAGGTGCGCCAGGGCCTGCTCGGAGAGGTCCTCGACGGTCATGCCGAAGACCACGTTCATCACCAGGAGCGGGTGGGCCGGGACCGCCGGATGCCCGAGGCTCCGGGCGAAGATCTCGTTGAAGTACAGCGGGACGGCGTTCATCGTGCCCGTGGCGAACAACTGGCATTCGCCCTGGGTGAGGGTCCGGCCCCAGTGGTGCCGGTAGACGTCTCCGACCTGGAAGTCCTCGTAGTAGCGCCCGCGCTGGAACGTCCGCCGCGGGCCCTTCGCATCGGAGGTCACTTCGGGCATGACTACCGGGTTAGGGCTCTGGACGCAGAACGTCAAGCGGTGCGCGGCCGCGGAGCGTCGGACAGGAGACGCGTGCGCTGCCGGACGCCGGCCGCGGCGCTGAAAAATGGACGGGGGATCGCCCGGGGCGCATGGTCCGCGCGAGAAAGGCCCATGGACTTTTCCGAAGAGTCTGGAGCGCAGCGCCGCCGCCACCGGCGAAGCCGGGTGCAGCTCGCCGCGCGCATCAAATTCGAGCGGACCGAGGTGGCGGCCGTCGCGGAGAACATCTCGCCGGGCGGCGCCTTCCTCCGCGTGGCGCTGCCCGACGGAGCCGAGTGGCTGGTGGCCGAGATCGACCTCCCCGAGGGCAAGACGGTCTCGGTGAAGGCGCACGTCCGCTGGCGCCGCCAGAGCCCCCCCGGAGTCGGCGTCGAGTTCCACTCCTTCCTGGAGCGGTGGGGTTAGAGCTCGAGCGCCATCTGCGCCGGCTGGGCACCGTCGATCGCGCTCTCGGCGGCGATGGTGGCGCAGCGGACCTTCTCGGGAGGCGTGCGCACGTCCCAGACCAGGCCGAGCGCCTGGAAGAGGCGGATCAGGTAGTAGCTGGGGTCGAATTCCCACCAGAAGAAGCCCTGGTTCGCCGAGCTCATGTAGTGGTGGTGGTTGTTGTGCCAGCCCTCGCCCATGGTGAGGAGCGCGAGCACGGCGTTGTTGCGGCTGGTGTCGGTGGTCGCGTAGCGGCGCGAGCCCCAGACGTGGTTGAGCGAGTTCACCACGAAGGTGCCGTGCCAGAGCAGCACGGTGGGGACGAAGAAGCCCCACACCAGCCACGACCAGCCGCCCAGGAGGAACAGCCCCGTCCCGAGCAGCACCGGGGGGACCAGGTGGAACCGGTTCAGGAACCGCAGCTCGGGATACGAGGACAGGTCCTGGATCCTACCGGTCGCCGCGTAGCGCTGGCAGAGGATCCAACCCACGTGGCTCCACCAGAAGCCGCGCTGCGGGCTGTGCACGTCCTCCGGCTGGTCCGAGTACTTGTGGTGGTTCCGGTGGTGCGCGGCCCACCAGAGCATGCCCTTCTGCGCGCTGGTCTGGGCCCAGAAGGCGAGCACGAACTGGAAGACGCGGCTGGTCTTGAACCCGCGGTGCGAGGCGTAGCGGTGATAGCCGATGGTCGTCCCCGCCATGCGCGCGTAGTAGAGCAGCACCGCGAGCCCGACCAGCTTCCAGGAGAACGGGAGGAAGAAGGGCGCGACGATCGCCACCGCGTGGACGGCGAAGAAGGGGATCGAGTTCCACAGGTCCAGCTTCTCGTCCTCGCCTCTCGCGAGGGCGCTCGCTTCCGTCATCTCGGGGATCTCCGGGGTGGGCCGCAAGGCGGCGGCGTCCCGGAGAGGAATAAGCAGGGCGTGTCACCATGCGGTCATGATCTTCAATTTTCTCAGCCGCCGCCTCCAGGGCGGCGCTGCGCTCTTGGAGAGCGGCTCTCGGATGTTCGACCACTACCAAGGACGCCCCGATCGGCGACAATTCCGCGCATGATCTCCCTGCGCGCGGTCTTCCCCACCCTGCTCTTCGCAGCGGCCTGTTCGACCACTGCGCCGCGGCTCGAGCAGCCGGGCCGCGCCCACGAGAAGCGCGCCGGGCTGCGGCGCCTCGCGATCGTCGGGATCAACGACGTGCACGGCGCGCTCCTCGCCGCGCCGGGTCCGCGCTCGCTGGCCGCCTGGACGAGCGACCCTCTGGGGGGCGCCGAGTGGCTGGGCGGCTGGATGGACGCCATCCGCCGGGACGCGCGCGACCGCGGGGGCGAGGCGCTGCTCATCGACGCGGGCGACGAGCTCCAGGGCACGCTCATCTCCAACCAGTTCCAGGGCCGGTCGGTGGTGGACGCGTTCAACGCGCTGGGAGTCGCGGCCGCCGCCGTCGGGAACCACGAGTTCGACTTCGGCCTGCCGGTGCTGCTCGAGCGCATGCAGCAGGCGCGCTACCCCATGCTCGCCGCGAACGTCTTCGAGAAGGGGACGCGAAATCGGCCCGCCTGGGCGAAGCCCTCGGCGCTCCTGGACGTGCGCGGCCTCAAGGTGGGCGTGGTGGGCCTCACCACGGTCGACACGCCCACGGTCACCAACCCGCTGAACGTCGCCGGCCTGGATTTCGCGCCGGGCGGCCCGGTGGCGGCGCAAGAGGCCGACGCGCTGCGCGCCCGGGGCGCCACCGTGGTGATCGTGACCGCGCACGCGGGGCCCTTCCCGCCCTCGGGCGAGATCCAGCGCATCGCCGAGTCGGTCGCCGGGAAGGTGGACGCGATCGTCAGCGGGCACCACCACACCACGATCGGCCCGCCGCCGCTGGTGGTGGCCGGCATCCCCATCGTCCAGGCCGGGACCAAGCTGCAGTACTTCTCGGTCATCGAGCTGATCCTGGACGAAGCGGGCCGGGTGAGCGGGTTCGCCGTGAACGACGGCACGTTCCCCAGGCCGGGAGGGCCGCAGCCGATCTTCCACACGGTCCAGGGACGGCCGCCCGAATGGCGCGGCAAGGAGGTGGTTCCAGACGCGAAGGTGGCGGCGCTCCTTTCGCGATACGACGAGCAGGTGCGGAGGCTGCGCGAGACCCGCATCGGGTCGAGCGAGGTGGACCTGCGCAAGGGGAGGGACGGCTCTCTGGGGAACCTGGTGGCCGACGCGCTGCGCTCGGGCGCGGGCGGCGGGCTCCGGGCCGAGTTCGCCCTGCAGAACTCCGGCGGGCTGCGGGTCCCGGAAGTGCCCGCAGGACCCATCACCTTTGGCCAGATCTTCGACCTGTACCCCTTCGACAACCTCCAGGTCGTGGTCCAGGTGCCCGCGGAGGCGATCCGGGACGCGCTGGAGACGGTGCTGCGCGCAGGCAAGCTGCCCCTGCAAGTGTCGGGGCTGCGCTACACGATCGACTGGGACCGCTTCGCGCAGCTCGGCGCCGACCGCCGCGCGTGGCCTTCGGGGGCGCTCGTGACCGAGGTGACCGACGACGCGGGCAAGACGCTGTGCCGGACGCGGAGCTGCTCGCCTTCGGCCTGCGATGCTTCCTGCGCGCAGGGGAACTTCGCGGTCTCGGTATCCGACTTCCTCGCCAACGGCGGCGACGGGCTCTCCATGCTGAAGGACGCGCCCCGGCAGACGGGTTCGGTGCTCACGCGCGACATGGTGATGAGCTACGTCAAGCTGCACGACCCGATCACCGCCGCGCTCGTCGACAGCGGGCGCCCGCGCGTCCGGGTGAACGGCACGCCGCTGCGCGCGCAGGCCGAGTGAATGGTCGCGGGCGCGCTCACCGACGCGCTGCGGGACCTGTGGGGGCCTGGGCTCGTGTTCCTGGCGCTCTGCGGGTGGCTCGTCCGGCGGGCGTTTCGCGCGGCGCGCAACGAGAGCATCCTCGAGGAGCAGCGCCTGCGGGACGCGTTCGGCAAGGTCGGCATGGGCGACGACACGACGTCGACCTCGACCTCGACCTCGACCTCGACCTCGACCCCGCCCTCGCCCTCGACCCCGCCCTCGACCCCGACCTCGACCTCGACCTCGACCTCGGCCCCGACCCCGACCCCAGCCCCGCCCTCTCCCGTGCGCGTCCCTCCGCAGCTGTTCCGGGCCGACGTGCGCGGCGCCCTGCAAGAGCACCTCGACGTCGTCGCGCGCCTCCAGGCGGAACGGGAGGCGGCGACGGGCGGAACGCGCCCCGACGTGCTGTGGGTGCGGTCCAACCCCACGCACGTGGCGTGGGCGGAACTGCGTCCCGGCAACCGCGAGGTGATCTGCGTGGCGCAGATCGACGATGGCGCCGTCGTGGCGCGGTGGCAATTCGGGTAGCGGAAGGGGGCCGCCGGCGGGGGGAGAGGTCCGGTCCGCGGCCCTGTACAGCTGGTACATGTCAGTTCTGGGGGTATCCCTCCCTGGCTCTGCCGTGTCGCCTCAGCACCCTGGCAGCCGGTACTCCCGGTACTTCTCCCGGAGCGCCGACTTGAGGAACTTGCCCGTCGAGGTGCGCGGGATGGCGTCGATGAACTCGAACGCGTCCGGCACCCAGTACGAGTGCACGCGGCCGGCGAGGAACCCGCGCAGCTCGTCGGCGCTCGCGCGCGCGCCGTCGCGCAGCACGACCACCGCGAGAGGCCGTTCGACCCACTTGGGATGCGGCACCGCGACGACCGCCGCCTCCTTCACGGCGGGGTGGCCCATCAGGGCGTTCTCCACCGCCACCGAGCTGATCCACTCGCCGCCCGACTTGATCAGGTCCTTGGTGCGGTCGGTCAGGTTCAGGTACCCGTGCGGGTCGATGGTGACCACGTCGCCGGTCTTGAACCAGCCGTCCTTCGTCCAGCGGTCCTCCGACCCCTCCATGTCCGTATACGACGAGGCGACCCAGGGACCCCGCACCTGGAGCTCGCCCTGGGTCTGGCCGTCCCACGGCACCTCGCGGCCGCTCTCGTCGACGCCGCGCACCTGCACCAGCCCGGCGGGGAGGCCCTGCTTGGCGCGCACGCGGACCTGCTCGTCATAGGGCAGGTCGAGCATGCCCGCCTTGAGCCACGAGCAGGAGCCCAGGGGAGACATCTCCGTCATGCCCCAGGCGTGGACGAGCCGCAGCCCGTGCTTGTCGAACCCGCGGATGAGGGCCTCGGGCGCGGCGGAGCCGCCCACGATCATCCGCAGCCCCGGCTGCAGCTTCCAGCGGCCCGGCTCTTTCTCCAGCGCGTCGAGGATGCCCATCCAGATGGTGGGGACGCCGGCCGCCACGGTGACGCGCTCGCGCTCGAGCAGGTCGAGCAGGCTCTGCGCGTCGAGGTGCGGGCCGGGGAAGACCAGCTTCGCGCCGGTCAGCGCGCAGCCGTAAGGCAGGCCCCAGGCGTTGACGTGGAACATGGGCACGACCGGCAGCAGCGTGTCCGAATTGCGCAGGGAGAGCCCATCGGTGAAGGGCACGAACATGGTGTGCAGCACGGTGGACCTGTGCGTGTACACGACGCCCTTCGGCTTGCCGGTGGTGCCCGAGGTGTAGCAGAGGCCGCACGGATCCTGCTCGGAGAGCTCGGGCGGATCGAACCGGCCGCCGGCCGAGCTGACGAACGTCTCGTAGTCGATGCACCCGGCGGGCGCCTCGCGCGGCGTGTGGCGGACCACGATGATCTTCTCGAACGGCGCCCGGGCGCGGAACTTGTCGAGCAGCGGGAGGAGCACGTCGTCCACGACGAGGAAGCGGTCTTCCGCATGCGTCGCGATGTACGACAGGTCGTCGGGGGAGAGCCGCAGGTTGAGCGTGTGCACCACGCCTCCCGCGAGCGGCGCGCCGAAGTACGTCTCCAGGTGCGGCGCGTGGTTCCACATCAGCGTCGCGACGCGATCGCCCTTCCGCATCCCCGCGTTCAGGAGCGCGCCGGCCAGGGCGCGCGCGCGCCCGATGACGGAGCCCCAGGTGGTCCGGTGCAGCGCGCGGTCCGGCTGGCGCGAAACCACCTCGACGTCCGGGAAGTAGCGGGCTGCCCGGTCCGCGAGGAGCGAAACGGTCAAGGGAACGTCCATCATTGTGCCGCGCATCCGCACCCCCGGTCGAAGGCCGGACCAGTGTACTTCCAGGTGCGTGCGCGATCGAGCCGCCTTCAGGCCGGGTCGGGCGGAAGGACCGGCGCGGGCGTCCCCACCAGGGGCCGCAGCAGGAAGGTGCGCCCGAAGTACCGCGGCCACGAGCGCTCGAGGAGCGACGGGTGGATGCGGGCCGCGTATTGCGCATGGAGCTGGGGCAGCTCCGACCAGTGCACGCCGGGCTTCAGGTGGTGGACCGTGTGGTAGCCGTTGTTGAAGAGCAGCCCGTTGAGCACCGGGCCGACGAAATTGCGCGAGTGGTTCCACTCGCTGTCCGCGTCGGTCTCGACGTGCTGCTGGTAGTTCACGCACTGGATGGCGAACAGGGCGACCTGCTGCGGGATGACGAAGAAGAGCAGCGCCTTGCGCCAGTCGAGGGCGAAGAGCAGCGCCATGGTCCCGAAGAAAACCACGTACTCGGACGCAGCCGCGCGGAAGGCCGGCCGGTCGCGCTTCCACAGGTCCTTCAGGAAAGCGTTGATGTCCCGCGTCTGCGCCAGGTTGGTGAGCGTCGGATAGACGAGCAGCGCCGCCAGGTGGTTGCCGGAGAACCACTTGGGTGAGCGCGAGCTGTCGCCGGGCCCGTTGTTCAGCTTGTGGTGGACCTGGTTGTGGGTCGGCACCCAGGCGACGGCGGGATGGCCGTAGAACAAGGCGATGACGTAGCTTGTCAGCAAATTCAGCCACTTGGACCGCCAGACGCCCAGGTGGTTGTGGTTGTGGCTGATCACCGCCGTGGTGAAGAACATGAACAGCGTCACGGGGTAGAGGACGGGGTGCACGCGCCCGAGCTGCCAGTTCGCAACGGACAAGAGCGCCGTCACCGCGAGGTACCCCAGCGTCCGCCAGTCGGCGGCATAGCGAAGCATCGGCACCTCCAGTCCTGGTGAGGAAACGGAGGCACCCTAGTTCAGGGCGTGTCACGGAATTGTCAGCGATCCGACCCGGCCGTCCGGCGGACGGGTCGGGGCCGGTTTGGCTTGGACTTCCGGCCCCGTCTGGGTTACACGACCCCTGCCGCTGCAGCGACAGCGGTCTCGCGGCAGCCGCCGCGAGCACATGAAAGAAGTGCATCGAATGGCAACCGGTACCGTGAAGTGGTTCAACGACGCGAAGGGATTCGGGTTCATCGTGCAGGACAACGGCGGACCCGACGTCTTCTGCCATCACACTGCCATCGTGGCGGACGGCTTCCGCAGCCTGGCCGAAGGACAGAAGGTGGAGTTCGAGACCAAGAAGGGGCCCAAGGGCCTGCAAGCGGCCAACGTCAAGCCAATCGCCTGACCGCCGCGCAGTGGCAGTAGGATGGAGCCCGGCCTGACCTAGAGGCCGGGCTTCGTTCGTCCGGGAGGCGAGGACTCGTGCAGACGCGCTCGAACAAGCGACAGAAAGAGCTGGCGCGCAAGGAGAAGCAACGCGCCAAGCAGGAGCGCCGCGAGGAGCGCAAGCGCGAGCGGGAGACCCGCGCGCCGCGCCCCGAAGGCGAGGAAGACCCTGACCTCGCGGGAATCGTCCCGGGCCCGCAACCGCGGCCGGAGGACGAGGAACCGCAGGAGGCTTAGCCGCCGGACTCGGCGGCCAGGGCCGCTTCCGTCGCCCGCAGCAGGGGCTCCGCCGCGACCGGCACGCCCGTCGCGTGCTGCATCCAGAGATCCGGAGTGACCCGCCCGTAGGAGGCCGCGCGCTCGAACTCCGCGCCGAAGCGGGGCCCGTGCAGCTTTTCCTCCAGCTGGAACGCGATCAGATGACCCATCGGATAATCCGGCAGGTAGAGGAACGCGCTGACCATGTGCGAGTAGATGGCGAGGAGCGGCGAGCCCTTCCCCCCCAGCACGGGCGCGTAGTAGCGGTCCCAAAGGTCGCGCGCGATCCCGAGGGTCGCCTCGCGAAGCTGCTCGGGCCCGGCGTCCGGGTGCGCGTACATCCAGCGCCACACCGCCATGTCGACCAGCGCCACGCCGCTGATCTCCCACGTCGCCCAGAAATCGTTGAGCACGCGCAGCCGCTCGCTCCGCTCATCGGGCTTCGAGAGTCCCAAGAGCTCCAGGTCGCGGTTCTGGAAGGTGAACGCCAGCGCCTCGGTGAAGGCGGTGTTGGGGACTCCCGAGAGGAGCGTGTGGTCCACCTCGTACAACGAGCAGATCTGCTCGACGTTGTGCCCCATCTCGTGGACCGCGATGTTGTAGCCCTTGTAGTCCATCCCGTCCGGGTTCACCCGGGTGCGCAGGTGCGGGTCGTCCCCGCGCCGCGCCGAGGGCATGGCGTGGCCCGCGCCGCGCGCCGGGTCGACCACGATGTGCGAATCGAAGAACCGCGCCCGCTCGGGAGAGAAGTTCAGCGCCTCGAGCAGCCGCGGGATGTCCTTCTTGTAGGCGGCGGCGGTCGGGTACTTCGCGCGAGTGAGCCGCGACAGCTCGGCCTCGGGGTACTTCGCGCGAGGGAGGAAGCCGCTGTACCAGACGTCGTGCGGCTCGAGCGGGCGGCCCAACCGCTTGCGGATCAGCGCGGCCACCCGCGGCGCCAGCGGCGAGCCGGCGATGCTCTCCAGCAGCTGCTTCACCCGAGCTTCCGGGATCTCCCGATCGAACTGGAACCGGCGGTCGATCTCGGTGGGCGCGAGCGGCGAGTCCGCGTCGGTTCGCCGCGCGGCGCGGAAGTCCTCGAGGATGACCGCGTAGCGCTTGTCCTCCTCGCGATCCGGGGCCGCCACTGCCTGCGCGGGCCGCTTTCCCTGCCGGCTCATCTGCTCCGTCTCGATCTCCTCCGCCGGCGCGGCCGTCACCCGGCCCGTGTCCGGGTACCAGTCGAGACGCGGATCGTCGATCACCGAGCGCGGGATGGTCTGCACGACGATCTGCTCCATCACCGTGCGGATGAGCCGCTGGCGCTCGAGCGCCAGCGCCTTGTCCGGCTCGCCATACTCCGCCTTGATCTGGTCGCGCAGGTTCCAGTGGCTGATCAGCCGCACTCCCTTGGGGAACAGCCGCGTGCCGCCGCGCGTGAGCACGTGGTGCATCCACAGGTTGTACCCGGCGATGTACGCCTCGGCGGCGGCCGACGCCCTGGCGCGCGCCTGCAGCGCCTCGCCGCTGGGACGCAGCGCGAAGCGCCGCGTGAGGCGCACCGCGGCCCACTCCTCGCGCGACCACTTCCCGGCCTGCGCGAGCATCTCGTCCAGCGTGGGCAAGGGGAAGTTCAGCAGGGCGACGAAGGCCAGCTTGGACTGGAAGAGGTCCTCGGAGGAGTGGGCCGACAGATCGAGCCCCGCGAACTGCTCGTCGATGGGCAGCTCGGGTCCCAGCTCCAGTTCGCTCCAGCGGCGCAGCTCGCGCCCGATGTCGAGGAAGTAGCCGTCGACCTGTTCCAGCGCGTACTCGAACCTGCCGAGCAGCGCGGACAGCTTGCGCGGATCGGACTCGAACCACTGTTCCACGAACGCGCGGCGCGCGCGGTCGTCGCCGTCCTGCGGCCGCCACATCGCCGCGACTTGCTTCAGCCCCCGCTCGATCCGCGTGCGCTGCGCCTCCCCGTGCTTCGCGACCAGGAGGTCCCGGAGCTCGCGGTCGCTGGAGCTCTGCGGCCAGCCGGGCAACGTGCGCGACCCGAGCTGGCGGTCGCTGGGCGTCACCGCGCCTTCGCGCGCGTCGAGAGGCTCGGTGGCATTGGGCGGTTTCATCGAGGCACAGGCGGCCAGCAGCACGGCGGGCAGTGTTCTTCGCATGGGGGCGGGTTTGTAGCACGCAATCGCCGCGACCCAACCAGGCTCGACCTCGCCCGCCGGATGGTTACGCTACGCGCCATGAAGCGCCTCGCCCTCCTCTGCGCCGTGGCGGGCAAGCAGCTGGTCGCCGGCAAGCCGGCCACCCACCTTTTCCTCGGAGCTTCGATCGATGCATGACACCACTCCTCCTTCCTTCTTCCCGCGCCTGTGGCTCGCGGTCGTCTGCTTCTTCCGCGCGATCTTCGACCCCCGCTTCGCGGCTCGCGTCGCGGCCGTGCGCCAGGAGCTCGACGCCGCTCGGCAGCGGCCCGCGCTCGCCGGCGCCCGCCCGGACGGCACGCTGCACCTGATCGCCCTGCTGCAGCGCGAAGGCCGGCTGCTCGACTTCTGCGAGGAGGACGTCGCGACGTACAGCGACGCCGAGGTGGGCGCCGCCGCCCGGACCGTGCACGCCGGCTGCCGGAAGGTGCTGCGGAGCGCGCTCGCCCTGGAGCCGGTCCGCGCCGAGGCCGAGGGCGCGCAGGTGCAGGTGCCGCCGGGCTTCGATCCCGGCGCGGTCCGCCTCACCGGGAACGTGGTCGGCAACCCGCCGTTCACCGGCACGCTGCGCCACCACGGCTGGAAGGCGCGCGAGGTGCGCCTGCCGCCCGCGCCCGCCGGGCAGGATGCGACGATGCTCGCGCCCGCCGAGGTGGAGCTGCCGTGACGCCGCGGTACTCGGTGGGCATCGACCTGGGGACCACCAACAGCGCGCTGGCCGAGGTGGATCTCGCCATCGAGCCGGCCGGCCCCGGAGAGCCGCTCCCCGGCGCGCTCGCGCTGGAGGTGCCGCAGATCGCCGCCCCGGGCGAGGTCGTGCCGCGCCCGCTCCTGCCCTCCTTCGTCTACCTGCCCTCTCCGGTCGAAGCGCCGAAAGGCGCGTTCGACGTCCCGTGGGGCGATTCGGCCGATTCCGTGGTCGGCCAGTTCGCGCGCGACCGCGGCGCCCTGGTCCCGGGACGGCTGATCTCCTCGGCGAAGAGCTGGCTGTCGCACCCGGGCGTCGATCGGCGCGGGCAGCTCCTTCCCCCCGGCGCCGACCCGGAGGTGCCGCGGCTCTCTCCGGTGGAGGCGAGCGCGCGCATCCTGCGGCACCTGCGCGCCGCCTGGGACGCGCTGCACGAGCCCGAAGGGCTGAGGCTGGCCGACCAGGCCGTGACGCTCACCGTGCCCGCCTCGTTCGACGCGGTCGCGCGCGAGCTGACGGTGCAGGCCGCCGCCCAGGCCGGGCTGCCGCAGCTCACGCTGCTCGAGGAGCCGCAGGCCGCGCTGTACGCGTGGGTGCAGGCCGCGGGCGACTCCTGGCGCAAGTTCGTGCGCCCGGGCGACGTGATCCTGGTGGTGGACGTGGGCGGCGGCACCAGCGACTTCAGCCTCATCGCGGTGGGCGAGGAGGACGGCCGGCTGGCCCTCTCGCGGCTGGCGGTGGGCGACCACATCCTGCTCGGCGGCGACAACGTGGACCTCGCGCTCGCGCACCTCGTCCAGGAGAGGCTGCGCGGCGAGGGGCGCAAGCTGGACGCGTGGCAGTTCGCCGCGCTCACCCACGCCTGCCGGCAGGCGAAAGAGCACCCCGAGCTGCAGAGCAAGGGCGTGGTGCCGCTCGCCATCCCGGGTCGCGGCAGCGGGCTGGTGGGCGGAACCATCCGCACCGAGCTGTCGTGGCGCGAGCTGCGCAACGTGGTGGAAGGGTTCTTCCCCGAGACGCAGGTCGACGCGGCCCCCGCCGCCCAGCGCCGCATCGGGCTCACCAGCCTCGGGCTTCCCTACGCGCAGGACCCCGCGGTGACGCGCCACCTGGCCGCCTTCCTGCGGCGCGCCGGCGGCGCTCCCAAGCGGCCCGGCGCCACGTTCGTCCACCCGACCGCCATCCTCTTCAACGGCGGCGTGTTCAAGGACGAGGGGCTCCGGGAGCGCGTCGCCTCCCAGGTCGATCGATGGGTGACGGCCGAGGGCGGCGCGAAACTCAAGCGGCTCGCCTCCGGGAGCCTCGACCTGGCCGTTGCGGAAGGCGCCGCGTACAGCGGCCTGGCGCGGCGCGGCCGCGGCATCCGCATCCGGGGCGGCACCGCGCGCGCGTACTACGTCGGCGTCGAGTCCGCCGCTCCCGCGGTCCCCGGCTACGCGCCGCCGCTCCGCGCGGTGTGCCTGGCGCCCTTCGGGATGGAGGAAGGCAGCGCCGTGGAGGTCCCGGCGCTGGAAGTCGGGGCGGTGGTGGGAGAGCGCACCTCGTTCCGTTTCTTCGCCTCCTCCTCGCGGCGCGACGACCAGCCCGGCACGGTGGTCGACGATCTGGACGAGCTCGTGGAGCTGCCCGCGATCGAAGCGGAGCTGCCGGCCCGCGAGGGATCGGCCGGCGAGGTGCTGCCGGTCGGGCTGCGGGCCTCCGCGACCGAGGTGGGCACCCTGGAGCTGACGCTCCTGGCGCGCGACCCCGCCCACGCGGGCGGCGCCTGGAAGCTGGAGTTCTCGGTGCGCGGCGAGGACGAGCCGGGCGCCGCGGCGGGCGGCTGATGGCGCTGCGCTACTGCGTCGGCATCGACCTGGGCACCTCCAACTCGGCGCTCGGGTACGCGGACCTCGAGGCGCGGGATCCGGGCGCGTCGGTGAGCGTCTTCGAGGTCCCCCAGTTGGTCGGCCCTGGAGACGTTGCCCCGCGCCCGCTCTTGCCGTCGCACCTGTACGTGCCCGGGCCGCACGAGCTGCCCGACGGAGCGCTCGCGCTCCCCTGGGACCCGGCGCATCCGGGCCCGGCGGTGGGCGGGTTCGCCCGGGACCAGGGCGCGCGCGTGCCCGGCCGTCACGTGGCCTCGGCGAAGAGCTGGCTCTGCCATCCGGCCGTGGACCGGACGGCCGCGATCCTTCCCTGGGGCGCGCCTCCCGAGGTCCCGCGCCTCTCGCCGGTCGCGGCCAGCGCCCGGATCCTCCAGCACCTGAAGGGCGCGTGGGACGCGGCGCATCCGCGCAACCCGCTGGCGGAGCAGGACGTGGTGGTCACCGTGCCCGCCTCGTTCGACGAAGGCGCGCGCGCCCTCACCCTGCGGGCCGCGGCGGAGGCCGGTCTGCCGCGGCTCGCCCTGCTCGAGGAGCCGCAAGCCGCCTTCTACGACTTCACGCGCGTGCACCGGGGGACGCTGGCGCAGGAGCTGTCCGGGGTCCGGCTGGTCCTGGTCTGCGACATCGGGGGCGGCACCACCGACTTCACGCTCATCGCGGTGGACGCGCCGGGGGAGGAGCCCGTCCTGCGCCGGCTCGCGGTCGGCGACCACCTGCTCCTGGGCGGCGACAACATGGACATCGCGCTCGCCCGGCGCGCCGAGGCGGAGCTGGGCGTGAAGCTCGCGGCCGGACAGTGGGGCGCGCTGGTGCAGGCCTGCCGCGCGGCCAAGGAGCGGCTGCTCGCGCCCGAGGCGCCGCCGCAGGTGGCCGTGACGGTCCCCGGGCAGGGCTCCCGGCTGGTCGGCGGGGCGCTCACCGCGCAGCTCTCGCGCGAGGCCGCCCGGGAGCAGGTCCTGGAGGGCTTCTTCCCGCGCGTCCCTCGGGCCGGGCTGCCGTCGCGCGGCGCCCGGGCGGCGGGACTCGCGGAGCTGGGTCTGCCGTACGCGTCGGATCCGGCCATCACCCGCCACGCCGCCGGGTTCCTGCACCGGCACCAGCGCACCGTCTCCGAGGCGCTCGGTCCCGGGGCCTGCATCGACGCGGTGCTCTACAACGGGGGCGCGCTGCGGTCCGAGCTGCTCGCGCGTCGCCTCGACGAGGTGCTGCAGGGCTGGCAGGGAACGGAGCTGCGGCGCCTGCGCAACGAAGCGCCCGATCTCGCCGTGGCGCGCGGCGCCGCCACCTACGCCCTGGTGCGGCGTGGGCTCGGCCTGCGCATCGGCGGGGGCAGCCCGCGCACGTACTACGTCGGCGTCGCCTCGGGCGATCGCACGGATGCGCTCTGCGTCGTCCCCCGCGGCGCGCCCGAGGGAATCGAGCAGGAGGTGCAAGGCCGCAGCTTCGGCCTGGCCCTGGGGCGGCCGGTGCGCTTCCGGCTCTTCGCCGCCAGCGGCTACCGCCCGGAAAAGCCGGGCGACCTGGTGCCGCTCGACGACGAGCTGGCCGAGCTGCCGCCGCTGCAGTCCGTCGTGCAGGGCGAAGGCGTGGCGCAGGTCCGGCTGCGCTCGGCGCTGACCGAGATCGGCACGCTCGAGCTGTCCTGCGTCGCCGAGGCAGGAGCGCGCTGGAAGCTCGAGTTCCAGCTGCGGCAGGCCCCCGACGACGAGAGCTCTGGCGCCGTCTCCGCGCTGCCTCGCGGCATCGAGCCAGCCCGGGAAGCCGTGCAGCTCGTCTACGGCAAGAAGCCGCAGCCCGTGGCTGGGCGCGAGGTGAAGGACCTCTGGCGAAATCTCGAACGATCACTGGGCGACCGAACGGGATGGACGCTGGCGGTGAACCGCGACCTGTGGGGCGTCCTGTGGGCCGGCGCGCAGAAGCGCCGGCGCAGCCCCGATCACGAGCGGCTCTTCCTGCAGCTGTGCGGGTTCGCTTTGCGGCCCGGGTTCGGCGCGCCGCTCGACGCCTGGCGGTGCGAGCAGACCTTCACGCTCTTCTCGCAGGGAGTCACGCACCACAAGGAAGCGGCGGTGTGGGCGGCGTGGTGGATCCTCTGGCGCCGCATCGCCGCGGGCTTGAGCGAGGCGGAGCACGCGGCGATCTTCGCCGCCATCGAGCCCCACCTGCGCCCCGCGCCGAAGGGCCGAGTCGCCAATCCCGGCAAGAAGGCGCCGGGGCTGGCCGTGGACGAGATGGTCCGCCTGCTCGGCGCGCTGGAGCGGCTGGCGCCGGCGGCGAAGGTGGAAGCGGGGTCGTGGCTGGTCGAGCGGCTGCGCGCCGGGGCCGCCCCGGGAGTCGCCTGGGCGCTCGGCCGCCTCGGCGCGCGCGTGCCGCTCGCGGGGGCAGCGCACCAGGCGGTGCCGCCCGAGATGGCCGCGGAATGGCTGCAGCTCTTGCTCGGGCTCGATCTGCGGACCCACGCCGAGGCGCCGTTCGCCATCGCCCAGCTGGCGCGCCTGTCTGGAGATCGGGCCCGCGATCTCGACCAGGACCTCCGGGCCCGGGCCTCTGCGGCGCTGGAGGAGGCGCGGGCGCCCGCGGAGTGGGCGCGGGGCATCCGCGAAGTCCGCGCGCTGGGCGAGAAGGACGAGCAGCGCGTGTTCGGGGAGGCGCTGCCGCTGGGGCTGCACCTGGCATAGGTCGACCGCGACCCCGACCTCGACCCCGACCGCCCGGGAATGCGGCGGAAGTACTTCACCGAATCCAACAACTCGCTTTCCGCGACGGTCGGGGCGCCGCGGATAGCGTCTAGCGCGCCATTTGCAGGCGCAACGGCCACCACGCCGGTGGCGGCCAGCCGCTTCATCCCATCTATCGCCGGCGCGGAAGCAAGGGGGTCGAGCATGATTCGAATATCTGAGTCGAGGCGCGCGGCTCGTGTGGCAGCGGTGTGCTCGGTGCTGCTCGCGGCCAGCAGAGGAGCTGGCCAATCTGCATCGGAGCCGGCGGTGCAGGAGAAGTACGAGGGTTGCGTCCAGCGGATGAAGGGAGGCGACCGCGAAGCGGCGCTGCAGTGCTTCACGGAAGTGGTCAAGGCTAGTCCCCCGGAAACGAAGTTCCTAGAAAAAGCGCAGCGGGTGTGATCTAAGCTGGCCATGGGAAAGCCGGGACGGCCCGTGGCGGAACTGAAGCTGTCGGCAGACGAGCCTTGAACTTGCCCGACTTACGAGGAGGGCGAGCGTCAATCGCAGCCTGGCGTTTCGCGCGCGGCTCATCATCGCCTGCGGTTCGGGAATGACGAACACTGCGGTGGCGCACCGTTATCGAACGACGATTCAGACCGTGGGGAAATGGAGAAAGCGGTTCGTCGAAGAGCGGTTCGACGGTCTCTACGACGAACCCCGAGTCGGAGCGCCGCGGACGATCGGCGACGACGCGGTCGAGGCGGTCTTGGTGAAGACCCTCGAGGAGAAACCGAAGGGGAAAACCCACTGGAGCACGCGGAGTATGGCCGCGCACGTCGGCATGAGCCACGCGACGATCGGCCGGATGTGGCGGACGTTCGGCCTCAAGCCGCACATCACCCGGTCCTTCAAGATCTCGGAGGACCCGCAATTCATCGCCAAGGTGCGTGACGTGGTCGGGCTCTACATGAATCCGCCCGACCACGCGGTGGTGTTCTCCTTCGACGAGAAATCGCAGATCCAGGCGCTGGAGCGCGCACAGCCGATCCTGCCGATGGACCTCGGGCAGCCGGAACGACGCACTCACAATTACGTCCGACACGGCACGCTCGATCTCTTCGCTGCTCTCAACGTCGCGACCGGCGAAATCATCGCGGCCTGCAAGAAGCAGCACCGCGCGAAGGACTTCGTCGGCTTTCTCGCCGCGATTGACCAGAGTGTTGAACCGAGTCTCGCGGTCCGTGGTGCTCGACAACCTATCGGCGCACAAGGCGCCGGCCGTGCACTGGTGGCTGCTGCGCCATCCGCGCTTCGTTCTTCATTTCACGCCGACGTACTCGTCGTGGCTCAACCTCGTGGAACGTTTCTTCGGCCTCCTCACGCAGCAGGCGCTGCAGCGCGGATCGCATACCTCCCTGCCGCAGCTCCGGCAGGCAATCATCGAGTACGTCGAAGTGCACAACGAGATCGGCAAGCCCTTCAAGTGGTCCAAGACTGCCGACGAGATCCTCGCCAAGGTGCAGCGCTTCGGCCAGCGAACGCTGCAGGCGCATCGTCCATGAGGCGAGTTTTTCTAGGAATCAAGGATCCGGGGGACTAGGGAGTCCCACCGAAGAACGGCAGCGGTCCCGCCATGCGAAAAGCAACGAATCGAGAGGCGCGGCCCGTCGCGTCAAGGACGGACGTCGCGGTCGCCACCTTTCGGTGCTGCTGGCGCGCCATCTGAGCGCGCGGCCCGCTCGAGGCAGCGCTTGACTACATCGTGAAGTTGGCCGTGTTCGGCGTCGGCGGCGCGATCATCACCGACTGAAATGCCGAGCACGTCGTCGTTCCCAACTGGCACGAGCGCACGCTGTAGGTGCCGCCCGGCAGGTTGGTCGCATAGCTCCCGTCACCCCTGTTTTGACTATTGACGAAGAAATTCCCCGCCGCAGTCCCGCCGTTGAATACCTGAATGTTGTAGTTTCCTCCCGCGGGCGGCAGACCGTTCGTAGTCACCGTGACCGTGCCGCTCAGCGTCGCGCCCGTAGGCAAGGTGACGTTTCCCAGGCTTGTGCCGTCGAAACGCACGTTGGTTCCCGCCCCGAGACTGAGCGCGCCCGAGTATACACCCGAGCCGATCCCTGAGGTGTTGACGGTGGCCGTCAGCTTCTTGTTTGTGTTGTTGGCCGAGGTCGTGAAGACCGTGATCGAACCGTCTCCGTTGCTGACTTCAAAGCCCTCGAAAGCCGCACCCGCGTTCGTTGCCGCGGTGGTCGCGTCGAAAACCTTCACAACGACTTGACCGACGGGATTACTTGCGCCGTCGACCAACGTCGCCGACTTTGAGTTCACCGCCGCTACGAAGTTGTCTGTTACCGGCGTGCCTGCCGACAGATCGGCGCTCAGCGCCTGGCCGCGCGAACGCACGACATAGGCGGTAGCGGGTGATGGGTTAGGCTGGAGCCAGATGCGGTACAGGCCGGCGAGGTCGCTTGACTCTCCAGTGACGAAGGCGCCAGTACCATCGAAGAATCTAACCGGAGCGCCGGGAACGGGTGTAGCCAACGCGGTCGGACCGACTGTGACGATGCCGGCGACCTTCTGGCCCGTGACGAGTCCGAAGTTCGCCGCGATCGCGAGGCCGGCGCTCGGCGCTTTCAAGACGGTTCCTCGATTGAAGCCGGTTGCACCGCCTCCCGTCGTGCTCCCGCCGCCCGCGGGACCGTTATAGGCGGCAGTAGCGAAAGCCTGCAACGTGAAATTATCGGCGATGAGAACAAAGGAGGTGTTGATCGGGCCGTTGAGGGTGAAGCTCCCATCCGCACGCGTGCGCATCGAGGCCATCGGCGCCCCGATCGTCAGCTCGCGGGCCATCACGCGTATACCGGGCAGCGGGGTCGTGGCTGCGTTTGGCGTCACGGTGCCGGTGACGCGCGCGCCATCGGCCAGCTGCATGTTCACCGTAGCGGGCGTTCCCGCCGCAACGGTCACCCGGTCAGCCTGGTAAGGCGTAATGCCGTGCCCGCCCGACTTCAACCACTCGGAAGCGGCGAAGGTCGCAGTCGTAAAATTCATCGCGCCGACCGCATAACCCTGAACGGGACTCGGCGGCACGTGCAACGCGTAATTGCCGTTTGCGTCGGTCAGGGTCGCGGCGCGCAGGACCCAATTGTTGTAGTCGAGCGCCCGGATCACGATGTTCGCGAGGCCCGCGCCCTTGGCATCCGTGATGCGGCCAGTAACTACGCCCGACTGGGCGAGGCTCGTCACCTGGTCAAGGACTTCTGCGTCGTTCTGGATCGCGGTCTTGATCGCAGTCGCCATCGCAGTGGCCGTAAGGGCCGCGCTAAGATCGACATCGTTGACAAGCCCCGCGACCGCCGTCGCAAATTCCGCGACGGACCCGACGCTCATCGCGGCAAGCGTGGTGGTGTTGCCGCCGGCCTGCGTGAGCACGAGCGCCTTGACGGCCTCGGTGGAGGGATCGACATTGACCGTTGCGCCGGTAATGATCGCATCCAGCGTCGCCGTGCTCCCTGACGCCCGAACGACGAAGTTCACCGCGGGCGTAAAGCCGGCGGGGGCCCTGAGCGAATAGTTGCCGCTCGCATCGGTGGTGGCAGTGGCAACGGCGCTGCCGACCTGGGCGCCGTTTGCGTCGATCTGGATGAGAGTGACGGACACACCTGCGACGGGCGACGTTCCGCTTATCGCGGCGTTTGCCGGACCGCCGATCCGCAACGCGAGCAAGCGGTCGGTGAGCGTCGGCCCGTTGAATGCAATCGAACCCGAGGGCGCTGACACCGTGCCCGTGATCGTGACCGCGGGACTCCCGCCTCCACCCCCTCCGCATCCAGCCAGCATTGCGGTTGCCACGACGAGCATTTTCAGGGAATGACTTACCGTCCTCATGTCAGCATCTCCCATAAGAATCGCCTCGAACGAAGCTGCGCTGAAATTTGCGCGGCGCGCTCTATTTTTCCTGAGTGTAGAGAAGCTTGCCTGACAGCTTGCTGACTGTACCACGGAGAGACGCAGTGGAAGGTCGCGATCGGGATCCGGCTCACGGGGGATGCCCGGGTTCGCGAGACGTTTGACGGATCTCGAGATCTGGCTCCTTCCACCGGCGGGCCTGCTCTTCAGCCGCACGTTGCTGCCGTTCCAGGGCGTCTGCAGCGCGAACGAGCGCGCGCACGAAGGAGTTGAGGCAATCCTCTGCTGCCGCCGCTGCGGCCTGCGGAAGCGGGCAGAGCTCCATACTCACCGACCAAGCGAGCATCGAGGCACAACTCGCCGACCAACTGGCGCAGTCCGGCGTGCAGTGCGCGCCGCAGACGCCGCCCGAGGCGGTGCAGGCCTGCGTGGGCAAGAGCGCGGGCGATTCGTGCACGCTGACCCACGAGGGCAAGACCTTCACGGGCGTGTGCCGCGCGACGGCCGACGGGAAGCTCGCGTGCGCGCCGCCGGCTCCCCCGCCGCCGTCCGACGCCGCCGTGCAGGCCTGCAACGGCAAGCAGGCCGGCGATGCCTGCCAGTTCACGCACGACGACGACACCATCGGCGGCACCTGCCGCCAGTTCGCTTCGGGCGTGCTGGCCTGCGTCCCGAACCCGCCTCCGCCGCCTCCCCCGGTCGAGGCTTGCAGCGGGCTGCACGCAGGCGACGCCTGCCACTTCTCCGACGACGGCCGCACCATCGATGGCCTCTGCCATGCGCTCCCGGAGAAGGGAGTGCTGGTGTGCGTTCCGCCGGCCCCTCCTCCGCCGCCGCCGTTCATCCAGGCCTGCGACGGGAAGCAGGAGGGCGATTCCTGCACCGTCACCAGCGGCGACCGGACGCTGAACGGCGTCTGCCAGCAGATCCCGGGCGGGCCCCTCGTGTGCCTGCCGCCGCAGTCCCCGCCGCCTCCTCCGGTGCAGGCCTGCTCGGGTAAGAGCGCGGGTGACTCGTGCTCGTTCATGGTGGACGGCAAGACGGTGAGTGGCGTCTGCCGCGACCTGCCCGAGCGCAACCTGCTCGTGTGCGTCCCGCCACCGCCGCTCGCGCTCATCCAGGCCTGCAGCGGGAAGAATGCTGGCGATGCGTGCACGGTGACCGAAGGCGACAAGACTTTCACCGGCACCTGCCAGCAGCTCCCCGACAACGGTCTGCTCGCGTGCCTGCCGTCGCGTCCTCCGCCGCCCCCTCCGGTGCAGGCCTGCTCGGGCAAGAGCGCGGGTAACTCGTGCTCGTTCACCGTTGGCGACAAGACGGTGAGCGGGATCTGCCGCGCCATCGGCGACGGCGACAGCGACGACGACGACCTGTTGGCGTGCCTGCCTCCGCCTCCTTCCCCGCCGCCCGCGCCGCAGATCCAGGCGTGCGTCAGCAAGAACGCGGGAGATGCGTGCAGTATCTCGCGCGCCGGCAAGACGCTAGACGGCGTCTGCCACCAGCTCCCGAACGGCGGGCCGCTGGTGTGCCTGCCGCCGCCGCCCCGGCCGCCGCAGGAGGCGATCGACGCCTGCACCGGCCACGCCGCGGGCGACGCGTGCTCGTTCACCTTCAAGGACCACACGGTGAGCGGGGCGTGCGAGTCGATGCCCGACGGGACGACCCTGGTATGCGCGCCGGTCTGCCGGCCGCACAAGTCCGATGATCACTGATCACCTCTTGTCTCGTAGCGTTGTGAATTCGGGGGCCGGGTCGGTACCCGTTCGGTTCCGATTCGGTACCGATCGGCCGCCATCGGACCGCCGCTCGATCGCGCTGCGTCTACGGAAGGCCGATGGCGCCTGGCGTGCCACCAGGGTCTAGAGCGTATTTCATAACCTCGGGAGGGGATCGAGGTCGTGTCCCGCTTGATGTGGAAAATAGATTGGCGCGTTCGTCCGGCTCAATCAGTTCTCCTCGTGTAGCACACCTCTCTGACATCATGCCGCCCGCCGCATCCGCAGGCTGAGCACGTCGGCGATCCGGCGGAAGCCATCGAGCTTGCGCAGCTTGATCTGGCCGCTCGCCACCAGACCGAAGAGCAGCACCAGGGCGGCGTTCTCTCCTGGCAGCGAGCCCTGGGTCTTCACCCGCCGGCGAAACTCGCCGTTCAGCCGCTCGATGACGTTGGTGGTGCGGATGGTCTTCCACTGGCTCTTCGGGTAGCGGAAGAAGGTGAGCAACTCGTCGCCACCCTCGGCCAGGCTCTTCACCGCTCCGGGGCAGCGCGGCCTCCACTTCTTCTCGAAGGCCGTCCAGGCTACTCGCGCTGCGGCCTCGCTCTCGGCGTCGACGACGCGGTGGAAGTCGTCAGCGATCTCCTCTCGCGCGTGCTTGGGAGCCTTGCGCTGCAGGTTGCGCACCGCGACCGCACGCTCCGAGTTCAGTTCGCTGTCCGGCGGGACGCCGTGCCGCTGTTCCCGCGCGACCCGTAACCCTAGCGTAACTGCGAAGCAGCTAGACCGGACGACTTGCGGCGAAGCGGGAGAACGCCGCAACACCGAACCCCGCGGGATCGCTCGCGCTGGTCTCCCGCGTTCGCAGGCGTTCGTCATCCAAGGGGGATTTCAAGACCGCCGCCTTCAGCCGCAGCCAAGCAGAGACATCCTGGCTCGCCTTTCTTCAGCTTGCACGGCGCAGCGGCGCCACGACACGGAATCCGAACGGGATTACTGAAAATGGTCCAGAGAGGTCGCTCCACGAGACCATGGCCGCCGTGGACCTGGCTGCCGGAATCGGGGCGCTGGACCTGGCAACGGCAAGCCGCATCCAGCACCTGGCGCTCCGCTTCAAGCGGATGCTCGGGAAGCTCCGCGCCGGATGAGCGCGGTCAGCATCGCGACCAGCCGGTGGGTCAGTTGGGCCACCAGCCGGGCGTCTTCAGCCGAAGCGTCACCACACAGAGCAGCGACCTCGACTGCAGCCGCCGCCTCACAGGCCTCGCCCCGGGCGATGGTAAATGCCCGCGCCTTGTCCGGCAGCGAGACCCGCCCGGCGCCCTCCGCGCAATTCAGGCAAGCGCTCTTCGCAGACCGCAGCGCCTCGTCCCTCAGCTTCGCATCCCTCACCTGCGCAGCGCGCACCGCGAGCAACAGGTCCCTCGCGACCCCAAAGGCGATCAGCTTGTGGTGGGGCAATTTCGGCATCTCCGTCATCGGCGTTTCTCCTTTCACGACCTGC
>Ga0209701_10000125_pt1 | contig 37032 bp, 35 predicted proteins | sample CZO8metaG_4_FD_188356 | JGI IMG/M metagenome (GOLD analysis project Ga0209701, IMG submission 188356) | Vadose zone soil microbial communities from the Eel River Critical Zone Observatory, Northern California, USA - CZOApr15con2H3.8 metaG... | ecosystem: Environmental > Terrestrial > Soil >... | reverse complement strand
CACAGCCATGATCGTTACCTTCCTTTATACAGTAAATTCACACAGAAAGGTGTCTCACGTCATGCTGACACAGGGGGCACGAACTTCCCTATCTCAATTCCACACAGGAAATCATTGATCGGCTGGCCGATACTCTACGCTGCCCGGTTTCGCTAGTCTTCCGTCATAATCCAGTGGTGTTAAATGCCGGCGCATTTAATCCTATGGCGGGGTTCCCTAAGGCGACGCTCGCCGGGCTCGATCAAATGACAGTGGCCTGCGAGCTTGATGAAACTCAACACAAGCTTCAGGTTTTGATGAGGCGTTATCAAGTCGGCGCCATCGTGCCCTTTTTCTTCCATAGCCGGATTGCTGCGAGCTGGTTGTTGTTAGGCGAAGCCTTTAATAAACAAATTAATACGCCATTGGATTTCAAAGTAGTAGGCCAGCTCTTTGATAAATTGGCTGTTTTACTGCTGGACCAGATTTTTGTTGTTGAAGTGCAATCGGCGGAAAGTGGTCTCCAACTTCAGAGATTAAAGGATTCGCAGGGACAAATCGGTGAAGTAGTTGAAAAATTATTCGCCAAATTCTTTCATCAAAATGAGAAGGAGCCCGCAGACAAATCATTAGATGAATGCCTATCTGAATTCGAAGCCGTTATTATCAAGCAAACGCTGCGGCGCTGCCGCGGAAACAAGGCAAAGGCCGCACGACTGCTCGGCCTGCGTGCGAATACCCTGCATTACAAGTTGGAACGCTACGATTTTGTTCAGCGGAGCAAAAAATAATTCCCTCTTATCAGCTGTTTGCTGTATTTGTTAGCTTCGCTTTCTCCTAAAAGACGGCTGGTTAATTTTGTCCAATTCGCTTCCGGACACGTCCCTGTCCGTTCGTCCGGCATTTCGCCACAATTATCTTTTTGGCGAGAAATTCTCCAAAAACCCACCATAATTAAATAAAAGCCTCTTCTAACTGCTTATTTTTATTATATTATTTAAAATCTCTGTTAAAAACATTCAAAATTTTGAATGATACTAGTCTAGAGCTTGTTTTTCGGTAATGGGGAGCAAGCGCTCGCTTTATCTCCCCTTCCACATTGCCGGGTACTTGGAACAGGAAGATCCGCAAACTCCTGGTTTAAACCGTGGGCGTCAACCCCTCAGCTGGAGATTGAACCTATGTTGCCTCGCATTTATGTACCGCAACTAAAGAATAAAAACCTCATTATTCGGCTGGCCAAAGATAAGAAAGAGGTGGAGAAGGCGAATTGGCTTGTCTACCGTAATTATGTTGCGGAAGGCTTTTGGGAGGAGGATATAGAAGCATTTCACAACAACAAATGGTTTCATTCTCCCTATAGAAAGATCTTCGTCGTCATTGATAACGATAAAGTTATAGGAACAGCCAGCATTATTTTAGACTCGAAAGAAGGACTTCCTTCGGATAGCTTTCAGCCGGAGTGGATACAATATTTCAGGAGAACAGGAGATAAACTGGCAGAAGTCTCAGCCTTAGCTATTGATAAATCCCATGCGCAACAAAAAAATTTAATTCTCTTCCTGATTAAGTTTTATATGCAGTATAGCTTTTACTATACGAATGTAGATCGTCTTATCAAGGCATGCAAACAGAAACATGCAGACTTCTATGCGTCGATTCTTCGTTTTCAAAAAGTGGGAGGATTAACTCATAATAATTATGCCCGGCGCCCGTCTTACCTATTAACCATGCATCTTCTTAAAGGTCATGCATTGCTAAGCGAATACTATGCATCAGACGCAACCAATAAAAACAACTTCTATCGTTTCGTATTGGTAGACGAGCATCCTAACCTGATATTTCCAAAAAAGAAGTTCATGCGCCATTCCAGGCAAATCGATTGGCCGGTGCGTGCACGCATGATGGATGCGGCAATTGCCGTTTAGGTAGCTATCTAGCAAAACTATTCGTAATAGAGGGGAGCGTGTTTAATTGTTGAATTCTGCTCTAGATCATGCTGAATCCATAGCTGTGCGTTGTTCTTCTTTAAGAACAAATCCGCGTCTTTCATCGCGTGTATAGAAAGTTCTTTATTGAAGTTAAGTGAAGGTACGCGACTATTTATCCAATTATCCCAGGAATGGACAAGGTCGCCAGAGAGTAGTACCCCACCTGTCTTAGGCAGATTTACATAAAGCATCTGATGACCCGGCGTGTGGCCTATTGCCCGCTTAATCATCACCAACCTGTCGCCAAAAACATCATAGTCACCCTGCAGTTTAATGAACTTGCTATCCTTAAGCGCTCGATAAGTCGCAGGCTCGAATTGGTATTTACCAGTTTCCGGCCCAAATGCAGCATCGTGCTCCTCTTTTTGCATAAGAATAACCGACCGTCTAAATAGATTGGCATTACCTGTATGATCAAGGTGCATATGGGAAAATCCAACGAGGTCGATGTCCTGCGGCTTATAGCCGATCTGGCTCAACTGTGAAGTCAGAGTTTTTTGTACGATAAAAGTAAAACCTGGTTTAGTGACGCCATGCGGCATCGTTGCTAATGCATCTGGAAGCCCGGCATCCCATAGCAATAAACCTTTAGGGTGAACAACCAGATAGCAAGAATTGGCAAACATCTTTTTTTGTCCCTGCCTGGTTCCAGGGCTGATCCAAGATGCATCGGCGATCTCGATCTTTCCGCAATCGAAGACATAAAGTCTGAGCCGCACCTCTGATCCGAGCTGTTGTGGTGCGCAGGCGCTGAAAAACATTGCCACGAGACAACTAGAGATGGATAGCCGAATAAATCGGGTCATACTAACTTCTATTCACCGTATCATCTTCGTCATTTATGAGCTGCTGTAAATCAATATAATAGCGACCTGAATGATAGAGCTTGTCTAATAGGATTCTACGGGCAGCGTGAGCAATAAGCGCAGCGCCTAAATGAATATCGCTGGAAAGCTGAGGATAACTGACCAATTCGGTACCGATTTTTTTTAGGGAGTGACGCAGCTCCGAAGACGCTTTATCTTCTCCGCCCAGAAATGCGCAAAGGATAGCGATCTTATCCTCTGGCCGAGCTGCTTTTACCGAATCATAGGTGAATCCCGCTAACAGGCCATGTAGTAATGGGCGGTCCGGTTCTTTATCGAACCGTTCGACATCCAACAATCCTCTATCATTGGTATCCATCACCACAGAAATGCCGTGCGCTTTTGCGACTTCCCGTATCTTGATTTTCATGTGGAAGCTGTCGGTTTCTTCAACAACGAGATCAAGCGCGCCGCCTTCGAAAAAGAAGCGATTGATGTTGTCATCAGTAACTCCTTCAGGAAAGACCTTTACGGTTAGATAAGGATCTATCTCCGCAATTTCGCGTGCGGTGAGGATCGCTTTTGATACGCCCAGGTTTACTAAAGAGGTGCGCAGCCGATTTAGGTTGGATAAATCAATATCATCAAAATCTGCAATGCGCATCTCCCCGCACAACGCTTCTTGAGCCAGCACTAATGCAGAGGCATGCCCCACCGATAACCCAGCTACACCAATACACTTGGTTCTAAGTCTTTTCTGTTCTTCGACAGTAATCTTATCGCGATTGCGGTTAGTGCGGACCGCAAAAAAAACATCTTTAGGTAAAAGGTGAGTTACCGTTCGATGCCACGGGTAGTAAACCCAATTTCCGTAAGCTGGTAGGAAACTGCTGTTACCGAAGACTTCCTGTTCGATAAATCTTGCGTGTTCTTTTGTATCATTAATACATGGAAAATTTATTTTGGCCCATTCCCTTAGCTGCCTTTCTACAGTGTCGAGAAGGATGATTTTTTCTTTTTCGCATAGGGCCTTAAACTCTTTCCACCCCTCTAGGGGCAATTGAAAAATGACAGGGGTATAGGCTTTCTCGTTGGCATTGCCAATTGCCTGTTTGAAGACCCGAAGCACGATTTTTCTACCTTATCTACCGCTTGAATTTAATTGCGACGGTACATTATCAAAATATTGGTGAAAAGACTTCTATAAAGTCACCTCTATAAGGTAGAGTGTCATATAGAAAGCCGAATTTAAGGGTTTTCGGAGGGAGTTTCTTGGTCTAGACTTTGCACAGGAAGCTTTTTGTTAATCCTAGAGCAAGGAAGAAAACATATCAATTCAATGATCGCTTACACAAGTATCCCGGCACTTGTTGCATTGGCATTCAAGTTTGTTTTGTTCGCTTACGCGATTAAATCGCCTGCCAAAAGCTATAACACCAGGCTGTACTTTGCGATCCTGGTTTTTTTAGCACTACATAACATTACTGAAGTCGCGATATTAAACTACTATCCGCGCTATGGATTAGATCAAATATTGGAGATGTGGGGATTTGCCTATTTCGCGACCTATATACCTTTTATCGCTATTCTGCTGCATCTTTCTTTAAAGCTAAGCATTGATTCGGCCAGCCGGTATAAAAATTATTTTATTTTGCTTTATGTTCCAGTTGTTCCACTAGAATATCTGTTGATATTTACCGACAAGCTAGTTAAAGGCTTTGCCCCCTTCACGTTTAGCATAATTCGGGATCCAGGTTCTCTATATTTTTTACTTGAAACCTACGTGAATCTTTATCTGCTCGCGGCGTTCGTCAATTTGATATACGGTTCGCGATCATCACGTTCTCCTGTGATAGCTAGAATCCGCAATAGGCTATGGCTATTGGCTTTAGCGCCCATGGTTCTATTAATGGTCTATCTTATTGTTTCGCACCACTTTGGTTGGACGAAACTGGCATCCCCTTTTTATGTCCCTATTGCTGCAACCTTCTTCCTCATCATCTCAACCTATGCCACGTATCAGTATCGGCTGTTCGATATTCAGTTCTATATCCCCTGGTCGAAGGTTAGGAAACGCAAAACCGCCTTTTATAATCGCATCCGCGCGATGATCGCTGAAATCGCCGATCTCGGGTCGGTGGATAAGGTTATTAACCGGCTCGCGGAAACTTTACATTGTCCCGCCGCGCTGGTCGGCAGTAGTAGGCCGATTCTAGCCCTAGCCGCGAGTTCGAAGTTTATGGCTGACATCCCGCAACCAACACTCCAGAAAATCGACCACATCGTTATCGCCAACGAAATTACCGACTCGATGCCGGAGGCATATGCGGTCATGCGTCGCCATGGAGTAGCCGCCATTGTGCCATTCCATCCACATAGTCAGTACGCTTCCGGCTGGTTGCTGTTGGGCGAGTCATTTAGCGAGCAGGTATATACGCCGCGTGATTTCAAAATGGTCGAGGAGTTATTCGACAAGATGGCGGACTTGTTCCTCGACAAGCTCCTCGGCATGCGTGCGCAATTGGCAGAGTCAGCACGCCAGGTTCGTATGCTGCAACAGCGGCAAGAGGCGATGCAAACCAACCTCGCGCTCCTTAAGAACGAGAACGAGCAGCTATATTGCCAAAATGCCCGGCTTTTGAAAGAGCAGCCAGCCGATAGCTTAACCTTGAATCCTGGTGTTGCGCCCAGCAAAGCACTGGCGCCGACGGTCACCTTGCTTGGACGGGACAAGGCGTTGCTTAAGACGTTGCGTAACTCCTTCCCGCAGGCAGCTCAGTTTGTGAATGCTGATTCTTCGGGTTTTAAACGTCAGGCCTGGCCTGACGTTTTGCTGTGCCGGTTGGAAGAAGGAGAAAACCGAGATCAAGCCAAGCTCCTCAAACTAATTGCGGACCTGCCGCGCAATACCGCTAAGCTGCTTTACGGTCCTGGCGCGCGGTCATTTGTCAGCCGGCACAAAAAGTCTTTGTTGGGGAATTTACTGGAAGCCGTTGCGGAAAATAGTAATGAAGAGCTGTTGACAAGAAAAATCTGTGGCTTAGCGGAGCTGCGCAAATCGGTATACGCGCTTTCTGATCCCAATCAGCCTTTAATCGGTCAAAGCCCGGTTTTTGTTGAACAGATGAGTGCGGCGCGGCGCTTGGCTTCCCTGGCCGATCCAGTATTGATTAAAACCGAGGACGGCGAACAAGCCATAGCGCTCGGCGCTTATATACACGGTCTAAGCGGTAATAAAGGGGAATTCCACCTTCTGCCCACCACCGTACTTACAAACGGAGAGCTTACTCAAGCCCTTCTTGGCGAAAAGCAAAGCGGGGTAGCCAGGCTGCTTGCTGATGTCGCTAGCGGCACTTTAATGATTGATGACATTAGCAAGCTTCCAACCGAGCTGCGCACTAAACTACTGACCGCTATTTATAACCAGCGCGACGTGCGTTTGCTGGCCGCGTGTCCTTTGTCGGTAGATCAATCCGGGCAGGCGTTGCTGGCGCCATTTCGTCCTTTTACATTGGAGATGCCGCCGCTGCGCGAGCGGAAAATCGACATCCCTTTGCTCACCCATTACTTCACCTTGCAATTCAATTTACAAACAGGCGGCTGTCATTATCTTAAGCAATCAGAGCTTGATGACATGATGGCTTCGCATTATCCCCAAGACGTGGCCGCGCTTAAGCATTTCGTATTCGAAATATTGAAGTCCCGCGGTATCCCAGCGGCAGAACCGCAAGTAGGAGGCGAAGTGGATTTAACCCATCCGCTCACTGACAAGACCCTGGATCAACACGTTGCGGAATTCGAAGCCTATATTATTTCCGAGACGCTTAAGCGCTGCGGAGGCAATAAATCCAGGGCCGCACGACTGCTCGGCTTGCGCCCCAATACCTTGCATTACAAATTAGAGCGCTACGGTCTGTGAGGCGAGAAAAAGCCGCAGGCTTGATTTGCCGGAATCCGGCGCGCACTTGCAGCAACATCCTTTGCCCCTTATGCCTCCGGCAATAAAGCGACAGCAAACGCCGATCGCGTGCCACATGATCAGGGAGTACGCCAATACGATTTTTAGGACGATTTCGCCGGAACCTTGCGTTCTGCCGCCGATTTTTTAATTAAATAGTCCACCAACTGCATGAGCGCATCATGGCCGCCAACCATTGAACTGCTGGTTTTGAATTTTCCATCGACAATTAGTGTCGGTACTCCTTCAATTCCATATCGCTGCCCCATTAGCATCGCGTTTTTTACCTGTGCGGTGACGCTGAAAGAATTGTAGGTGTTGAGGAATTTTTCCCTGTCCACGCCGTGCTTGGCGACGAATTCGGCAATGCCCGATTCGTTATCCAGTGCTTGATTCCGGGCATGGATCGCATCGAAAAGTGCGCCATGCAGTTTGTTGGTGACGCCGAGCGCCTCGAAAGCGTAAAACGCCCGCGCATGCGGCTCCCAGTTTTGACCAAGTATGCCGGGCATGCGCACGAACTGTGCATTCGCCGGCTTGGTCTTCAGCCATTTATTAATGGCGGGCTCAAGGCTATAACAATGCGGGCAGCCGTACCAAAAAATTTCCCGCACCTCGATTTTGTTTCCGGTCTCGACCGGTTGGCTCTGCGGCAAGCGTGCATATTCGACCCCTTCGGTGTAGTCGGCACGGCCTGCTCCCGGCATTAAGCTGAAACAAAGTAATAGCGCATAGGTCAACTTCTTCATCTACTCCCTCCTGTTAGGGACAAAAATATCCACCCCATCACCTCGCCGGTGCGAACGTGGTGTTCTAAAAAATGGCCCCGATAACGGGGCCGGCAAACCTATCGCCGGACCAGCCGCGCTCGATCCGATGCACCAATACCGGAAGGCTAAAACGTATAGGTGTATTGCGCGCCCAAGACATCCACCGAGTTTTTGTAATTTCCCAGCACCGTCGAGGGTACTCCGGTGGTCTGGGTCTGGTTGATCGGCGCATCTTTTACGAACAGATGGGCGTAACCGAAGTCGATATACCCGCCCTTCGATACGGTATATTTGGCTCCGAACGCCAGCCAGGTCCTATTGTTGTCAGGGATACGTACTGTACGAAACTCGTCGCTGACCGGGCTCTGATCATAGGCGATGCCTGCCCGCAGTTTCCAGCTTTCGCTGTATTTATAGTTCGTACCAACGGCAAGGCGGTAGCTGTCTTTCCAGTTTTCGGTGGTCGAGCTCAACGGTGCTCCGGAGGTAAAGTGGATATCCAGTGTTTGGAATTTGCTCCATTCGGTCCAGGACAAATCGGCCAAGACGTCCCATTTGGGATCGATCCCGGTAAGCAGGCTCAGGGTAAGACTGGCAGGAAACGTAACGTCCGCGGTTATCGGTCCATTGCCCGCAGGAGCGCTCGAAAACGCGACGTCGCCACTGAGAGAATGCTTGATTTCCGAGCGGTAGGCAGCACCGACCCTGGTGCTTGGGCTGATCTGAAACAGCGCGCCTATGTTGGCGCCATAGTTCCAGTCATCTGCGTTTATCGTAGCGACGCCCAGCGGACCGGCGTTGCTGGTGAGCTCGGCCTTGACTCTTTCGGCGCTGATGCCGAATCCGACCGATGCCGTATCGCTGATCTTATAGGCCAGGCTTGGATTGATGTTGATGGTGTCGAGCTCGGATTTTATGCCTTGAAAGCGGCCGATCCACCCGGAGCTATATTCGGTCTTCAAGCCAAACGGGGAATTTATACCGAGGCCGAATTTCCAGTTTGGGTTGAGGTCCATGGCATAATAAAGGATCGGCAAGAACGCCCAATCTCCGGCATCTCCACCTTCATTGGTACCCACACCCCCAGGAAAGGGAGTCGATGAACCCGCATCGTGGAATTTCGCAGAAAGACGAATGGCCGATACGGCGACTACCGCCTGACTCGCCGGTAGCCGCGTCATGCCTGCCGGGTTGAAAAAAATGGTGCTGGCGTCTTCAGCCACGGCGGCGGTGCCGGCAAAGGCATTACCCAAGCCGCTGGCATTCTGTTCAAGCAGCTGGAAACCGGCTGCCCCCGCCCCGCCGGAGAACCCGGTCAGAGCCACCGTTAACCCCATTACTATAGACAAAGATTTCAACTTCGTTTTCATTGCCGCTCTCCTTTTTTTATCAATCAAAGCCGTTATATGACATTCGAATTATTTACTGTGCTTGCAAGCGCTCCAGAAGCTTGGCATGAATGTCATCGAAGCTGCCATTGCTCATGATCAGTACATGATCGTCTTTTTTAAGGTCGCCGGCTAGCGCCGCCACCATCGCATTTACCGAACCGAGGGTACGCGCCTTGTCCCCTAGCGCAGCGCCGACTTGCGCCAGGTCCCAGCCTAAATCAGGCGGCTGAAACAATAACACTTGATCCGCCTCGACTAAAGAGGCGGCCAAAGTATCGCGATGCACGCCCATGCGCATGGTGTTCGAGCGTGCCTCCAATACGGCAATAATGCGCTGTTTTCCAATGCGGCTGCGCAAGGCCTTAAGCGTCGTGGCGATGGCGGTGGGGTGGTGGGCGAAGTCATCATAGATAGTGATGCCATTAACCATGCCGCGTATTTCCAGGCGGCGTTTGACATTATGGAATTCGGCCAGTGCGGCGATCGCACTGGCGGCCGGTACGCCGGTATGGCGTGCCGCGGCGACCGCCGCCAGGGCATTAAGCATGTTATGCTCGCCGATTAATTCCCACTTTACTTCTCCTTGGATTTCTCGCTGCCACAATATCTTGAAATGGCTGCAATCCGCTTGCAAAGCTTCGGCGCTCCAGCCGGATTCATCGCCAAACTGTTCAATTGGCGTCCAGCAACCCATTTTCAATACCGCGGCCAAATTGGCATCTTTAGCATTAGTGATCAATAAGCCGGTCCCGGGCACGATGCGCACTAAGTGATGGAACTGGCGCTGAATGGCGGCGAGGTCGGGAAAAATATCGGCGTGGTCGTATTCGAGATTATTCAGTATCGCCGTGCGCGGACGATAGTGAACGAATTTCGCGCGCTTATCGAAAAAAGCGGTGTCGTATTCATCCGCCTCGATGACAAAAAACCGGGCGCGACCCAGGCGCGCGGAAACGCCGAAGTTTTCCGGCACACCACCGATGACAAAGCCGGGCTGTAAGCCGGCATATTCCAGTATCCAAGCCAATATGCTGCTGGCAGTAGTTTTGCCATGGGTGCCGGCCACCGCCAGTACCCAGCGCCCCGGCAGCACTTGCTCCGCCAACCACTGCGCGCCGGAGGTATAGCGCAGGCCGCGATCCAGCACCGCCTCCACCTCCGGATTGCCGCGTGTCAGGGCATTGCCGATGATCACCAAGTCCGGTGCCGGATCAAGATGCGCCGCGTCATAGCCCTGCAATAAACTGATGCCTTGCGCGGCGAGCTGGGTGCTCATGGGGGGATAAACTTTGGCGTCCGAACCGGTGACAACGGCGCCAAGTTCTTTAGCCAGGAGCGCGATTCCGCCCATAAATGTGCCGCAGATGCCGAGAATATGGATGCGCATCTTTTTTAGTTTTCCGTAAGCCCAAATAATTTGATCAAGATCAGCCCGGTCGTCATTAAACAAGCGAGACTGACTAATGTGCTGAGCGCCACCGGCAGCGTCAAAGCATAATGCAGCACCCGCGCCATAATGGCGATAAACCACACGGTGATGGCCAGCCCGACTATGATGAGCCAATCGGAGGCGGGTGCATTCGTCAGCCAGAGTATAACCGGCCAGGTAGTAATATTGACGAATACACTGCTGGCATATAACGCCATCATGGTTTGCGGCCAGCGCTCGGGGTAATGCCGTATGACTAACGCCACCCAGACAACAAGACCAAGCAAAACGGTTTCAGCCAGGGCAAACAAGAGGCGCACAAACAAATCGGGGTGTACGCCATCGGCGATATAATTGGTGCCGGCCGCGCTTAAAGCGGTCAACCACAATAGGGTGTTTGAGGCGGGCAAATCCTGAGGTTTGCCGGAAAGCAGACTGATATCCAAAAAAATTTTTAATACCGCCAGCATTTACTCCCCAGCCCGCACGCGCGTCACTACCCAGCCCCGGTCGCCTTTTTCAACAAAAGTAGAAAATTGGACCTTCTCGGGCGCGCCCGCTTTTGCTTTGGTATGGTCGATGACAATAATGTTTACTTTACGGCCATCGCCCTGGTTTTGTACATCGCCTATCTCAAAATCGAGTTTGATGCCTTGCCGGTATTTCGCGCGCAGATAATCAACCGCCACTTTCGCTGCCAGCGTGTCGACCAATTCCAGCGGACCTTGCTTGGGACCTAAGCGGGAGAACTCTCTAAGTCGTTGATCGTTATCCGGTTCTATGATCAACAGCTTAACAAAGTCGCGTGCGCGGCTTTCCGGGGCGCTGCTGAAAAAGCCGCAAGCGGCGAGATTGACGGCCAGTATCAGGGCCAAAATATTATTGATTCTGTACAATAGGCCTTTACGCTTTTGAACGGATATCATTTACTTTTAACCTTACGGGAATCGAAAAAACTGCGCATCTTAAACGTTGTCAGGCATTATCACACCAACCTTCAAATCCAGGTGAATAGTTTCAGAGTGTAGTAAAAGAAATTTTAGCCTATGAATTAAACTATCCTTATGGACCGTACTTTTATTCAAGACCCCGCCGCGTTGAAGGATTTTTGCAATCATTTGCAAGCGCAGAGCTGGATTGCACTCGACACCGAATTTGTTCGCGAGCGCACTTTTTATGCGCAACTCTGCTTAATCCAGATCGCCACCCCGCAGCGTATCGCTTGTGTAGATCCCCTGGCAATAAAAGACCTGACGCCGCTGCTTAATCTGATCTATAACCCCGGGTTGCTTAAAATTATCCATTCTGCGCGCCAGGATCTGGAAATTTTCTATGATTTACGCGGTAACGTGCCGGCGCCGGTGTTCGATACGCAAATCGCCGCCGCCATGTTGGGCAACGATGAGCAGATAGGCTATGCCGCATTAGTAGAATCCATCACCGGCGTCAAGCTCGCCAAAGCGCATACGCGCACCAACTGGGCGATGCGCCCCTTGGCACCGGAGCAATTAAGCTATGCTGCCGATGATGTGCGCTATTTACGTGACGTGTATCGCGATTTGGCAGAGAGATTAACCAAGCAAGGGAAAATGAGCTGGTTGGAAGAAGAGTGTGCGCGGCTTTCAGGGCCTGAGCTTTATTCCAACGCAGTCGAATACATCCATTTGCGTTTTAAGCAAGGCCACACGTTGAGTCCCATCAATCAAGGTCTGTTGCATGGTCTGTTGATATGGCGCGAGCAGGCGGCACGGAACCACAACCTGCCACGCAACTGGGTGGTAGGTGACGCTGATTTATTATCGCTGGCTCAGCACGCGCCGCGTGATCAGGCGCAACTTATGGAAATAAAAGGCCTGAAAACCAGGCAATTAAGCCAGTGGGGAGAAGAAATAATACGCGTGATAAGCGACGCCCGCGAAGACAACACTTTTATTTTCTGGCCCGAACCCACCCGTCTTAGCCGGGATCAAGCCCGGTTTTATAACCACATAACAAGCCTGGTGCGCCTGCGCGCACAAGAGCATCAAATAAATTCCGCCTTGCTTGCAACCCGCAAAGACATCGAGCGCCTGATTTTGGGTAATCCCGAAACCGCGCTTCTGCGCGGCTGGCGCCGCGCTGTTGTCGGTGAAGAACTGCTTAGCTTGGCGAACGCCAGACAAGAGGATGGAAGGCGGGTAAGTTCCTAAAAGTTGCTGATCGCCCCGGTTAAAATGTTGGTGACCGCTTAACCGATAGCTGCCACATCCTCTTCATTATAAGGCTCGGCATAGCCGCATTCCTTTTGCGGGCACACTTTTTCCGTCCCGCGCCTTTTGGTAGTTTTGATCGTCAAGACCGGATGTCCACATTTCGGGCAGGCCTCGGCCACCGGTAAATTCCACACGGCATATTTACAGTCGGGATAACGTGCGCAGGAATAAAAAATCTTGCCGTAACGTGACTTGCGCTTAAGCATCGTCGCCTGTTTACACTCCGGACAGTTAACGCCGGTGTCTTCCGGCTTCTCCAGCGGCTCCATATGTTTGCAATTGGGATAGTTGCTGCAGCCGATGAACCTGCCATAACGCCCGCGTTTGATGACTAACGGGGAATTGCACTTGGGGCAAACACGGCCTTCCACGATCTCGGGCGCGTTGGAACCGTTGCCATCGTCATCGACGTTGCGCGTGTAATCGCACTCCGGATAGCCCAGGCACCCGATAAAGTAGCCGTTACGTCCTAGGCGCTTGGAAAGTTTTTGGCCGCACTTCGGGCAGATTTCTTGCAAAATTTCCACACCCGGCCGGTCCACATGTTCTTTTTCGTCAAGCTGGGTTTTAAACTGCGCCCAAAAATCTGTTAATAATGGCTTCCACTCTTTTTCGCCGCGCGCCACCGCATCCAGATCATCTTCCATGCGTGCAGTGAAGTCATAATCCACATATTTTTCGAAGTGCAGTGACAGAAATTTGTTGACCACGCGTCCGACGTCAGCGGGCGTGAAGCGGCGTTTATCGAGCGTAACGTATTCACGTTGCACCAGCGTGGAAATAATAGAGGCGTAAGTCGACGGCCGCCCGATGCCGTAGGCCTCAAGCGTCTTGACCAGGCTCGCTTCCGAATAGCGCGGCGGCGGTTCGGTGAAGTGCTGTTCTTTGCGGATGCCGCGCAGATCGATGTATTCGCCTTTAAGCATGGGCGGCAGTAACGCCTCGGCGGGTTCATCTTCCGCCTTCTTTTCATCGCTGCCTTCTTGGTAAACCGCCATGAAGCCGGGCTTAATTAACGTCGAGCCGGTCGCGCGTGAGATATTGCCCGCGCCCGCTTCCAGGTCTACCGCTACCGTATCGAGCGTTGCCGGAATCATTTGGCAGGCGACCGTGCGTTTCCAAATCAATTCGTAAAGCTTGAACTGCTCGGCAGTCAATGCGTCCTTAACCTGTTCTGGAATGCGTTCGGCGGAGGTGGGACGTATCGCCTCATGCGCTTCCTGCGCGTTTTTAGACTTGGTTTTGTAAATATGCGGGGTCTCCGGCAGATTGTCGCTGCCGTAGCGCGTGCTGATCAGAGCACGTATTTCGCCGATGGCCTCCGCGGCGAGATTGACCGAATCCGTGCGCATATAGCTGATCAAGCCCACGGTTTCGCCGCCGATGTCCACTCCTTCGTAGAGCTGCTGGGCAGTGCGCATAGTACGTTGCGTGCTAAAGCCCAACTTGCGGGACGCTTCTTGCTGCAACGTGGACGTGGTGAAAGGCGGTGACGGGTTGCGTTTCCGCTGCTTTTTTTCCACCGCCACCACCTGGAACCGGCCCTGCGCTTGTGCCAGCAAAACCGATTCAACCTCCGCCGCGCGGGCTTCATCGGTAATAGCGAACTGATCCAGCTTCTGGTCTTGAAAGTGCGTAAGTTTGGCGACGAAATTTTGCCCCTGCGCGGTCAGATCGGATTCAATCGTCCAATATTCCCGCGTCTTAAATTTTTCGATCTCCTCCTCGCGCTCCACGATCATGCGCAATGCCGGGCTTTGCACGCGGCCGGCCGATAGGCCGCGGCGGACCTTTTTCCACAGCAGCGGCGACAAGTTAAAACCGACCAGGTAATCCAAGGCACGCCGCGCCTGCTGGGCATTGATCAGATTGGTGGACAGCGCGCGCGGTTCCCGGATCGCCTGTTGAATGGCTTGCTTAGTGATCTCATGAAACACGACCCGATGCACCGGTTTGTCCTCGAGCACGCCTTTATCTTTGAGAATTTCGTAGAGATGCCAGGAAATCGCCTCGCCTTCCCGGTCCGGGTCGGTGGCGAGATACAAGGCGTCGGCTTTTTTCATCGCCTTGGTGATGGAATCCATGTGCTTTTTATTTTTCTCGATCAACTCGTATTTCATGTCGAAACCGTTTTCCGTATCGACCGCGCCTTTTTTCGGGATCAGATCACGCACGTGTCCGTAAGACGCAAGCGCAGTGAATTCCTTGCCCAAATATTTGGACATGGTTTTGGCTTTAGCCGGAGACTCAACGATAATCAGGTTTTTCGTCATCGCACACTATTTTCAATAGTTCAAACAGATAGCTTATGCAAGCGCGCATTGTCAACGGACAACGGTGGGGTTTGTCAATAGCTGCAGCGGTTAGCGGTGCGTGCTTTGCTAGGCAGTGAAGCCGAAATGAGAAAATTTTGTTGCCACTTTCTTGTAAGTTGTGTTTAAAACACCCTATAGTTTTGCATTAGAATCACTAGCTTAACGGGCGCAACGACAGCGATAATCACCGCTAGCAGGGTGATGAAAAACTCGTTTTTCAACACCCTGCGGTGCGGTATAGGGACGTACCGCCATTTTTCAAACACTTAGCGTGTTTGAAAAATGAAGCAAAGCAAAAACCGCGCTTTTTGCTTTGCGTGTTGAAAAAGGCCACGGATGGACTTTTTCAACAACCTGTTAGTGCAGACGCCCTTGGACCTCGTTAAATACTAAATCCTCCATCCAGGCATAAGCCTGCTCCTGACCGGGCTGGTTGAACAAGACCATTAAAATAATCCACTTCAGCTGCTCGAGGTCAATTTCTTCGGTTTCCAGCGCCATGATGCGGTCGATAACCAATTCCCGCATGGCCGCGTCCAGTACCCCGTTTTGCTCGAGGGAGAGAATAAAACCACGCGACTCGGCATCGATTTTTTCTTGTTCTTGCGACAAGTAAAAGCGAATGGAATTAGGATTGCCGCTCGATATCATATGGGCATTGCGCGCGCGCAAGCTGGACAGTCCTTCCAGCCAGGAAAAAGCCTTGTTGATCTCGCCGCGCGGAAATCCGGCCTGGGAAAGCTCCACGGCAAGCATCTCCTGGTCGGGATGGAATTCCGGACCCTGGTCCATATAGTTTTCGAACAGGTACATTAAGACATCAAGCACGTTTTCTTTCATCATCGACCTTCAACAAATCCGCAGGTATTTCCCACCCGGACGGGCCTCAATCAGCCCATGTAACTCCATCTGCAACAGCATGGAGGAAATGAAATCCGGCGTCAATCCACTACGCTCCACTAGCGTATCGATATCGACTGGATCGTAACCAAGATGTTCGAGCAATATAGCGGTTTGTTCATCGTGGGGATGTGCTCGACCAATTTCAACCGCGGCGGGCTGAGCAAGATGCGCGAGCGGGGCAAGCTCTTCTAGAATATCTTGCGCCGTTTCCACCAGCTTCGCCCCTTGGCGGATCAACGCGTGGCAGCCGCGCGCAAGCGGCGAGTGAATCGAACCGGGCACGGCAAACACCTCACGTCCCTGATCCGCGGCCAGACGCGCGGTGATTAAAGATCCGCTTTGCAGCGCCGCCTCTACCACGAGCGCGCCTAAGCTCATCCCGCTAATAATGCGATTGCGTTTGGGAAAGTGTTCGCGCCGCGGCGCGCTGCCTAAGGGAAACTCCGAAATCAGTGCGCCTTGTGCGGCGATCTGATGCGCCAGTTCTCGCTGTTGCGCAGGATAAACCCGGTCCAGTCCGGTGCCGAACACGGCAATGGTTTTTCCGCCTGCCTCCAGTGCGCCCCGGTGCGCACAGGCGTCAATGCCGATGGCCAGGCCGCTGGTAATCGCTAAGCCCGCTTGCGCTAAATAAGCGGCGAATGCACGCGCATTCTCCTGCCCCGAGCGAGTGGGATTGCGGCTGCCGACAATAGCGATTTGCGGCTGATCGAGCAGGGTTTTGTCACCACAGACAAAAAGCAGGGCGGGCGGATCCGGTATCTCACGCAGCAAGCGCGGATAGTCGGCGTCTTGCCAAGTAAGGAGATGGTTGTTTTTTTCTCCCAGCCATTGAAATTCTTTTTCCAAGGCGTCCTCATTAATTCCCGCCGATATCGTATCGAGCGCCGATTTTTCTTGGGTCAGGCATTTGGCCAACTGGGTGCGGGAGGCGGCGAAAATAGTCTCCACTGCGCCGAAATATTCGAGCAGCGCAATGATCGTTTGTGAGCTGATATGCGCCCGATGCAAAGTAAGCCAACAGGCATAATGGTGCGAATTCACAAGCTTCTCCTTCAGTTCTAGCCGCTTTTCCCCGGGCCAGCGGGTCCTCAGGGGGTTTTAACCGCGTCGTAAAGGTGGATCGGCCGGTTGGCGTGCACAATCAAACCATAGCTAATCTTATCAAACGTACGAAACACGATAAGCAGACCGGATTCTTCATCGGGCAGCTTATAATCGTCTCGCGTAACCGGATCACGATGCTGGCCGATGTGGCGCATAATGCGCAATACATGACCTTCTTCCATGCCCTCGCGCCGCCCCAAACTGATGGCAACGATGGTATTAGGGCCGAACTCCGCCACGCCGTTTACCGCCGATAAAATGCGTCCATATACCTGCTTTCCGGGCGCGTGCGGATAATAATAGGGCAACGCCACTTCGGTCGATGCCGCAAGCAAGCGGTCGGTGGGGGCGATCTCCTGTTTTACCAGCCTTACTTCCAATTTCGCCGGATCACCCGGTTCCAGCAGATCTGCGTCGCCTAAATACAGGGCTTCATAGGCCAAGGTCTCACCGGTGTCCGGATGCTTTAACGCCTTGCCGAGACGAAAAATGTAATAGTGCTCCTGTGGCTTTGCGCCCAAGCCCCGCGCATAGAATTGGCTGAAGCTGCCAAGCGCCACGCGTCCTTCCAGGCCGGTAGTGACATAGCCGGCCTTGTCTAGTTCATTTTTTTCTACCGCGAGCGGCCGCGTCAAAAACGGCATAATAACCCCGGGATTAATGGTGGGGATTGCGCCTTCCAAGGGTTCGCTGTATATCGAAGGAGTTAGTTTCGTCGTGGGGCCGGCTGGCCTTGTTTCTTCTGCGCCGGGTTCTGTTATATTTTCCACCGGGTAACGTTTTTCTTCGCCCGGTAATTTTTGTTTGCGCAGCACGCTCAACTCGGGCTGGCCGTCAACATAATTAAACACGATGAGATCGCCGGGATAAATGCGATGCGGATTTTGGATTTGTTCATTTTTGTTCCAAATATTCGGCCAGCGCCACGGATCTTTGAGGAAACGTGAAGCGATATCCCAGAGGGTGTCGCCTTTAACGACGGTGTAGCGGTCAGGATGCCCGGGTTTGAGTTCAATCGTGTCAGCCCGAGCGGCGCTTAAGAGACCAGCAAAGAGGCCGGCAATTAAAAGTAAGCCTGGTAAGAACATCCTGCCCATGTTTTTACTGTAGTGCCGTTCTCGCATGTAGTCCACCTTATCCCCCGCCGAAGCCGGTATTACAGGCCCACTGTCGACCTTGATTTGAGGATAATAAAATCATTGTAATTAAGATATAATTTTTTTATGGCCTTACGTAAAATTTTATACTATCCGGACCCGCGGCTAAGGCGTGCCGCCACCGCGGTCGCGCACGTCGATGATAGCATACGCATGCTGGTCGATGACCTGGCGGAAACCATGTATAGCGCTCCCGGTATCGGCTTGGCCGCAGTCCAAATCGATGTGCCCAAGCGCGTGCTGGTCATCGACATCTCGCCGGAACGCAATGCCTTGCAGGTTTTTATCAACCCGCAGATTCACCTGCGGGAAGGGACGCATGTTATGGAGGAAGGCTGTCTTTCCGTGCCCGGCATTTATGAGGAGGTCGTGCGCGCCCGGCGCATCCAAGTTACCGCGTTGAACCGCCGTGGCGAACCATTCGAAATGGAAGCGGAAGATTTGCTGGCCGCCTGCATACAGCACGAAATCGACCATCTGGATGGCAAGGTATTCGTCGATTATCTTTCCCGCCTGAAACAACAACGCATCCGCAAAAAGCTGGAAAAACAGCAACGCCTGGCAATGTAGGAATGCGCCGGTGAATATCGTTTTTGCAGGGACCCCCGCCTTTTCTGTGCCCACTCTGCAGGCGCTGCTTAATGCCGGCCACCTTATTCACGCGGTATACACCCAGCCCGATCGTCCCGCCGGCCGCGGGCGCCGGCTTACCCCGGGCCCGGTAAAACAATTGGCGTTGGCGCGTGGCTTACCGGTATATCAGCCGTTCACGTTAAAAGAAAGCACGGCTGAATTGCGCGCGCTTAAACCGGATGCCATGGTAGTGGTTGCCTATGGCCTGCTATTGCCGAAAGACATTTTGGCGATCGCCAAATACGGCTGCATCAATGTCCATGCGTCGTTGTTGCCGCGCTGGCGTGGCGCCGCCCCGATCGCGCGCGCGATCGAAGCGGGCGATACCGTGACCGGCATCAGCATCATGCGTATGGAGCAAGGCCTTGATACCGGCCCTATCTTGAGTCAAGCCGAGATACCGATCGACGAACAGGACACCGCCCGGACTCTGCGGGACAAATTAGCGATGTCAGGAGCCGCTGCTTTAGTCGAGACGTTGGAAAAAATCGCGCATGGAGCGATTGAGCCACGTGCGCAAGATGAATCACAGGCATGTTATGCGCCTAAGCTTTCTAAAGAAGAAGCCTGGATAGATTGGCGCCAATCGGCGCTGAGCTTGGAGCGAAAAATCCGCGCGTTTGATCCCTGGCCGGTCGCGTGCACGCGTCTCCAGGATAAGTCGGTACGCGTTTGGCAGGCGCAGATAGAATCAGAGGTAAGCGCTGAAGAAACCGTGCCAGGCGCCATTTTATCCACGAATGCCGATGGCATTCGCGTGGCCACCGGCGCGGGCGTGCTCGCCTTACTGCGCCTGCAGGCCGAAGGCGGCAAAGCTATGGATGCGGCCGCGTTTGTAAATGGCCATCGTGTGCATGCCGGTGATTGTTTCACTACCGCTGCCTAAATCGATCGCAAGCGATAACAGGCTCTCATTGGCGCCAATAGATCCTATGTGATGTTTTTCCGCAGGTTCCAGAGACGGGGAAACCTTTACACACATGCACCTATTTGTGATAGTTATATTTAAACCACCCACGGCGGTATCGCGGGGAGAGTAAACTAACAGTCTCTCAAGGAGACAAGAAAAAATGAGCACCGCCATACCTGCAATCGATGCGCTTAAAAGCGAATTGAAAACGATGTGGAGTCGTGCCCGGCGGCCGAGCTTCGTCGGTCTCCTGGTCCTCGCTCTCGGCGCGCTGCCGCTTCCGAAGGTCTCGGCCGATCTCATCGTGCTGTGCCCACGCGCCGTGGAGACGGCGGTGGGCCGCACCGCCGACGACTTCCACGCGCAGGGCGGTCCCCGTGTGGAGTTCGTGCTCGGCACCGCCGGCGACCTCAGCAAACGCGCGGCCGCGGGCGAGCGCGCTGACGTGGTCATCGGCACCACTCAGGGCGTCGAGGACATCGACCGGCGCGGCCGCGTGCTGGTGCAGGGAACCCGCGTCGAGCTGGGACGGGTCGGCGTCGCGGTGAAGGCGGGTGCGCCCCGGCCCGACATCTCGACGCCCGAGGCGCTTCGCCAGACACTCCTCAAGGCGGCCTCGCTCGGTTACGCTGACCCCGCCCGCGGCGGAACCGGCGGCACCCACTTCGCGGCCGTGCTCGAGCGTCTCGGCATCGCCGAGGCCGTTCGGCCGAAGACGCGGCTCTACCCGCAGGGAGTGCACGCCCTGGAGGCGGTCGCCCGCGGCGAGGTCGAGCTGGCCATCACGCCCATAAGCGAGATAGTCGTTCGCGTCGAGTGCCTCTCGCTCGTGAGTCCGCTCCCCGGCGATCTGCAGAGGCGGCTCTCGTACTCGGCGGCCGTGCTTGCCGTGAGCCCGTCGCCCGACGCGGCCAAGGCATTCGTGGCCCGGCTGGCCGGCCCGGGGGGTCGCCAGCGATTTATGGCGGCCGGCTTCGAGCCGCCGGAATCGCCGCGGTGACCAAGAGCCTCGGCCCCCGCTCCCACCCGCGCTGATCGAGCGATCCTCCCAGTGCGGCCGCTAGCAGCACCGCCGTAAGAATCACAGCTGCTTTCCAGGAGGAGCGCGCCGCCCACAAAATGGAACGATGGATAAAATTATTTCCGGTTTGAATATGGTAAGCCCCCAATCGGCCAACGCACGGGTTTATGCCGCCGAAATCGTGCGACAAGTAATCGCGGGACATTCCCTTGATGCGGCATTGGATGAGACATTGGCGGTTTTACCGCCCACGCGGCACCGTGACGCCTCTCTAATTCAGGAAATGGTTTACGGCACGTTACGCTGGCTGGAGCAACTGCAAGCTGTGCTTGCCCTTTATTTAGAGAAGCCGCTGAAAAACAAGGACCGGGATTTATTTGCCTTGCTTTTGATCGGGCTTTATCAGCTTAAGCATATGCGCCTGCCGGTGTACGCCGCGGTCGCGGAGACCGTGGCGGCGGCAGAAGACTTAAATAAGCCCTGGGCAAAAAATCTGATGAACGCAGTATTGCGCAGCTTTTTGCGCGAACCGCAGCGCGCGCAGCAAAAGATTGCGTCCGATCCCTGTTTGCTGTTCAGCCATCCATACTGGCTTGTTGAGAAGATTCAGCGCGTTTGGCCGGAACACTGGCAACCCATTTTGACGGCGAACAATCAGCGCCCGCCGTTAACTTTGCGCGTTAATTTGCTTAAGCGTTCGCGTGCGGCGTATTTGCAAGAACTCAAACAAGCCGGGCAAGATGCGATCGTAAATAACGAAACTGATTGCAGTTTAACCTTGGCGCAGCCGGTGCCGGTGGCGCAATTGCCGGGTTTTACCGAGGGCGTGGTATCGGTGCAGGATACTGCAGCGCAATTGGCGGCGATACTGCTCGACGCTGAGCCCCGCCAGCACCTACTCGACGCGTGCGCGGCGCCGGGAGGCAAAACCGGCCACGTGTTGGAGCGAACGCCGGATGCCGATCTCGTCGCGCTGGACAAAGATACGCAGCGGTTAGCGCGGGTCCAGCAAAACCTGCAGCGGCTAAGTTTAAGCGCGCAGCTTATCGTGGGTGATGCCGCTAAGCCGCAAGACTGGTGGGATAACCGGCAGTTCGATCGTATTCTGGTGGATGCGCCGTGTTCCGCGACCGGCGTGATCCGGCGCCATCCGGATATCAAAATTCATCGCACCCCGGCTGACGTCGTCGCACTAGAGAGAATCCAAAAACAGATCTTAGAAGGTTTGTGGCCACTGCTTGTGCGGGGCGGCAAGTTACTTTATGCGACGTGTTCCATACTAAACGAGGAAAACGAGGAGCAGATCATTGGTTTCCTCGCGCGTCATCCGGATGCGCAAGAAATTAAGCTGACCGTGCCGCACGGCATTGCACGTGCCGCCGGGCGGCAAATCCTGCCGGGCGAACACGGCATGGACGGGTTTTATTATGCCTATCTGCAAAAGAAATTTTAAGCGGGTTAGAAGGTTTTATGGGATTGATTGACAATTTAGAAGCGATGTTGATCAAGGGCCAAGACAACGCATTGCTGCGTTATGGTTTGGGCAGCGAATATTTAAAGCAGAAACAATTTGATAAGGCCGCTTTACATCTGCGCAAAGCGGTGGAGCTCGACCCCGGCTATTCGGCTGCATGGAAATTATTAGGCCAAGCGCTGACTTCCGCCGGCCGTTTACAAGAGGCGGCAGAGGTTTACGCGCGCGGCATCGAGGTCGCCGAGTGCAAAGGCGACATCCAGGCGGCGAAAGAGATGCGCGTATTTGTAAAGCGTATCGGTAAATCTTAAGGATAAAAACTGGCTTCGCCGGCAGGGCGGGTTTTAAAGCGTCTGTGCACCCAGAAATATTGCTCGGGCATCTCCAAAACCCCCTTTTCGATTTCCTGGTTCATGCGTTCCGCGTCATGGGTAAGATCTCCGGACGGGAAATTCGTTAAGGGCGGCTTGAAAATAATTTCATAACCGCGGCCGTAAGCTAATTGCCGGGTATAGCAGGGAATAATTGCCGATTTAGTCAACTTCGCCAGCCGGCCCAACGCGGTGAGCGTAGCGGTGGGGACGCCGAAAAAGGGCACGAATACCGAGTTGCGCCGGCCGGGATCCTGGTCGGGTAAATAATAAAACACCACGCCTTGCTTTATTGCCGCGATAATCGGCCTAAGCCCCTCGCCTTGTTCCACTAACCGCGCCCCAAACCGGGTTCTTGCAAGGTAGAACATGGAATCGAACAAACGATTTTTTGCTCTTTTATACATGTCAATGACAGGCCGCTCGCGCGAAAGATAAATGCCGCCCAGTTCGACCGCGACACAATGCGATACGAGCAAAATAATTTGGTCGCCGCGCGCGAGCGCCTGATCGTAATGCTCGCGGCCAACAAAACGCACCAGGCGCTGGAGGCGTTTTGCCGGGGCCCACCAGGCAAGAGTGGTATCAAATAGACCTTGGCCTAATGCGCGAAAATGCTGTTTGGCCAGCCGCCGGCGCGCTTTCTCCGGCCAATGGGGAAAGCATTTTTCGATATTAACCGACACGATCGTGCGCCGCTCGCGATGAAGACAGTAAAGAGTTTGGCCCAGGCCGCTGCCGAGCAGCCATAAAATCGGCAACGGCAAAAAGCTGGCGCAGCGCAGGCAGAACAGTCCTATCCAGCTCGGCCAATAACGCGGGTGCGATAACAGTAAGCGCTGTTTAGTTGATTTACGCATAAGGCGATGGGGCGTTATTGGGCCGGGTTTTAAATCGCTTGTAAGTCCACATATACTGCTCCGGCATCTCGGCCACGCCCTTTTCGATCTCCGCGTTCATGCGGCGCGCGTCTTTCCCCGCATCCCCACAAGGAAAGCTTTGCAAGGGCGGATAAAAAATAATTTCATAGCCGCGCCCATACGCTAATTGCCGGGTAAAACAAGGGATGACCACGGCATCGGTTAATTGGGCAATGCGGCTCAAGGCGGTGATCGTAGCGACGGGCACGCCCAAAAACGGCGCGAACGCGGCTGCACTGCGGCCCGGGTCTTGATCCGGCAAGTAATAAAACGGCAGGCCTTGCCGTATCAGGCGAATTAAAGATTTAAGCGCCCCACTGCGTTCAATGAGAATGGCGCCGTAACGGGTGCGGCTGTGCAACACATTTTCCACGAAACGATTTTTAGGCGCTTTATACATACTGACGATACGCCGCTCTTGTGACAGACGAACCCCGCCGATTTCTAAACCAAGAAAATGCGGCGCCAGCAAGATGATGTTTTTGCCTGCCTTAAGAGCATCGTCGTAATAATGACGATCCCGAAACCGAACCAGCCGCTGGAGGCGTTTTTCCATGCCCCACCAGGCAATCGCAAGGCCGAACAGAATTTGACCTGAGGCATGGAAGTGACGTTTTACTAAACGCGCACGGTCTCGCGTATTTAAACCGGGAAAGCATAACTCCACATTTTTTAACGCCACCCGCCGGGCGGACCGCTGAAAATGATAACCCAGCTCGCCGATGGCGCCGCCCAGCAGCCATAATAACGGCAAAGGGAGATAACTCAGCATGCGCAGGGTTATTAGGATTAGCCGATAAAACCAGTAACGCGGATGGATAAACTCGCCGGCCTTAAGGCTTTTCATAGGGAGAGCGGGCGTTATCCGGGCGGTTTTTAAAGCGTTTGAAGGTCCACATATACTGCTCCGGCATTTCACGGATGGCTTTTTCCAGCTCCTGATTCATGCGAGTCGCATCGGCGACAGGATCGCCGGTGGGAAAATTATCCAGCGGTGGGCGCAGAATCAGCTCATAACCTTTACGATCAAGAAGCAGGCGGGTGAAGAAAGGTATCACGACGGCGTCACCTAGTTTGACCATGCGGCCGAGGGTGGCAAGCGTCGCCGCCGGCACGCCGAAAAACGGCGCAAACACGGATTCCTTCTCGCCTAAATCTTCATCCGGAACATAATAAAAACCCATCCCTTGTTTTATTGATCGGATAATGGGACGCAGCCCGTGTTCGCGTATAAATAGGCGCCCGCCGGAGCGTGTGCGACTCTTGGTCATAAACCAGTTCACAAGTTCGTTCCGCACCGGCTTAATGAGGCTGATCATGGGAAAGAAACGCGAAAGGAACGGCCCCCCTATCTCCAGGGCGACGCTGTGGCAGGTTAAAAGAATAACGTTGCCACCGCGTTGGTATTGCGCCTGATAATGCTCCAAGCCGGTCACGCGAATGTGTTTATCCAGCTGCGCCGGAGTCGCCCACCAAAACCAGCCGAGATCGAGGAAGGCCTGCATTGTGGCGCGAAAATGCCGGCGCACAAGTGTGCCGCGCGCCTCAGCCGACCATTTGGGAAAACATAGGCCGATATTAACCTCGGCAATACGCTTGCGTTTTACGCTCAATAAATAATACAAATCGCCCAGGCGCGCAGCGAAAAATGCCCGCGCTCGCCACGGCACATGGAGGCTGAGGCGCATCAATCCCAGCACCAGCCAAGTAGGCCAATATCGGGGAAGAAAAAACTCACTCTTGAATTCCGGCCTGTAAAAGCCGGCGGCCGGATGTGTTTGCGTGCCCATTCTAGTGCGCTTCAGAGAAATGCGCCTCTGGCCTCGTAGAGATGCATACACGTGTTAGTTAAGCGCCTCGGTTTTCCCCATTAACGGCCGCATCGCCGTTAACAAGTTGGCGCTCGCGTACGTAAATGAAGGGGCGAATAAGGCGCGCATCGCCCGCATCGTTGACATAGCGCGCTTTCATGGTGCGCAAACTGCCGCCATGAAAAGCGCTCATGAGGAAAGATTCCGCCAGGTCGCCCAGATTTTGTATCATTTAAATTTCAATTAAATGGCAAAAATTGTAGATTGTAAAACAAGTTGCCGTAAGCCGTGAATATAACTTTAATCAAAGGAACTATTCCGGCAGAGCTTAAGGTGGGTTTTTCTTCCCATGTGTAGAGGCTAGATGATCTGAAGGCATGTTAATTTGCCCAAAGCTTGATACACTTAACTGTTGACACCATTTTTTAAACACGGAGTTGCTATGTCACGATCCTATCTGTTCACTTCCGAATCAGTGTCGGAAGGCCACCCCGACAAAGTCGCCGATCAGATTTCCGACGCGATTCTCGACGCCATTATCGCCCAGGATAAACGCGCGCGCGTGGCCTGCGAGACCCTGGTTAATACCGGCATGGTGGTGATTTCCGGCGAAATCACCACCAGCGCCTGGGTCGATATGCCGGAGATCGTGCGCGGCACGGTTAAGCGTATCGGCTATGACGCCAGCATGGGGTTCGACTGGCAGTCCTGCGCAGTGCTGACCGCCATCGATAAACAGTCGCAGGACATCGCGCAAGGCGTCAACGAGGGGGAGGGCCTGGATTTGGAGCAGGGCGCGGGCGATCAAGGGCTGATGTTCGGTTATGCTACCAATGAAACCGAGGTACTGATGCCGATGCCGATCATGTATGCGCATAAGTTGATGCAACGCCAGGCGGAGGTGCGCCGCAGCGGACGCTTGCCGTGGCTGCGTCCGGACGCGAAATCGCAGGTCACTATTCGTTATGAAGAGGGCAAACCCGGTGGCATCGACACGGTAGTGTTGTCTACCCAGCACTCGCCGGATATTGAATACGCGCGCCTTAAAGAAGCGGTGATTGAAGAAATCATTAAACCGGTGTTGCCCGCTGCCTGGCTGGATAAAAGCACGAAATACCTCATTAACCCCACCGGCCGGTTCGTGATCGGCGGCCCGGTCGGCGATTGCGGGCTTACCGGCCGTAAGATCATTGTCGATACTTACGGCGGTATGGCGCGTCACGGCGGCGGTGCATTTTCCGGCAAAGATCCGTCTAAGGTCGACCGTTCCGCCGCTTATGCCGCGCGTTACGTAGCGAAAAACATCGTTGCCGCCGGGCTTGCCGACCGTTGCGAAATTCAAGTAGCCTACGCCATCGGCATCGCAAGACCGGTGTCCATCCATGTCGAGACCTTCGGTACCGGCACTATTCCAGACGACATGATTGCGGACCTTATCGTGCAGCACTTCGATTTGCGTCCCAAGGCTATTATTCAAACCCTGGATCTGCTGCGTCCGATTTATTCCGCGACCGCGGCTTACGGCCATTTCGGGCGCAACGATCCGAACTTCACGTGGGAGCGCACCGATAAAGCCGCGATTCTACGCGACGCGGTTGGCCCGAAAAAGGTCAAGACTTTGCTGCGCTAGTTAAACTCCTTAGCAAGATTTTTCAGGGACTTAGCAATGAGTCAATTAATCAAGAACATCGCCAACAAAGACGCTGACTCTAAAGTCGCCGACATTAGCCTGGCGGAATGGGGCCGTAAAGAAATCGCCATCGCCGAAACCGAGATGCCGGGTCTCATGGCTCTACGCGAGGAATATGCCGGCCAGCAGCCGTTGAAGGGCGCGCGCATCGCCGGCAGTTTGCACATGACCATCCAAACGGCAGTGTTGATCGAAACGTTGGCGGTGCTCGGCGCCCAAGTGCGGTGGTCGTCGTGCAATATTTTTTCCACCCAGGATCAGGCGGCGGCAGCCGTCGCCGTGCGCGGCGTCCCGGTATTCGCCTGGAAGGGCGAAACCGAGCAAGAATTCTGGTGGTGCATTGAACAGACAATCTTTGGCCCGAATAACTGGCGCCCGAACATGTTGCTGGATGACGGCGGCGACCTTACCCTGGTAATGCACACGAAATATCCGGAGTTGCTCAAAGACGTGCGTGGACTATCGGAGGAAACCACCACCGGCGTGCATCGCCTTTATGAAATGCTCGCCAAGGGCAAGCTTTTGTGCCCGGCATTCAACGTCAACGACTCGGTGACCAAATCCAAGTTCGACAATTTGTACGGTTGCCGCGAATCGTTGATAGATGGCATCAAACGCGCTACCGACGTGATGATCGCCGGCAAGATTTGTTTGGTTGCGGGTTACGGCGATGTCGGCAAAGGCTGCGCGCAGGCGTTCCGCGGCATGGGCGCCAATGTCTGGGTAAGTGAAATTGACCCCATCTGCGCGCTGCAAGCGGCGATGGAAGGTTACCGCGTGGTGACCCTGGAAGAGGCGGCACCGGTTGCCGATATCTTTGTCACCGCCACCGGCAATATCGATGTTATCCGGCATGAACATACGCAGGCGATGAAAAACGAGGCCATCGTGTGCAATATCGGCCATTTCGATTCCGAAATTGATATCGCCGGCTTGAGAAAATACAAATGGGAAAATATCAAACCGCAGGTAGATCATGTCATCTTCCCCGATGGCAAAAAGCTTATTGTGCTTGCCGAAGGCCGCCTGGTGAACCTCGGCTGCGCTACGGGTCACCCCAGCTTTGTCATGTCGTCTTCGTTTACTAATCAAGTGATGGCGCAGATCGAGCTATGGAATAATCACAAAAAGTATGAAAACAAAGTTTACGTGTTGCCGAAGCAACTGGACGAGAAGGTCGCCCGGCTACATCTAAAGAAACTCGGCGTCCATTTGACTAAACTGACGCCTAAACAGGCGGCGTACATTAACGTTCAAGTCGACGGCCCTTACAAATCCGATCATTATCGCTATTGATGCGATAACCTTCGAAGCCTCGCCACGCCGCCGGCGTGGATGAAAACCGCATTATGGAGTCGCAAAAAAAACGGGCGCGCACTTTTAGTTTTGAATTATTTCCGCCCAAAACCGGGGAGGGTGTGAAAAACCTGCGCGCTACGGTAGCGCAATTATCGCAGCTGAAGCCGCGTTTTTTCTCCGTCACCTTCGGCGCTGGCGGCAGCACGCGCGATCGTACTTATGAAACAGTAAAGGATATTCAAGGCCGTAAAGGCATCGAAGTCGCGCCGCATCTCTCTTGTATCGGCTCTACCCGGCGGCAGTTGCGTGATATTTTGCAGTCCTATGTTGATTTAAGCATTAAGCATATTGTTGCGCTGCGCGGCGATTTGCCTTCCGGCATGGTTGCGCCAGGGGAGTTCCATTACGCCAACGAGTTAGTGGAGTTCATCCGTAAAGAGACCGGCGATCATTTTTATATCGAGGTCGCGGCCTATCCTGAGTTCCATCCCCAGGCGCCGAGCGCGGAAGCGGATATAGCTCACTTTAAACGCAAGGTCGAAGCCGGAGCGAATTCCGCCATCACGCAATATTTCTTCAACCCCGACGCTTATTATCGTTTTATTGACGAATGCGAGGCCATGGGGCTCGATATCGCCATCGTGCCCGGCATTATGCCGATCACGAATTACAAGCAACTCGCGCGCTTCTCCGATGCCTGCGGCGCGGAAATTCCGCGTTGGATACGCAGGCGACTGGAAAGCTACGGTGATGATATCGATGCCATCCGCGCCTTCGGCCTCGACGTTACCACCATGCTCTGCGACCAGTTATTGCAAGCCGGCGCCCCCGGCTTGCATTTCTACACCCTAAACCGCGCCGGTCCTACCAGCACGATTTGGGAGCGCCTGGGACTTTGACTCCAAACTGCAGGCGACGCTGATGTTGAACCAGGCGCTACAGTCCGCCGGAAGTAGACAGCATCATTACTACCAGCGGCATCGGGCTCAAACTGGCGATTATCTCGCGTACCGCGGAAACAACGATTAACCTGCTGCATAACCACCGCAGCTTGCGTGTGGAATGGTATATTGTCATTCTCATCATTATCGAAGCGCTTCTTTATTCCTATGAGATATGGCGGCATTAAGCATAAAATATCGACGCATAGCGCCGCTTTAAACGCAGCCCTGTTTTTTCTGGTTTTTATCGCTTATTTTTCTTCTGTTGAGGCTGCCGAAGTTTTGTTGGTTTTGGAGCATGCAGAAAAAGACAAGCGGATCTCCACGGAAATCAAAAATGAAATAGGCAGTTTTCCTTCTCCTTACCAAAATAAACCTCAAATCAGCTGGACCATCAAGCAGGGAGAAGCGGTACGGGCGAAATCGGCGCCTTTGGCGCGGCAAATCGATTTTTACCGGCTCAATGGACGCGAATACGAGCTACTGTGCACGGTTGAGCTGAAATACTTCGAAGAGAAAAAGAACGTGTGGTCGCCGCGTTATCGCATCAATCAGGAAATGCTTTTTACAAAAGAGGGCGACAAATGGAGGCCGCTTAAGATCGTCGAGGGGATTCCTTCTCTGATTCAGTACAGCAACAATCAATTTCCGAATATCGAGGGCTATTATTCCACCCTCGATTTCGGATTAACCACCAGTCCGATAGCAATCGATGCCTGGAAAGTAGCGGTTACGGCTTCGCCTTTTTCGCCATATCCATGAACGGCGTGATGAAATCCATCGGCAGCGGGAACACAATGATGGAGCTGCGTTCGCCTGCGATTCCGCTTAAGGTCTGCAAATAGCGCAGTTGCAGCGCCTCGGGGCGTTTGCTGATAAGTTCCCCGGCGGCGACCAGTTTTTCCGCGGCCTGCAATTCGCCTTCGGCATGAATGATCTTGGCGCGGCGCTCGCGTTCCGCCTCGGCCTGGCGGGCAATCGCGCGCACCATGGTGGGATCGATGTCCACGTGCTTGATTTCCACAGTCGTGACTTTGATGCCCCAGGCGTCGGTGGCGGCATCCAGAATTTTTTGGATATCGATATTAAGCTTGTCGCGTTCCGCCAGCATTTCATCCATTTCATGCTTGCCTAATACCGAGCGCAGGGTGGTTTGCGCGAGCTGGCTAGTAGCGGCGTAATAGTCTTCCACCTGGATGATCGCCTGTTGCGGGCCAATCACGCGGAAGTACACTACCGCGTTTACTTTGACTGAGACATTGTCGCGTGAAATAACATCTTGCGGGGGCACATCCATGACGATGGTGCGCAGATCCACCCGTACCATCTGTTGTACGCCGGGGATCAGCAGGATCATGCCCGGGCCTTTGACCTTCCAAAAGCGCCCCAGCTGGAACACTACCCCGCGTTCATATTCGCGCAGAATGCGTATGGTATTGAACAGCAAAACAAGAATGACGATAACGATAAAAAGGGTTGAGATAGAAATACCCATCAGTTTTTCTCCATTTGAGTTTCGGTTTCCGGCTCTATAATCAGGGTGAGTCCTTCGATATCAATGATGCGCACCCGTTGTCCGCGCTGCACCGGCCGCCGGGTGCGCGCCTGCCAATCTTCGCCGCGCACACGCACGCGGCCCTCGTTTTTAAATGAGGTCGTCGCCTCGGCTATCCGGCCGATTAACTCTTCTTTACCGCTGACGACAGGCCGCCGGCGCGCGCTCAGCGCCAGGCTTACTACCGTGAGGAAAAACGCCACGCTGACCAGAGTTACCGTGGCGATCAACGGCCACGATACGCCGAAGCCCGCGGCATCGGTATCCAGCAAAATGACCGAGCCGGATACAAACGCCAGCACGCCGCCGAACCCTAAAACGCCGAAACTCGGCATAAAGGCCTCGGCGATCATAAACGCCATGCCCAGAATGATCAGTCCAAAGCCGGCATAGTTCACCGGCAGTACCTGGAAGGCATAGAGAGCCAACAGTAAAGAAATGCCGCCGATGACCCCGGGCAGCACATAGCCTGGATTCCATAACTCAAAGAAAAGGCCATACACGCCAAGCAGCATAAGAATATAGGCCACATTTGGATCGGTGATCACCGCCAGGAGCCGGCTGCGCCAATCCGGCTCGATGCGCTCGATCTTTAGGTCCTTCGTGTCTAAGGTAACGTCTTGTCCAAGGACATTTACTTTACGCCCGTTTAATTGGATAAGCAGATCATCCAGATTTTTCGCGGTCAGATCCACGACATTTTGTTTTACCGCTTCATCCGCGGGCAGGCTCGCCGCCTCGCGCACCGCCTTTTCCGCCCACTCTATGTTGCGCCCGCGCATCTGTGCCAGACTGCGGATGTAGGCAATCGCGTCATTGACCTGTTTATGCGTCATGGCGTCCCCGGCCAGTTGCGGCTTGTCGGCCTTGGTTTTTTTATCCTTCTTGGTTTTATCTGTTTTATCCGGGGATTGATCGGGAGCGGGGTTGTTGCCGCCGATCTGCACCGGCGTGGCCGCGCCGAGATTGGTGCCCGGCGCCATAGCGGCAATATGGCTGGCATAAAGAATATAAGTGCCGGCGCTGGCAGCGCGTGCCCCGCTGGGGGAAACAAAAGTCACCACCGGCACCGGCGAGGCAATGATGTCCTGAATCATTTTACGCATGGCGACATCAAGCCCGCCTGGTGTATCCATGCGCAGAATAATCAGCGCGGCATTCTTGTTTTTAGCTTTTTCCAAACCCCGATGGATATAATCCCCGGTCGCAGGGCCGATGGCGCCGTCAATATCCAACAGGATCGCCGGACGCGGGTCCTTCGCCGCCGGCAGGAGCAAGGGCCAGGCGACGAGCAGAAATAAAAAGCTAAAGCCTAAACGCTGCATCTTGTTACCTTAACAGAAAATCGATGATAGTAGATAAATATACATTGCCTGTGCATCTTTAAGTTACAGCAAAACCCCGTCGCATACTTGAACCGATTTAAGACGGGCGTGAGCGCTATCTCTCGGCGTTTTTAGGCGGTGCGTCTTGGTGTCGGATTTTCCAAGATCGCTTTTAACTTTGCCAGACCACGCTCAAAATCCTGACCCACCCAAGAATCCAGCATGAGGGCAAAATATTTACTTATCGGGTTTATTCCCGCGTCGCCCGTTGCCGTCCACACGATTTCTGTGGTTTCAATCGTCGAATTTAAGACGATCGAGCCGTGCATCCGTGCCGCGCCTTTATCAAACAGCAGATCATACGCCATCAGCTCGTTAGGCCGGCTCTCTACGATCTTCGTTAATCCTTCATGATTCTTGTCTTTCCACCTGCTGGTCGCGCCGATACCCGCCTCAGGGCCTTCATACGTGACCACCAGATCCCGACTGTCTTCATACCAAACCGTCCATTCCGGCCACCTGCTCAAGTTGTTAATGTAAGGGAAAATAACGTCGGCATCCGCGTTGATAATAATGGATCTTTCCACGCTCCAAGTCGATGGCAGAAAAAACGAAATGATGAGTAAAAGCAACAGCAGGCTTATCGCCGCAGACACGGTAATTTTTAGTATCTTCATCGGTTCCACCTCGCCGCTTTATTTTTTAATTTTACTCGTGGCCGTTTTAAAAGCGATGCTTAAGGCCGGTATATTCTGAATACCGGCTTTATGCCTTGGCCATATAACTCATAATAAACTCCATTGTTTCTACGCGGTTATAGGCCTGCTGCAAGCTTTTACCCCAAACCGTGATGCCGTGGCCACGTATCATGAGCGCACTAACGACCGGCTTTGTTTTGTTGAATCGAGCGCGGATTTCGCTTGCGATTTGCGAAACGTCTGCATGATTGTCAAATAAAGGCAAGGCGACCTTGGGATTTTGTTCCCAGATGTCAAAGCCTTTAATCATTTCTAAAGACGGCAGGCGCAGGGTTTTTGCATTGGATTTGGCGGCATTCGCGGCGATGCAGGCGTCTACGCTATGCCCATGCAAACACGCCCGCGCGTCGGAGAACAGGCCATAGATAGCGCGGTGAATGGAGGCCTCTGCCGACGGTTTATTATCCGTTGTTACCTGTTCAACAACTTCGCCGCTATCGACGGTAAGTAATAAAAAATCCGATTCTTCCAAGCGGCCCTTGGGGCGACCGCTGGCAGTAATCCAGAAATGATTTTCATCATCGCGCGCGCTCAAATTCCCGGCGGTGCCCGCCATCCAGCCGCGGGCATGAAAATCGCATGCGATTTCGACCAGCGCGGCGCGTGGGGGCAAACGATCCAATTCAAGCGCCATAAATTATGCCGTATGGCATGCGGGCGCGTAACCGTGCCCGTCCACTTTAATGATGGGATTTACTCCATTTCAACAACCTGCTAGGCAAACAGCATCTCGCGTTTCGTATATACCGGGGTCCAGCCGGAGGTATCGATAAAGTAACGCACCGCCTTGATGCGTTTCGAGTCCCTCATCGTAAACCAATGCTCCGTGTGGGCCGGGATATTGATGTAATCACCGGCGCCGACTTCGAGCATGAATTGGCCGCCGTCCGGTTCGACAAATCCGAAATAGCCGCGTCCCGCCAGGATGTAACGCACCTCGTCGTCGGTGTGGTAATGGATGCTTTCAAACTTGGCCAGCATGTCGGCAAGACCGGGGATGTCTTCATGGATTACGATCAAATCGCGCGTGGCGTAACCTTGCGTGCGCTTCAACGTTTCAAAACGGCCTTCGACAAACCCTAACAGCTCTTCCTTTTGCGCATCGTTTAGGGCCTTTTGCTCGAGCAAGGGTTGCGCGTGCTTATTCGCCGGCGTCGGCCAGGCATTGAGGGTGATGCCTATTCCTGCCAGGCGTTTTTGTATTGCGGAAAAATCGGTGGCGTGCTTGCCGTCATGCAAAATGATTTTAGCCATACTCAAACCTCCTCTCGCGTGTTTGGTTTAACCGATGACCGGTTTTTCCGGCCCCTTGCGCCGCCGATGGGGTTTCAGCGGCGCGCTTCGTTTCAGATGCGTATGCCCGCGCTCGGCCGCCAACCAAGGATGGGCACGTTTGGCTGCCGGTTGATCTGATCGCGCCTTGCCTGCTCGCGGCCTATTATCCGGCGCTCGGCGTTTGGGTTCGGTTTTAGTGCGCGTGCGGCCGCGTTGGTTGCGCCTGGAGGTATTTTTTCCTCTCAAAGATGCCGTTGGTGCTTGCAGTGGCGCAAGCAACTCATCGCTCATGCGCTCCACCGGAATTTTATGGCCGATAAACTTTTCGATGTCTAATAATGAGAAGGCGTACTGTTCACACGCAAAGCTTACCGCGTCACCGCTGGCCCCGGCGCGGGCGGTGCGGCCGATGCGGTGCAGGTAATCTTCCGGGTCCTGCGGCAAATCAAAATTAAATACATGACTGACTTCAGGGATGTGCAGGCCGCGCGCGGCCACATCGGTGGCGACCAAGATTGGGAATTTGCCCCTCTGGAATCCTTGCAACAGATGCTGGCGTTTAGTCTGCGGCACATCGCCGGAAAGCACGGCGGCGTGCAAGCCATTGGCCGACAACCAGGCATTCACGCGTTCGGCTGCGCCTTTGGTATTGGTAAAAACCAGGCTCCGGGTCATCTCTTGCCTTCGCAGCAGGCCGATCAATAAGGGAATTTTCTCTTCGCCGGCGGTGTGATAAAGAATTTCCTTAACCTTATCCACCGTAACTGTGCCGGATTCAATTTTGATCAGCAGCGGGTTATTCATGTGTTCATAGGCGAGCTCGTTGACCCGGTAGGAAAGCGTGGCGGAAAACAGCATTCCGAGGCGCTCGGACGGCGGCGGCATGCGCCGCAACAGGAACCGGATATCTTTAATAAAGCCAAGGTCAAACATACGGTCGGCTTCATCTAAGACCATGACTTGAACCGCTTTGAGATCAAATATTTGTTGTTTGAGATAATCGATCATGCGCCCCGGCGTAGCGATCAAAATATCCACGCCTTGTTCCAGCATTTTTCGCTGGGATTCATAGCCGACCCCGCCATATACCAATCCCAGCTTGAAACCGGTGTGTTTACCCAGCATTTCGGCGTCGTTGTGAATCTGGATAGCGAGCTCGCGGGTAGGTGCTAAAATAACGGCGCGCGGTTGGTTAGATCGGCGTTCCGTCGCCGCAGGCTGTTGCAGTAGGCGATTAAATGTCGCTAAAAGAAAGGCGGCGGTTTTACCGGTGCCGGTTTGCGCCTGACCGGCGACGTCGCGTCCGGCCAGGGCCTGCGGCAGGGCGGCAGCTTGAATCGGGGTGCAAAACTCAAAACCGGCCTCACGTATGCCTTGCAGCAAGACCGGCATCAGCGGCAGGGTGGAAAAAGATGTTTGTGTCAGGTGATGATCGCTCATAAAGGCGTAGAATATAGGAAATAACGGCAGGAAAGGCGCTGTAACATGGATATTTTACCGCCCGCTTGCAATAGCTTGCCTATTCCGCTCAAAATATGTCACGATCCAGGTGAATTCCAGGAAGCGATTTTCTCGCAACGTTCTATTTTATTTTAAGGGAGATATCTAAACAATGAGTCAGGATATAATTCATATTACCGACGACACTTTTGAAAAAGAAGTGTTAAAAGCCCAGGGACCGGTGTTGGTGGATTACTGGGCGGAATGGTGCGGCCCATGCAAGATGATTGCACCGGTGTTAGAGGAAATTGCTAACGAATACAGCGGTAAGATCAAGATTGCCAAACTGAATATCGACGAAAACCCCGCTACGCCGCCGAAATACGGCATTCGCGGCATACCCACCCTGATGTTGTTTAAGAACGGCAATGTCGAAGCCACCAAGGTCGGTGCTGTTTCGAAATCGCAGCTGTCGGCTTTCCTCGACGGGAATCTGTAACGCCGTCATGCCTTGACTACTGGACGTAGGGCGGAACAGATGCTAAGGTAGTTTTATTAACGTCTAATTTTTTCAGCTTCCAATTTAAACAAACACCCCTTCAACTCCAGGCTATGGGACAGATCCCGCTTTACACGTCTGGCATCAATAAGTGAATCATAACGACTATGAATCTTTCCGAGCTTAAGAAAAAACCCGCCACCGAACTTGTTGAAATGGCCGCTGCGATGGACCTGGAGGGAGGCAGCCGGCTGCGTAAACAGGATCTGATCTTCGCTATCCTCAAGGCGCAGGCGAAAAAAGGCGAGGATATCACCGGCGAAGGCGTGGTCGAGATTTTGCAGGACGGATTCGGTTTCCTGCGTTCGGCCGACAGTTCCTATCTGGCCGGCCCGGACGATATTTATGTCAGCCCAAGCCAAATCCGCCGGTTTAATTTGCGCACCGGCGATACCGTCACCGGCAATATTCGCCCCCCCAAGGAATCCGAGCGCTACTTTGCTTTACTGAAAGTGGAAACCATCAATTTCCAGTTGCCGGAAGAAGCAAAAAATAAAGTTCTGTTCGAAAATCTAACACCGTTGCATCCTATACGGCGACTGAGGCTAGAACAGCACAACGCCTCCACCGAAAATCTGACTTCGCGCGTCATCGACCTGATGGCGCCCATTGGCGCGGGTCAGCGCGGCTTGATCGTATCTTCGCCCAAGAGCGGCAAGACGGTCATGTTGCAGCAAATCGCCCATTCCATCACCGCCAATCACCCCGAATGCGTGCTGATGGTATTGTTGATCGACGAGCGTCCGGAAGAAGTGACGGAAATGCAACGTTCGGTGCGCGGCGAAGTGATCTCGTCGACCTTTGACGAACCTGCGACCCGGCATGTGCAAGTCGCGGAGATGGTGATCGAGAAAGCTAAACGGTTGGTGGAGCACAAAAAAGACGTCATCATTCTGCTGGATTCCATTACGCGTCTGGCGCGCGCCTATAACACGGTGGTGCCCGCTTCCGGCAAAGTGTTGACCGGCGGTGTCGACGCCAACGCGCTGCAA
>Ga0209701_10000119_pt1 | contig 37610 bp, 32 predicted proteins | sample CZO8metaG_4_FD_188356 | JGI IMG/M metagenome (GOLD analysis project Ga0209701, IMG submission 188356) | Vadose zone soil microbial communities from the Eel River Critical Zone Observatory, Northern California, USA - CZOApr15con2H3.8 metaG... | ecosystem: Environmental > Terrestrial > Soil >... | reverse complement strand
CGAGACGTCGAAAATCGTGCGATCGTAATAGATGCCGAAGCCACCGAAGATCGTGGTCGTGTTGTCCCGGTCCAGCGCATACGAAAACCCAATGCGCGGCTGGAACGCCCCATAGAAGGGCTTTCGGTTGCTTCCCGTGCTGATGTAGCGGCTCAGGTCGAGCTTTGTCGGCAGCGAATCGCGGTAGCGGGTAAGCGTATCGACCACGGTCTGGGGCGTCACGTAGTCATAGTTCATCATCTTCGATTCGAAGTCCCACCGGATGCCGAGGTTGATCGTCAACCTGGTTGTGGGGCTCCAGTCGTCCTGCACATAGGCGCCGATCTCTTGATTGTCCTTGGTTAAGAACGCGTTGCCGGTGCCGTACCTCAGCTCGTAAGGGCTCCGGTACTTGTAGGAATGGCCGTTCACGCTATCGCGATAGGCGAACCGCGGCGTCTCGTCGTTGCCCTTGAACACATCGTAGTTCACGAAGTCCAGGCTTGCGCCCACCTTGAACACGTGCTGGCCGCCGCGCGAGTACGTGAGGTCGTCGCGAAAACCCACTCGCTTCTGGATGAAGTCCTGTGTACTCAGGTTGCTGCCGATATAGTTATCTGTGCTGTTACCGGCCACGGTGTACGAGTACACGCGCGCGGGCAGTCCCGGCACGTTTGGGCTCGGATTCCGGCGGAAGCGCGAATAATCCACTTTCGCTTCATTCAGCCAGGCGCCCCAAAACCGGTTGTACCGAAGCTGCCCGATCGAGACGTCCTGCCGGTAGTTCACCGCCTCGTTGAACGCACACATCGAGGCGGGGCAGTTCACGTTAGCGAAGTCCCGGACGTCTGTTTCATGCCGCGTGCTGAAGCTCAGCTCGGCGCTTGATTGCGGATTGATGGTGTAGCTCAGCTTCCCGAACGCCATTGTCTCGTGGAACGGTGCTGCAAAGTTCCCGTTGTACTGACGGATGTTCACCGTGTCGAGGTCCGGGAACCCGGTGGGCGGCAGCGCGAAGTTCACCAAGTTGGACCGGTTCTGGTAGTTCCCCTCGTAGGACCCGAAGAAGAACAGCCGATCCCGCTGGATTGGGCCCCCCAAGCTAAGGCTCACGAGCGAGCGGCTGTAGTCGGGCTTCGTGAAAGTCGATGGCGTGCTCGTGGCTTGGGCGATGCTGTCGGCCACGTGCTTGGCGGCAACCTGAAACGTGTCGAGAGCCACTACATCGTTGTTTTGATAGCCGAAAAGGGCACTGCCCTTCCAGGTGTTTCCACCGGACTTCGTGGTCGCCGTGATGATCGCGCTGGACGCTTTCTGGTACTCGGCCTTGAAGTTCTGACTGATGACCCGGTATTCCTGAACCGCGCTCCTCGGGAACGGATTCCCCTTGCTCGCGTCCTGCCCTACGACGCCTTGCCCCGTGAGATCGTTCTTGAGGCTGGTGCCGTCAACGAAGATGTTCACCGTGTTCGCGCTCTGGCCGCCCGCTGTAAACGTGCGCGAGACACTGTTGATCCGGTCGTCGGAGATGGTGACGCCAGGCGCGAGCGCGGCGAGGTCGAGGAAGTTCCGGCTCGCGGTTGGGAGCGCCTCGATCTGCCGCTGTGTCACGTTGGTCGCGACTTCGGACGTCCGCATCTCTACACCCTCTGCCGCGACCACGGTCACCGCTTCGACCTGCACGGCTGATGCGGCGAGCTTGAAGTCCAAGGGAAACGCCTCACCGATCAACACCCGCGCCCGCACCTTTCGGGGCGCTCTACCGATCTGGCGGGCGGTCACGTCGTACTCGGCAGGGACGAGACCGAGGATCGCGTAGAATCCGTTGTTTTGCGTCGCGACCTCGCGCTGCGCTGACGTTTGGGCGTTCACCGCCACGACGCGAGCCCCCACGATCGGCGCGCCGCTCGAGTCGGTCACGTACCCGCGGATGCTCCCCGTGCTCGTCTGCGCGGGGGCGCCCCGTGCGAGCACGATCGCCAGAACGCCGCCGAGCAGGGTGAGCCGCCCGGCGTTTCGCAACAGTGAGTCGACTCTCATTGGTGGATCCCTCCTAACGGGGTGAAGAACCGGCTGGCTGGGGTCGCCCGCCGCAGGATTCCCGCACGACTAACGTGACCGGCAACGTCTCGCGCCGGTTGCGGTGCTTGCGCCCGTTTCCCACGGCGTCAAGCAGCCGCTGCGTCGCCCGCTCGCCCAGCGCGCTGATGTTCACGCGCATGGTGGAAAGCGGGGGATGCATGTAGCGCGCCATCGGGACGTCATCAAATCCGCCCACCGCGACGTCCGCCGGCACGCGCACGCCCCCTTCAGCGAGCGCCGAGAGCGCGCCGATGGCCATGGCGTCGTTCGCCGCGAAGATCGCCGTGGGCGTTGCTCTCCGGGCCATGAGTTTGCGGCACGCCTCGAACCCCGAGGCCTGCGTGAAGTCGCCCGGTGCTTCCAGCCCTCGTATCGGGCGGAGCCTCGCGTCGTGCAACGCGGCGCGATAGCCACGCAGCCGCTCGCTGGCGTCGAAGTTCCGGGCAGGCCCCGTGATCATGGCGATCCGGCTATGGCCCAGGGCGGCGAGGTGGCGCACCATCGCGTACGCCCCGTCGCGGTTCGCCATGACGATCGAGTCGAACGCCCGGCTGGAGGCGTCGCACGCGAGCAGCACCACCGGGAAGCGCTGCGGCAGGTCGCGCACGGCGAGATGCGCCCCCGGGGCGGGCGACATGACGACGAGGCCATCCACCCGCCCTCGCATCGCTTGCAGTGCCGCTTCGATCGTGGCCTTGTCATTGTGGGAGCTCGCCACTAGCAGGTGGTAGCCGCGCCGCTGCGCCGTTTGGTCGATGCCGCGAAGGAGCTCGGCGTAGAACTCGCCATATAGGTCCGGGAGCAGCACGCCGATACTCGACGTGCGACGGCTGCTGAGACTTTGTGCCGCCGCATGGGGGGAGTAGCCGAGCCGGCGCGCGACGGTACGCACGCGCCGCCCCGTCGTGTCGGTGACGAGGCTCGAGTTATGTTGGACCCGCGAGACCGTGGCGACGGAGACGCGCGCGGCCCGTGCCACGTCTCTGATCGTGACCATGCCCCCCCGGCGTGGTTCCGTGCGGGATGTAATCGGTTACATGCTCACGCCGCTGTCAAGTCCACCTTCGTTGACGTCGCGACCGCACCGTGCTACTGTCCCGGTGCTTTCCCGACCGCCACTTGAGGATTCTCGCGCCCGTGCCGCGATGTCGTTGGTCGCTCACCCCCATAGTCCTGCTGCTCCTGGGCTGCGGTGGTCCCTTTCCCCAATCGACGCTCCACCCCCGCTCGGACTTCGCGCGAGCCGCCGACACCGTCTTCACCGACATCTTCTGGTGGGCGGTGCTCGTCTTCGTCGTGGTGGAAACGGTGCTCCTCTTCGTGCTGGTGCGCTTCCGCCACCGCGAGGGACGAGCCGCCCCCAGGCCGACCCACGGCCACACGTTGCTGGAGATCGCCTGGACCCTCGCCCCGGCCGTGATCCTCGTCTTCGTGGCCGTGCCCACGGTGCGAACGATCTTCGCGACCGCCGGCGAGGCACCCCCCGATGCCCTCAAAGTCCAGGTGACGGGGCACCAGTGGTGGTGGGAGTACAAGTACCCCGACCTCGGGATCACCACGGCGAACGAGATGCACCTGCCGGTGGGGAAGCCGGTGCAGATCGCGATCACTTCCGCCGACGTGATCCACTCGTTCTGGGCCCCGCGGCTGGGTGGCAAGCGCGACGCGATCCCCGGGCATGTGAACTACATCGCCTTGCAGGCGGACGCCGTGGGAGACTACTCGGGGCAGTGCGCCGAATTCTGCGGCGCGTCGCACGCGAACATGGGGCTCCGGGTGCTGGTCGATTCGGATGCGGGATTCGCCGCGTGGGTCAAAGATCAGCGGAGCCCCCCGGTCGCCCCCGCTAAAGGCACCCCGGCGGAGCAGGGCAAGGCGATCTACTCGCGCTCGGCCTGCCTCGGCTGCCATACGATTCAGGGTGTCTCGCCCGGCGTCATCGGCCCGAACCTGACGCACGTGGGGAGCCGGAGCACGATCGCCGCCGGTCTCTTTCCCAACGACTCCGCGCACCTCGCGAGTTGGATCGCCGACGCGCCGGCCATGAAGCCCGGGGCCATCATGACCCGAATGAAGCCGCCCCTCACCGACGCTGAGATCGCGGCGCTGGTCGCCTACCTCGCGAGCCTGAAATGAGCCACGCCGCCGCCGCCCAACTCGCGCCGGCCGCGACGGCCGAGGCGCACGGACTCCGGGCGTGGCTCACGACGACCGATCACAAGCGGATCGGCATGCTGTATTTCTACACCGCCTTGAGCTTCTTTCTGATCGGCGGCATCGAGGCGCTCGTCATCCGGGCGCAGCTCGCCCGGCCGAACGGCCATCTCGTCTCGGCGGAGACGTACAACCAGCTGTTCACGATGCACGGCACGACGATGATCTTCCTCGCCCTGATGCCGCTCTCGTCGAGCTTTTTCAACTTCATCGTGCCGCTGCAAATCGGGGCGCGCGACGTGGCGTTCCCCCGCCTCAACGCCTTCAGCTATTGGGTCTTCCTGCTCGGCGGGCTGTTCATGAACGCGAGCTGGTTCGTGGGGCCCCTGTTTCACGCCGGCCAGTGGAACGTCGCCCCCAATGGCGGGTGGTTCGGCTACGCCAATCTCACGGAGCGGCAGTTCTCGCCTGGCCCGAACATCGACTTCTGGCTCCTGGGCTTGCAGATCCTCGGCGTCTCGTCGCTCGCGGGCGGGGTCAACTTCATCGTCACGATCCTGAACATGCGGGCGCCGGGCATGAAGATGATGCGGCTTCCCACGTTTACGTGGATGTCGCTGGTGACGCAGTTCATCATCATCACGGCGTTCCCGGTGCTCACGGTCGGGCTCCTGTTCCTCATGTTCGACCGGTTTTTCGGCGCGCACTTCTACGTGCGGGAGGCAGGGGCCACGCCGATCCTGTGGCAGCACCTGTTCTGGTTGTTCGGCCATCCCGAGGTCTACATCCTCATCCTGCCGGCGATGGGGATCGTCTCAGAGGTGCTACCCACGTTCGCGCGCAAGCCGCTGTTCGGCTACACGGTCGTGGTCTACTCGGGGATCCTGATCGGGTTCATGGGGTGGGGCGTGTGGAGCCACCACATGTTCTCCGTCGGCCTCGGGCCGATCGCCGACTCGGTGTTCAGCGCGACCAGCATGCTGATCGCGGTGCCCACCGGCGTGAAAGTCTTCAACTGGATCGCGACGCTCTGGGGCGGGGACATCCGCGGCACCACGGCGCTGCATTTCGCCGTGGGGTTCATCGCGATGTTCATCATCGGCGGGCTGTCGGGCGTCACGCACGCCTCTCCTCCTGCGGATCTGCAGCAGACCGATACCTACTACGTCGTGGCGCACTTCCACTACGTACTGTTCGGGGGCACCGTCCTGGGGTTGTTCGCCGGCGTCTACTACTGGTGGCCCAAGATGACGGGCCGACTGTTCGACGAGACGCTCGGGAAGTGGCACTTCTGGCTGCAGCTGGTCGGGATGAACCTCGCGTTCTTCCCGATGCACTTGATCGGCCTGCTCGGCATGCCACGCCGCATCTACACGTACTCGCCGGACCTGGGTGTGGCTGGCCTGAACCTGGTTTCGACCGTGGGTGCCTTTCTGATCGGGGTTTCGATCCTCATCTTCCTCGCGAACCTGTGGCGCACCCGGACGCACGGGCAGCGAGCCCCGAACGATCCCTGGGGCGGCGCCACGCTCGAGTGGAGCATCCCGTCCCCGCCGCCGGTCTACAATTTCTCCGTGATCCCCACGGTCGCGAACCGCCTCCCGCGCTGGAAGACCGAGCACCACGAACCGATGCGCGATCCACCGGCCACGCCGCCCGCGCCGATCCATGTGCCCCCCGGCTCCTGGTGGCCCCTGGTCGCGGCGCTCGGCCTGCCGATTGCGGCCCTCGCCCCGCTCACGCACACGCTCTCTCTCGCGTTCGTGGGGGCGGCCCTGCTGCTCGTAGGCATCTACCGCTGGGCGTTCGAGCCCCTTGAGGGCTGACCGATGACACACGCCGCCGCCGCCGCGCCGCACACGAGCATGGGTGTCGACAGCCGCAAGATGGCCTTCTGGGCGTTCATCGGCTCCGAGTGCCTCTTGTTCGGCTCGCTCATCTCGACCTATCTCGTCTACAAGGGCCGAAGTGTCGTGGGCCCCTATCCGCACGACATCCTCAACATCCCGTTCACCTCGATCAGCACCTTCGACCTGCTGATGTCGAGCCTCATGATGGTGCTCGCTCTCGCCGCGGTGCAGCGCGGCGACATGAAGTGGGGGAAGATCTGGTTGTTCTCGACGGCCTTGCTCGGCACGGTCTTCCTGGGCGGCCAGGTGATCGAATTCACGGACTTCGTGCACAAGGGCCTGACGCTCCAAACGAACCTGTTTGGCTGCACGTTCTTCGTGCTCACCGGCACGCACGGCGCCCACGTCACAGTGGGCGTCGTGTGGCTGCTGACGCTGTGGGTGCGGGCGCTCCAGGGAAAGCTCGGGCCTGCCAACGCGATGACGGTCGAGATCACGGGCCTGTACTGGCACTTCGTGGACGTGGTCTGGATCGTCATCTTCACCGTGGTCTATCTCATCCAATGAGCGCGCCGCCAGGACGGGCGGGAGGGGGAGGGGCAACCCTGCCCACGACGGGCGGCACGAGGGAACACGGCCACCCCACGGTGGGCGTGTATCTCCGGGTCGCCGCGGCGCTCGTGATCCTCACGGTGCTCGAGGTGGGTGTGTTCTATGTGCCCGCCTTCCACCCGGTGCTGGTACCGGTGCTACTCGTGCTCTCGGCGGTGAAGTTCGCGCTGGTGGTGATGTTCTACATGCACCTGAGTGCCGACAGCCGGGTCTTCAGCTTCCTGTTCGGCGCGCCGCTCGTGCTCGCGGTCGTGGTTCTCGTCGCCCTGCTGTTCCTGTTCTTGGGAGCCCTCACACTCCGGGGCGCCGCGGGCGCGGGATGAGCCCGCTCCCAAGCCCGCCCCCGCCCCCGGGACCGTGGCAAGCGTGGGACCTGCATCCGAGCGTACTGATCGGGCTCGCCCTGCTGGGCGGGCTCTATGTGTATTGGGGTGGGTTGCAGGCGTCGCGGCGCCAGATCGCGGCGTTCGCCGGTGCCCTGGTGGTGCTCGGCCTGTCGCTCAATGGCCCGCTCCACAACCTCTCCGACCGCTACCTCTTCAGCGCCCACATGGTGCAGCATCTGGTGCTGACGCTCGTATTCCCGCCGTTGCTCTTGTACGGGACGCCGGCGTGGGTGATCCGGCCGCTCACGCAGCCGAGCCCGATCCGCCGCTTGGCGCGCTGGGCGACGCGGCCGCTCGCGGCCGGGGTGCTCTTCTCCGTGCCCATCACCCTGTGGCATTTCCCGCAATTCTATGAGGCCGCGCTCGAGCACCATCCGCTCCACATCGTGCAACACCTCGTTTTCCTGGCTACGGCGGTGATCATGTGGTGGCCGGTGCTGTCGCCCGTCCCGGAGCTGCCGCGCGCGAGCTACCCGACGCAGCTCATCTACCTGTTCGCGCTCGGCCTGCCGATGTCGCTCGCGGGCGCGCTCATTGCTCTCTCCGACGCCGTGCTGTACCCGTTCTACGTCGCGGCGCCGCGCCTATGGGGGCTCACCCCGCTCGCGGACCAACAGCTCGGGGGGCTCGCGATGTGGGTGGTGGGCACGATCTACCTGTGGGTGGCGGCGAGCGTGGTGTGGTTCCGGTGGGCGATGCGGGAAGAAAGGGCGGGGGAGGGCGAGGACGGGCGGGAGGGGGGCGGCGCCGAGCGGGCCGTTCCCCCCGAAGCCTATGCTACTCGCCTTCGTCCGTCTCCCCCAACGGGTGCTGCCTGAGGACCTCGGCGATCCTGGGGTGCTCGCGCCACAGGTAATAGCCCATCCCGTAGGCAGCGATGCCGTTCCCGATCGCCACGTTCCACCAGGCGAGCGAGCCGAGCAGCGGCTGCGCGAGAACCGCCACGGTGACGTAGAACCCGAACTCGAAGATCGCGAAGAAGACGACCAGGAGGTACAGGGTCGGCGGTGCGACCTCCACTTCCGCCGCCAGCGCGGCCGCGATCGTGCCCACGATGATGAACGCGCTCACGTGGATCATCGTGTAGCCGATGATGCGGGAATACTCGACCACCACGAGGGCGGGGTCGCGGACGCCCCAGAAGACCGCCGAGCCGAGCATGGCGGGTGTGAAGAACGGTCGGCCCGCGATCACGTCGATGACGAGAAACCAGAGCGCGACGGCACCGGCACCGACCATGCCGGCGATGAACCCTTCACGCAGGATCCGCGCAAGCTGCATGCTCCGTCCTCCTAGCTCTAGTCTGGCGCTCGTCTGCCGCCAATATAGCGCCGCCTCGCACCGGAGCTAGATTGGCCCGACTCCCGAGCGAGGCGACATGATCCTGTTCCGGCGGCTCGTCTTCCCGCTGTGTTTGCTGGTGGGCGCGCTGCTGACGGTCGTGGCGGGCGTCTTGCATCCCGATCTCCCGCTCGACGGCGCTGCCCAGCTCGCGGAGATCGCGCGCCATGAGACGTGGCGTGCCGTCCACTGGACCTTCCTGTTCGGCTTTCCGCTCGCTCTCACCGGCCTCGCGGGAGTCGTGGGGCGGCACGTCGGTACGGCGGGGGAGCGGGCGGCGCGCGCCGGGCTCGTCGTCGCGACGTTCGCCTATGGCCTGTGGGTGATCATCGTGGCGTTCATGGCAGGCGCGGGGTGGTCCCTGGCGCAGGGCTTCGCAGGCTCGGATGCGGGGATGACCGCCACGCGCGCCGTGTTCGTGTTCGACATGCTGCGTCCCTTCGCGCTCGTGGCGCAGCGGGCGGCGGGGTTCGCCCTGGGGATCGCGACGGCGCTGTTCGGCTGGGGCGTGCTCGAGGGCAGGGTGCTGCCGCGCTGGCTGGGTGCCGCGGGGGTGGTGTCGGGGGCCCTGGGGATCGCCCTCACGCTGCTGTTTCGGGAGGATACGAGGGCCGATCAGGCGGCCTTCGTGCTGCCGGTGCTCTGGCAGGTGGCGACGGGCGCCGTGCTGCTGCGGGTATCCGCCACAAACGACTGACGCCGCCCGGCACCGGTACGGTGCGAGCGGCGTCAGGTGCGGAAGCCGGGCCTGCGAGCCCTAGCGCGCCCGCAGCCGCACGACCCGGCCGACCCAGCCGTCCGGACTGCGCGACAGCACCTGCAGCGTCACGACCTCCCCGGACTTCACCTTGCGCAGCGCGTCGCGCAGCGCCGCCCGCGTGCGCGTGGGCTGGCCGTTCACGGCGATGATGATGTCCGGCCCGTTGCCGTCCTCCGCCGTGCTGAGGCGCTGGAAGGCGGGGCCATCCGGTGAGACGTCGGTGACCACCAGCCCACCACCGCGCTGCACCACCGCCCGCAACTTCGGGTCGCGGGCGTCGTCTTGCGTCAGCGGCTCGACGGCGATCCCGAGTTTCTCCTCCTTGGCGGAGGCATCGTTCGGGCTGCGACGCGCCGCCGTCGCGACCTCGGTTTCCGCCTCAGCGGGTGCCTTGGCCAAGCGCACCGTCACCGTCTTCTTCACGCCACCCTGGCGCAACAGCGTCACCTCCACGGCGTCGCCGGGCTTCTTGAACCCGACCTTCTGCTGCAGCTGCGGCACGTCCTCGATCGGCTGGCCGTCGAGCGCCACGATGACGTCACCCGGCTCGATGCCGGCTTTCTTGGCGGGCGAGGTCAGGGAATCGGTGTAGGCATCGACCACCACGCCGGTGATCTTTTTCAAGCCGACCGCGTCGGCGTCCTCCTGTTTCGCGGCGCGAATCGAGATGCCGATGACGGCGCGCTCGACGTGGCCGGTGCGGACCAGTTGGTCCATCACCGTGCGCGCCAGGTTGATCGGGATCGCGAAGCCATACCCGGCATAGAAGCCGGTCTCGCTCGCGATCGCCGAGTTAATGCCGACGACCTGGCCGCGAATGTTCACGAGCGGCCCGCCGGAGTTGCCAGGATTGATGGCCGCGTCCGTCTGGATGAAGTCCTGGATCGAGTAGCGCGTCTGCGCCAGGCCCGCGAGCAGCCGACCCTTGGCGCTGATGATCCCGGCCGTGACCGTAAAGGCGAACGCCTCTCCCAGGGGGTTGCCGATGGCGAGGGCCCACTCACCTACCCGCGTCGAGTCGGAGTTGCCGAACCCCACGGTGGGGAGCCCCGTCGCGTCGATCTTGATGACCGCAACGTCGGTGTTGGGATCGCTGCCGACGACCTTCGCCGTGTACTCGTGCTTGTCGTACAGGCGGACGGTGACTTTATCCGCGCCGGCCACGACATGATTGTTGGTGAGGATGTAACCGTCGGGCGAAACGATGAATCCCGAGCCCGAGCCCTGCTCGACCTGCGGCCGCCGCCGGAGGTTCGGGAAAAATTCCTCGAATCCCGGCGGCAGCTTCTGGTCCTCGGCGCGCTCGACGTGCTGCGCTTTGATGAACACCACGGCCGGCTTCACGTGCTCAGCGACACCGACGAAGGCATCGCCCAGGTCCGACACCGTCTTGAGGACCGGTGGCGCCAGTCGTGGCGCCGTTGCCTGCGCCGCGAGAATGGACTCCGCCGCGCCGCTCCGCTTCGGCAGATCGAGCGTGGACGCGAACGCCAGCCCAAACACGAATGCAGTCGCTACCAGGGCTCCGAACTTGAGCCAATCCCGCGTACGTACCGACATCGGCATCTCTTCCGTTAGAGGGTATTACTTCTTCTTGTCATCATCGACAATCTCGTAGTCGGCGTCGACCACGTTGTCCTGCTTGCCCGCCGTGGCGCCGGCGGCGCCGCCCGCGGGTTGCTCGGCCCCTGCGGGGCCCGCCCCCTCCGCCCCGGGGGCCCCCGCGCCGCGCTGCGCCGCGTACAGCGACGCCCCGGCCGCGGTATACGTCTGCTGCAGCTCTTCTAAGGCCTTGGAGATCTCGTCGCCGTTGCCCGAGCGCAGCGCCTGCTTGGCGCCTTCGACGGCCTTGTCGAGCCGCGCCTTGAGCGACGCGTCGAGCTTGTCGGCCCATTCTTTCGCGTTCTTCTCTACCTCATACACCAAGGTGTCGAGCCGGTTGCGGCGCTCGATCTCGTCGCGACGCCGCTTGTCCTCGGCGGCGTGAGCCTCCGCGTCCTTCACCATCTTGTCGATATCCTTCTCCCCGAGCCCGGACGAGGCCTCGATGCGGATCTTCTGCTCCTTGCCCGTGGCCTTGTCCCGCGCGGACACGTGCAGGATGCCGTTGGCGTCGATATCGAACGTGACCTCGATCTGCGGCACGCCGCGCGGAGCCGGCGGAATTCCCGTGAGCTGGAACTTCCCGATCGTCCGGTTGTCGGTCGCCATCTGGCGCTCGCCCTGCAACACGTGGATCTCGACCGTGGTCTGGGTGTCCTCGGCGGTCGAGAAGATCTCCGACTTCTTGGTGGGGATCGTCGTGTTGCGCGAGATCAGGACGGTCGTCACTCCGCCGAGCGTCTCGATCCCGAGCGACAAGGGCGTGACGTCGAGCAGCAGCACGTCCTTCACCTCGCCCGCCAGCACGCCACCCTGGATCGCGGCGCCGATGGCCACCACTTCATCCGGGTTCACGCCCTTGTGCGGGTCCTTGCCGAAGAAGCTCTTGACGATCTCCTGGACCTTGGGCATGCGCGTCTGGCCCCCGACGAGGATCACCTCGTCGATCTCCGTGGGCTTGAGCCCCGCGTCCTTGAGCGCCTGCTGCATCGGCGGGAGGGTGCGCTTGACCAGGTCGTCGACCAGTTGCTCGAGCTTGGCGCGGGTGAGCGTCAGATTCAAGTGCTTCGGCCCCGACTGGTCGGCCGTGATGAACGGCAGGTTGATCTCCGTCTGCATCACCGTGGAGAGCTCCATCTTGGCCTTTTCCGCGGCCTCCTTCAAGCGCTGCAACGCCATCGGATCGCGAGACAGATCGATCCCCTGGTCGCGTTTGAACTCCGCCACGAGCCACTCCATGATGCGCGCGTCGAAGTCGTCGCCACCCAGGTGGGTGTCGCCGTTCGTGGACTTGACCTCGAACACCCCTTCGGCGAGCTCGAGCACCGAGATGTCGTAGGTGCCACCGCCCAGGTCGTACACCGCGATCTTCTCTTCCTTTTTCTTGTCGAGCCCGTAGGCGAGCGCCGACGCCGTGGGCTCGTTGATGATCCGCACCACGTCGAGGCCGGCGATCTTACCGGCGTCCTTCGTCGCCTGGCGCTGCGAGTCGTTGAAGTAGGCGGGGACCGTGACGACCGCCTTCTCGACCTTGTGGCCGAGGTAGTCTTCGGCCGTCTGCTTCATCTTCTGCAGGATCATCGCGGAGATCTCGGGCGGGGTGTAGCGCTTGCCCTGGATCTCGACCGTCGCGAGGCCGTTCGGCCCCTCGACCACCTTGTAGGGCACGCGCTTGATCTCCTCGGTCACCTCATTCATGCGCCGGCCCATGAAGCGCTTGATCGAGAACACCGTGTTCTGGGGGTTCGTCACCGCCTGCCGCTTCGCCACCTGGCCGACGAGCCGCTCGCCATCCTTGGTGAAGGCGACCACGGACGGGGTGACGCGTCCGCCTTCGGCGTTGGGGATGACGACCGGGTCGCCGCCCTCCATCACGGCCACCACCGAGTTCGTGGTGCCCAAGTCGATGCCGATGATTTTCTCAGCCATGACGACGTGCTCCTTAGCGTGAGGGTGATGCGCAGACGTAGCTGGCCGTCGCAGAAGCAAGCCCCGTGCCCTCGAAAGGTGCCAAAAAGGCAGAGCCGGCCTCGGCCGCGCGGGTTAAATTCCCCGCGTGATTCCGTACAAAGACGAGAATCCCGCCGAACTCACCCCCATCGTCACGGTTGGCATCATCGTAGTGAACGTCCTCGCCTGGCTGCTCGTGCAGGGCGCGGGTGGCAATGCCGAAGCCTTGGCAGCCTCGGTCTGCCAGCTGGGACTGATCCCGGGCGCGCTGCTCCGCACCGTGCCGCCCGGGACGGCCGTGCCGCTCGGCGCCGGCCTGCACTGCGTGCTCGCCGCCGCGCCGCACTGGTCGACCGTCCTGACGTCCATGTTCATGCACGGCGGCTGGATCCATCTGCTCGGCAACATGTGGTTCCTCTGGGTGTTCGGGAACAACATCGAAGACTCCATGGGGCATGCGCGTTTCGTGGTGTTCTATCTCGTGTGCGGGGTCATCGCGGCGCTGACCCAGATGGTGGTGGAGCCCCACTCGGCGGTGCCGATGGTGGGCGCGTCCGGCGCGATCAGCGGCGTGATGGGGGCCTACGTGCTGCTGTTTCCGCGCGTGCGCGTCCACACGCTCGTCTGGCTCGGGTTCTTCGTGACGACCGTGACCCTACCCGCCTACGTGATGCTCGGCTACTGGTTCTTCTACCAGCTGCTGCTCGGCACGGTCGGGGCGCTGGCCCAGGTCGAGGGCGGCACCGCGTTCTGGGCGCACGTCGGCGGATTCCTCGCCGGCATGGCGCTGATCAGGCTGTTCGCGACCCAGGCGTACCTGGAGCGGCACCGCACCGACGCGCTCATCCTTCCGCGTGGTGTTTGATCGTCTTTCCCTCCACGACGAATACGACGTCTTCGGCGATGTTGGTCGCCAGGTCCGCGACGCGCTCCAAGTTGCGGCTCACGAGGAACAGGTCCATCGCCGCGCCGATGATGTGCGGGTCCTCCATCATGTGCGTGAGGAGGATGCGGAACACGGAGCGGTTCAGGGCGTCCACCGAGTCGTCGCGGCGGCAGATCTCGCGGCCGAGCACCGCGTCGCCGCGCACGAACGCGTCGAGCGCGCCCGACAGCATGGCGCGCACCTGCCGGGCCATCTCGAGCAGCTCCGGCTCGGGGGCGATGAGGCGGGCGCCGAGCAAGCGCTCGGCGGACTGCGCGATGTTCACGGCGTGGTCGCCCACGCGCTCCAGGTCGTTGGCGATCTTGGTGGCCGCTACGAGCAGCCGCAGGTCGCGCGCCATGGGCTGCTGCGTAGCGAGCAGATCGATCACCATTTCCTCGATCTCGAGCTCCCAGGCGTCGATCGCGCGGTCTCCCGCGATGACCTGCGCGGCGAGGCCGGGATCGCGCTTCAAGAGCGCGTCCAGCGCGCGGCCGAGGGCGTCTTGCGCCTCCCCCGACATGGTGAGGAGCTTCGCCTTGAGCTCGGAGAGCTCGTCGTGAAAGTGGCGGTGTGCCGCGCGGGGCGAGGAGGCGCTCATCCGAACCGTCCTGTGATGTAGGCCTCGGTACGCTCGTCCGCGGGCCTCGTGAAGATCTGCTTCGTGTCGCCGAACTCAATCAGGCGGCCGAGATAGAAGAAACCGGTGTAGTCCGATACCCGCGACGCCTGCTGCATGTTGTGCGTCACGATGACGATGGAGTAGTTCTGCTTCAGTTCCACCATCAGCTCCTCGATGCGCTGCGTGGCGGCGGGGTCGAGCGCCGAGCAGGGCTCGTCCATCAACAGCACCTCGGGCTCGTTGGCGAGCGCGCGAGCGATGCAGAGCCGCTGCTGCTGGCCGCCCGAGAGGCTCGTCCCGGGCGCCTCGAGCCGATCCCGTACCTCGTCCCACAGCGCCGCCTGCCGCAGCGCGCGCTCCACCCGGTCCGGCATGTCGCGCTCGGGCGCGAGCCCGTTCAGCCGCGGCCCGTACGCCACGTTGTCGAAGATCGTCTTGGGAAACGGGTTCGGTCGCTGGAACACCATGCCCACCTGGCGCCGCAGCGCCACCGGGTCCATGCCGCTCGAGAACACCGAGACGCCTTCGAGCAGGATATCGCCCGTGTGGCGGGTCCGCGGGATGAGCTCGTTCAGCCGGTTAACCGAGCGCAAGAACGTGGTCTTGCCGCAGCCCGACGGCCCGATCAGGGCGGTGACGGCACGGCGCGGGATCGTGAAGGTGAGATCGAAGAGCGCCTGCGCCGCGCCGTACCAGAAGCTGTACGCGCGGACGTCGATGACGGGAGTCGCCGCGCGGCTGGGGCGGGGTGCGACCCGCGCCGCGCTCGGCGCTTCTTGGGAGATCGGTGCCACCGCGACGCTCATCCAAACCTCCCCGTAAGGTATGCTTCCGTCTGCTCCTTCGCCGGCTTCGTGAACAGCGCTTCGGTGCGGCCCACCTCGACCAAGTCGCCCAAATAGAAGAAGGCCGTGTAGTCCGACACCCGCCCCGCCTGCTGCAGGTTGTGGGTCACGATGACGATGGTGTACCGCGCCTTGAGCTCGTGACACAGCTCCTCGATGCGCTGCGTCCCCGCCGGATCGAGCGACGCGGTCGGCTCGTCCAAGAGCAAGACTTCCGGCGCGGGGGCGAGCGCCCGGGCGATACAGAGGCGTTGCTGCTGTCCGCCCGAGAGATCGAGTGCGCTCTTCTTGAGCCGATCCTTCACCTCGTCCCACAGGACGGCCTGGCGCAGGGCCCGCTCCACGACCGCATCGAGCTCGCCGCGTGCCCGGCGGCCGTTCACCCTGAGGCCCGCGGCCACGTTGTCGTAGATCGACATCGTCGGAAACGGCGTCGGGCGCTGGAACACCATCCCGATGCGGCGCCGGAGCTGCACGGGGTCGACGCCGGGATCGTAGATGTCAGCGCCGTCGAGCAGCACCGTGCCGGTGACCCAGCCGCCCTCGGAGAGCTCGTGCATGCGGTTGAGACAGCGCAGGAAGGTGGTCTTGCCGCAGCCCGAGGGCCCGATCACCGCGGTGACCGTGTGCGCCGGGAACAGGATCGACACGTCCTTCACGACCGCCCGGCGGCCATACAGGGCCGTCAGCCGCACCGCTTCGAGCTGCAGCCGGGCGTCAGCTGGCGGCGCCATGGTGTTGCCGGATGGCCGCGCGGGCGGCGAGGGCGAGCACGAGCACGAGGACCATGAGCACCAGGGCCGCGGCCCACGCCAGGCGGTGCCACTCCTCGAACGGTCCGGTCGCATAGGTGAAGATCTGGAGCGACAGGGTCTGCATCGGCTGCAGCACGTTAGTCGTGAAGTTCAAGTTCCCGAGGGCCGTGAACAGGAGCGGCGCGGTCTCGCCCGCGATCCGGGCGATGCCGACGAGGCAACCGGTGATGATCCCCGCAGCCGCCGTGCGCGCCACGATGCGCAGCGAGGTGCGCCAGCGCGGGTAGCCGAGCGCCAGCGCCGCTTCGCGCAGCGAGTGCGGCACCAACCGCACCATCTCCTCCGTGGTCCGCGCTAGCATCGGCACCATCAGGGCGGCGAGGGCCACCGACCCGGCCAGCGCCGAGTAGCCACCCATCGGCCGGACGAGCCAGGTCCACGCGAAGATGCCGAGCACGATGGACGGCGTCCCGTTCAACACGTCGGCCACGAATCGCACCGTCCACCCGAGCCGCCCGGAGCCGTACTCGGCGAGATACAGCCCCGTCCCGATGCCGATCGGCACGCCAATCAGCGCGGCGACGCCGACGATGAGTATCGTGCCGACGATGGCGTGCGCCACGCCGCCGCCCGTCTGGCCGGCGGGGACGGGGGTTTTGACGAAGAAGCTCCAGTCGAGCGACGACGCGCCCTTGGCGATGAGATGGCCGAGGATCAAGAGCAGCGCCAGCACCGCCACGAAGGACAACGCGGCCACGAGACCGGTCATGAGCCCGCTCACCACGCGGCGCCGCAGCCGACGCACGTTCATAGCGCCCGGCTTCCCACGGCCGTCCCGCGCGCCACGCGCCAGATCATAAGGCGCGCCAGCGCGTTCACGACGACCGTGACCACGAACAGGATTAACGCCACCTCGACCAACGCCGCCGGGTAGAGATTGCCCGTCGCCTCGTTGAACTCGTTGGCGAGGGCGGCCGCCATGGTGTAGGCCGGCTGCAGCACCGACAGGGCGATGTCGTGGCGGTTGCCGATGAGCATCGTGACCGCCATGGTCTCACCCAGGGCGCGTCCCAGCCCGAGGATCGCCGCACCGATGAGGCCGGCGCGGCCGTACGGCACGACGGCGGTCCACAATGCCTCCCACCGTGTGGCCCCCATCCCCAGCGCAGCTTCCCGCTGGGTCGGGGGCACGGCGAGCAGGACCTCGCGCGACACGGCGGCGATGTAGGGCACGATCATGATGGCCAGGATTACCCCGCCTGCCAGGAGCGAGTTGCCATAGAACACGCCCTGGAAAAATGGCGTCCAGCCCAGCACCGCGCGCAGGGGTGGGACGATGTACCCGCGGAGGAACGGGATGAGGACGAAAATGCCCCACAGCCCGTACACCACGCTGGGGATCGCTGCCAGGAGCTCGACCAGGAAGGCGACCGGCTGGCGCAGCCACGTGGGAGCGAACTCCGTGAGATAGATCGCGACGCCGAGCGCCAGCGGCACCGCGAGCAGCAGGGCGAGCAGCGACGAAGCGACGGTACCGAAGATCATCGGGGCGGCGCCGAACACCGCGTGGACCGGATCCCACACCGAGGTCCACACGAAGCGGAGCCCGAAGCGCGTGATCGCGGGCCAGGCACCCACCACCAGTTCGCCGAGGAGCGCGAGCAGCAAAAGGGGGAGCGTGAGGGCGAGGCCGGTGAGCGTGACGCGGTACACCCGGTCCGGGGCATTCCGCCCGGCGAGGACATGAACGGGCGCGCGGGGCGGGGCAGGGGTGAGGTCAGCGTCGGCCGGGCCGGCCGCCGGAACCGGCTCGATGGGCAACGTGGTCATCGCGGCGGAAACGTATCCGCCATTTGTCACGAGACTGTAACGGACGGGCGCCAAAGAAAAACCCCCGCAGGCGCATACCGCCGTGCGGGGGCGAACGACAGCCGGAAGGAGGGTTACCGGGCTGCCGCCGTCCAGACACCCTTGCCGTCGGCCGTGATGGATTTCAGCCGCGCCTCGATCCAGGGCCGCAGCGCGGTGGGGAGCGGGGCGTAGCCAAGCGACTCGGCGCGGGCTTGCCCCTCGGTCTCGCCCCACCAGACGAACTTGACGAGCTCGCGGGCCTTTGCGGCATCAGCGTACGTCTTGTGCAAGAGGAGGTACGTCATCGTCGCGATTGGGTACGCTTCCTTGCCGTCGGGGTCGGTGATCGAGACCCGGAAATCGGTGGTTGGGCTCATGGTCGCCATCGCCCCCGCGAGCGCCGCTGTCGTCGCCGCCAGCGTCGGCGTCACGAACACGCCGCCCTTGTTGCGCAGATGCGCGACAGGGAGCTTGTTGCTGTTGGCATACGCGAGCTCGACATAGCCGATCGCTCCCGGCGTCTGACTCACCGTCGCCGCCACACCCTCGTTGCCCTTGCCGCCGAGGCCGACGGGCCAGTTGACCGATGTCCCCTTGCCGACCTTGTCCTTCCAGTCTGGGCTCACCTTCGACAGGTAGTCGGTGAAGACGTAGGACGTGCCCGAGCCGTCGGAGCGGTGCGCCACCACGATGTCCTCGCTCGGCAGCTTGACACCCGCATTGACGGCACCGATGCGAGCATCGCTCCACTTGGTGATCTTGCCGAGGAAGATGTCCGCCACGAGGTCCGGCGTGAAGCTGAGCGGCTGCGTCACGGCGGCGAGGTTGTAGGTGATGACCACCGCGCCGAGCACCGTGGGGATGTGCAGCACGTTGCCCTGGATCGCGGCGATCGCGGAATCGCTCATCGGCGCGTCGGTGCCGCCGAAGTCGACCGTGCCCTCGGAAAACTGGCGGATCCCGCCGCCCGAGCCGATCGACTGATAGTTCAGCTGGACCTCCGGATGCGCCTTGTTGTAGGTCAGCATCCAGTCCTGATAGATGATGTTCGGGAATGTCGCCCCGGCACCGTTGAGCTTCACCTGGCTCGCCGCGGGAGCGGCGAGCGACAGGGCGGCGGCCAGCGCGACCAGCGGAGCTTTGGTCATTCCGAGTTCCTCTGTCAGTGTTAGAACGTGAATTGCGTCTGGAACAAGGCCTGAGACCGGGTTGGGTCGTTGGCCAAGTTCAAGGCGTCAGTCTGATAGTTCGCGTAGTCCCAGTCGGCGAGCAGGCGCCAGTTCGGTGTCAGCTGATAGGAGAAGCCGGCGATATAGCGCGTCTGCTGATCGGTGGCACCGGATTGCTTGTGGGTGATGTCGACGCGGCCGATGACGGCGACCTTGGAGTCGGGGACCTTGTACACGCCGAATGCGCTGTAGACGTGGCCGTTGGTCGCGGTGAGGGGACCATCCTGCGTCGCCACCGCCTCCCCAGCGAGGGTGAGTTGCTTGGTGCGATAGGACACCATCCCGAGGTAGCGGTTGCGAGCCCCGCCCGCCGTCGTCTTGCCGTAGGCGGCATAACCGGTGATGCGCAGTCCGCCGACGCGGCTCGGGTCGTCCGTATCCATCACGCGCACCGAGAGGCGCGCCTGCGCGTCCTTCCCCTGGCCGGTTTCCGGGTTCCGGTAGAACTCGCCGTTCACCACCGTGACCTGCAGGTTGACCTTGTCAGCGCCCCACTTCCCGTCCACTCCCACGCCGAAGTCGGCCGCCGAAACGTAGCCGCCACGCTCAAACGCCATCTGCCCCTGCATGCGGTAGTCCCACAGGGCCTCTTCCCAGTCGAGCCACGGCGTGTGGATCAGGCCGAGCTTGTACGTGAGCTGACTGCCTTCAGGCGTGTAGGTCGCGAACGCGTACTTGAGGCGGTAGCCGAGCGAACCGTCGGCGTTGCGGTAGATGTCGGCCGTGACCCGAGTGCCTACGCCACCCGCGAACTTCCCGAGCACATTCACGTACGCGCGCGTGATGTCGAAGTTGTTGAAGTGCGGCGTGAGCGTGTCCTTCAGCTGGTAGAGGAACTGGGTGTAGACGAGGCCACCGACGGTCACCTGCGGTGCTGGTGCTGGAGTACCCTGTGCGGCGAGCGGTACGGCGCCTGCCACCGAAGCGGCGGCGGCCACGACGACGACTCCGAGCGCCCGACGAATCCTGGACGGCATTGGGTTCTCCCCTCCTTGGGGGCATGGATTGTGGTGGGGCTGCAGCAACGGGGGGAACGAAGCCCCCGCCGGTCACGGGTGGGCGCGGTGCGTGTAACGGATTCGTAACGGGCGGGTGGGCGGACCAAGCGGCGCTGGGCTGGGGGCGGGCGGCGCGGTCGCCAGGGCGTCCGCGAGGGTGGTGACATCGCGCAGAAACGCTGCGAGCCCTCCGGCTCGCCAGTCATGCTCGAGCTCGGCGAACCGGCGCTCCCGTTCCCGGGCCGCGAGGCGGGCGAGCGCGAGCGGGCCGGCACTGGCGGGCGCGGCACGCCGCGGGCGCCCACGGGTGCGTGGGCGGGTGTCGAGCGCCAGCGCGTGGAGCCGGCGGGCGCGCTCGGCGGCGGCGTCGGCGACTGCATCCCCGAGCTCCTCGCTCAGCACTTGCAAGTCGTGCAGCTCGCCCAACAGGTCCTGCAGTGCCTTGAGCCGGTCCACCAGGGCCGCGGCGGGCGCGCCGTCTCCGGCCAGCGACTCGAGCAGGTAGCGCAGCCGTTTGGCGGCGATGCGCGCGCCGTGGATCGCGTCCACGTCGCGCGGCGCGCGGGCCGCGGCGAGCTCCTGCTCGAGGGCAGTCGCTTGGTCGCGGATGCCGCGGGCCGCCGCGGCGGCGAAGAGCGGCCCCGCGGGACCCGCCGGCGCGGCGGCGTGGTTCAAGCCCCGCCGCACGCGCCGCTCCAGTTGTCGGAACGCGGGAACCACGTGCTCGCGAACGGCGGCGTAGGCGCGGTCGCGGCGGTCGGCGAGCCTGGTGACGAACCAGGACAGGCCCGGGCGGCGCCCCACCTCCCCGCGCTGGGCCCGGACCCAGGTGAGCTGCACCTCCGCGTCGCGTGCGGCGGTCGTGGCGCGCGTCAGATCCCGTAGCCGGCGCTGGAGCCTCTTCGGTACGGCGTCGCCCAGCTCGGGCCGGAAGGCACGCAGCAGGGTGCGGAGGCGTCGCAGGGCGACGCGGAAGTCGTGCAGCGCCTCGGCGTCTTCTGGGTCATCGAGCCGCGTGGCCGCTGCCCGCGCCTCGTCGAGGTGGGCGAGCCCGACGACCGCCGCGGCGTTCGCGGCGGGCCGGGACACGAGGTCCGGCGGCAGCTTAATCACTCGCGGCCAGGCGGCGCAGGTGCTTGGGACCGAGAAACCAATTGAGCGTGGCGCCGGCCTTGGCGACCGGACCGGGAAACTCCAGCAGGCACGCCGCGCCCTTGCGCAGCTCGAGAAACGGCCGGTTCGCGCCGGCAAGCAACGTGCACACGAGGCGGCTCAGGTCGGGCTCATGCCCCACGATCGCCACCGACCCGCGTGCCTGCCGGCCCACGAGCCACGCCACCACGCGGTCGACGCCGGCGCCGGGTGCGAGCTCCGCCACGCGCTCGACCGTCAACCCGTCGTATGCCTGCGCCACGATCTCGGCCGTGTCGAAGGCGCGCGTGTAGGGGCTCGCGGCTAGGACATCGAGTTCGGGGACGAGCTGCTTCAGGCCGAGCGCCGCCCGCTCCATCTTGCGGCGGCCCTCCGGCGTCAGCGGCCGGGTGGCATCGTCCTGGTGCGTGCGGGCGAACGTCTCGCGGTCTTCCGCGATGGCGTGCCGCACGACGAGCAGCCGCATGAGGTCGCGCTCAGGTGGGGGTGCCGGCGCGCTCGATGCCCCGGGGCCGCCGCACGATCGGGACGAACGGCGGGCGCACTTCGCCGCTGTCGCGGGCGGCCTCGCGCGCGAGATGCTGCAGCGCGACCTGGGAGCGGAGCGGCGCTTCCCCTGGCCCGGTAGCGCACCGACGGTAGGTGCCGTCCGAGAGCAGCTCCCGCGCCTTCGCGGTGTCGCCCAGGACGCGGGGCAGGATGTCGGCCACGATGCGCGCCTTGAGCTTCGGGTCCTCGATGGGAAACACCGTTTCGATGCGGCGCCAGAAGTTGCGCGGCATCCAGTCGGCGCTCGCGAGAAAGACCTCCGGGTTGCCGGCGTTTTCGAAGTAGAAGATGCGGCTGTGCTCGAGGAACTTGTCCACGATGCTCGTCACCCGGATCGTCTCCGAGATGCCGGGGAGCCCCGGTCGGAGACAGCAGATGCCGCGGATCACGAGCTCAATGGGGACGCCCGCCTGGGAGGCACGGTACAACGCGTCGATGACCGAGGGCTCGACGAGCGCGTTCATCTTGACGATGATGCGCGCGGCGCGTCCGTCCCGGGCGTTTCGCTCCTCGCGCTCGATGAGCGCGATGATCTGCTCGCGCAGGCCGAGGGGTGCCACGACCAGCTTCTTCCAGCGGTAGCCTTCGGCGTATCCGGTGAGCAGGTTGAAGAGGGCGCTCGCGTCCTCGCCGACATCGGCGTTGGCGGTGAAGAGGCCCAGATCCGTGTAGACCCGGGCCGTCGTGGGATTGTAGTTGCCGGTGGAGAGGTGCACGTAGCGGCGGATCCCATCCGGTTCCCGCCGCACGACGAGCGCCGCCTTGCAGTGCGTCTTCAGGCCCACGATGCCGTACACGACGTGCACGCCTGCCTGCTCGAGTGTGCGCGCCCAAGTGATGTTGTTCTGCTCGTCCATCCGCGCCTTGAGTTCGACCAACGCCGTGACTTGCTTGCCGTTCTGCGCCGCGCGGGCGAGCGCGGAGATGATCGGGCTGACGCCGCTCGTGCGGTACAGGGTCTGTTTGATCGCGAGGACGTTGGGGTCGTCGGCCGCTTGCGCGATGAAGTCCACCACGCACCCGAACGACTCGTAGGGCATGTGCACCAGGACGTCCTGCTGGCGGATGACGTCGAACAGGTCGCCGCCCGGCGCAAACGAGGGCGCGACACGCGGCACGAGCGGCTCGTCCCTCAAGCCCGCGAACGCATCGAGCCGGTGGAGCGCCATGAGCGCGGTCAAGTCCACGGGGCCGCTCATGCGGTAGACGTCCCGGGGCTCGAGGTCGTGCGCCTCAACCAGCATTTCGACGAACACGGCGTCGGCGTCCGCAGAAATCTCGAGTCGCACGGGGTCGCTGCGCATGCGCTGGCGGAGGCTCTCCTCGATCGTCTCGAGCAGATCTTCCGCGTCTTCCTCCTCGATCGTCAAGTCGGTGTTCCGTGTGACCCGGAACACGGTGTGGCTCACGACGCGCAGCCCGCCGAACAGCTCGGGCAAGTAGCGGGCGATGATGTCCTCGAGCAGCACGAAGCGCACGCGCGTGGCGCCGGGCGGCGACACAACCACGACACGATCGAGCACCGCCGGGACCTGGACCACGGCGAAGTGGCGCAGCGGCTCGCCGCCGTTGGCGCGCTCGACGACGAGCGCAATGTTGAGGCTCTTGCTGTGCACGTGCGGAAAGGGGTGGCCCGGGTCGATCGCGAGCGGCGTGAGCACCGGGTAGACGCTCGCGCGAAACAGCGTCTCCACCTGGCGCTGCTCGGCGTCACTCAAATCGTCGAGCTGCGCCCGCTCGATGCCGCCGGCAGCGAGGCCCGGCCACACCTCCTCGTTTAGGATGCGGTATTGCCCGGCCACCAGCTCGTGCGCGCGGCGGTCGATGGCCCCGAGTTGCTCGGCGGGCGCCATCTTGTCGGCGCCGAAGTCCTGGGGCTCGACGCCGGCGTACACCTGTTGCTGCAACCCGGCGACCCGGATCTCGAAGAACTCGTCCAGGTTGGAGCTGAAGATCGCGAGGAACTTGAGCCGCTCGAGCCACGGATTGGTCGCATCCGAGGCCTCCTCGAGCACTCGAGCGTTGAACTCGAGCCAGGAGAGCTCGCGGTTGAGGTAATGATCCGCGGGATAGGCGGGAGGGACGCGGTCGGGCATCGTCAGCGCTGGGCCTTGGGCCCCGACCAGGCGAGCGTGAGCGCGCCCTTGAACGCCCGCTCGAACAGGGCCGCCTTGCGCTTGGCGTCCTCGAGCTCGATCCCCGGGTCACGGGCGGCGTTCACGCGCATTCGCAGCCAGCCCTCGCCCGAGCGACAGCGGACCCCGGTGACGACCTGGCCGTGCGTGCGATCGAGGCCGTCCGCCACGCGGAGGATGCCGGCGAGGCGTCGCACCAGGCGACGCTCGCCGCGGTCGAGGCGGGCGAAGTTGGGGTGCGACTTCTTGGGAAAAGCGCGGCGGTGGTAGCGGGCCACGTTCGCGATCAGTTCGATCTCGCGTGCCGAAAAGCCGCGCAAATCGCCGTGCATGATCAAATGGTAGGCGTGCTTGTGGTGGCGCTCGTGATTGATCAGATAGCCGATGTCGTGCAACAGCGCTGCAGCTCGGAGGAGATCGCCGCCCGCTGGGGGGAGCGCGTAGGCATCGCGCAGCGCGTCGAAGATCCCCGCGGCGACGCGGGCGACATGCTCGCAGTGCCGCTCGTTCGAGCGGCACTTGCGCGCGAAGCGGCGTGCCGATTCGAGGCGGTCCTGGGGCTGGCCCCGGCTCGTGGGGGCGCCGCCCGTCAGATCGTCGATCATCGCGAGCAGCACCCCGTCCCGCACCCCGCGGTCGTTGGCGAGCACGCGCTGGGTGCCGAGCACCCGCGTCAGCCGCGCGACCACGGCGGCCCCGGCCACCATGATGTCGGCGCGCTGAGGATTGAGGCCCGGGATCTGGCGCCGGGCCTCGAGCGGCGTCTCCCGAAGCCGCTGCAGCAGCCGCGTGAGCTCGGCACGGCTCACGGGATAGTCGCGCGCGTGCGTGGCCTTCCCTTCCCGCTCCGCCTGCGCCATCTCGGCCAGATTGGTGAAGGTCCCTCCACTCCCAATCATCACCTCCGCCGCGAACGGCGGCTTGCCGATCGCGTCCTTGATGCTCTGGTCGATCGCGCGGCGCAACGCTTTCCAGTGTTTCGGTTTGAGGGGGTCGGACTTGCAGTAGCGTTCCGCCAGCCGCACCGCGCCGAGCGGCAGGGACACCACGTGTTCCACCAGGCCGCCCGCGGCGAGGATCACCTCGGTGCTGCCGCCGCCGATGTCGACGATCGCCGTCAGCCGATCGTCCAGGTCGTAGTGCCGCGTGACGCTGCGAAACGCGAGGCGTGCCTCTTCCTCGGCAGGGACGACCTCGATCCGGACCCGATAGCGGCGCCAGGCCTCGCGCACGAAGTCGCGGCCGTTCGCGGCTTCCCGGACGGCACTGGTCGCGATGGCCCGTAGCTCCGTGACGCCGAACCCGTCGGCGATGGCTCGCATCCGGCCGAGCGCCTGCAACGACTGCTCCATCGGCGCGTCGCCCAGGCGGCCGTCGCGGTACAGGCCGCGTCCCAGCCGGGTCATCTCCCGGTCCTCGTCGAGCACGCGGTAGGAGGCGTCGGCCTGGACCTCAGCCACGACCAGACGAATCGAGTTCGTCCCGATGTCGATCGCAGCCAGGCGCGGCAGCGACGCTTGCACCGTCGCGGGCTTTCGCGGCGACGGACTGGGGATGGTTTCGGTGTCTCGCGGAGCGGTGGCGGTAATCATGAACTCGGCGGTAGTACAAGTGCTGCTGCGTCAGGGCACTAAATGCTAGTCGCAAAAACCTAACTTGGCCATGTCACGATTCTGCCACGGCGCTACCGACCGGCGGAACCTCCTGTGGTGCGGGAACATGCGCGCCCCGAGTCAGGGCGCCCGCCACCCGGCCGTTTGAGGAGCGGCGCCCGCTACACTAGCTTCGCCCGAAGTCGCTTCCGGGGAGCCGGGTGATGAAGCTGAGCGAGAAACTGCTCGTCCGAGCGGGGAAGCCGGTCAGGCTCGCGAGCTGGGATCCCGACGACACGCTCGAGTTCATGAAGGACGAGGAGACCGAGCGCAAGACGGCGAAGAGCATCGCGCGCTTGGACGAGCTGCAGTACGTGATGTATGCCGAGCACCGCCGCGCCCTGCTCGTGGTGCTCCAGGGGATGGACGGCGCCGGCAAGGACGGCACGATCCGTCACGTCATGCGCGGCTTCAACCCGCAAGGCTGTCGGGTCACGCCGTTCAAGGCGCCCGCAGGGGAGGAGACCGATCACGACTTCTTGTGGCGGGTCCACCGCGCGGTGCCGCGGCGCGGGGACATCGGCATCTTCAATCGGTCGCACTACGAGGACGTCCTGATCGCGCGCGTGCGCAAGCTGGTCCCCAAAGAGGTCTGGTCCGGTCGCTACGACCACATCAACCACTTCGAGCAGCTGCTGAGCGACCACGCCGTGAGCGTCGTCAAGATCTTCCTGCACATCAGCAAGGACGAGCAGAAGCGGCGCTTCGAGGAGCGGCTGCACGATCCCACGAAGCAATGGAAGCTGTCGCCGAACGACTTCGCGGACCGGAAGTACTGGGATGACTACGTCGCGGCCTACGAGGACGCACTGGAACGCTGCAACGGGGCGCACGCGCCCTGGTTCATCGTCCCAGCGAACAAGAAGTGGTTCCGCAACCTCGCCGTCTCACACGTGCTCGTCGAGACGCTCGAAGCCCTCGACATGCGCTTCCCCAAGCCGTCGTTCGACGTGTCGCAAGTGAAGCTCGAATAGCCCGTGTCGCCGGCCCCGGCCGCGGGCGGTGTGGTCGCCGACCGTCAGCCGCTCGAGTGCGCCTCGGAGGAGCCGTTGTGGCTGACAGCGAGCGGTGCGGCGTGGCGTGAGGACGCACGAAACACCGGCATGTACAGCGTTGGCTTGGTGCAGGTGCAGGGGCCATCGTGGGGCACGGCCCCGGTGGGATGGGAAGAGCGAGCCCGATATTCCACGTTCCGCGGCTTCGTGACAAAGCCGCCGCAGTGGATGCAATGGATGGATTCCATCTCGCCCGCACGCTCCCCTTTTGTGGTCGCCTGAAAGCTGCACCGGCACGGGCGTCGTGGCTAGGGCGGCGGCGTCTCCGTGTGCGAGCGACCAGGTTGCGACGCTCCAGTGACGCGAGCGTCACCGGGCGGTGACGGGCGCGCCCCAGAATTGCTCCAGCTGGCGAGCCCGAGGCCGATCCGAGAAGACGGGACGCCGGGACCTCACCCAATCCTCACCCCTGTTCCCAGGCCGCGGCCGAGGTGTGACGGCCACCTCGCCCGGCCGACCACCCCGGGGCGTTCTTGGCCCCGGGGTTTTTTCTCACGGCTTGCCGGTGCAGGCACTGCCCGGTAGCGTGCTGGCGTGCCGAACGACGTTCCAGAGCTCACCGTCGTCAAGGGGACCTGCTATCCCCTGTTCGCCTACGAGGTCGCGCAGTCCATCGACCTCGACGCCGCGGAACGGCGCATCTTGGCGGGCACCGAGCGCCAGACGATCAAGCAGAAGCGCCGGGCGCCCGCGTTCTTCGAGTACCGGCCCGCCCCATTGCGCGTGTCCTCGCCGGCCGAGCCGATCGCCCTGGGCGCGTTCAGCACGGGATCGGCCGTCGAGATCGTGCTGTACGATTTCGGCGCCGTCTCCTTGAGTTATGCCATCTCGCTCGCGGGACCCCTTGCCGCCCTCGCCCCGCTCGCCCACGACCTCTGGGGCAACGAGCTGCTGCTCGCCGACTCGCGCCGCCACGTCGAGCGGCTCATGGCAACGCTCGGAGACGCAGCGGTGCGGCCTCGGATTGCCGACTTCGTCGAGGACTACGCGATCTTCGAAATCGAGCGCTTCACACCGCCCTGCGATGCGGCCCTGCTGGCGACGCAGCACGCGCCGACGATCGCGCAGATCCTGCGGGCCGAGCTGCACCGGCTGTCGCAACAGGAGATCACCGACGCGACGTCGTCTCGGCTCTCGTTCGGCCCCGACGACGCGACCTTCATCGACACGGACGCGACCCTGTTGTTCGATCCGGAAGGGGCCGATGTCCGCGCCGTGATCGAATTTGCGAATACCCAGCTCCTCGAGATGCGCTACCTCGACCAGCAGCTCGACGACGCCTTGGAGCGAGCTTACAGCCTCCTGTCAAAGCGGCGCTGGTCGCGGCTTACCATGCCGAACCTGTACGGGCCCGATCTGCGCGAAATCGCCCAGATGCAGCTCGACGCGGCCATCCTGTTCGAGCAGGTGGCGAACGCCTTGAAGCTGATCGGCGAGCAGTACCTCACCCGGGTGTACGGCCTGGTTTCGCGGCGCTTCCATCTCGCGGACTGGGATGCGAGCATCACCCGCAAGTTGCAGGCGATTGACCGGACCTACAGCCGCCTGGCGGATCGGGCCGCGGCCCGCCGCATGGAGATGCTCGAGTGGATCATCATCATCCTGATCGCGATCGAGATCGCGGTCTCGGTCGGGCCGAGTCTCGTCGCGCGCTGACGCGGGTCGCCGGGTCTCGGCGCGGTCAGGCCTTGGGGTTCGAGGTCCAGAGGGTGGGCAGCAGCTGCCGCAACCGGTCGCGCGCGGCGCGGAACGCGGCGAGCCGCTCCGCGTCGGACCCTGCCACGCGCGCGGGGTCGGGGAGTGGCCAATGGATCCGGCGGACGTGGCCGGGGACCACGGGGCATACCTCCTCGGCGCAGAGTGTCACGACGGTGTCCACAGCGGTGAGCGCGATGTCGGACAGCCCCTTGGCCCGCTGCCGCGAGATGTCGATGCCGACCTCGGCGAGCGCCGCTACGGCCAGCGGATGCAGCGTGCCCGGCGCCGAGCCGGCGCTCAGGAAGCGGTAGGCCGAGGGGGCGGCCGCGCGCGCCAGCCCCTCCGCCATCTGGCTGCGCGCCGAGTTCGCGACGCACAGAAACAGCACGGTGGACACGCCCAAGCACCCCTCCTGTCGCTGATAGACGTCCCCGTGGCCCGTCACTCGTGACGTAAGCGCGCGCGGTCGGGAACCGCTCGACCGCCGCCAGCGGGATCAAGATATCGATCCAGGCCTGGCGCAGGACGACATCCACGCGTGATCCCAGCCGAGCAGGACCACTCAGGGCCATCGTTGCGTGATCGTTACGCGGCTGCGGCCTGACCCTGCAGGGTCCGTGACCGCGACGCCCGAGCATTGCTGTACTTCCGGCAGTTCCCGTGTTCCACCACTGGAGGAACCATGCACCGTTTCCTGACCCGCGGCGTCTCGCTCGCTCTGGCGACGCTCGGCGCGCTGCTCGCCACAGCATGCGATTCCGGGACCGCTACGCGCCCGTCGACCGTGAACACCCGGCGCGTCGACGCGTCGGAGTTCGAGGGCGATGCGAGCCTGCGTCGGCTCGAGCACATCGTCGTCGTGTACCTCGAGAACCGCAGCTTCGACAACCTGTATGGCCAGTTCGAGGACGCGAACGGGCTCGCGGCGGCCGCCGCCGCGCCGCTGCAGGTGAATGCCTCGGGCACGCCGTTCGCCACCCTGCCCGTGACCGCCGCGTCCGCTCTCCCCACCAGTCTCCCCAACGCACCGTTTGACATCACGCGCTACATCCCGGCGAACACGCCAACGGTCGACCTGGTGCACCGCTTCTACCAGGAGCAGATGCAGATCGACGGTGGCCGGATGGATAAGTTCGCGCTGGTCAGCGACGCGAAGGGACTAGTGATGGGCTTCTATCCCACGGAGACCCTGCCGCTCGCCGCCGAGGCGGAGCGCTACACGCTGTGCGACAACTTCTTCCACGCGGCGTTCGGCGGCTCGTTCTTGAACCACTTCTGGCTCGTCGCGGCCCGCACCCCGGTGTTTCCGACCGCACCGACCAGCGCGATCATCACGTTCGATGCGAGCGGAACGATCGTGAACGATGGGTTTGTCACCTCCGACCACTTCGCCGTGAACACGGCGTTCAGCGTCAACGCCCCGCACCCCGCGACCGTGCCGGCGAATCGGCTCGTGCCCAACCAAACCTTCGCCACGATCGGCGACCGCCTGTCTGCTAAGGGCGTCTCCTGGGCGTGGTACGCGGGCGGCTGGAACGACGCACTCGCGGGCCATGCCGACCCGCTGTTCCAGTTCCACCACCAGCCGTTCGTCTACTTCGCGAACTACGCCAACGGCACGGCGGCAAAGGCAACGCATCTGAAGGACGAGCAAGACTTCTTCGCCGCCCTGCGCTCGGGCGCGCTCCCCGCGGTGTCGTTCGTGAAGCCCATCGGCCTGAACAATGAGCACCCGGGCTACACGGACCTCTTGACCGGTGAGCGCCACGTGAAGGCGTTGATCGACGCGGTGCGCGCGAGCAAGATCTGGCGGCACGCGGCGATCATCATCACCTACGATGAGAACGGTGGCTTCTGGGATCACGTGGCACCCCCCGTCGTCGATCGCTGGGGGCCGGGCACGCGCGTGCCGGCGCTCGTGATCTCGCCCTTCGCGCGGAAGGAGCACGTCGATCACCACCGCTACGACACGACGTCCATCCTGGCGCTGATCGAGCACCGCTTTGGGCTCGCGCCGCTGTCGAGCCGGGACGCGGCGGCGGATCCGCTGAGCGGCGCGTTCGACTTCGCGGCAGGGGTGGTGGACGAGTAACCGGGCGGTCCTGCCGAACGGCCCACGTGCGGACGCCGCGTTCGGGCGAGTGCTGGTACAAGGGGACTCGTCGAGCGCGGCGCCCCGCGCGCCGGGGCGCCGGGAGACTAGCGGAGGGTCAGGAGGTACGCCGCGGCGATCGCCCCGCCGAGCCCCAGGGCGACGCCCGCCAGCACGTCACTCCAGTGATGCACCCGTAGGGCGACGCGCGAGTAGCTCACGACAGCGGCGAGCGGGAGCGCGAACGGCGCGGCCAGCGGGTGGGCGATCGCCACGGTCGCGGCCACAGCGGTCGCGGCCGCGGCGTGTCCCGACGGGAATGAATGGGGATCGGGCAGATCGACGAGGGCGAGCAGACGGCCGCTGGCATCGCACGGCCGGGCTCGTGCCACCGCCCGCTTCAAGAGCTGCACGAGCAGGTGCGAGCCGGCGTTGCCGAGCAGCGCGGCAAGCCCCACGCGTGCTTCGCCCAGCGCGACGAGCGCGAGTCCGATCCCGAGGGTGGCCCGCGCGCCGCCCAGGTGGGTGATCCAGCGCATCACGCCGCCACGGGCGCCGTGCGGGGAGCGCGCACGAACGCTTCGGCGAGTGGGCGACCCTCATAGCCTTCGGGCACCGGTAGCCCGAACCACCACAACGCCGTCGCGGGAATGTCGAGCAGGGAGATCGCGCGGGTCAGCTGATGCCGTCGCGTCACGCCCGGTCCCGCGACGACCAGCGGAATGTGATCGTTCACCGGATGCGGCTCGTCGTGGTCGTTGTCGCGCACGCCGCCGCCGCCATGATCCGCCGTCACGATGAACACGGCTCGATCGGTCCAGGCCGCGAGCGTTCCGATTGCTGCGTCCACTTCGGCCGCCGCCTCGAGGTAGGGAGCGGACATCCACCCGTGGGCGTGGCCCGCGCGATCGCAATCGGGCAGGTAGAGGAAGAGCAGGCGCTCTTCCGGCTGCGTCAAGAGCCGGTGCGCCGCCGCGGCCGTGTCCCGGGCGCGCGCGCCCCGAGCGAGCAACCGGCGCACACCGGCCGTGGCCGTGAGCGACCACGCGATGGGCAGCGCGAGCGGCCCCAGCTCCCCGGTCACGATGTCCACAGGGACGCCGCCGCGGGCGAGCTCGCGGGCCACGGGCCGCAGGGAGCCGAGCCCCGCGAGGAAGGACAGCCCGGGCTCCGTCAGTTGATGCGTCTGCGGCGACACGCCGGTGGCGAGCGAGGCGAGGGCCGGGACCGTCGCGCTGGGGCGAATCGTGCGTGCCTGGCGCGCCAGCGTGAAGGTGCCGCCCAGGGCATCGAGCGATGGCATGACGCTCGGCGTGACGGCGTCGGGGCGGAGCCCGTCGGCCAGGACGATGACTAAGCGGCGCACGGTTCGGTGCTCCGTCGGGGGACGCCGGCCAGCGCGGCGTAGCGCTCCAAGAGGTCCTGGTTCTCCGGGCCGACCGCGCGCTCGAGCGCGCGCTCCCGCGCGGCCGCGCCGAGCGCGAACCGGCGGGCGGGATCGCGCACCAGATCGGCGATGGCGTCCGCATATCCACGCGGGTCGTGTGGTGGGACGAGGACGCCCGTGACGCCCTGCCGCACGCTCTCTCGCAAGCCGCCCGCGTCCGCGGCGACCACGGCGACACCGGAAGCCATCGCCTCCAGGGCCACGAGGCCGCACGTCTCCGTGTGGGAGGGGAAGACGCACACATCGGCACTGGCGTACAGCGTCGCCAGATGGGGCCGCGGCAGGAAACCGAGCAGCCGCACGAACGGCAGGGCGGCCGCGATCGATCGGGCCTCCGGTCCCTCGCCGGCCGCCGTGAAGGCGGCGCGCCCATCGACGAGGTCGCGCGCCCGGCGCCACGCCGCGATCAGCACGCCGAGATTCTTCTCGGGCGCGAGGCGACCCACATGCAGCACGATCGGTGTGTCTGCATCGCCGGCGAGCCAGCGGCGCCAGCTCGGATCACGCTGCCCGGGGTGGAACAACTGGGTGTCGACCCCGCGTCCCCACACGACCGCTTGCGTGATCCCGCGGCGCACGAGATCGTCGCGGACCGCCTCGCCGGGTGTGAGGGTGAGCGCCGCCGGCCGGTGGAACCGCAGCAACCAGCGCCACACGGCGGGCGCCAGAAACCCCACCCCGTAGTGCTGGCTGTACTGGGGGAAGTTCGTATGGAACGACGTCACGAGCGGCAGCTGGCGCGTGCGGGCGTAGCGCCGGCCGACGAGGCCGAGTCCCCCCTCGGTGTGCACGTGGATCACGTCGGGCTCGAACTCGTCCAAGAACCGGGCGATACGCCGGAAGTGCGGCACGGACAGGCGGATATCCGGATACGGCGGGAAGGCGATGGACGGGATCCGCAACTCGCGCTCGCCGGCCGGCGTGGCGAACCCGGGATAGCGGGGCGCCACGACGGCGGCCTCGTGGCCCTGTGCGCGCAGCAGCGCGACGATCCGGCGGACCACGGTGGTGACCCCGTTGACCTGGGGCAAGTACGTGTCGGACACTAGCCCTATACGCACGCCGGCAGGATGCGGGTCGGCGGTCAAGCCGCGGTGACACTGGTGTGACAGGCGTGTAACGAGCGGTCGAACCCGAAGCAGGAACGGCGGTTAGGCGCTGGGCTCGGGGTCTCCTGGAAAGAACAGCAGGATCGTCGTGCCCTCCCCTAAGGTGCTGCGCGCTTCCACCCGTCCCCCGTGCGCTTCTATGAGGTGCTTCACGATGGCCAGGCCCAGCCCGGTCCCGCCCTCTTCCCGCGAGCGCCCCGGGTCGGCGCGGTAGAACCGCTCGAAGATCCGCGGCAGGTGCTCGGACGCGATCCCCGAGCCCGTATCAGCGACGGCAATCGTGACCCCGCCGGCGCTGGCCTCGGCCGTGACGGTGATGCGGCCGCCCGGCGGCGTGTGCCGCAGCGCATTGTCGAACAGATTCGTGAGGATCTGGCGCAGCGCGTCGGGATCGGCCTTGACGTGCCGCGCGACGCTCGCAGCCACCGTGATCTTGATGCGCCGGGCGCGGGCGCGGTCCAAGAACTCGGCCCACGCTTCGCCCACGACCCCGGCCACGTCCACCCGGGCGAGGGTCGGCTGCCAGCGGCCCGACTCGATGCGCGACAGGTCCAAGAGATCGTCCACCAGCTCCTGCATGCGGCGCGCGTTGTTCAGGATCGTATGGGCGAAGCGCTCGGCATCTTTGCCGGCGTCCTCCGTGGTGAGCGTCTCGGCGTAGCCAATGATGGAGGTGAGCGGGGTCTTGAGCTCGTGGGACACGTTCGCGACGAAGTCCCGGCGCACCGCCTCGAGGCGCCGCAGCTCGGTCACGTCGCGGATCACGAGCAACACGCCGCCGTTCGGGAGGGCGCGGCCGGTGACGAGCAGCGCGCGCGCGCCGCGCTCGAGTTCACGCGGCTCCGCTTCGCCGCCATCCAGCACGGTCTGCACCAGATCGCGCGCCGCCTTCTCGTGGAACAGCTCGGCCAAGGCCGGCAGGCGGTCGCCGGCGCCATAGCCGAGCAGGCGCCGGGCCGCACCGTTGAGCGTGACGATCGCGCCGCGCGCGTCCGCCGCGAGGACGCCCTCGGTCATGGTCTCGATGAGCGTCGCCGTCTCCTCGCGCTCGCGCACGATCTCTGCAAACCGCTGATCGAGTTGGCGGTGCATCCCGCGCAGCGCTGCGACGTGTTGCGCCACTTCGGGCACGCGCGCGGCGGGGAACGCCGGCGTCTGCCCCTCAGCGATGGCGCGCGCCGCCGTGGTGAGCTGCGCGAGCGGCTGCGAGACATCGCGCGCGACGCGCCAGCCGAGCGCCGCGGCCGCGAGGAGGGTCGCGACGAGGACCCCGAGGCCGGCGAGCGCCACGGCGCGCTGCACGGCCCCGACTTGCGCGTCCACCGCGGCGAGCGTGGTGGAGACGCGGACGACCGCGAGGCCCGGCGGCCCGCCACGCACCGCCACGTACAGGCGACGCTCGTTGGTGGACGCGCTCAGGCGCGTCGCCCGACCGCTGCCCAGCGCGAGAGCCTGCTGCACCTCCGGGCGCAGGAGATGGTTCTCGAGGCCGCCGAGCGAGGCCCGGTCGAAGTCGGTGTCCCCGCGCACGGTGCCCTTGGAGTCGATCAGCGTCACGCGGTGCCCGAGGCGGGTGCCGAGCGAGCGTGCGACGTCGGGCCAGCGCAGCGAGTCCCGCGGCAACAGCGCCGCGATCACCTGGCCCTCCCGCTCCAGGCCGCCGGCAATCAGGTCTTCGAAGTAGCGTCTCAGCACGCGGTCGGACGCGACGGTGAGCCCCAGCACCGCGGCGGCCGCCAGCAGGCTGGTGGGAACGAACACGCGGGTGGCGAGCTTCACGAACGCTTGCGGGGGCGCGCCTCGGGGCGGCGGAACCGATAGCCGGCGCCGCGGACGGTCTCGATGTAGTCGCCTGCCTTCCCAAGCTTCTGGCGCAGCCGCTGGACGTGCATGTCCACCGTGCGCGTCTGGATGTCGGGTTGCGCCTGCCATACCGTCTCGAGCAACTGGGCGCGGCTCTGCACGCGCCCCTCTCGCTCGATCAGCGTGCCGAGCAGCTTGAACTCGGTCGCCGTGAGGTCTACCTCCGTGCCGTCCACGGTGACGCGATGCGCGCTGCGATCGAGCACGATCGGGCCGGCGGCGACGAGTCGGCCGGCGGCGACGGCCGGCGCGGCCAGGCGGCGCAGGACGGCGCCAACCCGCAAGACGAGTTCCTGCGGTGAGAAGGGCTTCGGGATGTAGTCGTCCGCGCCGAGGGAGAGGCCCTTGATACGATCGGGCTCCTCCTTGCGGGCGGTGAGCAGAATGACGCCGAGCTCCTTGGTCTCCTCACGCCGCCGCAGCTCCGCGAGCACGTCGTAGCCGGACACGCCCGGTAGCATCAGGTCGAGCACGACAAGGTCGGGTCGCTCCTCGCGCGCGGCGCGGAGCGCATCCCGCCCGTTCGCGGCCGTCGTGACGCGATACCCCTCCTTCGCGAGGTGGTAGGCGACGAGGGCCGTGATGTCGGGCTCGTCGTCCACTACCAGGATGCGGTGACTCGCGGGCTCGCTCACGGCGCGACGTCCCAGGCGCTCGCCGCGGGGGCAGGGCCGAGACTGTGGGATGCGGCCATCGGGTGGTCCTCTCGCGCGACGATGGTCTTCTGGCGCCGCCCGAGCGCCGATCGCCCGCGCAGGCGCGCTGCAAGGTAGCGCAACCCGCGTGGCCTTGGCAATTTTCAGCGCACTATGCATCGCCTGGTTTGCCTGGTCCTCGCATCTCCCTCCCTTTCGCCCGTTGCCGCCCCCCAGCACCCGCGCCGCGAGGATGGGACACCGTGATCCAGGTGTTCGTGAATGAGCGGCCGGTGAGCGTGGCCCGCGGCGCGTGCGTGCGCGACGCCGTGGAGGTCTTGGACCGCGAGCTCGCGGAGTTGCTCGGCCGTGGGGTGGCCTACGTGACCGATGGGGTGGGCCGGCCCGTCGACGCAGCCGATCCGGTGGGGGAGGGGGGCGCGATCTTTCGCGTCGTGGTGAGCGCTCGGCAGGGGCCGCCGCGCCTTACCAAGGAAGTGCTGCGGCGCTGGCCCAAGGCGGAGCTCCACGTGCACTTGGATGGCTGCCTGCGGCCGAGCACGATGCTCGAGCTGGCGCGCGCCCAGGGGATCCGCTTGCCGGCTGACACGCCGCGCGGGCTGGCCGAGGCCCTGTCGGTGAAGCACGCGAAGAGCCTCGAGGAGTACCTCACGAAGTACGAGATCACGCTCTCCGTGATGCAGACGGCGACCGCGCTGGAGCGCATCGCCTACGAGTTCGTGCTCGACGCGGCCGCCGACGGCGTGCGCTACGTCGAAGTGCGGTACTCGCCGCTCCTGCACCGGCCGGCGCTCACCCTGGCGCAGGCGCTGGAGGCGCCGCTCGCCGGCCTCAAGCGGGGGACAGTCGAGACCGGAACGAAGGTCGGGCTGATCGTGTGCGGCATCCGCACCCGGGCCGCCGCCGAGTCACTCGAGCTGGCGCGTGCGGCGGCGGACTACCGCACGGCCGGTGTGGTGGCGTTCGATCTCGCTGGCCCGGAACGTGGCTTTCCCGCCAGTGACCATGCGACGGCGTTCGCGTACGCGGCGCAGCACGGGATGGCCTGCACCTGTCACGCCGGCGAGGGGGACGGCCCGCATTCGATTCATCAGGCGCTACACGCGTGTGGGGCTCAGCGGATCGGCCACGGCACCCGCCTCGGTGAGGACCCCGCGCTGCTCGCGTACGTGATCGAGCGGAAGATTCCACTCGAGATGTGCCTCACGTCGAACCTCCATACCCGCACCGTGCCGTCGGTCGCCGCGCACCCGTTCAAGCGCTATCTCGACCAGGGCGTGGTCGTCACGCTGAACACCGACGGGCGGCTGATGGATGGCATCTCGCTCACCGACGAGTATTTCCTCGCTCACAGCGCATTCGGCCTGACCAAGGCGGACTTGGCGCGCGTCATCCTCAATGCCTGCGCGAGCGCGTTTCTCCCCGAGTACGAGAAGGTAGCGTTGGTCTCCCGCGTGCAGAGCGAATTGGAGGCTCTCTAAATGGTCGTGCGCCGTACCATCCTCGCCTTCGCGGTCACCTTCGTCTGCGCGCTCGCCGTGTTTACGCTGCCGCGCTTCGTGTGGAACAGCGTCCAGGGCGCGGTGCCGCACCAGCAGCCCACGGCGACGGACAGCGCAGCGCGGGCGCCCACGCCCTCAACCGCTCCATCGCCCCAGGCCGCGCCCCGCTCGATCCCGCAGCGGCTCACCGGGATCTTCGGCATCGCCCTCATCCTGGGGATCGGTATCGCGCTGTCACGCAACCGCCGCGCGATCAGTTGGCAGATCGTGGCTTGGGGGGTGGGCCTCCAGTTCACGTTCGCCGTATTCGTGTTGCTGGTCTCGTTCGGCCAGCGCCTGTTCCAAGTGCTCGGGGACACCGTCAAGGCGATCTTGAGCTTCTCCTACGTCGGGTCGGAGTTCGTCTTCGGCCAGCTCGGGGCGCAGCATTCGAGCCTCGGCATCGTGTTCGCGTTCCAGGTGCTCCCCGCCATCATTTTCGTCTCTGCGCTGTTCGCCATCCTCTATTACCTCGGCGTGATGCAGCTCGTGGTGAAGGCGTTCGCGATCCTGATGCACAAGGTGATGCGGGCGAGCGGAGCGGAAAGCCTCAACGTCGCCGCGTCGATCTTCATGGGCCAGACCGAGGCGCCGCTCACGATCCGGCCGTTCCTGCCGGGAATGACCCGCTCGGAGCTCATGACGGTGATGACCGCGGGGATGGCTCACGTCTCGGGCTCGATCATGGCGGCCTACATCGCGATGGGGATCGAGGCGCGG
>Ga0209701_10000117_pt1 | contig 37667 bp, 38 predicted proteins | sample CZO8metaG_4_FD_188356 | JGI IMG/M metagenome (GOLD analysis project Ga0209701, IMG submission 188356) | Vadose zone soil microbial communities from the Eel River Critical Zone Observatory, Northern California, USA - CZOApr15con2H3.8 metaG... | ecosystem: Environmental > Terrestrial > Soil >... | reverse complement strand
GTAGGCGCTGACGCCCTCTGCGACGACCCCGTGATCGGCGGCGAATGTGAAGATAACCGGGTGCCCGACCTCGGGCGCGCGCCCGCGCAGGAGAGCGAGCCGCAGCGCGATTTCCTCGAGCCGGCCCAGGCTCCGCGGCGGCTTCGTCAGGCCGTCGAGATGGCGCTGGGCCGCCTCGGCTCCCTCAGTAGGCGGCGGTGCGACGGCGCTAAGGAGCCTGGACAGTTGTGTCATCGTTGGCTGGTGGAGTCGCCGACGGCGCCTTGATGGTGAGCGGAACGCCCGCGACCATCAGCACGACGGTATCGCACGACGCCGCGACGCGCTGATTCACGCTGCCCAGCAGGTCACGGAAGCGCAGGCCCGTCGCGGTTTCGGGGTGCACACCTGCACCGACCTCGTTCGACACCACGGTGAAGCTCGAGCGGCGTCGGCCGATCAGCTGCGCGAGCGCGTCCGCCTCATCGAGGATCGCGTCGTCAAGATCGCCGCGCAGCAGTCGATTCGCAACCCAGAGCGTCAGACAGTCGACGACGATGCCATCGCAGGTGCCCTCGAGCTTCTCCAGGCGCGGAACGAGATCGAGGGGCTCCTCGACCGTCGCCCAGTGCGAGGGGCGCTCGGCGCGATGACGCGCGATGCGCTTCGCCATGTCCTCGTCGCGCGCCTCGGCGGTGGCGACGAAGACGATGCTCGCCCGAGTGCGAGCCCGTTCGACGGCGAAGCGGCTCTTCCCGCTGCGGGCGCCGCCGACGATGAAGAGCGATGTGACCACCTGCCCGGATCCTCCCTCGAAGACCGGTTTCGGATAGGCGCCCGGGCAGGTCTCCTGGCTCTCGGATCGTCCTACTCCCCGCGCCTTCCCGACCCGTTGCCGGTCAGTGGCACTTGCGGGTTTCGTCCCCGATCACAGTGACGGGGTCGCGGCGGCTTCTACCGCCTTCCCTGGGCCCTCGTGGGCATCCCGGACGCGCACGACGCCGGGAACGCTAACAAAATCGCCGCCGGATCGCAACTGGGCCCCCAGACGAACCCTGTCGCAGGCTTTAGCCGCCGCCGGCGCTGCGCCCCGCTCAGTCGTTCAGCACGTGCTCGAGGTCCCGGATGCGGCGGGAGAGGTTCACGAGCATCTTCTGCGTCAGCTCCGGGACTTCCCTCAGGAGCTGCCAGAAATTGACCCGATTGATCACGAGCACGCGCAGGTCGGTCTCGGCCTTCACGGTGGCCGAGCGTGGCTCGCCATCGAGCAGGCTCATCTCGCCGAAAAACTCACCGGGCCGCAGCCGGCGCCGCTTGTGCACCGAGATCGTCACCAGCGCGGCCCCGTCGATGATGATGAAGAATTCGTCGCCGGACTCACCCTGCCGGGTGAGGACGGTCCGCTCCGGAACCTCCACGACCTTCGCGATGTCGGCGACGGCGCGGAGCTGGCGCATGCTGCACGCCTCGAAGATGGGGACCCGCTCGAGATACTTGATCTTCTCCTCACGGGCGGTCCGGAACACTTCGAAGACCTCGCCGATCAGTCTCATTACGCTCTCGTCTCCTTCGTCGCGTAGCTGACCGCCAGCCCCGCGCCGGCGTCCGACTGGATGCCGTAGGGCGGCACCGGATAGCGCAAGCCGTTCTTGTCGAGCGCCGCCAGCCCCTCGATCACCTTGGGTAGAAAGCGCGGCGGTATCGCCATCAAAAGCTCGTCATCTGCGACGCCGCCGTAGCGCCGTTCCGCGTAGCACGGGATCGTCAGGGCCGGCTCCCCGGTCTTGAGGGCCTTCCCCCACGAGTCGGCGCACGCCGACTCGCCGACGGAGGTGAAGCTGAGCTTGCGGTAGCCCGTCCACTGGAGCCCGTTGATGAAGAAGATCATCTGCCCCGGCGTACCGTAGATGAGGCAGATGTCGGGCGGATCGAGCCGCCCCGACGTGAGCGGGGCGACGGCCATTGCACGGTAGCGTCCGTGTGGCACGCAGTCCATTGCGTGCTGGTGCAAGCTGGCGTCCTCCGCGCTCTTGAACCAGACGCCCGCCATGCGCCGGCCCGAGAGCCACTCGGCATCTTGGGGATGAAGCCCGATGACGGCGCCACACTGGGCGCCGATGAGGTCGGCCATCGTGATGCCGACGGTCCATCCCAGCTGCCGCGCCTGGGCGACGATCTGGTCAGTCGTGTGCTTGGCCTTCGGGCGGCGAATCTTCGGGATCGCCTCCATCGCCTCGACTGTCTCGAAGAGCTTCATACCGATCGGGATCGAGCGCAGGCGCAGATATCGGTTGAGACCGTCCACGATCGCGTTCCAGTCGTAACGTTCCATGACACGCTCCACCGCTCAGGTTGACCAACTATAGCCCACCGGTGTGGTGATCGTCTCGTGGCGCGGCGCCGCTCGGCTCGCACGACCCCCGATCCATTGAACCGCTCGCCTCGTGGCGCGGCGCCGCTCGGCTCGCACTACCGTCCCCGCAGGCGCTCGATGTCGCGGCGCTCGCGCTTGGTGGGCCGGCCTGCGCCGGGCTCGCGCGAGGGCGGCCGCGCCTGGCGGCCACGCGGGGACTCGGGCGGCGTCAAATCCTCGTAGAGCACCCGCGCGGCCTCGGCGGATCCACGTCGGTCGCCGACGGCGGCGACCCTCAGGATGCGACGGCGCCCTCGCGGCAGCGTCACCTTGATGAAATCGCCGGCACGGACACGCTTGGCCGGTTTCGCCGCCTCGTCGTTGAGGTCCACCTTGCCGCCATCGCACGCCGTCGAGGCCAGGCTTCGCGTCTTGAACACTCGCGCAGCCCAGAGCCACTTGTCCACACGGATCGAATCGAGCGAGCCTCGCACGCGGAGACGGTATCATAGCCTCAAAGGAGTATCGGCCGATGACACGGTTCGTTGTGCTGGCGTTTTTCCTCGTATTCACGGCAGCCGCTTGGGGGGCCGATTTTGTCATCGACGACTGGAAGAGCCAGAAACTCGGGGCCAAGGGTGTTCCCGAAGGCTGGCTGGGCGGCCAGACCTGGGGATTGCCGCAGTACGACATGACCATCGAAGAGAACGAGGGCCACCGGGTCCTTCACCTCAGGAGTAAGATCGAGAGCTCGGCCGTCAGGAAGGACATCAAAGGCAAGGTCAATCTCAAGGAGACGCCGATTCTCGAGTGGCGCTGGAAGGCGGTCGCGCTGCCCAAGAACGGCGACTGCCGGAAGAAGAGTGCCGACGACCAGGCGGCTCAGCTCTATGTGATCTGGCCGCGCTTCCCGGACACGGTGCGCTCGCAGATCATCGGCTACATCTGGGACACGACGGCGCCGGCCGGCAGCATCGTGAAGAGCGAGAAGACCTCGACCGTCACGTACGTCGTGATGCGTTCCGGCACCGCTGACCTCGGCAAGTGGATCACCGAGCGGCGCAACGTGGTCGAGGACTACAAGAAGATTTACGGCGGCCAGCCCGACAGTCCCGGGTTCGTCTCGATCGCCATCGACTCGGACGACACCACCTCGTTCGCAGAGTCAGTCTTCGGGTCAATCCTCTTCCGCAAGCCGTGACGACTGCCGTGAGCTCGTCGCGGACCCGGCCGGGGGAGAGAAGTGTTTTGGTCCGGTCGCGACGTCCGCCTGGACCGAACCGGGCTAGCGGAGGTCGGCGACGAGCTGAGGCAGGGCATAACCGGTGCCTCGAGAATCCTGCTATTTCTCACCGGGCGACCGGCCCTAGATCGCCAGGGCGTAACCGTCGCGGCGTGGATCGGCGCCCGCCATCAGCGCGCCGGATTCCGGGTCGCGGACGATTCCCTGCCCACCTCCGACGATCCACGACCAGTCGTCGATAAGGTTGACGCTGTGGCCGCGTTCGGCGAGGCCCGAGCGCGTCTCGGCCGGAATGCGCGACTCCGCGTCGATCAACCGATCGCGATAAACACGCACGCGCGGCGCCTCGATCGCCTCCTGGATGCTCATGCCGAACTCGAGCACGTTGAGGAGCATCTGCGGCGTGGTCTGCAAGATCCCGTACGAGCCGGGGGTGCCTATGGAGATGTTGAAGGCCCCGTCCCGGAAGACCTGCGTGGGCGACATCATCGTGCCCGCTTTCCGCCCGGGCCGCAGGACGTTCGGCGACACCGGGTCGCGGTCCATCCACTTGAGAATGTTGTTGAGGACGATTCCGGTGCCGGGAACCGCAAAGCCTGAGCCGAACGGCACGCCGAGCGTCTGGGTGACCGAGACGACGGTGCCGGCGGCATCCGCGCAGGCGAAATGCGTGGTCTGCTCGTGCATGAAGTCCGCGGGATGGCCCTCGACGATCTGAGCCGCCAGCTTCCGGGGGTCGTGGCGCTCGCCCTCGCTGACCGCGGCGCGCTTGCCGTCGATGCGCGCGCGCTGGGACGCCGCGTACGGCTTGGATAAGAGCCCGTGGATCGGGACGTCAGCGCCATATGCGTAGGCGAGCCGGTCGGCCGAGCCGAGCTTCACAGCTTCGATCAGGTGATGAAGGTAGTCGACGGAGTTGTGACGGAAGCTCTCGAGGTCGTAGCCCTCGAGAATGTTGAGCGTCTCGAGCATCTGGAAGGCGGAGAACGGCGGCGGCACCGACAGCACCTGCCAGCCACGGTACGTGATCGCGACCGGTTCACGCCACTCGGGCGCGAAACCGGCCAGGTCGTCCTCGGTGAGCCACCCGCCGGCCTCGCGGACGGCTCGGGCGATCGCGCGCGCGATCGGCCCGCGGTAGAACGCCTCGGCACCGCCCTCGGCCACCTGGCGCAACATCGACGCCAGCTCCTTGTAGGTCGCGATCCCGCCAGCGCGAGGGCCCCCGTTGCCGAGGTAGAGACGCTGCGCCTCCTGGGAGCGGGCGAGCGTGGCCCGCGCCTTGTCGAAGAATTCTACGTTCTTGAACGTGAGCGGCACGCCGTCTTCGGCGAGCGAGATCGCCGGTGCCAGCACTCGGGCGCGGTCCATCGAGCCGAAGCGGTCGAGCGCGGCGAGCCAGCCCCCGAGGTTGCCGGGAGTCGCGCACGACTTCGGCCCGCCGGCCAGCTCGTCGTCCGTGCAGGCGGCCGGGTCCGACGCCCTGGGCGCGCGCCCGATGAAGTCGAGCACGTGCCGCTCGCCCGTGCGCCCGCGCGAGATGAGCATGAGGCCGATCCCGGCGGCGCTCGACATGAAGGGCTCGACCACGTTCAGCGTCGAGCCGACGGCGACTGCCGCGTCCACGGCGTTGCCGCCGGCCTGCAGCATCTGGATCCCGGCCATCGAGGCGAGCGGATGCGCGGAGGTCACGACGCCGCGGGTGCCCATGACGGTCGGACGGTAAGCGTGTCGGTGTGGCGGCATGTGGGCCAGCGCTCCTTCCCCTCGAGTCTTCTACCTTGTCTTCTACTTTATAGTAGCGGCCGATCGTTGAGGCGCCGGAGGTGCCAGGTCACGTCGATCCGCTCGAGCACCGTGAGCGCGCCGTAGTCCTGACCGAGCGCCAGTAGCCGCCCGAGCGGCAGCCCGAGCGCCCGGCAGATGAGCGTGCGATTCGTTCCTCCGTGCGCGACAACGACGATCGCCCGGCCCGCGTGAGTGCCGGCGATCGACTCGAACGCCGGCCACGCCCTGGCCTCGAGATCCGGCACGCTCTCGCCGTCTGGGAACGGGAACTCGCCGACGCGTGCCATCCACTCGGCGAACTTCGCCGGTTCGCGCTGCCGGATCTCGGCGGCGGTGAGCCCGTCCCACCGCCCCATCGCCATCTCGCGGAGCTCCGGCACCACCGTGGGGACCAGCCCGTGAGGCGCTCCGATGATCTCGCCGGTCCGCCGGGCCCGGACGAGATCGCTGGCGAACACTGCAGCGAGCTTCACCGAGGAGAGCCGGGCGGCTTGAGCAGCGCTCTGGCGCTCGCCCAGCGGGGAGAGCGGGACGTCGAGGTGCCCGATAAAGCGACGCGTCTCGGCCAGTTCCACCTCGCCGTGGCGGAAGAGGTAGATCAACGTACCAGGTGCGCCCACGCCGACACGGTGAGGAGACCGGCCAGCTCCGCGACCTCGATCGCGGCGCCCAGGACATCGCCGGTGATTCCGGACACGCGCGCCGCGAAGAACCGCGTGAGGGCCAACGCGCTCAGGACCGAGACCGCGAAGACCGGAACCGCGACGGCGTGGAGCGCTGCGAGGGCAACGACCAGCGCAATCGCCAGCGCGGTCGGCGCCGCCCAACCGCTGACGCTCGCACCGAACGCGGCTCCGAGGCCCTCCAACTTCGCCGCCGGGAACAGGCGCACGAGGAGCGGCGGCGTGGCGCGGGCGATCACCGGCACGACGAGAAGCGCGCGACCGCGGACGCCGGACGGTAGCTCGGCGACCGCGACGACCTCCAGGAGGAGAACGAGGATGAGGCCGATCGCGCCGAACGCGCCGATACGGCTGTCGTCCATGATGGCGAGCCGGTGCTCGGCGTCGCGCCCGGCCAGACCGTCGAGGCAATCGGCGAGCCCGTCGAGGTGGAGGCCCCCGGTCAGAAGCTTCCAGGCGGTCACGGTGAGCAACGCGGCAAGGAGCGAGGGGAAGAGCACCGCGGTCACGCGCTCCGCGCCGACGAGCACCGCGCCGATGCCCAGGCCGATTGCCGGAAACCAGACCGCGGCGCGGCCGAGGGAGTCAGCGCGGCCCGGTCCCGCGCCGGGCAGGGGCACGATCGTCAGGTAGCGGGCGGCGACGAGGAGGCCCGTCACGCCGCGATGCTAGCATGTTCCTCTTGACGAGCCCGCGGCCGCAAGGTGACAATTTCCTCCTAGAAGTGAGCTCGCCCGGAACAACGAAAGGCCTTCATGAGCGTGACCAGCGTGGCGCAGAAGTGGGTGTCGGAGGCCGCCGGCGTCACCCAACCTTCCCGTGTCGTCTGGTGCGATGGCTCCAAAGCCGAGTTCGACGGCCTGATCGAGGCGATGCTGCGGGACGGGACGCTCCTGCCGCTGAATCCAAAAACCTATCCGAGCTGCTATCTGCACCGGAGCCATCCGTCGGACGTCGCGCGCACGGAGCAGCTCACCTTCATCTCAACCCGGGAAAAGGATGCCGCCGGCCCCACCAACAACTGGATCGCGCCGGTCGAGGCGAAGGCGACGGCCGGCGCCCTGTTCCGCGGAAGCATGCGGGGTCGGACGATGTACGTGATCCCGTACCTCATGGGTCCCGCCGGCTCGCCCATGAGCCGGGTCGGCCTGATGGTCACCGACAGCGCCTACGTGGCCGCGAGCATGCACATCATGACGCGCGTGGGTCCGGTGGCGGTCCAGCACATGCGGCGCGACGACGACTTCATCGCCGGGCTCCACTCACTCGGCGACCTCTCGCCCGATCGCCGTCTGATCCTCCACTTCCCCGAGGAGAACCTGATCTGGAGCGTGGGATCCGGCTACGGCGGCAACGCGCTCCTCGGCAAGAAATGCCATGCGCTCCGCATCGCGTCGTGGCAGGCGCGCCAGGAGGGCTGGCTCGCGGAGCACATGCTGATCATCGGCGTGGAGGACCCCGAGGGTCGCGTCACCTATCTAGCGGGCGCCATGCCCAGCGCATCGGGCAAGACGAACCTCGCGATGGCGGTGTCGCAGCTGCCCGGTTGGCGCGTCTGGACGGTCGGCGATGACATCGCGTGGATGTGGGTGGACGCGAGCGGTCAGCTTCGCGCGGTGAATCCGGAGCGCGGCTTTTTCGGTGTCGCGCCAAACACGAGCCCCAAGACGAACCCCAACGCGACGTCGATGGTGCGCTCGAACACGATTTTCACCAACGTGGCGCTGACCCCGTCTGGAGAGCCGTGGTGGGAAGGGCTCAGCGCTTCCCCGCCCGCGGGGCTCACCGACTGGCAAGGCCGGCCGTGGAGGCCGGGTAACGGCCCCGCCGCCCATCCCAACTCACGCTTCACCGTGCTCGCTCAGCAGTGTCCGTCCATCGCTCCGAACTGGGAGGAGCCACAGGGGGTGCCGATCTCCGGCGTGATCTTCGGCTCGCGGCGCACGGGAGTGATCCCGCTCGTCTTCGAGGCCTTCGACTGGTCGCACGGAGTCTTCCTCGGCTCGGCCATGAGCACCGAGACGACGGCGGCGATCACGGGCAAGGTCGGGGTGGTGCGCCGTGATCCCATGGCCATGATCCCGTTCTGCGGCTACAACATGGCCGACTATTTCGGCCAGTGGCTCGCCACCGGGCCCCGTCTGGCCACGCCGCCCCGCATCTTCCGCGTCAACTGGTTCCGCCGCGACGCCGACGGCCGCTTCCTCTGGCCGGGTTATGGCGAAAACGTGCGCGTCCTCAAGTGGATGGTCGAGCGGATTCGCGGGACGGCGCGGGCCGAGGAGACACCGATCGGGTGGGTCCCGGCAGACGGCGCCCTCGACACCGATGGACTCGATGTCACGCCGTCCCAGCTGCGCGAGGCGCTCCGATGCGACGCCGGAGAGTGGCTCCCGGCGCTCGACGAGCTGGGCGAATTCTATAAGCAGTTCGGCTCGCGGCTTCCGGCGCCGATCGCCGAGGCGCTCTCCCGGACCCGGCGCCGCTTCGGCGGCTGAGCGAGCCGCCGGCCCGAGCTCGTCCCTATCGCTCCGCCCCCGCGACGCGCTGAATGACCCGACGAACCTCGCTGCGATCGAAGGGCTTGCTCAGCCCGGGGACGCCCGTCTGCTCGAGGAACGTCTGGATCTCCGCGCTCAGCACGTCTCCGGTCATGAGGACGAAGCGGCGACAGAGATCCGGGAGCCGGCGCTCCAGCGCGCGGTAGAGCCCCGGCCCGTCGAGGTACGGCATACGCACGTCGCTCAGAATCAGATCGTAGGAGGTCCGGCGGAGCCGCTCGAGCGCTTGCGTCCCGTCGCCAACGGTGTCGACCGTATGGTGGTCCGCGCCGAGCATCTCACCGAGCAGCTGGAGCACGAGCCGCTCATCGTCGACGACGAGGATTCGCATGCCCGTGACGACGGGCGCCGCCTCGGCCGCGCGCTTCCCCGTCGTCGCCGGGGGCGTGACCACCGGGAGCTCCACGCGAAAGATCGCGCCGTGACCGGGCTCGCTGACCAGGGACAGCGTCCCCCCGTGCCCCTCGACGATCCCGTGGCAGAGCGAGAGGCCGAGCCCCGTGCCCTGACCGACCGGCTTCGTCGTGAAGAACGGCTCGAAGATCCGGTCCCGGATCTCGGCGGAGATCCCCGGCCCCGTATCCTCGACGTCGAGGCACACGCGGCCGCGAGCGGCGTCGGCTCGGGTGCGCAGCGTCAACCGTCGCGGCAGCGGGGCCTTCCGCAGCTCATCGCGGGCGTTGGTCACGAGGTTGACCACGACCTGGTGCAGCTGGTGCGGGTCCGCCCACAACACCGGAAGGCCCTCCGCCAGATTCAGGCCGACCTCGATGCTGTCGACGCGAAGATGGTAGGCCAGCAACTCGGCCGTGTCCCGCGCGATGTCGTTGAGGCGCACCAGCTGGCGCTCGGGCGGATGCCGCCGCGCCAGTGCGAGGAAGTTGCGCACGATCGAGGCGCAGCGATCGGCGGCGTGGGCGATGTTCTCGGCTCTCGCGGCGGATGGTGTGCCCGCGAGGTCCTGACGGAGCAAATTCGCGTAGCCCGTCACGGCCGTCAGGGGATTGTTCAGCTCGTGAGCGACCCCGGCCAGCACCGTCCCCATCGTCGCGAGCTTCTCGGTCTGGTACAGGGCTTCGCGCTGGCGACGGAGCTCGGCCTCGGTCCGCTTGCGCTCCGTCATGTCGCGCACGATGGCAGACAGGAACTCGACGGCGCCGTCCGCCCCGCGATGGGCGACGGCGACGACCGACACGGGCACCTCGCGTTCGTCCCGGGCCAGCAGAACTGCTTCGCCCGTCCAGAGACCGTCCCGGAGCAGGGTCGGCAAGATCTGGTCGTGGACGACGGGGCGCAGCCGATCTGGTGCCAGGCCTGCGATCGGGTAGCCGAGCGCCTCGTCGGCTGCCAGTCCGAGCAGCGCGTGCCCTGCGGCGTTGAGGTACAGCAGGCGGCCTGAGAGGTCCACCATCGCGACCAGGTCGGTGGTCGCTTCCAGGATCGCGGTGAGCCGCTCTCGCGCCTCGAGCTCCTGGCGCAAGCGACGGTAGAGACGCGCGTTCTCGACGGCGATCGCGGCATGGTCGGCGAGCGCTAGCAAGAGCCGCTCCTCGACGGCGGTGAACTCGCGCGGGCGAGCGCTGCCGACCGCCAGAACGGCCACCAGGCCTTCGGGCCCGACGAACGACGCCGCGAGCGCCTGTCCCGAGTCCCCGAAGATCGCCGTCGGATGTGGTTCACCGGCCTGGGCGAGGAGATGCCGCACGGAGACCCGACGCTCGAGAGCCAGCCGGTCCGCGAAATTCTGGGTCACCGGGAACCGTAGCGGCTCGGCGGCGCGGTCATCGATGCCCTCCCAGGCGACCGGCCACAGCACGCCGGCCTCGAAGAGCCACAGGACGCTCGCCTCGACCTTGAGGAGCTCGCGGGCCGCGCTCACGACCCGGCGCAGGACCTCGTCGAGATCCTTGATCGTGATGAGCGACTTCGCGAGATCGTTGAGCACGGCCAGGCCGTCCTTCTCGTCGGCGAGGCGGCGATGGGCGAGGACGTTCTCGATCGTCGAGGGAAGCTTGGCGAGATACCCCTCGCGCTTGATGAGATAGTCCACGACGCCGAGCTTGAAGGCCTGGACGGCGGTGTCCTCGTCGCCCTCGCCGGTCACCATCACGACCGGGATCCGGATGCCCTCAGCCTGGAGCTCCTTGAGCACCTCGATCCCCGAGAGATCCGGGAGCCGGTTGTCCAGAAGCAGCACGTCGTAATGAGCGGCCTTCAGCCGAGCGAGCGCCTCTCGGGCACGGGTGACCGTCTCGACGCGGGCGCGGCGGTCGTGCTCGTCGAAGGCGCGGAGCGTCAGCGCCATGTCTTCGGGATGGTGCTCGGCGTAGAGGAGACGGATCGGCGCACGCCTGAGCTCGCTCGCCGTGCGAAACCAGCGAAACGCACTCTCGAGCACGACCGGAAGCGTGGCCAGATACTCCGGGCGCTTCACGAGGTAGTCGGTCGCGCCCGCTTTGAGAAGGCGCACCGTCACGTCGGCGTCGCCCGAACCGGTCACCAGCACGACCGGCACTTCCAGGCCTCGCGCTTTGACCGCGTCGAGCAGGTCCAGCGCCGTCCCGTCCGGAAGGCGATAGCCCGCGAGCAGCACGTCCATGTCGCCGACCGTGACGCGTTCGAGCGCCTCGGCGACGGTGCCCGCGATGGTCAGCTTGATGTGAGGCGCGTGACGCGCGAGGTGACGATGCGTCAGCTCCTGATCGACAGGATCGTCTTCCACATAGAGCACGCGGATCGAATCCATGGCGTTTTCAACCCTCTCGTCCCGTGAGGGAGTGGGGGACTCCGGTCGCCGAGGCCAGGCGGCCGAGCTCTCGGCAAACCGCATCCGGGTCCAGTGGCTTGGTGACGCACGCGTCCGCCCCGGCGCCGAGCAGGACCGGAATCATCGCGGGATGCCCGGTCACGCCGAGAATTCGGATGTCGCTCGTCTCGGGGATCCGGCGCAGGCACCGGCACGCCTCGACCCCGTCGAGGCCGGGCATCACGACGTCGAGGATGATCACGGAGGGACGGAACGTCCCGACCTTGACGAGCGCCTCGTAGCCGTCGGTCGCGATCTCGATCGTGAACGGCTCGTCGGACAGGAGATCGACCAGCATACCCACGACGAGCGGCTCGTCGTCCACGATGAGAAGCCGGGTCCGCGGAGCCGGGCCCACCGGATAGTCAGGCCTTCCCTGAGCACGCAGGAAGCGCTGAAACTCGTCGAGGTCGATGCGGCGGTGACCACCGGGCGTCAGGTAGGCGCCGAGGGCACCGGCCCGTATCCAGCGCCGAAGCGTCGGGATCGAGACTCTACAGTGGGCGGCCGCCTGCCTGGTTGTCAGGTGCCCGCGGCGGATGGCCGGCGGACCTTTCACTTTTTGCACATTTGATTCCTAGCATGGGGGCAGGGCCAACGCACACGGAATAGTGCGGTCCCGCCGACGTTGACGCGTCGCGTGGTCGACGGGGACCCTGGCGATCAGACCGGGTAGATACCGTTCCGGCGAGGCGGGAACTCGTGAACCTTGGTCTGCGCGTACTCGAGGCGCTTGATCAGCTCGTCACGGAGCGCCGCGCCTGGCACGATGTCATCGATCAGCATCTCGGAGGCGAGCTTGTACGTGTCCACGTCCCGCGCGTACTCTTCCCGCTTCTGCCTGACGTACTCCGCCCGCTCGTCCTCCGGCAGTTCCATAATCTTGTTGTAGTAGACGGCGTTGATGGCGGGTTCTGGCCCCATGATCGCGATCTGCCCCTGGGGGAGCGCGATCGCGGCGTCGGGCTCAAAGGCCGGGCCGCACATCGCGTAGAGGCCGGCGCCGTAACACTTGCGTACGATCACCGAGAGCTTCGGCACGGTGGCCTGCGAGGTCGCGAAGATCATCTTGGCGCCGTGACGGATGATGCCCTGCCGCTCGACCTTCGTGCCCACCATGAAGCCAGCGACGTCGGCGAGGTAGACGAGCGGAATATTGAAGGCGTTGCAGAGCCAGATGAATCGCGCCGCCTTGTCGGCGGAATCCACCATCAGCACGCCGCCCTTGACCTTCGGCTGGTTGGCGACGATCCCGATCGGGCGGCCCGCGAGGCGCGCGAAGCCCACGATGATCTCCTGCGCGAAGAGGCGCTTGATCTCGAACCACGAGCCCGCATCGATGAGCCGGTCGATGACCTCGTACATGTCGAAGTACTTCCGCTGATCGTACGGCACGATCTCGTCGATGGACCGGCCGGCCTTGGGTGGGGCAGCCTCGCGCGCCGGCGGCAGCTCGCGGTGCGACTGCGGCATATAGGTCAGGTACTGCCGGGCCAGCCCGATGGCGTCCTCGTCGGAGCGAGCCAGGACGTCGCCGCACCCCGAGACCTTGCAGTGCATGAGCGCGCCGCCCAACTCTTCGAGCGTCGTCTTCTCGCCGATGGCCATCTCGACCATGCGGGGGCTCCCCACGTAGAGCGAGGCCTTGCCCTCGACCATGATCACGACGTCGGTGAGCGCCGGCAGATACGCGGAGCCGGCCGGCGACGGGCCGAAGAGGACGCAAATCTGTGGCACTACGCCGGAGAGCTGGACCTCGTTGTAGAAGATGCGCCCAGCATGGAACCGGCCCGGAAAGATCTTGATCTGCTCGGAGATGCGCCCGCCGGCGGCGTCCACCATATAAAGGAGTGGCACGCGGAGCCGGGCGGCCTTCTCCTGAATACGCACGATTTTCTGGACCGTCTTCTCGCCCCACGAGCCCGCCTTGACCGTGTAGTCGTTCGCCATGACGCAGACCGGCCGGCTGCCGACCCTCCCGACACCGGTGACCACGCCGTCGGCGGGGGTGTCGGGCTCGGCCGAGCGGGCGAACAGCCAGTCCTCCTGGAACTCGGAACCGGGGTCGAGGAGGAGCTTCAGTCGATCGCGGACGAAGAGCTTGCCTTCCTCGCGGAGCTTGTCGCGATACTTCGTGTGGCCCTGCTCGATCCGGGCGCGCTCCTGGCGGTAGCGCTCCTCGCCCGCGCTCACGGCCGCGCTCCGATCACGGAGTGGGGTTGGTCCAGAGGATGATGATGAGGGTACCGGTGCCGTGACGCGGCCCTCCGATCACGGCGGGGTTACCCGACTGCGCCTGGATGTTCGTGGAGACCTCGGCGAGGCTGCCACGCGTGAGGCGCACGTTGAAGCTCACGGTGCCGCCCCGTACGCTCTGGGGCGTGACCTCGAGCCGGCGATCGCCCGGCACCGGCCAGCGCTGCGTCGTTCCCACGGGCACCTCCGCGCGATAGCGTTCGAGCGACGTGTAGTCCTTGTAGCGGAAGAGCTGGCGAAGCTTCGGCAGGAACGCCTCCAGCCGTTCGTCGGGCGGTTCCGGCGCGCGGCTCGGGGCGCCCGGCGGCGGCCCGTCGCTGGCGAGGACGATCCGCGTGCCGAACCTGACGATCTGCTGAGCCTCGACCACCGCCGCCACGGCCAGAGCCAGCACCAGCGCCAGGATCAGGACCAGGAGAGGCCCGAGCGCGTCCCGTAAGCGCCGGCGCGCGTTGTGCAGCCGCGACATGACGGTCCCCATCGGTATGTTCAACACCTCCGCGATCTCACGGTACGAGAGCCCCTCGAGATCACTCAATATGATAATGGCCTGGTGCTGCTCGGACAAAGTCGAGAGCGCCCGGCCGATACGCTCGCGCTCCTCGACCTGCGCGGCGTGGGTGTCGGGCGCGGTCCCATGGTCCGCGAGCGCCCGATCCCAGTCCTCCTCCTCCACGCGCTCGGTCCCGAAGGCGCGGCCGCGCGCCGCATGCTGCCGGGCGCGGTCCCGGGCGACGTTGATCACGATCCGAAAGAGCCACGTGTAGAACGCCGAGTCGCCGCGGAACGACGCGAGGGCCTGGAAGGCACGGATGAAGGCGTCCTGAGAGACGTCCCACGCCTCTTCGGAATCGCGCAGGATGTTGTAGGCGAGCCGGTAGACCCGCTGGCGGTATTTCTCGACCAGCGGCTCGAACGCCGCCAGATCGCCGGCGCGGCACCGCTCGATCAGGGCCGCCTCGTCGCTGTCCACCCGAATTCACCCGCTCACCCCCTTCCCGTCGCCGGTTAGACGCCGGGGCGGCGGCGGCGATTCACCGTCGCGGCATCGGTCCGCGCGAGGGCGACGCCAGCGCGTCGAGGCCGAGCAGATAGCTCCGCGCACCGAATCCCGAGATCTGACCGCGCGCGACGGCCGCGATCACCGAATGACGCCGGAACTCCTCGCGCGAGTGCACGTTGGACAGGTGGACCTCGACGACCGGCAGCTTGATCGCGGCGACAGCGTCGCGAAGCGCGATCGAGTAGTGCGTGAACGCGCCGGGATTGAAGACCACTCCCGCGAAGCCCTCCCGCTGGGCCGCCTGGAGCCAGTCGATCAACTGGCCTTCGTGATTGGACTGCCGGCACTCGACCGAGTCGCCGCGGCGGCGCGCGTGATCGCGGAGCATACGGTCGATCTGGGCGAGCGTCAGGCGGCCGTACACGCCGGGCTCGCGGGTGCCGAGGAGATTCAGGTTCGGGCCGTGCAGCACCAGGACCTTCATGGCCGCCGCGAGCTTAGCATCAGTGGGCGCCGAGCGGCGCGACGAGCCAGTCGGCGAGCGCGAAGAGCACGAGCCCCGCGAAGACCGTCCAGCCGAGGGCCGGCCCACCCTCGCGGTTCACCTCGGGGATGAGGTCCGACGCGGCCACGTAGATGGTGACGCCGGCGGAGAGGGCGAGCGCGTACGCGACGTGGTGCGCGGCCAGGAAGCTCGTCGCGACCGCGCCCGCGATCGTCAGCACGCCGAGCAGCGCGCCCGCGCCGACCGCCGCCCCCCGCGACTGGCCGCCCGCCAGCATGATCGACGCGATCGTGAAGCCCTCGGGTACCTTGTGGACGAACACCGCGATGGACAAGAGCGTGCCGAGCGCGGGCCCGATCATGAAGCCGGCCGCGATCGCGACACCGTCGAAGAGCGTGTGGACGCCGAGACCGAGGAGCGCCAGGTAGCCCGCCGACGGGCGAAGCAGGGCCTCGGGGTGGATCTCCTCGCCGAAGTGGAAGTGGGGCGCCACGGTGTGCTCGAAGAGGTGCACGCCGAAGTAGCCGATCAGGACGAACAGGAAGGCGTGCGGCACCTGCGCGCTCTCCGGCAGCATCCGCACGAACGCCGCCGCGAGCATGAAGCCCGCCCCACCGGCGACGAAATAGCGCAGCGGCGCCAGGCCTTTCTTGTGCGCGGTCGTCACGAGCAGCGCGCCTGCGAGATCGGCAGCCGCCGCGGCGGCCACGAAGGCCCACTGTGCTAACATGATCCGCTGGAGCATAGCATGGGCATCGCAGCATCGACGCGGCGGCTCGGTGAACTCCTGATCGCGGACGGGGTGACGACCCCCGACATGATCGCCGGGGCCCTGGCGCGCATCCAGACGACGGGTGAGACGCTCGGGGAGGCGCTGGTGGCCCTGGGCGCGGTCTCCCGCGAAGACGTGCTCAAGGCGGTCGCCTTGCAGCAAAATCTGCCCTATCTCTTCCGCGGCGAGTTCCCCTCGGTCCTGCCGATGCTCAAGGCCGTCTCGTCCAAATACCTCCGGCAGTATCTCGTGTGTCCGATCGGCGTCGACGCGGGAACGCTGACGGTGGCGACCGCGGACCCCCTCAATCCCCTGATCCTCGACGACCTCCGCCAGAGCACGGGGCTCGACGTGAAGATCATGGTGAGCACGCCGGAGGCGATCCTCGAAGCGATCGAGCGCACCTACGACGGCGTGGCGACGCCGCTGCAGCGGATCGTCGAGGGCATGGAGGACGACCACGGCCCCGAGGGTGACGAGGACATCAACCACCTGCGCGACATGGCGTTCGAGGCGCCGGTCGTCCGGCTCGTGAACCTCCTCATCGAGAACGCCATCAACGCCGAGGCCTCGGACATCCACATCGAGCCGTTCGAGGACGCGCTCCGTTTCCGCTACCGCATCGACGGCATCCTCTTCGATCAGGAGTCGCCCCCGCGGCGGCTCCAGGCCGCCGTGACCTCGCGCGTGAAGCTAATGGCGGAGATGAACATCGCGGAGCGCCGGCTGCCCCAGGACGGACGCATCCGCGTCACGCTCCACGGCCGTCGGGTGGACATCCGGACCTCCACGATCCCCACGGTGCACGGCGAATCGATCGTCATGCGCCTGCTCGACCGCCAGAGCGTCTTCCTGCCGCTCGAGAAGCTCGGCTTCGCACCGGCGATGCTCCCGCGCTTCGAGGGGCTGATCCGGAGGCCTCACGGGATCTTCCTCGTCACCGGGCCGACGGGGTCCGGCAAGACGACGACGCTCTACGGCGCGCTCGACAAGATCAACTCACCGGACCGGAAGATCATCACCGTCGAGGATCCGGTCGAGTACCAGCTGAAGGGCATCAACCAGATCGCCGTCAAGCCGAAGATCGGCCTGACGTTCGCGACCGGGCTCCGGCACATCGTCCGCCAGGACCCGGACGTGATCCTCATCGGCGAGATCCGTGACCTCGAGACGGCCGAGATCGCGATCCAGGCCTCGCTCACCGGCCACCTGGTCTTCTCGACGCTCCACACGAACGACGCCCCGGGCGCGATCACACGCTTGCAAGATATGGGGGTCGAGCCCTATCTGGTGGCCTCGGTGCTGGAAGGCGTGCTCGCTCAGCGGCTCGTCCGGCGCATCTGCGCGGCGTGTCGCGCCTCCGACGCGCCGTCGCCGGCCGATCTCACGGCGCTCGGCATCGCCGGCGCGGACGGGGCTCGCCTCTACCGCGGCCGCGGCTGCGACGAGTGTCGTGGCACCGGTTACCGCGGCCGGACGGGCATCTACGAGCTGTTCCCGATCACCGAGGACGCGCGCAGCCTCATCCTCCGCCGAGCGCCGACCCGTGACGTCCGCCGGGCCGCGCTCGAGACGGGTATGGTCACGCTGAGGCTCGACGGTTGGGCCAAGGCGTGCGCAGGCGTGACAACCGTCGAGGAAATTCTCAGAGTCACCCAGGAAGACGCGTAGTCGCGATGCCCGTGTTCGTCTATCGGGCGGCCGACCGGCGCGGCCAGACGATCGACGGTGTGATGGAGGCGGCCGACGCCCGCGCCGTCGTCGAGCGGCTGCAGCGGGACGCCTACTTCCCCATCCGCGTCGCGCCGCACGTCGAGCGCGGACGCTGGTATTCGCTCGGCGGCTCCTCGCGCGTCGGCCAGCGCGATCTGCTGGCCTTCACCCAGCAGCTCGCGACGCTCTTCGAGGCGGGGCTGCCCCTCGACCGGGCGCTGTCCATCCTCGAGGAGCTGGCGCCCAACGCCCGCGTCAAGGCGATCGTCGCCGACCTGCTCGTGAGCGTGCGCGGAGGCTCGTCGCTGAGCGAGGCGCTCGGCAAGCATCATCCCCGCCCGTTCTCGCGGCTCTACATCAACATGATCCGGGCCGGTGAGCGGGGCGGCGTCCTCGAGCTCACGCTGCGCCGCCTCGCCGAGTTCCTCGAGGCGCGCGCCGCGTTCGCCGACGCGGTCGTCACGGCGGTCGCCTACCCCGCGGTGGTCTTCACGTTCGGCATCGGCGCCATCATCTTCCTCATGACGTTCGTGATCCCGCGGTTCGCGACGATCTTCGCCGACCTCGGGCAGACGATTCCGCTGCCGACCCAGATCCTCCTCTGGGTGAGCGCGGGCTTCCAGGCCTACTGGTGGGTGGGTGTGATCGTGATCCTCGCGGGCGTCCTCGCCTGGCGCGTGTGGACCGCCAGCCCCCAGGGGCGCCTGCGCTGGGACCAAACGGTGCTCGGCCTCCCGCTGATCGGCACTCTCGCCATGAAGATCGAGACCGCGCGCTTCGCCCGGACCCTCGGCACCATGCTCAAGAGCGGTGTGCCGGTCATGAGCGCGCTCGCGGTGGTGGGCGACACGATGACCAACCACGCGATCGGGCGAGCCGTCGAGCAGCTCGCCGACGGAGTGAAGCGGGGCGGCACGATCGCGGCGGGGATGCAGGCGCAGGCACCGTTCCCGGCGCTGGCGATCCACATGGTGCGGGTCGGAGAGGAAACGGGCCGGCTCGAGGACATGCTCCTCAAGGTCGCCGAGACGTTCGAGGGCGACGTCGGCACCGAGCTGAAGCGGGTGCTCCGACTCCTGGAACCCGTCATCATCTTCAGCATGGGAGTGCTCGTCGCCTTCATCGTAGTGGCGATGATGCTCGCGATCTTCTCGATCAACGAGATTCCGCTGTGAGCTGGTTGTCCCGGGCCGGGAGGCGTGCCGCAGGGGTCGACCGGACCACGCGGCACGCGTCCGCTACCCCACAACGGCTGGGCTCCATCCCGGCGCGAGAGATCCGTCGACGCGATGACGGGAACGGGTCCTTGTCGACCCCTGCGGCACGCCTCCCGGCCCGGGACAACCAGCTCCCGTATGGTCGTGGAACAGGAATCCGCGGCACCCGTTGGACTCTTGGTCGGGCGCTCGGGAATCAAGGCGGGTTCACGCTGATCGAGCTGCTCGTCGTCATCATCGTGCTCGGGCTGCTCGTGGGACTCGTCGGTCCTCGCCTCTTCGGTCGCGTGGGCCAGTCCAAGCAGGCGGCGGCGCGGGCGCAGATCGAGCTGCTGGGTGCGGCGCTCGACCAGTACCGTCTCGATGTCGGCGCGTACCCGAACTCAGGCCAGGGCCTCGACGCGCTCCAGCGGAATCCGAACGCCCCCAACTGGAACGGCCCGTACCTCAAGAAGGCGGTCCCCAAGGATCCGTGGGGCAATCAGTACAAGTACCGCTGCTGTCCGGGCCAGAACGGCGAGTACGATCTCTGGTCGGAGGGCGCCGATGGGGCCCCCGGCGGCGAAGGGGAAAACGCCGACATCACCTCATGGGACAGCAGTCAGAAATAGAATCCCGGGGCTTCACCCTCCTCGAGTTGATCATCACCCTGCTGGTCATCGCGGTCGCAGCGGGACTCGTCGCGCCGGCGATCGGTCGCAGCACGGAAGGGGTGCGAGCGCGTGCCGAGGTCGCCGGGTTCTCGGCGACGCTTCGGCGCGCGCGGGAGCAGGCGATCACGAGGCGGCAACAGCACACCGTCGTCGTCGATCCCGTGAGCCGGCTCCAGACGGTCATGACCGGCGAAGACGAGGTCCAGTGGACGCACGCCCTCTCCGCCCGCCTGACGATCGAAGCCTCGACGCCGGACGGGCTGACGGTCCGCTTTGAGCCGCAGGGGACCTCCAGCGGGGGCGAGTTCCGCGTCACCTCGGGCGCCGTCACCTATCGCGTCACCGTGGACGCGGTCACCGGCCGCGTGCGCAACCACCGCGAATGAGCATGAACCCCGACGGGACCCACACGCGGCAGAATGCGGGGTTCACGCTCCTGGAGGTGCTGGTCGCGTTCGCGATCTTGAGCGTCGCAGTCGTCGCCGTCATCCAGGGGTTCGCGCAGGGTCTGCGTCTCCTGAAGGTCGCTGGCGACCACCAGCAGGCCGTGCTCCTCGCGGACCAGAAGGCGCGCGAGGTGGTCATGCCGGTCGAGGGACACGATCAGGGCCAGGATGGCGCATTCGACTGGGAACGCACTGTCACCGTCGTGAAGGCTCCCGATCTCGAGCGAACACCGGCGACCAGAAAGTGGACCGTGTACCAGATCGACGTCAAGGTCCGCTGGGGCGACAAGCGCGGGGTCGAGATCGCCTCGCTCAGGACGACGGCCGAAAAGGCGCCGCCGGCAGCGTCCCGGTGAGGCGCGGCGAGCGCGGCTTTACCCTGCTCGAGCTCTTGATGGCCCTGGCCATCGTCGGCGCCCTCGTCGTGATCGCGTTCGGCGGCGTGCGGATCGCACTGGCGGCCTGGCGCCAGGGTGAGGAGCGCGCGGAGGCCCACCAGCACATCCGCAGCGTCGTGCTGTCCCTGGCCCGCTCGGTCAGCGCCGCATACGCTTACCGAGCTCCGCGGGGCGAGACTCCAACCCCGGAGCTGCTTTTCTCCGGCACCGAGTCGCGCCTCGAGTTCGTGACGCAGGCTGCACCCTACCCCGCGTCGATTTCCGTCGCGTTCACCGCCGTCGTCTTCGAACTCGGCACCGGCGACGAGCGCCGCGGTCTCGTCATCCGCCAGCGCGTGCTGCCGAACCGCAACCCGTTTGCCGACGCCACCATGGTGTTCAACGACCCGACGCTGACCGAGCTCGCGTTCAGCTACCTGGACGAGGGCGGCGCGTGGCAGGCCACGTGGGAGACCGAGGTCACCAAGCGCCTACCGCGCGCGATCCGCATCAGCGTCGGCGGAACGATCGGCGGCCGCGCCCAGGCGCTCCTGCCGTTGACCGTGCCGCTCCGGGTGGGCACCCAGCCATGAGGCTGGTGCGCCGAGCGACGAGGCAAGCCCTTCACGACGAGCGTGGATTCGCGCTCCTCCTCGTCCTGCTCGTGCTGGCGCTCGTCGCCGTGGTCAGCGCCGAGTTCGCGTACTCGATGCGACTCGAGGCCGCCGCCGTGCGGGCCTACAAGAGCGGCATCATCGGCAACCACCTCGCGGAGACGGCGCTGGAGCAGGCGATCCGCGAGATCGTGGCCGACACCCCGTACGTCGTCGAGGACGACGACGGCCTGCTCACCTTTTATACCGCTGACCGGCGCCCGCTCCCGAGACTCCGCCGCGAGAAGGCCGAGTTCGGCGGCGGCCAATATTCCTACCGCATCACCGACGAGGAGGCCCGCCTCAACGTCAACAATTCGCCGCCCGATCGCATCGATCGTCTGCTGCAAACGCTGGGGCTCGACAAGGACGTGCGGGACACGATCGGCGACTCGATCCAGGACTGGCGCGACCCCGACGAGGCGCATCGGCTTAACGGCGCCGAGAGCGACGACTACTACCTGAAGCTCCCCGTGCCCTACCGCGCGCACAACGCCAACCTCGAGTCGGTCGCCGAGTTGCTCCAGATCAAAGGCGTGACCCCGGCGATCTACAACGGCACCAAGGACCGCCCGGGCCTCGCCAGTCTCGTCACCGTACGCGGCTCGGGCCCTGTGAACATGAACACCGCCGGCCCCGGGGCGCTCGCCGCGCTCGGGCTCTCGACCGCGGAGATCACGGAGATCGTGCAGTCCCGGCGCAACAACGGTCCCTACCCGAGTGTGCCGGGGAAGTTCGGCGGAAGAAATCTGAGTGTCGCCACCAGAACGTTTCGCGTCGAGGCGGAGGGCATCGTGGACGAGCGAGTGGCCGTGCGGTTGACCGCGATCGTCGAGAAGCGGACCGACGGCGACCCGCCCGCCGCCGTCGTGCTCGAGTGGTCGGGGCTCCGCTGACTTTTTCCTCACCAGCCGCGAACCCACACTTTCGTTTTGAGAGGCGACGTACCGTCTTTCAGAAATATGGGGACATATTTTAGAGCGGTGGACGTCACGGAGGCGAAAATCGATCCATCTCGAAGATCCCGGCTAAATACAAGTCGCCGAGGAATGCTTGTTTCCGGAAGTGGAATAACTTGCGACAAGGATGAAAGGTCTTGCGCTGTGTGGTGAAGACCTTTTCTACTCGTTCTTCGGTTACGGGTTGCAATGAGCCATTCCAGCATCGTCCCAGCGTGGCACGCGAGTTGCCCATAGTTCTGAGGAATCTCGGAAACAAGCGTATAAGGTTGAATCGCAGCCTTTTCATCGAATTATCGGAACCGGAGTGAAGTCTATAATTATGGTAGCGGCGCAGGCTCTCGTGGCGGTGTCATCGCGTGGGAGGAATTGTGAACCACCAAAGGTGGCCAACACTCGCCCGTGGAAGCGCCGCCTTTCAATGAGCGTTCTTGCCTCAACTTCGCGTCTTTGTGCAAGCGCGTCCAACGATTGAGGAGTTTTGTAGGGATGGAGAGACTGCTTTCGGGACGTTCTACTGTTGTCGCGGCGAAGGAGCAGGTCTCCTGCAATTTGGCCGCGAGGGGTGTTACCCTACGATGATGAAATTTGGCCCGCTCCGGCTCGCGGTCGTCATGCTCGGTGACCGGCTCAGCGTCGCGGCGATTCAGCGCGATCGGCAGGAAACATTCACCATCGACGCCGAGAACCCAGGGGCCGCGTTGCGCACGGAGCTCGACGCTCGGGGTCTCGCCGCACGGAAGGTGGCGATCGGCCTCGCGCGCTCGGCGGTCACCGTCAAGCCCATCGAGCTGCCGGCCGTGGCCGGCGAGACGCGCGAGATGGTGAAGTTCGAGCTCGAACGGCACCTGCCGATCCCGGCGGACGATGCGGCGTTCGACTTCGTCCCGCTGCCGACGGGAGCCGAGCCCGAAAGTGTCGCGAGCGAAGGCAAGCGCGTGCTGATCGTCGCCGCCGATCGTCGCGTCGTCGACGCCGCGCTGCGCCTCGCCGAGGAGGCGAAGCTCCGGCCCATGTCGATCACGGTGGCCGCGCACGAGCTGATTGCGCTCGTCGAGACCGACCGCCGCCAGCGCGTCGCGTGGCTGCACCGCACCGGTGACTCCGCCGACCTGCTGCTGCTCCACGGCTCGACCCTCGTGTGGAGCCGCTGCTTCCCCGCCACCGACGACGCAACGCTCGTCGCGGAAACCCGGCGAAGCTTCGCCGGCGCGCGCTGGCGCGAGTGTGACGCGGTCTGGGTGTCGGGCGACGGCGCTGCCGCGGCCGGGCTGCTCGACCTCGGCGTCCCGATCTCCGATCCACCCTGGACGTCCCGGGCACGGCGTCACCTGGCCGAGATCACCGAGCCTCGGGGCGCGGCCGAGCTGGCCGTGGCGACGGCCTCGAGCCGGGGGATCCGCCCGCTCGACCTCATCCCGTCTGCGATCAAGCCACGCCGCTTGACCCGCCAGGAAATGTTCACGGGGGGCGTGCTGGCCGCCACCGTTCTTCTGGCTCTGGCCGCACTGCTCGTCCCGGGCTACCGGGAGAGGCGCAGCCTCGGCCGCCTCAACGCGGAGATCGCTCGCATCGATCCCGAAGTGCGCGCGGTCGAGCGCGTGGCGCGCGAGCTCGAGCGGAAGCGCCAGCTCCTCGTGACCCTCGAGAAGATCGGCACGGGGGCGCTCCAGCCCCTGCCAGTGCTTCGCGAGCTGACCGAGGTCCTTCCCAGCGACGCGTGGGTCACCTACCTCGCGTTCGACGCGAAGGGCGTCGAGCTCACCGGACAGGCCGGGGCGGCCAGCACGCTGATTCCGCTGTTGGAAAACTCGCCGCGCCTCGAACGCGTCGAGTTCGCGTCACCCGTCACGCGCGGGCGGGATCGCGAGCAATTCAGGATCCGCGCGGCGTGGGAAACGCCGGCGCCCGCGCCGCCGGCCCCGACCGTCAAGGCGCCCGCCACGCCAGGCCCCGAGTCCCCGGCTACGAAGGGCGAAGGACGTTCGGGCGAGGAGCCTATTGTGCCAGCGCGCCCCGGGCCGCCGGGGCGTACTCCCGGACCGCCGCGCCAATGATCGCGAATCTCTCGCGGCGGGAAAAGACCCTGGTGGGGCTCGCGCTGGCCGTCGCGGTCCTGCTGGGCGGCTGGACGCTGGTGCTCGAGCCGATCCTCGATCGCAACCGGTCGGCCGCAGAACTGGTGCCGGCGCGCGAGCAGGTGCTGCGCCAGAAGCGCGACCTGCTTGCGCGCCAGGCCGCGATCACCGCCGACCTGGACGCGGCGATGAAGCGGTTCGACAAGCTCGCGGAAGGCTTCCTCACCTCCGCAACGCCCGCCGTGGCCGCGGCGGAGCTTCAGAAGCTCGTCAAGGATATGGCCGCGCAGGCGAAGACCGAGGTCCGCAGCGAGCGGATCCTGCCTCCGGTCGATCGCGGTGAGCTGCTCGAGATTCCCGTCGAGATCGCCGTGTCCTGCGAGATCCGGCAGCTCGTCGACCTGCTCGCGCGGCTCGACAGCGCGCCCAAGCTTCTGCCGGTCCAGGACCTCAAGATCCGCGTCGTCAACTTGACGCAGCCGAAGGACCTGCTCGTCACGCTCACGGTCTCAGGGTTCCTCCTGCCCGCCGCGCAGGGCAAGGCGAAGAGCTGAATGCCGAGACGCCTGCTCGCTGTCAACGTGGTGCTCGCGGGCGTGTCGCTGCTCTGCGTCGGCCTCATTGTAAAGCAGCTCATCGGGTCGCGGCCGGCAGCGCCCTCGCGCTCGCGGGCGCCCGCGGTCACACCGGCGCCGCCGCCCGCCGCCGAGTCGCTGCGACTGCCGGCGCAGGCTTACAGCGTGATCGCGACGCGTAATCTCTTCAGCCCCACGCGCTCGGAGATGCCCGGAGCGGGGATGGCGGGCGGCCCCGCCATCAATATCGTCAAGCCGAACCTGCACGGCGTCGTGCTGCGCGACGGCGCGCCGATCGCGTACCTCGAAGACCCGCTGACCAAGCGCATCGCCGGCTACCGAATCGGCGATCCGATCGCCGGGGGTACCGTGCAGACGATCTCGGCCGACGCCGTCGTGATCGCCCGCCCCGAGGGCCCGGTGGACGTGCGCCTGCGCGATCCGTCGAAGCCGCGCCCGCCAGCTCCGGCGGCGGCCGGTCAACAGCCCGTGCCCGGCCAACCACCGAGCGCCGGCCAGCCTCCGGCCCCGAGCCCTCTGCCAACACCGGGGGTACTACCGCCGACACCGCGCGCCTTCGTGCCGCCGCCGATCCTGCAGCCCGGGCAGCCCATGCCGCCGCCGCCGGTGCAGCAGCCCGCGCCGGGCTTGCCAACGCCAGTTCCTTTCAGCCGGCCCTCGCCGAGTCTCGGGCGCCGTCTTCCTCCCGTTCCGATCAACCCGGCGGTCCCACAGCAGTCGAGCCCGCAGAACTAGCGTGAAGCGCCTCGTCGCGACGCTCACCCTGCTCGCCCTCGCCTCCGGGTGCACCGCGACGCGTCCCAAGACGCCGGCACCTTCGACGGCGCCGCCGCTGGCTGCGCCGACGCCTCCACCCCCGACGCCCCAGCCGCTGCCCCCGCTACCGCCCGCGTCCGTGGGTCCGCGCGCCTTGACGCCGGTGCAGCCGGCGGTCGAGCCCCCGCCGGCGCCGCCCATTCCCCTGCCGCCGACGGCGCCACCCGTGCCACCCGCTCAGCGGGGCCGGTTCGTCGTCCTCAACTTCGACAACGCCGACGTCGAGACTGTCATCCAGGCGGCCAGCGAGATCATCGGCTTCAACTACGTGCTGTCGCCCGACGTCCGCGGCAAGGTCACCGTGCAGACCTCGGGCCGGATCGCCCAGGAAGAGGTGTTCGGCGTCCTGCTGGCCATCCTCGAGGTGCACGGCTTCACGGCGGTGAAGGCGGGGAACCTCTACAAGATTCTCCGCATCGAGGGTGCGCGCGAGCGCGCCGTCCCGACGATCGTCGGCCCCGCGCCCGATCCGAACCGCACGACGGACGAGATCATCACGCAGATCGTGCCGATCAAGTACTCGGGCGTCGCGGATCTGAGCGCGCTCCTGCGGCCACTCATCTCGACGCGGGGTACGCTGATCGCCCACCGCGAGACGAACGTGCTGATCATCACCGACACGGCGTCGAACGTCACGCGCCTGCTCGACATCATCCGTCTCGTCGACGTGCAGGTGGCGCAGGAGGAGCTGCAGATCATCCCGGTCACGTATGCTGACTCCGCCGAGCTGGCGACGATCCTCACCCAGCTCTTCGCCAGCGGCCGTATCCGCGCGACGGCGCCCGGAACACCGCCCACGCCGACGCCGCCGGTCCCAACGCCAGGGGTACCGACGCCCCCCGCCGCCGGGCAGCCCGGCGGCTCGGCGGAGCGCGCGCCGTTGATCATTCCGGAGCGCCGCTCGAACTCGCTGATCGTGCACGCCAAGAAGCACGAGGTCGAAACGATCAAGCGCCTGGTCGCGCAGCTCGACGTCAACATCTACGGTGGGCGCCGAGTGTTCATCTACTACGCCGAGAACGCCAAGGCCAAGGACCTCGCGGCGACCCTGAACGCGATCTACGGGTCGCGCGAGGCAGGGGCCGGACCCGGGCCCGGGACGCCCGGTACGACGCCGACGCCTACTCGACCCGGCACGCCGGTGCCGCCGTCCCCGCCGTACACGCCGCCGCCACCGCCCGGCAGCCCAGCCGCGGCAGCCCAGGCGGCGTCCGACGTCCTGGCCGAGGGCCAGGTGCGCTTCATCGCCGACGAAGTCACCAACGCGGTGATCGTCACGACCTTCCCGCGGAGCTGGACGGAGATCGAGAATACGATCAAGCAGCTCGACCGGATGCCGCGCCAGGTCCTGATCGAGGTGCTGGTGGCCGAGGTCACGCTGACCGACGACACGAGGCTCGGCATCGACTGGGCCGTGCGCTCGGGCCGCTACAACGTCGCCAACATCAACACGGGCCAGGCGGGCGGCCTCCCCACGTCGGCCGCCACGCCCAGCGGCCCGGTCACGCTCCCTGTCGGAGTCGCCGGCCCGGCCGCCCTCCTCGGTCCCTACGCGGCGGGGCTCACCGCATTCACGTTCGCCACGGACCAGTTCATCGCGATGCTCAACGCCCTGGCGAGCGAGAACAAGGTGAACATCGTCTCGAACCCGCACGTGATGACATCGGAGAACAAGAAGGCGGTCATCAACGTCTCGACCTCGGTGCCGATCATCACGAGTCAACAGACGAGCGCGGTCAGCTCACCCGGCACGCTGCCCGGTGGAGGCACCAGCACGACGATCACGACCGGCGGCGTGAACCAAACCGTCGAGTACCGCGACGCCGGCGTCATCCTCACCGTGACGCCCCGCATCGGAGAGAAAGGCACCGTGGCGCTCGACGTCAAGCAGGAAGTCAACGCCGTCGGCGAGAACCAACCGCCCACCAACTCTCCCTCTTTCATCAAGCGCGAAGCAGAAACCTCGGTCGTGCTCGTGAACAACCAGACCCTCGTGCTGGGCGGGCTCATCCAGGACAAGGTAACCTTCACCGACCGCGGAATTCCCATCCTCAAGCGGATTCCGGTCGTGGGCTATCTCTTCGGCTTCACGGAGCGGAAGATCGAGAAGACAGAGTTGGTGCTGCTAATCACGCCGCGAGTAATCGGCACCGCGCTCGATGCCGCCAGGCTCACCGATGAGAAGCGGAAATCGACGCCCGAGCTGGAGGAGACGATCCGGAAGGCTCCGCCTCGCCCGCGGATGCAGCTTTCGCCGCCCCCCGTACAACCGCCGACGCCCTCGACGCCCTGACACGCCCGCGTCGTTCTCGGACCGGCGCCGCGCGATCGGCCCAGTTGGGCTCTCAACGGGGCGCGTGCGCGGGGCGCTACATCATTGACCGGTGAATTTGGGCGGGCGTAGCCCACTGGCGTTCTCCTTCCGGTTACGTGGCGACGACGGCGAACGGCTTCACGTCGGCGAGGAACTTCATGATCGCGAAGGCGAGAACGATCCACCACCCGAAGAACACGCGCGTCGCCATTGACCCGGCCACTATAGCGGACGCTCATGCGGGTGACAATCATCGCCACCCGATGAAACATCAGGGGCGCTCGTTGTCGAAGCGCTGCATCACGCCCTTGCCGTCGGGGCGCGGCCGCTCCTCGTAGCGGCCTCCAGTGTAGCTGGCGATGACCCGTCGCCAGAAGGCCTGGGCTTCGAGGTTGCGCGTGAGCTGCGTGACCTCCCACTTGCCCCGGAACTTGTCGAACACGCGTCGCGCGGTCTCGGTCCCGATCCCCCGCCGCCGGTGGCGTCGCAGGATGAAGAACTCGCTGATGTCCCGCGTTCCCTCGCCCGCGAAGTGGGCGCCGTCACGGACCAGCACGAAGCCCGCGAGGGCACTGTCCACCCGGACGAGGAACGATGTCATCCTCGGGTCGATCCAGAAGCTCTCGATCGTCGCGGCGTTGCCGTAGAGGCCGTCGTCGCCGATGGCCCAGTCGTCGATGGCGGCGAAGTCGTAGAGGTAGAGCTGCATGAGACGTCTCAATACCGGGAGCTCCTGCGGACGCGCCTGGCGAAGCTCGACCTTCATGGTGTCGTGCTAGGCTACCGCTGATGCGACTCGAGCGCACGGTCATCGGCATGGTTCACCTCCCGTCCCTACCCGGCAGTCCGCGGTGGGACGGCTCGATGGCGCGGGTCGTCGCGTCGGCGCTGGCCGACGCCCGCGCGCTGATCGAGGGCGGTGCCGACGCGCTCCTCGTCGAGAACTTCGGCGACGCGCCCTTCACGCCCGGCCGCGTCGAGCCCGCCACCGTGGCGGCCATGAGCGTGGTCGCTGCGGAGGTCCGCCGCGCCCTCCCCGGGGCGCCGCTCGGCGTGAACGTGCTGAAGAACGACGCGCGTGCGGCGCTGGCCGTCGCCGCCGCCGTCGGCGCCGAGTTCATCCGCGTCAACGTGCACGCGGGTGCGGTCCTCGCCGACCAGGGGATCGTCCAGTCCGACGCCTACGGCACGCTTCGCGACCGGCGATTGCTCGGCGTCGACGTCGCGATCTTCGCCGACGTCGGCGGCAAGCACGCCGTGCCCCTGGCTCCCGTCGAGCTCGAGCAGACGGCGCGGGACCTCGTGCACCGGGGTCTCGCCGACGCGCTCGTCGTCTCGGGCCCGGCCACGGGCCAGGCGACGCCGCTCGCGGAGGTCAAGCGCGTGCGGAGCGCCGTCCCCAACGTGCCGCTCCTGATCGGCAGCGGTGTCACCGCCGAGACTGCCGCCGAGCTCCTGTCGGTCGCCGACGGGCTCATCGTCGGAACGTCGGTCAAGCGCGATGGCGACGTCGAGCAGCCGGTCGATCGCGCACGGGTGGAGAAGCTGGTTGCCGCGGCTCGTCGCCGCTAGTCTCCTGGGCGTCCTCCTCGCCGCCGGCTGCGGCGCCGCGATGGTCCCCGATCCCGCGCGCCTGGCGGCCCTCGAGCCCGAGCTGGGCTCGCTGCTCCTGGTGGGCTTTCGCGGCACGGACATCGCCGGGAATGCAGATCTGGACAGGCTCCTCTGCGAGGCGCGCGTCGGCGGCACGGTACTCTTGTCCCGGAACATCGTGGACGCCGACCAGCTCGCTCGGCTCACCGGAGCGCTCGCGCAGCGGGCGGCGGCGTGCACGGGTCGAAAGCTTCTCGTCGCGGCAGACGCCGAAGGCGGCAACGTCATGCGCCTGGCCGCGCGCGCCGGCTGGCCCGAAACGTTCTCGGCGCAGGAGCTCGGTGAGACGAATGACTTCGTGCTGACGGAGCTGGAGGCGCGCCGCATCGGCACGATGCTGCGCGCCGTGGGGATCAACTGGAACCTGGCGCCGGTGGTGGACGTCGGCTACAACCCTGCGAACCCGGTCATCGTCGGCGCGGCGCGGAGCTTCGGGGCGAATCCGCAGCTGGTCACCGAGCACGCGCGCGCCTTCGTGCAGGGGCTGCGGGCCGAGGGCGTGCTGACCGCGCTGAAGCACTTCCCGGGCCACGGTTCGAGCTTCGGCGACTCTCACCGCGGCTTCACCGATGTCACCGCGACCGCGGCACCCGAGCTGGAGCTCGTGCCCTATCGGGCATTGATCGAAGAGGGATTCGCCGACAGCGTGATGACGGCGCATGTCTTCAACCGGCGGCTCGACGATCAGCGCCCGGCGACGCTCTCGCGCGCGACGATCGGCGGGCTCCTCCGGGGCGAGCTCGGCTTCAAGGGCCCCGTGATCAGTGACGACCTGCGCATGGGCGCGATCGAGCAGCATTACGGGGTCGGCGAGGCGGCGGTGCTGGCCCTCGACGCGGGGGTGGACGTGCTACTCATCGTTGACGACCGGCTGCCCGACGGACGCTCGGCCGCGCAGGTGGCGCTCGCGGCGATCCGCCAGGCCGTCGCGAAGGGGACGCTGGACCCGGCGCGCGTCGAGTCGGCCATCGAGCGCGTACGCGCGCTGCGGGGGCGTCTTCCCTAGAAAGCGCGCTATTCCCCAGCGCCTCACGGTAGGTCTCCGCGCTCGCTCGCCCGCAGCAACCCATCAACCTCGGCGCGGGTCGGCAGCGATGGCTGCGCGCCCCGACGGGTGCACGCGAGAGCGGCGGCCGCGTTGGCGAATCGAAGCGCGTCCTCGAGTCTAGACGTTCCGCCGAGCGCTACGGCAAGGGCGCCGTTGAACGCGTCGCCCGCGGCCGTCGTATCCACCACCGTCACGGCGTGCGCCGGAGCTCGCATCACCCTCTCCCCGTCCCCCTGTCCCGTGCAGGCCAGCGCGCCTGCGGCGCCGAGCGTCACGATCACGGTGCCCACGCCGCGCCTGCGGAGGGCGTGGCCCGCGGCCGCGGCGGATCGAAGATCCCGCACGGCGATGCCCGTAAGTCGCTCCGCCTCGCCCTCGTTCGGCGTCAGGTAATCCACGAGCCGCCAGAGGTCGGCGAGGCCTTCGCGGACGGGCGCGGGATTCAGCACCGTGACGGCGCCCCGTCGCCGAGCTTCCTCGAGCGCCCATGCGACGGCCTCGAGCGGTGTCTCGAGCTGGCAGAGCGCGACCTGCGCCCACGCGAAGTCGTCCGCGCGGGATCGGACGTGCTCGAGCGCGAGCCGCCAGTTCGCTCCGGGCGCCACGGCGATCTGGTTGCGTCCCTCGCCGTCCACCACGATGAGCGCCGTACCCGTCGCGGCCTCACGCGTCACACCCACACCGTCGACACCGATCCGCTCCGCCTCGAGCGCCGCGCGGATCTCACGGCCGGAGTCGTCGTCGCCCACGCATCCGACGAAGCGCACCTCGGCGCCGAGGCGGCGGGCGGCGACCGCTTGATTCGCGCCTTTCCCCCCGTGGTTGACGAGCAGCGTGCCGCCGCTGACTGTCTCGCCGACGGCCGGCAAGCGCGGCGCGGCGACGGTGAAGTCGACGTTCGCCGAGCCGACTACGAGGACGCGCTGCGCCGTGACGTCGCCGGACACAGGCGATCGAGGAACAGTCGGAGAAACCGGTCGCTCTCCACGCCTTTCGCGACGCGGCAATTGGGCGCGCCGCTCGCGCGCAGTGTCTCGCCGTCCGGCCCGATGGCGAGGCGCATCGCCTCCCACTTGGCGAGCGACGGATCGACCGCCACGGCAACGGCCAGTGGATCGTGGAGCGCCATGCCCTGCGAGCCGTCGCCGTGCGCGATCCGGAAGGCGCGCTCGCTGAACGCCTGGATCCGCAAGGCGAGCGTACCCGGCGACCGCGCGAGCGCGGCCCGCATGCCGGCGCGGGGGAGCACCGCCTGGCGCGTCGCGTCAAGGGGTACCAGCTCGAGCGGCAGTCCGGCCGCGAGCACGCGATGGGCCGCTTCCGGGTCCACGTGCATGTTGAATTCGGCCGTGGGGGTGACGTTGCCTGGCACGTCGACCGCGCCGCCCATGGCGACGACGCGCCCGACCCGCCGGACCGCCGCCGCATCCTCTTTGAGCGCGAGCGCGAGGTTCGTCAGGGGCCCGAGGGCCACGAGCGTGAGCTCTCGCCCGTGCCGGCGAGCCGCGTCGACGATGACATTCACCGCGTCCGGCGACGCGGGCGCGGGCTCGACACTGGGCCAGTCCGGGAGGTCGCCGAGCCCGTCCTCGCCGTGGTAACGCGTCGCGGTCGTCAGCGCCCGAGCCAGTGGGCTCGCCGCTCCTGGGGCCACGACCGGTCGTGGCGTCGGGCGTCGGAGCGCCAGCAGGCGCAAGACGTTCGTGTTTGCCAATTCGAGGGGCACGTTCCCGGCGACCGTCGTGATCGCTTCCACCTGGATCTCGGGTGAGCTCCACGCGAGGAGCAGGGCGAGGGCGTCGTCAATCCCGGGGTCGGTGTCGATGAGGACGGGCGTCACGGAATCTCCTCACGGTTGTGCCGCATCATATTAGAATGAGGGTCACTTTCTCAGGGAGGAGGCGCGGATGAACATCCAGATCAGATATTGCGGGGAGTGAAACTACCTCCCCCAGGCCTCCAGTTTGCAGGCCGCCATCAAGAAGAAGTACGGAATCACCGCAGTCCTCAAGGAAGGCCACAGCGGGATCTTCGAGGTATCGATCAACGATGACGTCGTCTACACCAACGAGACGACCTACCGGTTTCCGAGAGACGAGGAGATCTTCGAGAAGATCGACGCCGCTAAGAAATAACACGCTGTAGCAGCTCCTCCCGAAACCGGGGATGGGCGACCGCGGTGAGCGCCTCGGCCCGTCCCCGTTCTCCCCTTCCCCGTAGCCGCGCCACTCCGTGCTCGGTCACGACCCAATCGGCCAGCGCTCGCGGGCTCGTCACCGTCGCGCCCGCCTGAAGGCGTGGAACGATCCGCGACACGGCACCGTCGCGTCCCGTCGAGGGCAGGGCGATGATCGCCGCGCCATCACGGGAACGGGAGGCGCCGAGGACGAAGTCGAACTGGCCGCCGATCCCCGCCACCTGGCGCGGACCCAGGCTCTCGGCGGTCACCTGCCCGCCGAGGTCGACCTCGAGCGCGGAGTTGATGGCCACGAAACGATCGAGCTGCGCCACGATCTCGGGATCGTGAACGAAGCCGGACGACTCCATGTTCACGAGGGGGTTCTCGTGCAGGAAGTCGAAGAGCCGATGCGTCCCCATCGCCTCGCCGATGTCCATGCGCCCGCGGTGGACGCGCTTCAGCGCATTGGTGACGACGCCTCGCTCCACGAGCGTCACGGATGCGTCGACCAACAGCGAGTGCAGTGCGAGGTCGCGGTGGTTCGCCAGCGCCTCGAGCACGGCCTGGGGAATCGCGCCGACCCCGACCTGCACCGTCGCTCCGTCGGGCACCAGCCCGGCGACGTGACGCCCGATGGCGCGCTCGACCTCGCCGATCGGTGGAGGCGGATACGGTGTGAGCGGCTCGTCCACCTCGACCCAGCAATCGACCTGGCTCCGATGGAGAAAGGCGTTGCCGAGCGTGCGCGGCATCGCCGCGTTCACCTGGGCGATCACGAGCGGGGCGCGGCGGGCCGCCGGCAGCGCCACGCTCACGGAGACGCCGAGGCTCAAATAGCCGCGCGCGTCCGGCGGCGCGCAGTGGACCAGGACGCAGTCCGGCGCCCACGCGCCGCCGGCGGCGAACTGGCTGACGAGATCGAAATAGCGCATCGGCACGAATTCGACCCGCCCCCGGCGCCGCGCCTCGTCGAGGCGGGGCGACATGTGCCACGTCGCAAAGCGGAGCGCCGCGTGCTCGGGCCGCGCGAAGGGATAGTCGCCGAGGTGAATGCCGCCCAGCAGCGTCAGATCGGGTAATCGCGCGGACTGGCGACAGATCTCGGCGACGAGCGCGGCGGGCTCGCCGCACCCCGGCGGCAGCAGCACCCTCATCGCCGGCCGCAGCCGGCCGACGGCGTCCACGAGTGAGCATCGGGCAAACGCGCGCGACATGAATCGCGAGGCTATATATACCTGATCCCGCGCTAGAATGACCGCATGAATTGGTCGCGACGCTCGATTGCGCTGCTGGCCTTGCTCGGGATGCTCGCCGGATGCGCGACGGCGCCGGCGGGTGGAGCGTCCCAGAGCAGGAGCAGCAGCTCGCCGCGCGTGCGCTGCCTGACGGACCCCGCGCGCGACGATACATCGACCAGCCGCCCTCTCTTCTTCTTCTTCTGCGTGGAGAGCCCGTGAGCGCTCCCGTGACGCGGATCGCCCTCGTCACCGGGGGCGCCCGCGGCATCGGGCGAGAAATCGCGCTCGCGCTGGCCCGCGAAGGGTGCCACGTCGCGGTCGCCTCGCGATCCCTGCGGTCGGTGGAGGCGACGGCCGGTGCGGTTCGCCGACTCGGCGTTGAGGCGATGCCGTTCACGCTGGACGTGACCGATGCCGATGCCATCACACAGGCGATGCAAGAAATCCGCGCCAGGCTCGGCCCGATCGACGTCCTCGTCAACAACGCGGGGATCGCCGAGTCGGCGCCCTTCGCGAAGACCGAGCCGGCGCTCTGGGAACGTCACCTGCGGGTCAACGCGACCGGGCCCTATCTGCTCACGCGCGCCGTCCTGCCGGCGATGCTCGAGCGTCGCTGGGGGCGCGTGATCAACATCGCCTCGCTCGCCGGGCTCCACGGCGCCCCGTACGTCACCGCGTACACCGCCTCCAAGCACGCGCTCGTCGGCCTCACCCGCGCCCTCGCCGCCGAGGTCGCCGGCACGGGCGTCACCGTCAACGCCATCTGCCCCGGGTTCGCGGCCACCGACCTCGTGTGGAACAGCGCACGGAATATCGCGGCCAAGACGGGGAAATCCTTCGATGACGCCGTCGCGGCGATGGCGCGCATCAACCCCGGCCGCCGGCTCATCGACCCGGCGGAAATCGCCGCGGTGGCGGCCAAGCTGGTCCACGACGACGCGACGAACGGGGAGACGATCGTGCTGGACGGCACACAGTCCTGAGTGGTTTGGCGAGCCGCACGACGTCGCGGGGCTGCAGTGCGAGCCGCAGGGCCGACCGGGGCTGGGACCCCCAGGCCCGAGGCGAGCGAGCGACACAAAGAGGCCCCGCCGTCCGCGGCGCGCATTATGAATGAGGAGGCCCCGATGACCCACCGGATCGAGCTCCACAATCCGCCGTCGCTCATGAAGCCCGTCGGCTACTCCCACGCCGTCGAGACCCGTGGCGGCCGCGTGCTGTTCCTCGCCGGTCAGGTCGCGAAGGACCGTGACGGCCGGGTCGTCGGCAAGGGCGACCTGATCGCCCAGTTCCGGCAAGTGTGCGAGAACTTGAAGACCCTCGTCACCGCCGCGGGCGGCGAGCTCACCGACGTCGTGAAGCTCACCATCTACGCGCTGGACGCCGGCGAGTTCAAGCGGCAGGGCAAGCCGATCGGCGTCGTCTATCGCGAGTACTTCGGCAAGCACTTCCCCGCGATGACGCTGGTCGGTGTGCGAGATCTCTACGACGCCGCGGAGGGCTGCCTGATCGAGATCGACGGGTTCGCCTGCCTCGCCGAGTGAGGCGGGCCCCCGACCGCCACCTGGCGGTCAGCACGTGGCTGCGGCTGCTCCACGCCCACGCGCTCGTCGAGCGCGAGCTGCGGCGCGCCGTCGGGGTGCACTGCACCTTCCCGCAGTTCGACGTCCTGAACCAGCTCGACCGCGAACCGAACGGCCTCACGTTCGTCGAGCTCTCGCGCCGGCTCCTCGTCACCGCGGGCAACCTCACCGGCATCGTGGACCGGCTCCACGCCGAGGGGCTCGTCCGCCGGGCCGTCCATCCCGAGGACCGTCGCGCCTTCCGCCTCACGCTGACTCCGAAGGGACGCCGCCTCGCGCGCCAAGCCCAGCGCCGCCATCACCGCGTCCTCACCGCGCTCCTCGCCGAGCTCCCGGCCCGCGAGCTACGCACGCTCCGTGGTCTCCTCGATCGCCTGCGAAAGAGCCTGTCCCTACGGAGAGCGTCGCGGGACTGATAAGATATATACAGATAAGATATATATTGATAGTCCAGGATTAAATGATATGAATTCTCCGGCGCACCGTATTCGCCACCCGCTGCCGCTGGCCCACTGGCCGACGCGCGAGGACGCCGCGCGCGCCCGCTGGTTCTCCCCGATCCGGATCGGTAGACAGTTGACCGCCGCGGAGCGGACGTGGGTGCCAGCGATGGTGCCGTGGCGGGCGACCGACGACGGGTTCGTCACGCCTGAGGTCCTCGACTGGTATGCGCGGTTCGCCGAGGGGCAGCCCGGTGTACTCGTCGTGGAGGCCACCGGCATCCGTGACGTCGCGAGCGGTCCCCTGCTCCGAATCGGCGACGACCGATTCATTCCCGGGCTGCAGGCCCTGGTCGAGACAGTCCGCGAGCGGAGCCGGGGCCGGACGCGGCTCTTCATCCAGATCCTCGATTTCGTCACGGTGCGGCGCCGCCCCGAGCCCGAGCGATTCTTCGGTCGATATCTCGCGATCACCGACGCGTTGCGTGGTCAGCTTGCCCTCTGGCTCGACGACCCGCGCTGGCGCGAGGCGCCCGAGGAGAACGTGCGCGAGCTGCTCCTCACCGCGGACCGCGTGACGATCGAGACCGTGCTGACCGACCGCGAGCTCGAAGCGCTCGACTACGGCTACCGCGAGCGGATCTGGGACTTGCACCTGTCCCAGGTCCGAGAGCTGCCGCGGGTCCTCCCCGCCTTCTTCGCCGAGGCCGCGCGGCGAGCCCGCGAGGCGGGCTTCGACGGCGTCGAGCTGCACTACGCCCACGCCTACACGATGGCGTCGTTCCTCTCGCGGCTGAACGCCCGGACCGACGGCTATGGCGGCTCGCGCGAGAACCGCGTCCGGTTGCCGCTGGAAGTGCTGGCGGCCGTCCGGGCACGCGTCGGCGACGACTACGTCGTCGGCATCCGGTATCTGGGCGATGAGGTGATCGAGGGCGGCAGCGACCTCGACGACGCGATCTGGTTCGGCGTCCGGTTCGCCGCGGCAGGCGTGGACTACCTGTCGGTCTCCAAGGGCGGACGCTTCGAAGATGCCAAGCAGCCGAAAATCGGCGAAGCCGTCTATCCCTACACCGGAGCGTCAGGCTACGAGTGCATGCCAACGGTTCTCTCGGACGCGCGCGGCCCCTTCGGCCGGAACGTCCCCCTGGCCGCGGCCATCCGCGGCGCGATCCGCGACGCCGGATTGGAAACACCAGTCGTCACCAGCGGCGGCATCGCGACCTTCGACCAGGCGGAGGGGATCCTCCAGCGGGGCGAGGCCGACTGCGTGGCCGCCGCGCGCCAGACCCTCGCCGACCCCGACTGGTTCCGGAAGATCCGGCTCGGTTACGGCGAGCTCGTGCGGCGCTGCGAGTTCACGAATTACTGCGAGGGGCTCGACCAGCGACACAAGCAGGTCACATGCAAGCTGTGGGACCGGAAGTTCGAGCCCGGCGACCCGGTGGTCAGGCTCGCGAACGACGGCCGGCGCCGTCTCAGCGCGCCGCCGTGGTCGCCCCCCGGCGAAGCCGGCGTCGACGCGCCAGCCGGCTGAGCGGCGGGCCGGTGAGGCGGGTGAGAATCCATTCCTTGCGCAGCTGCGCGCCGAGCTTTCGATAGAACCTGATCGAGGGCGTGTTCCAGTCGAGCACCGCCCACTCCAGGCGGCCGCAACCGCGCCGCACCGCGATCCGCGCCAGGCGGTTCGTCGGTGACCGTCCCATCGCAGGCACCCGCACGAGCACCTTCGCCGGCCGCCGCTGCGCCGGCGCC
>Ga0209701_10000113_pt1 | contig 38111 bp, 40 predicted proteins | sample CZO8metaG_4_FD_188356 | JGI IMG/M metagenome (GOLD analysis project Ga0209701, IMG submission 188356) | Vadose zone soil microbial communities from the Eel River Critical Zone Observatory, Northern California, USA - CZOApr15con2H3.8 metaG... | ecosystem: Environmental > Terrestrial > Soil >... | reverse complement strand
CGAGGTTGCCGAGCTGCGAGAGCAGCGCGCCATAGTCGGTGAGGGCGAGGGCGAGCTGCCGGAGGAGGTTCCGGCTCGTGCGGTTCCAGTGCCTGGACTCGACCGTGCGCGACAGCTCCCGGTTGCGGGCGGTCGCGACCAGATCGCCCGTCAGCTGCAACACGCCGGTGGCGCCCTGCCCGGTTCCTCCCCCGGTCTGCGGAGGATCCGGCGGCCGCAGCCGGCGCACGTCCGGATCGATGAAGACATAGATGACGGGATGAAGCGGGCGCGGCCGGATGAACGCCTCCGCCTGGTCGATGGCGAGGCCGACGGGGGCATTGTCGAACACGCCGCCGTCGACGAAGCGGCGGCGGCATACCCGCAGCTCGCTTTCAGCCTGCATCATCGACTGGGCGGAGCAGCTCAGACCGGCGCCGCGCTCGGTTTGGTGATTACAGCCAACTCTGTGGGGACGATCTTCGGAACGCCGCTTTTCGGCTATCTGGTGGACAGGACGGGCTCCTATTCGCTCGCCTGGCAGGCGCTGGCCGGAGTCGTCCTGCTCGGAATTCTAGCCCTGATCTTTTTTCTGAAAGAACCGAGGAGCGCCAACTAGAGTCGGCGGAGTAGAAACAGATCCCCTCATTTGAAAACTCCGGCGGCGACCAGTTCCTTAACAAAGCGGTCATCGACGAACTGGTCCCACCTGCTCCCTTTGGCCTTGGGATTCGGCGAGGCCGCGAGCACCGCTTCAACCGCGGCCTGGGAGGGAAGCGGGATCTTCTCCCAAGCTTTCTCGTAGGCGTCGAGCGCTTCTTTGAGAACGTCCGGGTCGGTAAGCTTCGTATACTTGGACAGGACGGAGAGCGCCTCCGGGCGATTCCTCAAGGTCAACTGCAATCCCTCCACCGCGCTGCGAACGAATCGTCTTGCAACGTCGGGATTGGCGTTGATGTAAGAGCGGGTTGATGCCACGGCGTGCTGCACAAACGGGATCTTTAGATCCGTGACGTTCAGAAGCTCTTTGAGACCGAGGCTTCTCGCCTGCGAGGTGTTCGGAGGCGGAATGATGGCCGCATCGATGATTCCTTCTTTGAGAGCCGCTACCAATGCGGGTATTTCCTTCAGATAGGCGAATTTCACGTCCGCGTCGGGAGCGAGACCGTTTTGTTTGAGCACGAGCCTTCCGGCAATGTCGGTGGGCGTTCCCTTATTCGTCGCCCCGATGGTCTTGCCTGCGAGTCCGCGAATTCCGGATATGTCGGGCTTGCCATAGATGGAAAGGACAAAACTATTGATCGGTCCGAGGATATACACCGTGTCCGATCCGGCCAGGGCTGCCTCCAAGACTTGCGGACCGGCTGTGGCAAAATCCACTTTTCCTCCAGCCAATGCCTGCACGGCTTGATTGGTTGGAATGTGGGTAAGGTTAACGTCCAGGCCGTTCTTCTTAAAAATCCCTTTATCGTTAGCCATCCAGAGATAGAGGGGATCGGTGCTCACGACCCCATAGACCGCATCCACCTGGGGAAGCGCCGGCTCCGCGCCATGCGCCGGCTGCCAGAAGTTAGAGAGCCATGTGAGGCCGACTAGGAAAAACCAGTTCCTTTTCGTCGTAGATTCTCCTCCAATTCTAAGGGATCAACAGCACCTTGCCGGTGGTCTTGCGGCCTTCTAAGAGGCGATGGGCTTCGGCGGCCTCTGCCAGAGGGAATGTCTTGTCGATGCGAAGTTTCAGCTCTCCGGCCGCGATCCAGGTAAAAAGATCGTTCGCCCGCTGGAGCAGCTCTTGTCGATTGCTCCCGTAATGGATCAGAGTGGGCCGGGTTACGAAGAGCGAGCCTTTAGCCGCGAGAGTACCGAGATTAAACGGCGGGACCGGGCCGCTGGATTGGCCGAAGAGGGCCAGATACCCGCGCGGCCTGAGACAGTCGAGGCTCTTTTCAAAAGTGCTCTGGCCGACCGAATCATAGACCACGTGCACTCCGCGGCCGTTGGTGAGTTTTTTTACTTCCGCCGAGAAATCCGTTTGCGAGTAGAGAATAACTTCGTCGGCGCCGGCCTCGCGTACCAGCCGCGCCTTCTCCTCGGTGGAAACGGTGCCGAAGACGGTCGCGCCGAGCCGCTTCGCAACTTGAACCAGAAGCAAGCCGACCCCGCCGGCTGCGGCATGGACAAGAGCCGTGTCGCCTTTTTTGAGCGGGTAGGTGTGGTGGGTCAGATAATGGGCCGTCATCCCTTGCAGCATAACCGCCGCCGCGATGCGACTCTCGATACCGAGCGGCACCGGCACCAGCTTCCAAGCGGACGTGACCGCGTAGTCGGCGTAAGAACCCGGCTCCATCGCGTATGCTACGCGATCTCCCTTTTTGACTTCGCTGACATCGGGCCCTACGGCGTCGATGACTCCGGCAGCTTCCATGCCTAAGGTCAATGGCAGCTTGAGCGGGTAAAGGCCGGTGCGGTGATAGATGTCGACGTAGTTTAGGCCTATCGCCTCGATTTTGACCCGAGCTTGACCCTTGCCGGGCTCGGGCAGCGGGATTTCTTCGTAACTTAGAACCTCCGGACCTCCGAACTGATGGACACGAATAGCCTTCATTGCAATCAACCTCCAATCCCAATGGAAAAAACTTTCAGCATCACTCGGCGTCTCATCTTGAATTTCCAGAAAGAACTATGGTCTCCGTCGGCTGGGGCAGCTCGCCTTTGGAGATCTTCAGGACTCGGCTGCTCATCGTCTTCACACGAGGGTTGTCCCGGATGTATTCATTCACGCCGCCGTCCCACCAGTAGTGCATCGGGATCGCTATCCGGGGATTGACCTGTTTGGTGACTTCTCTTGCCTCAGTGGCCGTAACCGTGAAGAAGCCGCCGGCTATCGGAACCAGCAGGATGTCGATCTTCCCGAGCATCTTGAGCTGCTCGGGAGTCAGCAGATGGCCGAGGTCGCCTAGATGGGCGATGCAGATGTCATCCACGCGGAAGACAAAGATCGCGTTTTTCCCTCTTTGAAGTCCCTGACTCTTATCGTGGTAGGCTGGCACTGTGTATACCGAGACATCCCGAATGGTCGTGTATATTTTCTGCCAATTATCACCGCTTGGGGTGAGTCCTTCCAGAACGACGGGGTTACCCTTGGCCATGCCGATGGCGCTGTGCGGTCCGTGTTGGTGGCTCGTGGTGACGATATGCTGGGGCAGAGTGGGCTGCGGCAAGTCAAACGCGCCGTGGGGATCCGTGAGAATTCTCGTCCCCTTTGAAGATGTGATCTGAAACGTCGAGTGGCCGAACCATTCGATTAGGATCGAAGCCGCGCTGTTCGTCGCTACCCTGTAGATGCCTCCCTGGACCACTTCGAGCTCCTGGCAGAAACTCAAAGCGCGGCTCGGGAAGGCCGCAAGCACAGTCAGCAGGAAGAATATTCCGGTTGTTGACCTTGCATGTGCCATTTGTTTCTTTCGTTTCGAAACTAAACTAATCCCCACTTTCGCCGCAGCCACCATTCGATACACAGCAATGTAAGAATCAAAGAGAAAAACCAGAGACTGCTCCAGAGTTGGATTTGGCGGCTCTCGACGATTTCCGACGGCGACTGCGCGTTGAGCTTCGCCGCGATCTGTTCCAAAGTTTTCCCATTCCAATCGGATATGGGTATAAACTCCCCGTGGCTCTTTTCGGCGAGCTTTTTCAAGAGCTCCGGCCGCGGCCTCCCGTCTTCCAACTCTCCGTAGGGAAAAGCGACGCGAAAACTCTTCCGGTCTTTCCCTAAAATTTTACCCGCAAGCTGGGCCGCGGCCTCGAGTCTGTAAGAGCCTTCTTTGGTCGGAGTGAATTCCGCTCTGTAGTCTCCCTCCTCCGCGTCCGGAAAAGACTCAACTGCAATCGGCTCTCCCTCGGGCCCGACGACCTTGAGCCGCACCGTGGCATGGGCCGCCGGGGTGAAGTCGTCCTTCAGGACGCGAACTTTGAGTTCGACTTTCTCCCCCGGCGCGCTGGAGCTGCCGATGGGCTGAATTTGCACCTGTTCGAAGGAGGGCTCTTGAGCGAGCCAACGGACGGATTGACGGATCAGCTTGAGGTGATTTTGCGGGCTTTCGCTGCCTCCCACCGCAATAAAGTTCCACCTCCAGAGATCATTGCTCATCAGGGCCAGGGTGCGGCCCTTTCCGTAGCGGCCCACGGTTAAAAGCGGAGACCCTCCGGAAGCGCCATCGGGGCCGGCTGTAAGAAGCGTCTCGCCTCTTGCGCGCACGATCTGATTCAGGGTCGTGAGCAGAGGCATTTTCTTCCACGCCTCTTCGTTGGCGCGCGCATCGGGAAGAAGGCGGGTGATCGGATGGGCCTTCCCCGGCGCTGTGAGGAGCGCGCGCAGAGGATTGCCGGTTTGATAGATCCCTTTGCCGTTCATCTCGACGGGCACGACCTCTCGCAGCGGGCTGTCGCTGTAGCCGCCGCTATCGAAGGCGCGGGCGCCTCCGAGCATGGCGAGCCCGCCGCCATCGCGGACAAAGTCCCTGACCTTTTCCAGATAGAGGGTGTTGAAATAGGAGCGGTAGGAGAAGTCGTCCATGATGACGATATCGAAGTTTTTGAGCTCTTCCAGGAAAAGCTCATCGATGGGGAAGGGAATCAGACTAAGCTGGCTGTCCGGCACATCGACGCTGTCGGTGGGAGTCCGGAGAAAAACAAATGAGACAAGATCGATCGAGGGATCCTGCTTGAGGGCCATGCGCAGGAACCGGTAGTTCCACGATGGCGAGCCCGAGAGCGTCAGGACTCTGATTTTGTCGCGTTGCACCTCGACCTTGAATTCTTGTTGGTTGTTTTGGCTGATCTGCTCTCCCGGCTGGAGAGGAATGCTCAGGGTGAAACTTTGAGAGCCGATCTCCTTTGGCGTCGTGCTGAAGGTCACCCGCTGCGTGAAGGCGTCCTTGTCAACGGTGATATTCCGGCTGGAGAGGAGGTTTTGACCGCGGTTAAAATAGATCGGGATGGTTTTGCCGGCAAAACCAAAGGCCTCGACGGCGAAATCCACTTTGATCTCTCTGCCGCGGAAGGCGAATTCCGGAACTCTGAGATCGGCTAAGCGGATATCCGTAAATTTTTGGCTTTCGCCTACTGCGACAGGAAAGACCGGCAAAGGAAACGAGGCCGACTCCTCCAGCGATTTGGTTTCCCCGTTGGCTATCCCGTCGCTGAAGATCAGGATCGCGCCCTGACTTCCGGTCTGTCTCGCAGCTTCGCCGAGAGCCTCGAAGAGTCGGGTCCCTCTGCCTTGGGGCGCGAGTTGGGGGAGGGAGTCCGATGCCACGGGCGCGAGACTGGCGCCGAATTGATAGATCCTGAGATCGTAGTCTCGCGCCAGCGTCCGGATCAGAGGCTCCTTTCCCGACAAGAGTTTTTCCTTGACGAGATCGAGCCGGCTTCTTCCCTTGCTTCCTTCTTGTCCCGAATCAGCGCCGGTGGGGAAACCCATGCTCTGCGAGGTGTCGAGAAGGAGCGCCAGCGGCCGTCGTAGTTGAGTGACCCGTCTCTCCACTAAGCCGGGACTCAAGAGAAAAAAGATCAGAAGCGCGTAGACCAGGCCCCTCAGCAAGGTTAAGATCGAGCTGCGCGGCTTGCTCAGCCGCTGTTTGAGACTTAGGAATTGCGCCGCAAGAACACCGGCCATTCCCAGAGCGACGAGCAGAATCGCCCACCAGGGAATGGTGCCGATGAAAAAAAGATCTTTCATGGGATCAACGCGTAAGCCTGCGGCGGATGAAGGGGACGTGGATCAAGTCCTCTTTGTAGTTTTCCGTCATGGCATAGAGGATCAGATTGATGCCGAGATGAAAGGCATCCCTCCTCTGTTCGTCTCCACCAGGAGTGCAGGGGTTGACCCAATTGCCCAGCTGATCTCTTTCCCACGCGCCGCCGAGATCGTTCTGGCAGTAGACCACCGGCGTCGTATTCCCAAGGTTGATTCCTTCCAAGTAGGGATGAACCATTCTCGTGCCGCCGATCCTTCGCAGGAGATAATAGCTTCTGAGCGCTGCATGGCCGGAAGGGAGCCGCGTGAACTCCTTATCCGGGAAGATTTTTTTCATCTCCTGCCGAAAGCTTTTGTCGAAGCCGTAGCCCGGCTGACCCAGGGCGTCGTCGGCCAAGAGAAAGCCGCCGTAGGAGAGGAATCGCCTCAGGATTTCGATCTCTTCTTTGGTAAAAGGCTCAAAATCGTATTTGCCCGCCATATAAAGGAAGGGGAAAGAAAAGAGATTCGGATTTCTCAGGTCGATCTCCTGCCGGCCAGTCGCGGCCTCGACGCTGGTGCGCAGCATCAATTCCTCCATGAGGGGAGTGGTCGCCAGAGGATGGGGGTTCCAGTCCCCGCCGCGATACCTGATCTGGGCGAAGACAAACTGGATCGGACGCGCTTTTTCCGGCTCGTCAGCGGCGGCGAGTTTTTTGGCCAGAAGCCCGGAGCCTGTGAGCAGACTGTAGGACAGGATCCGAAGGAAAGATCTTCTATTCATACCACAAAGTAACGAGTATCGAGTAATGAGGAATGAGGACTGAGTTGGGGGAAGGGCCTCATCACTCATACCTCAGTCACTGCATCAGAATCTCTGGGCCAGCCATCCCTCCGAGACCAAGGTTACAATGAGAAGCACCAATAAGGGAAGAGAGAGGTCGGTCCGCTTTCCGCCGTCGCTTAGGGATTCGATGGGAATGATCTCCGTGCGGAGCGGGTTCAGCTTGGCCTGGAGCTCGCGGCCATCTATGGTGGCGAGCCTGGATTCAAGAAACGGCGAATTGACCGGATAGATTTCCGAAGGACCGGCGGGCTCGCCGCTGTTTGCGGCAGAGACGATCCGGTAGATTCCGGCAAGATCGTTCTCCTCGAAGGAAGCCGATGCCTGGTCTCGGTTCGGAACCAGTGGAATCTCTTTTTCCTTGCGGTCCGGCTTAACGATTCTCAAACTCTTTCCCACGTAAGAGGGAGGATAGGAAAAAGCCCTGACATCCCCCACGACAATCCCGGCGTCGAACGTTCCTCTCTTCCCGCCCGCGAGGTAACTGACGAGAGACTGCACGAGCGGGAGATAGGAGGTCTTTAACGGCAGGTCGCTCCAGTCCCGATCCGCAGCCGTGCTCACGAGAAGGACTCTTCCCGAACCCATTCTCTTCTCCGACAGAAGCGGATCGCCATTGCCTAGGGCAATCAAGGGTGACAGGTCAGCCGATTCGCTACGGATATAGCCCCGAACTCGCGCGGACAGGAGAGCTTCTCTCAAGAGAGGATCGCTAAAAGCTTGGAGCGCCGCGTGGGCCGTATTCACTTTGCCGATCTTTTCCGCTGCAGCCTCGGAGAGGCTCTTCTTATCCCTGATCTGGCCGGGAAGGATGGACGGGGAGGACTGGAAGAGTTTAAGGTTATAGTCGTCTGTTTGGACGCGATCTCCGAGGAAAATGAGCAGGCCTCCGCCACGCTGGAGAAAATCCTTGAGTCTCGGAAGAAAGGGATCGGGGATCGCCGGCACATTGCACAGGACCACGACCTGATACGATTCCAAAGAAGCCGAGGCCAGCCCTTCGGGAATAATCACGGTGGGAAGGAAAACCGAGGAATCGGTCTCTCCGCTGGGGTTGAGGGCGCGAGTGAGAAAAAAGCTCTCACTCTGGACCAGGGACGTTTGGGGATCGCCATCCACGACCAAGACTTTGAGTTTCTCCTGCGCCCTGAGTGTGAAATAGGCGACGGGGTTTCCCGCGAGCCCATCCTTTTTAATGCTGACGGAGCCTTGGTGAGATCCCGGTTGGTTTACGCTGAACTGGAAATTAACCACCGATTCTCCTTTGGGGGGGAGAGCGACCAGCCTTTGCTCTTTTTTCTGCTCGTCGACATGAAGCTGCACGAGAAGGTCCTTGATCTCCCTGTCGGTGAAGTTGATGAGCGACGCCTCCAGTCGAAGAGGCAATCCGACGCCCACCCCCTGACCCTGGATCTTGAGCTCCTTGATCGTGGCATTCGAAGGCGAATCGTGGCCCGCGACGCTGATGATCTTCACTGGGATGAGGGAGTCGTACTGCCCCACGGCTGCGAGGCTGAAGCGCTCCCAGCCGGTCAGGGCCATGTCTGTAAACAGCCAGATCTCCTTCTGGGCGGCCGGGCCCCTCAAGGCCTGGTAAGCTTTCTTCAGAGCAACGGAAAAGTCCGCGGTTCCGTCCGAGATCTGGATGGCATCCAGTTCCTTGAGAAGCGCTGACTTTTCCCCTTTGAGCCGGATCTCTTTCTTTTCAGTTGCGTCGGTAGGAATGAGAGCCGCCCGATCGCCGTCGTTGAACGAGGAGATGAGAAGGCGCGCCGCCTCCCTGACTTGCTTGAAGCCCTCCTCTTGCCGGCTCCATTTCATGCTTAGGGAATTGTCGATGATAACGGCCAACGAAAGAGAGCCGGATCCGGCAAAGAGCCCGGCTCCGATCTGGAATATCGGATTGGCGAGAAGCAGGACTAGGAGTAGCACGGCAAAAGTTCTGAGCGCGAGAAGGATCCAATGGCGCAGGCGGTAGGTGCGCGAGATGCGCCGCTGCGAGAGCAAGATAAAGCGCACCGCCGGGAAGCGGATTCTCTTCAGCCTGCGCCGGTTCAAAAGATGAATCAGAAGGGGGAGGGAGGCAGCGGCCAGCCCGTAGAGGTACGCGGGATGAAGAAAAAAGAGGGACATCGGGCAGTCATCCTCTCCAACCTAAGTAGCTGACCAGTGCGTGATCCAAAGGGGTGGAAGTAGAGAGAAGCTGATAGTCGATGGCATGTTCGCGGCATTCTTTGCGCAGGTGCTCTACAAACTCTTGCACGACTGTGCGGTAGACCTTGCGAATCGCCTGGGGATCGGCGGTCACTCGGAGGCTCGACTCTTCGATGTCTTCAAAGAGGATGTTGCCGTCGAACGGCAGTTCCAGCTCGGCCGCATCCAGCAGGTGAAACACGATGACGTCGTTTCCCTTGAAGCGAAAGAGCTGAAGCCCCTTCAGAATCTCCTCCGGCTCGTCCAATAAATCGGAAATCAGGATGACCAATCCGCGCCGTTTGATCTTTCCCGCGATCTCTTCGAGGATCTTTCCCACGTTGGTTTCGCCGGAGGGTCTGCGCCCCTCCAGGGCGTGCAAGATCTCCATCAGATAACTTCTTTTGGCCCTGGGAGGGATGAAAGATTCAACGCGGTTCGAGAAGGTCACCAGCCCGGCCGCGTCCTGTTGTTGGAGAATCAGATAAGCCAGCGAGGCGGTCAGAATGCAGCCGTAGTCGAACTTGGTGACGCCATTCGAGGAATAGTCCATCGAGGCGCTGGAGTCCAAAATCAAATAGGCTCGAAGATTGGTTTCGTCCTCGGTCTCTTTGATGAAATACCGATCGAACTTTCCCAACGCCTTCCAGTCGATGCGACGGATCTCGTCCCCGGGAGAGTATTCCCGGTGCTCCTCGAACTCCACGCTGAAGCCTTTGGAGCGGCTGCGGTGGATGCCCGACATGATCCCCTCCACAACCCAGCGTGCTTTAAGATAGAGATTTGACAGGCGGGCAAGGACAAGCGGATCAAAGTAACTCTTCTCGCCGTTGGTCATTGTCTCTCAGCTTTTTCTTGGAAGTCCAGCGAGGATCATCGGTAGCGGCCTTAGCTCTCGCTTTAATGGATCAAGGGCTAAGCCAAGCGCTTCAAGTGTAAAGGCTCCTAGAAGCACACTATCTCCCGCTTCGCCAAAGATGACGTCTGCTACACCAATCTGGTCACCGAATTCAAAGAGCGCGCCGCCTTTCTTGCGCACAACCTTGCTTTTATCTGCCAGACGGAATTCCTGCTCTGCCAGCGGCTTGATGCCGAGTCTTTCGAGGATGGGCGTCGGGATCACAGAGTAGATCATCCCAGAGTCGATCAGAAACTCTAATTTTTCCGTTACGTCAGGGTTAGCAGGGTTTCCAACTGCGACTTCTAAAACCGTGAGACTCACTTTAACCTCTGGTCAGCTAGGCTCTTATATTAGCTCCATTTGCCCAAAAAGAAAGGCTTAAAGAGAAACGCAACAGTACCTCCTTACGGCCTGTCACATACAAAATCCAATGCTAGACCCATGCTTGGAACTTCGCCGTGTTGGTGCGCTTCGGAAGCTGGGTTTGCTGCGGATTCGCCCGGCATGGTAAACTGCGCTTGTTGAATGGAGAAGACGTTGCAGGTCTTGAACGTTCTGGAACGTGACCGGGTCCTGAGCCGGTACGCTATCGGCGGCGCTATGGGCGCCACCTTCTACGTAGAGCCAGTGTTGACGTTTGATTTGGACATCTTCGTCATCCTGCCGCAGACAGCCTATGGTTTGCTTACCTTGGAACCGCTTTACGAGGCCTTGCGCGCGCGCGGTTACGCGGAGGAGGGTGAAGGTGTGAACATCGAGGGAATTCCCGTGCAGTTCCTGCCGGCCTACAACGATCTGCTGGTGGAGGCGCTGGCTGAAGCGCGCGAGACGCTCTACGAGCAGACGCCCACTCGAGTCCTGCGCGCAGAACATCTGGCGGCCATCGCTGTTCAGACCGCGCGTGACAAGGACCGCGAACGCGTGCGGCTGTTGCGGGAACAGGCGCCGCTGGACGACGATTACCTCACGCGCGTGCTGGCTCGCCACGGTTTGGAAGCGAGATGGAAAGAATGGACAACCTGAGGCCGGAAATCACGCGACTCATCGCCGCAAAGGAGCAACGCCGGCGCGAGCTGGCCGCACTGTCTTTCGCTGAAAAAGTGCGCGTCGTGGTACAACTACAAAAAATGGTGGTACCCATCTTGCGGGCGCGTGGACGCCCGGTACGGGTGTGGGCGCTCGACAATTCAAAACCAGGCCGGTAGAAGCGCGTCCTATTTGAGATAGAACCCCTGAAGCGCGGTGCTAGTGTTGTGTCTCCTAAATTCGTCGAGTATTTCAAGCGTCATTCCGGCCAAGCTGGCGAAAGCTAGCGCGAGCCGGAATCCAGGAATTAGACAAGCTCTGGATTCCCGCGTTCGCGGGAATGACGATACGGGGCGTACCGATTTCTTCATCGAACCGGTGAGTCAGGACGCTAGATACTGACAGGGAATTTGTTCCATGCTTCCCAGATGTTCTTAGAGACCTCAGCGTATTGCGCCGCTGACCCAGCGCTCTCAGCGCCGAACCAGTGGGCGAACTCTTCGTGCACGATCCGCTGGAGATCGTCAGGCGACTTCGCCTCGCGGAGTCGCGGCAAAATCGTACTCACTTCTGGATCATATTCATCGTCGGGAGCCCCGACTACGATAAGTTGAATAGGATCCGCCTCCCGCAGGAGCCGAGACACTTCTGTGTAGAGGGCGCCATACGCTGCCTTCAGCGACGCCTGCCTTTTCCGACGGCCTTCACTCATCACTGGTGACACTCTGCAGAGCGTTTCTTTGCGTAACTCTCAAGCTCAGCCGTCGCTCGTAGCGATCGGTCTGAAGCGCCTTGTTGGGCGGCGCATGCGCGACCGTTAACATCACGACCGATCTTTCCATATCCCGGTGTATGGCGCATCGGGCTTGAGCTCCCAGCTTCGGCCGTCGAACTTCTCGATCCGCAACGTGCCGAGATCCACACCGTCCAGGCAGCGCACGTTGATCATGTATTTCGCCGGGTCGGCTCGTGGGCGATAGAAAGGGGCGACACCGCAATTCCGGCAAAACAGATGCCGCGCTGTAAAGGTGCCAAACTGATACGTCTCCAGATTCTCTGCTCCGGCGAGTAGACGAAACCGCTCGGGCGGGACCATGTGATGTAGGTAGCCCCTCTTGAGACAAATTGAGCAGTTACATTCGCTCGCCCGCGAAAGATTGGTCGTTACCTCGAAGCGGATCCGCCCGCAGTGACAACTACCGGCATAAGTTTGAGTATCCATCAGTCAGATGACCTCCTGCTGTAATCTCGTGCCGCCCAACGTATAGCGTTTTATCCCTAATGCCCACGAGCAACGGAGTACCGACAAGATTGCAGCAGCGGCATTGGGGATAAAACGGGTTGGACTAAGCCGCTGAGCGGGAATTTACTGCTTGCTATGGGGATTGTAAAGTGGCGGGAAGGATGGGAGCGAGTAGGCACGAGTGAGCCGTGGGAGCCGCAAGATCTTAGCAGGGGAACGCACACCCCTGCGCACGGCCACCTCAAACGTCCATCTCCACCGTTCGGCTTTGCTTGTCTCCGTGTAACTCTTCAACGGTTGCCAAATAGGTGGCGATCGCGTCCTTGATATTCTCCAAGGCCTCTTCCTCTGTCTTGCCTTGTGACCAGCAGCCGGGTAAACCGGGACACCACACGGCATAACCTTCATCGGTGAGTTCAAGCTTTACCGTGTACTTCATATGGTCCTCCGTTTATCCACGACTATACATTTGCTGCGGCTCCAAGGCAACGCACTTCGACTTCTTTCAGTGAGACACTAGATAGATTTCAGCCGCTATCGGGTTTCTTTCCCATCCGTCGAAGGCTTCACTTCACTCAGCAAGCGGGCGGTGATGTCGAGGGAGGAGAGGCTCTCACCCTGGGCTTTGAAGTTGGGGAAGATGCGGTGGCGGAGGACGGAGGGGGCGAGGGCCTGGATATCTTCGATCGAGACCGCGTAGCGCCCCTGTAGAATGGTCCGAGCCTTAGCGCCGAGGATCAGATACTGCGAGGCCCTCGGCCCGGCTCCCCATTCGACGTAGTCCTTGATGAACTGCGGCGCCTCGGGATTTTGCGGGCGGGATTTCTGGCTCAGAGATACGGCGTATTCGATGACAAAAGGCGAGGCGGGAACTTGACGCACCAGATCCTGGTAGCGCCGGATGGCGGCGCCGTCCATGACCTTGCGCGGCGAGGGCTTTCCGACGGAGGTTGTCTGCATGACGATCTGCACCTCATCGTCGAAGTTTGGGTATTGAATCTCGATATTGAGCATAAAACGGTCGAGCTGCGCTTCCGGCAGAGGATAGGTTCCCTCCTGCTCGATCGGATTCTGAGTCGCCAGGACAAAGAAGGGGAGATCCAGCGCGTAAGTGGACCCGCCGGAAGTCACCTTGTATTCCTGCATCGATTGAAGCAGCGCCGCCTGGGTTTTGGGAGGCGTGCGGTTGATCTCGTCCGCGAGGAGAATATTGGTGAAGATGGGGCCCTTGAGAAATTGGAATTTTCTTCTCCCGGTGGTTGGATCTTCCTGCAGGATATCCGTCCCCGTGATGTCGGAAGGCATGAGGTCGGGCGTAAACTGGATTCGATTGAACTGGAGATCCAGGATTTCCGCCAGCGTGCTGATCAGCAGCGTCTTGGCCAGCCCCGGTACGCCCACAAGGAGACAGTGGCCCTTGGCGAAGAGCGCGATCAAGACCTCTTCGATGATCTTTTCCTGGCCGACGATGACCTTGTGGATTTCGCCCAACATGGCGTCTCTCTTAGCCGCAAACTCTTCGATCGCCGCGATCTCTTGTTCCCTGATTTCGATTGACTCCATTCGTTTGACCCCTTTATCTGGCAGTTGTGAGCCGATCCAGGATCGCCTTGGATTTATTCGCTTGATCCTTCTCTCCTAACGCCGCATGAATCTCATAGAGCAGGCGGTGGATCGTCGGGTTAAAAGGATTGATCTGGATGGCCTCTTCTAGATTAGCTTTAGCCTCGGAATAATTTTTTCTCGCGTAGTAGAGACGCCCCAACTGGACGTAGGCACTCAGGTTGTCCGGATCGAGATTCTGGGCCGTCTTCAGATGCGGCAGCGCCTCGTCGTACCGGTCGCTCTGGATGAGGAGCCGCGCGAGCTTGTTCAGGATAATCGGGGAGTGGGGACTGGCCTGCAGCGCGCGTTGGTATTCCTGCAGCGCGGCGCCCATTCTCCCTTTTTGCGCAAACTGGTCGCCCAGAGAGGTCCGGTTGCGGGCGACGACGGACTGGATCTCCTTCAATTCTACGGTCTCTTCGTCTTCTTTCTGATTGCTTTTGACCTTGAACCTATGGACCCGGCTCCCTTCGGTCTCTTTCAGCCCCATTCCTTTAAGGAAGGATTTCCACTCGCTTTCAAAGCTTGCGAAGGAGATTCCCATCGCCTTTTCAATCGCAGCCGGCGTCGGCTGCGTGTTCAGCTCGGAGAGGAGACTGCGAATGCCGGCCTGGCCCTTGCGATGTACCATATAGTCGACCGCCGAGGCCGCCTCCGCATAGGCGAGTTGCACTTCTTCGGGCGTATCCAGGTGAATGAGCGAAGGCTCCATGTTTTTGAAGCCGACGAATTTATTTTTTTCCAGCGCCTGGGCCAAGAGAGTCTGGTTGGCCGGAGTGAGGTAGTCTTCTCTTTCCTTGCCGGGATCAGGCCGGCGCCAGCGGGTCTCGTAGAAGCGAGCCATGCCCTCATGGAGCCAGATGGGCGCCTGGTTCTTGCTCAGCGCGACGATCGCATAATGGAAGTATTCGTGGCTCAGTGAGTCGAGCCATCGATAGCCCTGGATGAGCGTGCGCGGAGAGATGGTCATGATCTTGTTGAATTTACAGATTCCGACGGCGCCGGTTTCCTCAATGTCGCGCAGAGAGAGCGTCGAGACGGCGTTAAAGGATGCGACATCGGGCGCTATCTCTACTCGGACCTTGGTCGGGGGAAGATAACCCAAGGTGTCGCCAATTGTCCGGTAGCTTTTCTCCAGAGCATCCAGGGCATAGGGCACCAAGATCCCGTCGCGCTCCTCGTCGAGATAGAGCAGGAAATGCGCGCTCTCAAAGCGCTTTAGCTTTTTGACTGTGTCGCGAGTCTGTTGGGCCAGCAGGCGGTAAGCCTGACGTCGCTGGCTTCCGGATTCGATGGCCAGCGCCTGTTCAAGGAGACGAACCGACTCCTCGTACTGACCCTGATAAAAGGCGATCCGGCCCTTCAGCTCGAGCCCGACGGCCGATCGAGGATTTTCGCGGATCAACCGGGACGCGATCTCATCGGCTGAAGTCAGATGCCATGCCTCCAGATACGCGTCAGCCTCTTTGAGCAGCGGATCGCTCTCAGCTGCAAGACATAACGGTTTAAGGGTTAGAAGGGTTAAAAGGGTTAGAAGGAAAGAAAGGGTTAGAGGGATAAAGGGATTAAGGGTTGAAGGGAATAAGACTTTGAACTTCAAGGGAGGCTTACTCTGACAAGTTCTTAAAATAGCTTTCGATCTGCTCTTTGAGCGAAGGAGGGACTCCCTGTTTGAGCGCCTCTAAGATCTCTTCCCGGAAACTGCGCGGCGCCTTGTAATCCTCTTTGCCCGGAAGCTGAAATTTGTCCGTATCGAGTCCGGTCATGCCCCCTTCGATATCAAACTGGGGGAATTGAGGTATTCCGGGGAGGGGCACGAGTTCCCCCGAAGGCAGAAAGCGGCCGTATCGGAACAGACGGGCAACCGGCATGCGGCCCAGCTGGCCGCGCTGCGCCAGCTGCTGCATGGAGCTCTGCATCTGCTGTTGAGACTGAGAGAGACGATCAAGGGCATCCCGCTCCGGAGGAACGGCTGCTTTACCGTCGAGGCCGCTCAGGCGGCCTTGCGCATTGCCCATCGAGTTCCCGGCTTCCTGGATATTCTTGGTGATCTGAGGATCGAGAGAAGGGAAGAGCTGGAAGAGGGAGTCGAGCTTCTCATGCAGCTCTTGAGTGCGCTCCTTGAGGACTCCCTGTCGATGAGACAGCTCGCGCAGCGCGCTCTTATCCTCGTCCTTCAAGGTAGGGGAGGGCTGGCTGAGCAAAGCATCAAGACCTTTCTCGAGATCCCTCAAGCTCAGTTGAGCCTGGCCCACTTTCCGTTCTTGCTGAGCACTCCTTTTCTTTCCCAGCTCTTGCTCCGCCATCTTGGCGACATCGGAAAATCCAGAGAAGTCTTTGTTGAGAAGCCTGGAGATCATATTCTTGACCAAGTTATTGACGGTTGCGTCATCGACGAAGCCTTCTCTAGACGCACCTCCTCCTTCTTCGTCGGGGAACAGCTCAGCCATGCGGGCGAGCTCGCGTTGAGCCTGGGTCTGGAACTTGTCCAGTTTGTCCTTGAGGATTTCTTCTCTAGCGCCTTGGGCCTGTTTGTTAACGCCTTCGGTCTCCCTAAGGATCTCTTGCTGCTCGCGCGCGATCTGCTCGAGCTCGCTTGCCGAGCGCATCATCTCTCCCTGCATCCTCCCCATCATGGACGACATCGATTGCTGGTTGGCGCCCTGCAGCGCCGCCATCATGGAGGCCATTTGGTTGAACAGTTCCTGCGCCAATCGCATCGCCCCTTCGATATCCCCCTGCATGAGCTTTTTGCGAATCTCTTCCAGGGCGGAGAGCATCTCGTTGAAATTCAGTCCGCGCACGGCGTCGCTATTGGCGAACTCCTCGGGCAGGCGGGAAGCCATCTGAGAGAGCGATTGCTGCAGGGAGGCCAGGAGATTGGCCATTTGAGAGATCTCTTTAAGAATCGCGTCCAGGTTTTTGTCTCCACTCTTGAGTTTGTCCAAGGCCTCCATAAGACGCTCTTGGCTTTTCATCAGATCCTGCGCGGTCGAGGCGGCCTCTTGAGCGTTGAGTCTCTTGTTGATCTCTTCGGAGAGCAGCGACATCCTTTCCAGTTCCGAGGAGATCTCATCGTTGAGCCTGGCCTTTTCATCGGCGGAGGATGCCTCTTGTTTTCTCTTTAGCAGCTCGTCTTTGGTGAATTCGAGGTTATGCTTGAGCGCTTCCAGATCCGACCAGGTGGCGAAATCGGAAAGGCGGTCCTTCTCGCTCCGGCGCATGATCTCCTCGATGCGCTTGGTCATCTCGTCCGCCTTTTGGGCAAAGTTCCTGTCGGCCGATGCCTCTCGCGAAAGGGCGTCTTTCTGCGAGAGCGGCGTGGTCTCCAGATGATCTCCCAACAGGTCGACCATCTGCTGCGACAGCTCGCGGATCATCTCGGCAACCTGTTTGTGCTCGCCCTTGAGATTCTTAAGCCGGAGTCTCAAGGCTTTGGAGACTCCCAACTTGGGACCGGAGATGGTGTCGTTGTCCAAGACCTCGAAGTGATAGATCGCTTCGTCTCCTTCGCGGAGGCCGAGCTTTCCCAGGTCCCAATCGAAGCGTTCGCGCGGGATCAGCTTTTTATTTTCTTCCTTCTCAACCGGGACCTTCTCCTGCCGGTCCCCGATTCTTATCGCCAGAGAGACCTCCTGAATGCCGAAATCGTCCCTGGCGCTGAATTCGAGCGGCAGCGTCTCGTCCCCGTTGATTTCGAGATCTTCCGTGGGTTTTAAAATCTTGACCGTGGGGAAACCGTCCGGCCGCACCCGCATCTCGTAGGAGATAGGAGAGTTGTGAAACCCGAGCGGGTCCTCGACCAGGATTTGGTATTTCTGGGGCTGGAACAGGACGAGATTGCCCTGCAGCCGCCTGCCGTCGATTTTTATCGGCACCTCTCTGCCATCATCGAGCACAAGTTTTGCCTTGGCGATCTCTTTAGTGCTCAAGGCTTCCAGGCGCACCGTCGAACCCTTCATCCCTTCGATGTTTCCCCCTTGAAAAGTCTGCGTCGGCAGCCCGGTGTAGTGCGGCGGGTAAAGCGCGATTCTCAAGTTGCCGATTTCCGGCGGATCGATCGCCTCGACACTATAGGTGGTGGAAGAAAAGGGGCCGGTAGTGACTCGATAACGGACGCTCTTCTTGACCTCCTGGAGGGTGAGCGAAAATTTTCCTGCGCCTGCTCCCTCCATTTCGAGCTTCTCTTGGGCAGGGATCTCCTGTTGTCTATCTTCGTCGGACCAGAGGACGAGGTCCATAGACTTTGGGATTGCGCCTGAGGCCGTGGCCTGAATAGTCACGGGCGAGCCGCGCACGATCCGGACTCCTTTGGGCGTCACATCGATGGTTGTTTGGGACGGAGGAAGATCTTTGAGCGGATGGAGCAGCAGACTGAAAGTCTTGCTCACTGAGGAGGGACTCAGAAGCACGACGGCAAGAACCGGGACGAACAGGATTCCGAAGAGACGGCTTTCAGCTTTGATGCGCCGGGTGTCGATGAGCTCTTCCACGCGGAGGTTCTGGAGCTGCCGGCGCGTGGTGCGCAGGAGGGCCAAAACCATGGAGGTAGAAATCCCGCGCGACTCTTTTTGTTCCGCGACCTGGGGATAGAGCTGCAACGAGTTGATGAGATTGTTCCTGAGATTCGGCTGTTTCTTCTCGATGTAAAGCGCCGCCGACTCCCGAGGGACTCTCTTAATGCACTGAAACAGGGTCCAGCCAAAAAAAAGGATCAGAAGAGCCGCGGTGAGCGAGCTGTAGGCGATGGGTGCGTAGGGAAAGAGGAGCTTGATCTCATGAATTCCCAGGCCGAGCGAGAAGAGAAGGAGGAGCAAGATGCCCGTGAGGCAGATTCCCTCCAATCCTCTGAGGATTTTAAGCCGCCGGACAAATCGCTCGAGAAAAGAGGATAATTCTCTATAATCTTCCTGACCCATGGCTGGCCAATAGAGGTATCTTACTAAGGATTGTTTTCCTTGTCTATCATTGCTGGTCTCGGTTCGGAGGCGGACCTGACCTGAAGGAAGGGAGGTGCTTGAAACCAAAGGGCGCCAGAGATCTATTGAGATTAGGTTAATTATCGCAGGGACAGATAAGCAGAGGCCTATCGCCTCCCGATTTAAAGCGCAGGCCGCCTCCGAAGTTCCCTAGGTGGTAAGTCATTGGCTCTTGTGCTAAGAGAATTTTGTAGGAAAGAAAGGCAGCATCAGGGAAAGGGATCTAAAAGATGGAATTAGTTTCGGCTGAGAGCACGCTTCTGTTTCACGAGGGTCACGAGGATGAAGACGATGAGCACGAGGATATCGCCTCTATGCCGATGGACGAGGACCATCCCATGTGGCGGTCGGAGAGAATCGCTCTCACCTCTGTCGGCATTGATATCGGCTCTTCCACCTCCCATCTCATTTTCTCCCGCCTCATCTTGCGGCGCCAGGGAATCGCCCTCTCGAGCCGGTTTGTCGTGGTGAAGCGGGAGATCCTCTCTGAATCGCCTATCTTGCTTACGCCCTATGCCGACAAAACGACGATCGATACCGAGAAACTTGGCGAGTTTATCCATGAAGCCTACCAGCGCGCCAGGTTGACCCCGAAGGATATCGATACCGGGGCGGTCATTGTCACCGGAGAGGCGGCGAAGAAGAAAAACGCCGAGGCGATCGCCGCGCTTTTTTCCGCCCAGGCGGGGAAGTTCGTCTGCGCCACAGCGGGGCACAATCTCGAGGCGATCCTCTCTGCCTACGGCTCCGGCGCGGTGGCGATGACGCTGAACGAGGGCGGCGGCTTTACGGTCATGAATGTGGATGTCGGCGGCGGCACGAGCAAGATTTCAATCGTCAAAGAGGGGAGGGTGATCGATACCGCGGCATTGGAAGTAGGGGCGCGGCTCGTGGCTTTGGATGAAAATGGGCGGATCAATCGTCTCGAGGATGCGGTGCTCAAGATCGGAAAAGCCGCAGGAGTTGATCTTAGCCTGGGAGGTTCACTCACGGAGAGCAACAAGGAGAAGATGGCTCGCGTTCTCTGTGATTGCCTGTTTGAAGTCTTGGAACGCGGCTCCCTCTCGCCTTTGACCCAAAGTCTCATGCTCACCCCGGAAGTCGCCTTCAAAGAGCGCATCGATGCCGTGATGTTCTCCGGTGGGGTCTCTGAATTTATCTATGGCTTTGAAAAGAGAGATCTCGGCGATCTGGGAAATCAATTCGGGCGTACCGTGCGCGAGCGGGCCTCAAAGTTGGCGGGGGGAATACCGGTGCGGCTTGCCGATGTCCGCATCCGGGCGACCGTCATCGGGGCCTCCCAGTACACGGTCCAGGTGAGCGGCAGCACTATTTTCCTGTCTCATCCCGATCTCCTTCCCCTGAGGAATCTTCAGGTCATCACTCCCGAGATTCCACAGAAGGAGCCTCTGCTTTCGGCGGACGTAAAGAGCGCGATTGAAAAGGCTTTGCAACGCTTTGACATCCAGGATGGCGATCGGGCCGCCGCCCTGGCCATCCATTGGGAGCTTGGGCCTTCTTATCCTCTGATTCGCACGCTCGCCGAAGGGGTGACAAGCGCGATGAAAGAGCACATCCATAGGGGTCAGCCTCTGGTTCTGGTCTTCGACGCCGATATCGCCAAACTGGTGGGGAATATTATCGAGAAGGAGCTATTGCCCGGTTCAGGGATCATCTCGATCGATGGAGTCGACCTTAAGGATTTTGATTTTGTCGATATCGGCGAGGAACTCCCCGATGCCAAGGCCGTTCCGGTCGTGATCAAATCCTTGATTTTTCGCCACAAGGAATGGGGCCGGGGACACGCCCATCACCACCACCATCATCATTAGTGAGGACTGAGTAACGAGGACTGAGCAATGAGTAAGGAGGAGCGAGTTTTTACTCATACCTCAGCACTCAGTCCCCATCACTGAGACAAATGCGACAGATCCTGAACGGCATATTCACCTGGCCTTGGTTTTCCCAACCTCACGGCTACAACTTCAACGGCCATCTTTTCCTGCACGCGGGAGGAAATCTCTGCATCGATCCGGTGGAGCCAACTGGGGAAGATCTGGCGGAGCTTGCCCGCCACGGTGTGAGTCGTATTCTCCTCACCAATCGCAACCACTCGCGGGCCGCGAATAAGATCCGGGCGCGCACGGGAGCGCGGACGGCGATTCATCCTGCGGACGCCCCCCATGCCCGCAGCCAAGGGGCAGAGCTCGACCATGAGTTGAACTTAGGGGAGAAGGTTGGGCCTTTGGTTGTGGTAGGCGTCTCCGGCAAGTCCCCCGGAGAAGTTGCGCTTCACTGGCCCGAGCGGAAAATCCTGATTGTGGGTGACTCTGTGATTGGCAATCCTCCTGGCCGATGCGGCCTTCTGCCGGACAAGGTAGTGGACGATCCCCAGCGCTTGCGCGAGAGCGTGCGCGGACTGCTTGGCCTCGACTTCGATATTCTCCTCGTAGGCGACGGCGAACCGATTCTACAAAACGCCAAAGAGCGGCTTAGAGAGCTGGCAGAAACCTTCCCTTGATTAGCGTCTAGATTTCCTTACATTGACTTTACCTGTGGATTCTACTATCTATGAAAATGTCGAATTTACAGGCGGTTAAACCTCATGCAGGAGCCTAGCGGTTTACAGAATTTTTTGGCTATTGTAACCAAGCCCGATAATATCCCGATCGGTGCGATGCTTCTTTTAGTCCTCTTTTTTACCTGGGTCGGCTTAAGGCAGGCCTTCAAACACGACAAGCTCATCGAAGAAGGAAAGAAAGACCAGGTCCCTGAAGAGATGTGGAAATAGATGCTGCGGTGCTGCGGCTTGTCTCTGATCGGAGTCCTGGGACTCGGCATCTCTCTCGCATACGGGCAAATGGGTTCGGCGCTCCTGAACGAGAGCCAATGGGAGCAGGGGAAGAGGTATTTGGCCGAAGGAAAGGTTGCAGAAGCGAAAGAAGTTTTTGCGACTCTCTTAGACAAGTATCCTAAGGAGCCTGACCTCCGTCTCTTCTTAGGGATCACCTTTCTCAGGCTGCGCGATCCCCAGACGGCCGAGGCTTATATCAGAAAGGCTGTGGCTTTGGCTCCGAACCACGCAGAAGCCAGGACCCTTTTAGGGTGGATCGACATGGAGATCAAAAAGGACTACGCGGCGGCGATTGATGAATATGCGCGAGTCGTTCAGTTGAAGCCCGATCTGCCTGAGGCCTACAATAATCTGGGTGTTGCCTTCAAGAAGAAAGGGGATCTCGGCAAGGCGCTCGAAAGCTTCAATCGGGCTTTAAAACTCCGTCAGGATTACAGCGAGGCTTGGAGCAATCGCGGGTGGGTTTACGCCGAACAGGAAAAGTGGCGCGAGGCGCGCGCCGATTTTGAGCAAGCCCTCGCTATCAATCCTCACGATGAGGGGGCGCTCTACGGTCTCTCCCATCTTCTGAAAGAGGTGCGGGACTATGCCGGAGCTGAGCGGGCGCTCAGCCGGCTCATGGCTCAGTCCCCGAATTTTGTCTATTGGCTAGAGTGGGGTCAACTTCAGCTTGTGCGTTATTACTGGGTTTTGCTTTTGGTTGCGCTAGCGCTTTTCTTGCATTCCCGCTATAAACGAGTAAGGAGAGACTCTCATGGCAGTTGAGACGCCAAAGAAGCGGAAAGGGACAGCGCTGCTCGCCGTGATGGACGAGAATTGTTCGAGCTGCGCCGGTTCTCCTCTCTGCGAATCGCATTGCCCCGTTGACGGCTGCATTAACCTTCTGTACGAAGAGCTGCCGCAGGGCGGCCTCAAACCTTATCGGGTTTGGGTTGACAACGACAAGTGCATCGGATGCCAGATGTGCTACAGCGATGACCTCACTAAAATTCATCAGCACAAGGAAACGGGGGAGATCTTCTATGAGTATGCGGGCCGCTATTACGATAGCTCCAGAAAGCCATTGGAGCCGGAGGCAGTGCCAAAAAAATTTCAGCTCCAGCTCGTCGGAACGGAGTCCGAAGACCGTTTGGACAAAAAGATTTGCCCCTGGGACGCCATCAAGATGTACGAGTTCGACCAAGGGTTGGAAGTTGCCCAGTATTTTTATGACCCTGAGAAGATCAAAGTGGTCGACGGCGTTTACGTCGTCGATCCCAAGGAGAAGGAGCGGCTGGAAGAAAGACAAGGGGAGCTGTACGCTCAATAGAGCGGAGGCGGGGAATTCTCTCTCGCGGATCGCCCAACAACTCTCAAGCCTTCAGCGGTCAGGAATCAGCGGGCAGCAGGAGTTGATAAGCTGAACGCTTCCGGCTAAATCACTTTATTCAACGGATATTCGATGATCCCGACGGCTCCGTTTTGAATGAGCTTGGGGATGAGATCGCGCACTTCATCCTCGGAGATGACGCTCTCGACCGAAAACCATTTGACTCCGTGAAGCGCGGCCGAGGGATAGAGAGTGGCGATCGTAGGCGCGGTGATGCTGGGGATGAGTTTGATGACTTTATCGAGATCCGGTTCAGCCACGTTCATCTTAATGCCGACCTTATTTTCGGCTGCAAGGGCTCCCTGAAGCAGAAGTCGGATCTGCTCGATCTTCTCCTTCTTCCAAGGATCCTTCCAGGCTTTTTTGTTCGCGATGAGCTGCGGACTTGATTGCAGAAGCTCAGCGACGATTCTCAGGCCGTGCGCCCGAATCGTGCTCCCGGTTTCGGTCACCTCGACGATGGCGTCGACCAAACCTTCCGCCGCTTTGGCCTCAGTCGCGCCCCAGGAGAATTCGATCTCGACCGGGATCTTGAGCTTGGAGAAGTATCGGCGGGCGAAATTCACCATCTCGGTGGCGATCTTCTTCCCCTTGAGGTCCTCGAACTTCTGAACCGAAGAATCCTGCGGGACTGCCAGCACCCAACGGACGGGCCTGAAGCTGGCCTTGGCATAGACTAATTCAGCGACGATATGAACGTCCGATTCGTTCTCTTCGATCCAGTCCTTGCCCGTGATCCCGGCATCGAGGCTCCCGGCCTCGACGTAGCGCGACATTTCTTGCGCCCGGACAACGCTGCAGCGCAAGGTCTTGTCATCGACTGAAGGGAAGTAGCTGCGATCCATGCCGGTGATCTTCCAGCCGGACCTTTTGAACAGCTCAATCGTGGCTGTTTGGAGACTTCCTTTCGGTATACCCAATTTTAACTCGCTCATGTTCTATCTCTTCAGTCCCTTAACCCTTCGACTTCTGATAGACTTGATCAGGTTCGAATACTTTCTTCGCCACGACTTTCCAACCCGGTTTTTCTTTTCTGCGGAAGAAACAACTTCGATACCCCATGTGACAAGCGCCTTCACCTGTCTGTTTGACGCGGAGGAGAAGAGTATCGTTGTCACAGTCAATTAAGATATCCTTCACCTCTTGGAAGTGGCCGGACTCTTCACCCTTAAGCCATATTTTTCCGCGCGAGCGGCTGTAGTAGTGCGCCTTGCCGGTCCTCTGAGTTTTTTTCCACGCCTCCTCATTCATGTAGGCCATCATTAAGACTTCACGAGAGCGACAGTCCTGAACGATGACCGGCACCAGGCCATCTCCCTTGGCGAAATCGATTTTCTGCATGGTGAAAAATGCCGTAAATTTTTATCAGTTAAACATACATAAGAGGTGGTTTCAACACGCAGTGAGGTCTGGCTTGGTCATTTATTCTTGTGTCTGAGTTCGGCTTTTCTTTGTTTGTTTCTGCCCTTCAGCACCGGGATTGCCTCAGCCTTCTCCGGCGGCAGAAGGTGCCAGTAGATCCCCTCGGGTTTTGGATACTGGGATGTGAGAGAGATCATTTCGTCAGGTGTAATGATGGCATTTAAGGGAATGTCATGCTCCGTCATGGGAAGATCGGTGTCCAGGATCTGCAATGGGTGGACTGTGGTCACGATCGGGGTCTGGTCGCTGATTTTCCCTTCTTCTCTGAGGAGGGCGAATTCCAGATCCGAATAGCCCCCGCCCTTGCCAAGGCGTGCCCCATTACGGTTCACTGCCACGGAGCCGCAAACCACGAGGTCAACCTTTTTGACCTTCTCCAGAGAGACGGGGCTGCCGTACTTGAAAGCTCCCTTGATTGAGGAGGCGCTATAGGGCGATGTCGTCAATTTTTTTGGGTCGAGTTCAATGAAGGGTTTGAGTTCGCGCAATCGAGGCACGGCCATATAGAGGGTCTTCCCTTCTTCTAAGGCCCTTTGGCGGACGGCCCTTTGAGGTGAATCAGGGTTGACTTTGATCACTTTGGCCTTTTTCCAAAGAGGAGACTGGGCCAGGATCTTGGCGCATTTTTCGGCGCCGATGAAATTGGGAATCCTGCCTTCGGCTCCGGGAAAGCGGGCGACACTCTTCTCCCGCAGAAGCGTCCATACTTCCCTGCGTATCGCATCCTTCGCTTTCATCGGAAAAATCTCACACCAGGATCAGCCATAGCCCGATATATCTTCATTTGCTGCTGATACTCAATCCTTTAGCGCAGATTTGCACCTAAGAACTAAAGTATTAGGGCTTTGGGTTCTTAAGGATCGGATCTAAGAAGTTTTTGGCTTGGAGTCAGCAGAAATCGTGATTTGGAGCAGATCTTTAAGCTCTGACAGGGTGAAGGGTTTGGCGAGATAGGCATTGAATCCGTTGGCTAAACATTTCTCACGATCAACCGGCGACGCCATGGCGGTGGCAGCAAGGATCCATGTGTTTCGAGTTAAAGGGTTGGCTCTCAAATGGGTAACGATTTGAAAGCCATCTCTCTTGGGTAATCGGACCTCCATAATGATGAGATCGGGATTTTCAGTTAATGCCTTGATCAAGGTTTCCTCACCATCATCAGCTTCGATTGGTGCGGGATATTTGAGAGCCTCGAGGTAGTGACGCAAGAGCTCCCTAAAGTCAGGGTCGGCGTCGGCTAGGAGGATTTTCTTTAGATTCATTTCTCCTCTGCGTTATTTTCCTTCAGGGGAATCCCTAGGATTTCGGCAATCCGCCTCTCAAGCCGTTGCGATCTTCGTTGTCCCTTAAAAAGGCGAGTGATCGTTGAAGGATTAACGCCAAGCTCTTTGGCTAAGGCCTTTTGAGTATAGATTCCTTGCTCTAGCATACGGATCTTGATTTTGACCCAGTGCATTGATAAGGTAGGCAAAAAAATTGCCTTAACCACTATCTTCCTCATTGAATATTCTAGATCGAATTCTTTGTCAAGGTTATATTCGATAGCGAATGAACGAACAGTTTTCCATCCGTCTTCGTAGAGCCATCCAGGCCATGGGTATTAACCCCACCCACTTTGCCCGCAAAGCGGATGTCCCTCAGGGGACCATCTCCAAGTGTCTCCATGGCCATGTTCCCAGCCCCAAGATCCTGTTGCGAATTTCCAGGACCTCAGGAAAGAGTGTTGATTGGCTGCTCACAGGCAAAGAGCGGGGCGAAATGAGGGTAGGGCTTGTGGCTGAAAAGCCGGCAAGTTATGGCCGTCGTGGCGCGACGCAGAAATCGAGCGCCGATGAAGAAATCTGGGTGGGCAAACTACTCAAGGTGCTGCGTAGCGGCAACCGTCGTAAGAAACAGACGATCAAAGACCTCCTAGACGTTCTGAGTCGTTGACCTTTACCTTCCCAGCCTTTCCTGGTTAAGTTGGGCAGATTGACTGCCAAGGAAAGCCAATTTAATATCACACTGAATGTTAGACTTTATCATCGTCTACGTCACCGTAAGCTCGTCAGCAGAAGGAAAGAGGCTGGGACGGTGCTTGGTCGAGGAGCGACTGGCAGCCTGTGTCAATCGCATCGGATCGGTTCATTCGGTTTACCGTTGGCAGGGTCAGGTGGAGGAGAGTGACGAAGAGTTGTTGATCATCAAGACGCGAAGAGACTTGTTTGATCGCGTCAAGCGAAGAGTTCAAGAGCTTCACAGCTACTCTGTTCCGGAGATCATCGCGCTCCCGATCTTGGAAGGAAACGAGAGCTACCTTAAATGGCTCGATGAGCAGCTCTTGAAGAGCAGGGAATAGATGGAGCGGCGGTGCGTACGGTCCGAGAAATATCAGCCGGGGGCATCGTCTATCGAAGGAATAAGGGAGCTACGGAAGTGGCGCTGATCCGCGTGCGAAATAGGTGGTGCCTGCCCAAGGGACATGTAGAGGAGGGCGAAGGAGTGCAGGAGGCGGCGCTAAGAGAGGTTCGCGAAGAGACCGGGCTACAAGGCAGGGTGGTCACAAAGCTGGGGGATATCACCTATTGGTACATGAACAAAACCAAGGAAGGCGAGTCGATCCGAATCTTCAAACGGGTCTATTTCTATCTGATTCGCTATCTCAGGGGCGATGTTCGCCGGCACGATCAGGAAGTCGAAGAGGCGACCTGGTTTCCTATCGAGGATGTTATGACAAAGCTTTCCTATCCGACGGAGAAAAAGATGATGCGGAAGGCTTTGGCTTTTCTGAAGGATCGGGGCTTTGAAGGGAGAGTTTCCGCTGGAGAAAGTCGGGATGAAGAGCGATTTTAAAGGCGCTCGCTTTTCGGTTCCTTACGAGATCGCCGCGGTACGACCTCTGAGGCAGACGACTTTGGAGGAAAGGGAAAAGGCTCTGAAGGCGGCGTACTACAACACGGAGCTTATCTCCCAAGAGATGGTCTATGTGGATCTCAAGACCGACAGCGGAGTGAGCGCTCTCAGCGTCTCCCAGGCTAACGACGTGGCGGGTAGGGGCGCCTTGGAAGCGCATCCCGAGATGACGCCCGAGGCCCATGCGGGGTTGGCTTCACTCTCTAAGCAATTTCAGCAGATCTTCGGTTTTCCTTATGTGGTTCCCGTCACCCAGGGGAGGGCGGCGGAGCGCATTTGGACCAAGATTCACATGCGTGAGGGAGCTGTTGTTCCAGGGAATATGCTTTTTCCCTCGACGCGCTTCCATATCGAGTCGAACGGAGGAAAGGTTATCGATGTGATCTCGGACAAGGCCTATGACCTTTTCTCTGAGGATCCTTTTAAAGGCAACCTGGATCTTAAAAAGTTGAGGAAACTGCTTAAAGAACACGGCCCGCAGCGGATCCCCTGTGTCTATGTGGAGCTCTGCGTCAATTCCTCCGGAGGCCATCCCGTATCCATGGGAAATCTCAGAGAGATCAAGAGAATGATCGAGCCACAGGGTATCCCCTTGTTTTTGGATGCGTCGAGGATCCTCGAGAATAGCTATTTCATTCAGGGCCGAGAAAAGGCATACGAGAGCCGATCCATTGCCGAAATCGTTCGAGAGATCTGCTCCTATGCCGATGGGTGCACCCTCAGTGCTCTCAAGGACTTTCCCGTCCGGGAGGGAGGCTTCATCGCCACGCGCGACGAGAAGAGTTTTCACAAGGCCTATTTCCAGTCTTTTCTCGATGGCGCCCAGCCTTTCAGCTCGGCCCTGGAAAGCTTGAGCATCGCTCTAAGGGAAATCTTTCAAGGCGACCGATATGTCGCAAGCCGCGTAAAGCAGACACAATACCTTTGGAGAAATTTGGCTGAGAAGGGGATTGCGGTGCTGCGCCCGGAAGCAGGACACGCGGTTTTCATCGACGTGAAGAGCCTTCTTCCAGAAATTCCTTCTGAACATCATCCTGCCGAGGCCCTGGCCGCCTTCATCTATTCCGTCTCCGGCGTCCGGATCACCAAGGGTCCGCCCCTGACGCGCGAACAAACCGCTCGCGGGATCGAGCTGTTGCGGCTCGCCCTGCCCGCCCGCAGATACCTTCAGGGTCATCTCGACGATGTGGCCGAAGCGGTTCTCTGTGCCTTGGCGCACAGGGATGAGATCAAGGGGCTTCGACAGATCGAAAAGCCGGGAAGATCCAAGTATGAGCCTCCGCTATTTGTTCCCATCGGGAAGTGAACACCGTGAATGATCCGGTTGAAAGCGGCTCGCGCCATCTGGGCCAGCTCTTTTTTCATCGGGTTGGGGAACTAGGCGAAAAGACCTTTATCAAACTGCAGCGGATGGGTCGCTTCGAAGAGATTTCCTGGAAGGCATTCGGCGCTCAGGTTCGCGATGCCGTTCTTGGTCTCGACTCCTTGGGCCTTGGTAAAGGGGAGACCGTGGGCATCCTTTCCGAGAACAGACTGGAATGGCTCTGCGCGGACATCGCCACGCTCGCCGCAGGGCTTCCCAATGTGGTGGTCTCACCGCGCCTCTCCGAGGCAACCATTCAAAGAGTATTCAGCCATTCAGAGGCGCGGGCGGTTTTTGTGGAGAGCGAGGTCGGCGCGGGCCGGATCTTGAATCTCAAGGGGCAGCTTCCCTCTCTTCGATATATCATTGTCATGGATGGGCCGGCTTCTGTTCTTCCCCATACTCTATCCTTCGATCAACTTTTGTCTCGGGGCAGACAGGTGGAAAGAAGCCGGCTCCGCAGTATTGTCGAGTCGGTCCACCCGGACGATCTCGCTACGATCATGTACACCTCAGGCTCTACGGGCGAGTCGAAGGGGGTCATGCGCACGCAGAGAAATCTGCTTTCGAACATCGAGTCCGGCAGCCCCATCAAGTTGAGCCATCCCGATGAGCTGTTCGTCATCATTTTAAGCCTTAACCATCTGCTCGGCAGATATGGATTTCTTAAAAGCGTCGCAACCGGCCGAGCGACAGCCATCGTCGAGGCCACGGAGCAGGATGTTGATATCAAAACCATTCAATCCTTGTCTCCGACAGCCATGACACTGGTCCCCCGGGTAATGGAGCGGATTTGGGCAACGGTTCTGGCCGCTGGCGACGTCAAAAGAGACTGGGATGCGGTTGAAATGTTGGAGCGCATCAGGAGCGAAAGAGGCTCTCTGGCCGCCGGAGAAGCCGAGCAATACGAGGCGCTCAGGATTTCTCTCAGGGAGGCGGTGAAGAGCGCTTTAGGAGGGAGGATCAAATATGTCTCTTATGGCGGAGCGGCCATGCCTCCCCGGATCATGCAATTCTTCCATTGTATCGGCATCCCGCTTCTGGGCTCCTACGGGACGACAGAGTGTGGAGGAGTCAGCCTATGCGGGATCGGGGAGAACCGGCCGGGCAGCCTAGGGAAGCCCTTTGCCAACGTGGAGGTATGCGTAGCCGATGACGGTGAGATTATGGTGCGGGGCCCGACCGTGACTCCCGGCTACTTCAAGAACCCGGAGGCGACCCGTGAGGCGCTGGAGCCTGACGGGTGGTATCACACGGGAGATTTGGGTGCTATTGAACCGGACGGCTCTTTGCGGATAGTCGGCAGGAAGAAGGACATATTCAATTGTTCGGATGGCTCCAACATTTATCCGAGTTACATCGAGCTTTTTTTAGAGAACGATCCCTTTATTCGTCAGGCCGTCCTTTTGGGCGATCGCAGGTCTTTCATTGCGGCGTTGCTGGTGCCGGAGCGCGACAAGATAGCGGCAGAGCTTGCGAAGAGGGAAGAGGTCTTAACTGGGCGCGACCTCGAAGAGGCGCTTTGGTCCAGGGTGGAAAAAATCAATGAGAGATTGGAGGATTACGAAAAGATCCGCAAGATCTCTGTTCTGGCGAATGACTTCCCTGAAGAGGTTCGAAGCGTCACCGCTTTTCAGAAGATCAAGGTGGATCGTGAGGCGGTGGAGAGACTCTTTCAGAGCCAGATCGGTGAGATATACCGAGGCCACTGAGGGAAAATCCCTTGGCGCAGCCTGTCATTGACTCGGGCATGCGACTGCTGTAAAGTCTGGGCCGTCCATTCGGCTTGGCATCGCCGTAGAGAGGAAATAGCAAACCAGGAGTAGCCCATGCTGAAGCCCATCGCATTATCTGAGACCCATATGGAGTGTTGCGATCTGAAGGATACGGTTCCTGTTCTTACGGAGCTGCTTGCCTTCGAGAAGGTGGCAGAGCGTCCGGGACAGGTTACGCTTAAACATCCCAACACCGACTGGTTGTTGACCGTTCACGAAGGCGGGAACGCAGCGGCGGAAAAACAGATGCACAATCATTACGGGGTTCGCGTTATGACGACGCAGGAAGTTGACGCTGCTTGTGAATACCTGAATGCGCACAAGGAACAATACCATTTGCCCCAGATCGGCAAGCCCCTTAACAACCACGGCTCCTATTCCCTCTATTTTTTGGAGCCTGGCTCGAATGGCTGGGAGATAGAATGCTATGCCGATGCCCTGCGCAAAGAGATCTGGAAAACCAGGTATGGCGGCGTATGGGCTCCCCATTGGGATAGGCCTTTCCATTCGGAGCGTTTTCCAGGTCGGGGTTATGTCCCCCAGGGTTTTACTCATGGGACGCTCGCGATCGGCGATCACAAGGTCTCGCAGGATTTCTACTCGAATGTTTTGGGTTTAGAGGTGCACCAAGCCAATCCCCACGTCGTTTATATCAAGCATCCCAAGACAAAATGTTACGTCGTCTGCGCCGAGAGAAACGAGTGGAAGACCTTCTCCGACAACTTTCGCTTTACGCTTAAAGCGGAGTCTGCTGAAGCGGTATCCGAGGCGCACCGTTGGCTGTCCGATTCCGGAAAAGAGTTGGGAGTCGCTCACCTTGGACCAGTCCAAAAGGACGGTACAGCCTCGTTCTTTCTGCTTCGCGATCCAGATCGAAACTGTTGGGAAGTTACCTCACCCAACTGAGCCGCATGCAAGAAAAGCCCCTAAACCAGATGGGCCTCAGGGAGATCCGCGAGATCGCCCGCCTCAGGATGGCGCCTCCGGCGTGGGAGCATGTCATGGGCGCTGCCGAAAGCCGCGCTACTTTCCGCAGAAATCAAAAGGCCTTTGGGCGATTTCTTTTTCGCCAAAGAATCTTCCATGACGTGACCGATCCGGATACCTCGGTGGAGCTCTTTGGCCGGCAGCTCAGAACTCCTGCCTTCGTAGCGCCTATCGGCAGCTTTAGCCTCATTGGGGACAGGGCCGACAGCCAAGTGGCAGAAGGGGCGGGCCGCGCAGGGACGATGCTCTTTGCAAGTCACGCGGCCAAGCCGAGTGTCCGCGAATGGGCTGAGGCGACAACGGCCCCCATCGTCTTTATGGCCTATTTAAACCGGGGCAAAGAGGACACATCGAGATGCGTTCGTTTAGCTGAGAGTCTGGGCTATGCTGCGGTCGGAGCAACGATGGACACGGTTCAACCGGTCAAGATCGGCGACGAGGTGCCTCTTTCCACCAAAGACGGCAGGCCCAGGAAAGGCCATCCCGCTTCTCCCAAGGACATAGAATGGTTGAAGCGGGAAACATCGCTTCCCGTGGTGATCAAAGGCATCATGGGCGCGGATGATGCGCGGATTGCCGTGAACGCCGGAGCCGATGCCCTGATCGTGTCAAACCACGGCGGCAGGATACTCGATTTCAATCGCGCCGCGATCGAAGCGCTGCCTGAAGTAATCGCAGCCGTAGGGAGCGAAGTGGCGGTGCTGCTCGACAGCGGCATCAGGAGCGGCGGGGATATCGTGAAGGCGCTGGCCCTCGGCGCCAAAGCCGTCCTTGTCGGACGCCCGATAGCCTGGGGCGTAGGAGCAGCGGGTGTTCAGGGAGTGGAGCGCGTTATCGATATCCTCACAGAGCAGATTAAAAGGGTGCTGATCCTGACCGGAATCGGCGCTGTAAAGCAGATCACAGAGTCGATTTTGATTCGTGACGGGTAAAGGGTCTATGGATAGTGGGGTAACAGAAGGGAGAAGAAAAATGGTTCGACTAAAAGCACTTCGCATAGTGCTATTTTTGGCGGGAACATTGCTCCTTAGCAGCTCGCTGCTAGGGGCTGCTGAGAGTATCATTTCCAAAGTTTCCGACTCCTCCGGCAACTATTGCCATCTGAAGTTCCCGGCGATCAAGGGAGAGACCCTTTATTGGGAGCATCCCGTCCTTAAGGATCCGAGGGACGGTGACATCGTCGACTTCTACGGAGCCTGCAACCATGATCCGCTCGGGAAGGAGGAGATCGTCCGTCAACAGGATGAGTACCGGCACCTACTGCGAAACGTGCCCTTGGGCGAATGACCGTGCCGGCTGGCTTATTGTCTTAGAAATCACAGAATCGGTCTTGATGCGCGATCAGGCTGCGATCCTTTCGCCGTCAGCCCGCCCAAAAAAGAATCTAAAGTCGCAAATCAAGTGAAGCATTCCTGCTACTGAGACGTAGCAGAAATGATACGCTTTGCCTTTCCCTTCTCAACCGATCAAATTGACGCCGCAATGATTCTGCTGTCTTTTCAGCGTCCTACTTTCAATCCGTATCTGTCTTCCAGGATTGGCACAGCGCTTGCGCTTTGATCTGCAAAGAATGGTTGACAGAGTATAACAGCCGTGGAATAAGAGGGACATTTTGATGTTGATGTTGGCCGGCCGAGCTGGGTTCGGTAGCAACGTTGAGTCGTAATTCGTTGGCCCGGCCAGGAACGACCTGGTCGGGCTTTTTTATGGAGAAAACAATGAATAAGAAGATCATCGTCTCTCTCCTAGCTACTTTAATTCTGACTTCGGTCCATCCAGCCGAGGCGCAGCAGCCGAAGAAAGTTCCGCGGTTAGGGTATCTATCGTCGTCCGATCCAGCTACTGAGTCCACCCGTATCGAGGCATTTCGGCTGGCTCTGCGCGAGCTTGGCTACATAGAAGGACAGAACATCGCCATCGAGTACCGATATACGCAGGGGAAGGTCGATCGGGCCCCTGAGCTTGCGGCCGAGCTGGTGCGCCTCAAGGTTGATATCATCGTGGTAGCAGGAGGGGAACCGTGGATCCGGGCGGCCAAGAATGCGACCAAGACGATTCCCATCGTTATGTTGGGCCTTCCGCTCGATCCTGTCGAGGCGGGCCTAGTTGAAAGCCTTGCCCGTCCCGGCGGGAACGTCACCGGCCTTACAAACCTTAGCAGAGAACTAGGCGGGAAGCGGCTGGAGCTGCTCAAAGAAGCCGTTCCCAAAGTTGCCCGTGTCGCGGTTCTCTACGAGCCGGCCATTCCGGGCAGTGTACTCGAGCTGAAAGAGATTCTCCCAGTCGCGGCGCGTGCGCTGCGGTTGACTATTCAGCCTTGGGAGGTACGAGATGCGGACGGTTTCGAGAGGGTATTCGCCGCGCTGAGCAAGCAGCGCCCGGATGGACTCTACGTGCTCGGGGGCCCGCTAATGCTTATTAACCAAAAACGGTCCATCGGCTTTGCGTTAAAGAGCCGGTTACCGTCGATGTACGTCAGGAGGGAATTCGTAGATGCCGGTGGGCTTATGTCCTACGGAGCGGACATCGCGGACAGCTACCGGCGCGTCGCGTATTACGTGGACAGAATCCTGAAGGGAACCAAACCGGCCGATCTTCCGGTGGAGCAGCCGACCAAGTTTGAGCTGGTGATCAATCTGAAGACCGCCAAGCAGATTGGCATGACCATTCCGCAGTCCATGCTGTACCGGGCGGACAGGGTCATAAAATGAATTTTCGATTGCCGATTTTCGATGTTAGATTAAGGAGACAAACACGTGGATAAAAGACTTCGGATGGAGTTTGGTTCCGCCTTCAATCGGAAATCCAAAATCCAAAATCCTAAGCCGTCACAAGATAGCAATAAGGTCGATCTCAATGAGCGCACCTCTCGGAAGCTCGGCTACAGCGACCGTGGAGCGGGCCGGCTTGGAGATGCCCAGGTATTCGGCGTAGATCTCGTTGACCGTCTGGAAATCGCCCATATTTTTCAGAAACACCGTTGCCTTGACCACTTGGTTCATGGATGAGCCGGCAGCTTCCAGCACGGCTTTGAGATTATCCAATACCCGGCGCGTCTGAGGAGCGATTCCGCCCTCGACGAGGTTTCCGGCTTTTGGGTCGAGGGCGATCTGCCCTGCAGTATAGACAAGACCGTTGGCCCGGATCGCCTGTTCGTAGGGTCCGATGGCCTTGGGCGCGTCGTCGGTTCTGACAGCTTCTCGGTTCATCGTACTTTCTCCCTTTATCCTGTTTATGTCATTTTGATTGTCTGATCGTACAACGGGTGCCTCCAAAGTGGCAAATCGTTTAGGCGAAAGGCAACAGTAAGAAAGTCTGTTCATAACTATCGCCTAGTGCCTGCCGCCTAACGACTATTTGCCTTGCACAATTCTACGTTGTGGTTTTATGATGAAAGGCCGCTGGAGCGCTGTAGCTTTGGCGGTCTGCTATGACTCTGCTCACGGCCCATAAGATTCTGATTTCAACCGCTGTCGTCTTTTTCTTCGGCTTCGCCCTGATGGAATTCCGCAGCTACTTCGAAGCGGGAGATTCATGGGCTGTCCTGCGCGGCTTGCTCTATCTATCCGTGGCGATCGGTTTTGGCTTTTATCTGGGGACGCTGAAGCGTTGGTTGAAGTAGTTTTCGGCTTTTGCCAAGATCAAGGTATGGACCCGACGCCATTCGCTGTCTCCGTTAGCGAAGAGGAAATTCGGCGCGAGCGGCAGAAGGCGAAAGAATTGCGCTCGAGCCAATGGTGGAAGCGCCGCCGCTCATCGGGTCAATGCCACTATTGCGGCAAAAAGGTATCTCCCCGTTTTTTAACCATGGACCACATCGTGCCGATCATTCGCGGGGGGAAGAGCACCAAAGGGAACGTGGTTCCTGCCTGTAAAGAGTGTAATACGAAGAAAAAACATAGTCTGCTTGTAGAGTGGGAGGATACATTAAGGATGAAGGATTAAACAATTTTAGATTTTGGATTGCCGATTTTCGATTGAATCTAAAATCGAAAATGGGGAAGGGGTCGAAGGTCTAAAGGAGCTTACCATGGAGGAGTTGAAAAGGTTTCTACAGGGGCGGGTTGTGGTGAAGGTCGGCGATATTACGAAGGAGGACGCCGACGCGGTCGTCAATGCGGCGAATGGCTCGCTCATGGGTGGGGGAGGTGTGGATGGAGCGATTCACCGCGCCGGAGGGCCCGATATTTTGAAGGCATGCAAGGAGATCCGCCGGACTCAATATCCAGACGGACTGCCAACCGGGCAGGCGGTCATGACCACAGCCGGTAAGATGACGGCAAGGTATGTGATCCATACAGTGGGCCCGGTCTATGGCAGGGGCGGAAAAGAGAAGGCAGAGTTATTGGCAGCTTGCTACAACAACTCCCTCAAACTCGCCGTGGAAAAAAAACTTAAGACTGTCGTCTTCCCGGCCATCTCCACGGGCGTATACGGTTATCCGCTGGATGAAGCGGCCCAGGTCTCTTCTAGGGCAGTAGAAAAGTTTTTCACTTCGGACAGGTCGATTGGTGAAGTCCGGCTGGTTTTCTTCAGTCAGTCAGATGCTGAGATCTTTTTAAAAAAACACTCCTTTACGTCTTAGACCAAGCTCATTTTCCGTAAAGCTTTTTGATAAAGCCCGAGTCATCGAGTTCCTTCGCGAGGCGCAGATCGACGAAGTCCTTGGCATTGGCCTGAGCCGCTTTGGGATTGGTTGCGGCCATGTCTTGCAGTATCAACTGGTACCCCTCCACGGGAGGATAGGGGTTCTCCGGAAAGTAGCGCGTGTGCCATTCCCAGGCCTCCTGGAGCGCATTCTGGTCGTGAACCCGGGAATACTTCTCCATGATCTTGATGGTCTCTTCCTTGTGAGTCTTAAAGAAGTGAATGCCCTCCGCGTACGCTCTCATGTAGCGGCGCACGAAGTCAGGTTTTTCCCTGATGAACTTCGTCGAGGTGTAGATGCCGTTTTGCGCAAAGGGGATCTCGAGCGCGGCCATATCGACGACGGTGGGATATCCGAGCTTCTCGGCCATCGCTTTTCCCGCCTCGGTCACGACGGTAAAGTTGACCAGCCCTTTTTGCAGCGCGATCATGCGCTCGATGGAGCCGCCGATCACTCTGAGATTGACGTCCTTCGCGGGATCCAATCCTATCCTCTTCAATCCGACCCGAAGCGCGAACTCGGCGGTTGTTCCCGCGATGTGGTTTCCCCCGACCTTTCCCTTGAGGTCCTCCGGTTTTTTAATGCTTGGCTGAGCTACGAGATAATAAGGCAGGACGTTGATATTTCCTGCGATGGCGATCACATCTCCTCCTGCAAGCCGCGCGCTCACCAGGCCGGGCCCGCCTCCTTCGCCGATCGGGATCTCTCCAGCCAAAATGGCCTGAATTCCACGCACGCTGCCGGAAATGAAGATGACCGTGGGATCGAGTCCATGTTTTTCGAACAGATGCGTATCTTTGGCGACCCAGATCACCGATGAAGAGCCGGGGGCGATCGAGATGTAGGAGCTGTTGAACTTGTCTGCGGCGGGCAAGGTTGAAGCGGTGACAAGCAACAAGAGACAGACGATCTGCGTCACCAAGAGTCTAAATCGGGGTTGGAGGGATGGCTCCATAAAGCGTTCTCCTTTTCCCAAGGATGGAGGCAAGTCTATATAGCACTTCTGGCGTCGTGGGAAAATGAAAATGTTCATGTCAGTTTCTAGGCCGGTTCAGGACCTCCGGATTGAGCAGGTTAACAGGTTCGCCGTCGAGAAAGCCGAGGATATTGGCCATGGCCATCTCATACCGTTCGCGGAGAATTTCCACTGTTGCGTAGCCCCTGTGAGGCAGGAGAACGAGGTTGTCCAGCCGCCGCAAAGGATGGTCGGCTGGGAGTGGCTCCTCGTCGTATACGTCGAGCCCCGCTCCGGCGATGCGGTTTTGCTGCAGGGCCTTGACCAGAGCCGGTTCGGAAACGATCGGTCCTCTGGCGGTGTTGACCAAGACCGCCTCTCGCTTCATCCAGGAAATCTCTTTCTCTCCGATCAAACCCCGGGTCTCTGGTCTCAATGGGCAGTGCACCGTGACAATATCGGACTCTTTCAGGAGTGTCTCAAGCGAGACTTTGGCTGCGCCAACCTCGCGAGCCCTTTCATCGGTCAGGGTCTTTCCCGTTGCCAGGTTTCGAGTTCCGAAGGCCTGGCCGATCTGCGCCACTTTTTTCCCGATCCTGCCGAGACCGATGACGCCCAATGTTTTGCCCTCGAGGAGCCGGCCCGGTATGGCTGGCCATCGCTCCGTACGCATTTTCCGGTCGATGAATGGGATTTGTCTCAGCACCGAAAAAATCAGCGCAAAGGTCAACTCCACTGTGGAAATTCCCGAGTCGGTGGCGGTGAAGGCAATAGGAATCCCACGCCGGGTGGCTCCGGCGAGATCGAGATGGGCCGCTGTCTTGCCGGTTTGAGAGATAAACTTGAGATCGGGAGCCAATGAGAGCTGCTTTTCGCCGAATCGAGTCCGCTCCCTCACCAGAAGGAGAACATGAATCCCTCGAAGGGCAGCGCCGAGTTCCTTGTCCGATTCCAGCCTGTTCCTCATCACGGTAACGTCGGCGCGGGCGCTGAGCTTTTGGAATGCCGGCACCTCCGTAGCCTGCTCCTCGTAGTCGTCCAGCACTAATACACGAACAGGATTCGCTTCAACTTGGGTCATTCGAGTCTCCTTCCAAGAAGAATGGTTATCTCATTGTTTGCTTCGTCAGGAAATTTCCTTCCAAACCTTCGCCAGGCTGTCTCCGTAGACGCTGAGCTCCCATTCGCAAAAGTAACCGAAGGGGGTCAGCCATACCGCGTAATCCGTTTCTCGCAGGCGCCGAGCCAGCTCTGTCAAAAATGACTGGGCGGAAGCCGGGGCGGCGGCCTTCTCACCCAGGTGAGCGAAGGAATGGAGCACGATGTTTTTTAGACGCTT
>Ga0209701_10000112_pt1 | contig 38166 bp, 37 predicted proteins | sample CZO8metaG_4_FD_188356 | JGI IMG/M metagenome (GOLD analysis project Ga0209701, IMG submission 188356) | Vadose zone soil microbial communities from the Eel River Critical Zone Observatory, Northern California, USA - CZOApr15con2H3.8 metaG... | ecosystem: Environmental > Terrestrial > Soil >... | reverse complement strand
ACGAGGTAGGTTGTTGATGGCATTATGAAAAGTCCTCAGCCCGAGGAGCGCCCGAAGGGCGCGTCTCGAAGGCCGTACTGAGTCGATCCAATCGGATTTTTGCTTTTGAGCAAAGCCCGCCGCTATTCGAGGTGCTTCGCCGGCGGGTAGTCGCGCGAATAGGGCGGCTCGGTGAGGAATTGCCGCGGCTCGTATTTCCAGAACTGGCCGACGTCGTGGTAGGTGGTGACGATGGCGTTGACCAGCCTTCCGTTGCGGCGCTCCACCTTGCGGATGTGGACGTCGAGGATGGGCGTGCCGTAGGCGTCGAGCTTGATCGAGCCGATCGGGCCGTTGACGATCCACGTCTTGCGCAGCGTGCCGCGCAGCGCCTCCGGGTTCGAGGTGTCGCCCTTGAGCGCGGTGAGCGCCGCCTCGAGGAACAGCCCGGCGCTGTAGGTGCCGGCGGTGTAGAAGCCGGGGTCGTGGCCATAGGTGACGCGGATGGCCTCGACGAAGCGGTAATTGTCGGGGCTCTGCAGGCTGGCGGCGTACCAGCCGGCGGTGACGACGCCGAGCGCCTCGTCGCCCATGACGCGCAGGATGCCCTCGTCGGTGCTCGTGGTGTTGCCGAGGACGGGGATCTTGTCGTGCAGCCCGTACTCGGCGTACTGCTTCAGGAAGCGCAAGCCGTTGACGCCGGCGAAGCCGATATAGACCGCGTCGACGTCCCGCTTGATCTGCGCGATGAAGGTGCCGTAATCGGTGACGCTGAGCGGCGGCCACAGCTTCTGCACGATCTTGCCGCCATTGTCCTCGAAGCTGCGCTGAAAGCCGCTGACGCCCTCGTGGCCATAGGTGAAATCGTCGGCGACCGTCGCGACGCGCTTGTAGCCCAGCGTCTTGGCCGCGTATTCGCCGAGCGGATGCGTCACTTGCGGCGCGGTGCCGACGGCGTGGATGAGCCAGGGATTGACCTCGCGCCCGCCGCGCAGGTCGAGCGACGCCGCCGAGGTCGGCGTGATCAGCGGCACCTGCCCCTGGCGCAGGTAATCGTCGATCGCCAGCGCCTCGTATGTCGCGAGCGGGCCGATGATGACCTGCACGTTGCTGCGCTCGACCAGCTCCTGCGTCTTGGTCTTGGCCTGCGCGGGCAGGCCGCCGGTGTCGGCGGTGACGAGCTCGATCTTGCGCCCGGCGAGCGTGCCGTTGCGCTCCTTGAGGAACTGCAGGAGGCCCTCTTCCATCTGCTTGCCGCCGGCGGCGAGCGGGCCGGTGCTGACGGTGAGGAAGCCCAGCTTGAGCGGCTCGCTCTCCGCCCAGGCCGCGGCGGGCAGCAGCCCCGCGGCGGCGCCGAATCCCAATACGGTGCGTCGCGACACGGTTCGTTTGCGTCGGGCGGCAATCATCAAGCGTGCTCCTCGCGGCTGTTGCGCGCGCGCAAGGTAAGTCGGCCGCGCCGCGGAGACAAATCGAAAAGCATCAAATTGAAGCGGCAAGGGTTCAGACGGCGCGCCGCTTGCGCTCGTCGTGATAGCGCCCCATCGCCGCGAAGAGGGCCATGGCGTCGGGCGGCGCCTTGTCGGCGGCGAACTCGCGATAGAGCGCATGGACGTTGACCACGATGCGCTCGGGATCGGTCCAGTCGGCGACCGGCGCCAGCGAGATGTCGCGCGCCGCCGCCTCGTAGCCCATGCCGGCATCGAAGCGCTGCTTCGCCTCGTCGCGCAGATATTCGAGATAGCGCAGCATGGCGCGCACGCCGGCCTTGTCGGTGATCGGCCCGTGCCCGGGCACCACCGTCTCGACGTCCCAATCGAGGATGCGCCGGCACGCCTTGGTCCAGTTGCCGATCGGCCCGGCCCAGATCACCGGATGGCCGTTGACGAAGAGGATGTCGCCGGTGAAGACGGTCTTGTCGGCGGGCACGTAGACGACGGTGTCGCCGCCGGTATGCGCCGGCCCGACCTCGACGAGGCGGACTTCCTTGCCGCCGACGCGCAAAGCCAGCTCGCGCTCGAAGGTGCGGGTCGGCAGCGTCAACGTGATGCCCTCGAAATCGAAACGCGTGCCCATCACCTCGTAGAAGAAGGCGGCGCCGGGGCCGAGCGAGCGCCAGTTGCGCATCATGCCCGCGAGCTCCGCCGGCGTGCGCTCCCGCATCTCCTCGGCGCAGGCGCGGGACGCGATGATCTGCGCGCCCGGGACGAGCTGGTTGCCGAAGGTGTGGTCGCCGTTGGAATGGGTGTTGACGAGCGTGCCGATGCGCGCCGCCGCCGGCACCGCGCCGCGCAACGCCGCGAGCATCTCGCGCGTGCATTTGAGGTCGAACAGCGTGTCGACCAGCAGGGTCTCGCCCTGGTCGGCGACGAGCCCGGCATTGCTCCAGCCCCAGGTCCCGTCGGGCTGCAGATAGGCGTAGCAGCCGTTGCCGAGATCGTGCACGCCCTTGCGATACGGCCATGCCGGCATATGTTCCTCCCGCCGCGCCGAGATATGCTCATAGGCTGCAATCCCTTCATGCGCAAGGCAAGCCCCGCAATCCTGGATCGACGCGTTGCGTCCTTCGACGGGCTCAGGATGAGGACTCAATGGGTCTGCCATTAACATCAGATGCAACCAAGAAAAGCGCCTCATCCTGAGCGCGAGCGCAGCGAGCAGTCGAAGGACGCAAGCTGGTATTGCAGCTGCGCGACCCGTGCTCCACGATGGATGCGGGCGCTTGGGGTAACGGCCGAGAGGAGCGGATGATGCGTCCGGGCGAGAAAGACGTCCTGCTCGTCGTCGATGTCCAGAACGATTTCTGTCCCGGCGGCGCGCTCGCCGTGCCCGGCGGCGACGAAGTCGTGCCGGTGGTGAACCGGCTCGGCGAGCGTTTCCAGCATGTGGTGATGACGCAGGACTGGCACCCGCCCGGCCACGCCTCCTTCGCCAGCGCGCATCCCGGGCGCCAGCCCTTCGAGACGATCGAGCTTGCCTACGGCGCGCAGACGCTGTGGCCCGACCATTGCGTGCAGGAGACGCCCGGCGCCGGTTTTCATCCGCGCCTCCATCTGCCGCGCGCCGAGATGGTGGTGCGCAAGGGGTTCCGCCGTGCGATCGATTCCTATTCGGCCTTCTGCGAGAACGACCGCCGCACCACGACGGGGCTCGCCGGATATTTGCGCGAGCGCGGCTTCGAGCGCGTCTGCCTGGTCGGCCTCGCCACCGATTTCTGCGTCCACTACTCGGCGCTCGACGCGCGGCGCGAGGGATTCGCCGCCGTGCTGGTCGAGGATGGCTGCCGCGCCATCGACCGCGACGGCTCGCTCGCCGAGGCGATGCGCCAGATGCAGGCGGCGGGCGTCGAGCGGGTGACGAGCGCGGCGATCAGCGGCTAGCCCCGCGCGACAGTGCGCTCGGCGACTGGCCGTGCTATTGATGATCATGCACAAGGAGGCGCGACATGCAGTCGACGCAGATCAACGAGTCCCTGAGCGTCGCCGGCCAGATCAGCAAGGCGGACATCGCCGAGATCGCCAAGGCGGGCTTCGGCACCATCATCAACCACCGGCCCGACAATGAGGAGCCGGGGCAGCTCGATCACGACGCGGCGGAGGCGGAGGCGAAGAAGGCCGGCCTCGAGTACCGCTATCAGCCGGTGACCACCGGCACCATCACCCGCGCGCAGGTGGCGGAGTTCGAGCGGATGCTGCTGCGCAGCCCGCAGCCGGTGCTCGCGCATTGCCGCAGCGGCACGCGCTGCTACCTCATGTGGGCGGCGACCCGTGTGCTGTTCAACGACGAGAGCGCCCTCAAGCTCGTCGCGGAAGCCGCGGTCAAGGGCTACGATCTGCGCGTGCTGCCCAGCCTGATCGAGAAGCTCGAGGCGGAGAAGGTCGAGAAATAGCCGCCGGCTCAGCCGCGCCAGCGCAGCAGGCGCCGCTCGAGCCGCCCGGCCAGCGCGAAGATCAGCAGCACGAAGGCGACGATGAGCAGCACCAGCGCCAGCATGAGCGCGGCGTTGTAGGTGCTCTGCGCGAAGGACAGCAGATAGCCCAAGCCGCGGCTGGCGGCGACGAACTCGCCGACCACCGCGCCGGTGAAGGCGAAGCCCACGGCGACCTTGAGCTGGCCCAGGATCCAAGCGACCAGCGACGGGAGGTAGACCTCGCGCAGCAAGGCGCCGCGGCCGCCGCCCAGCGTGACGACGCGCTCGACCAGCCGCCGGTCGACCTGCCGGATGCCCGTGTACACGGTGAAGAAGATCAGCACGGCGACGAGGATGAAGGCGAGCGCGATCTTGGAGCCGAGATCGATGCCGAACCAGATGACGAAAAGCGGCGCCAGCACCACGCGCGGCACCGCGTTGAGCAATATCATGAAGGGCTCGACGATCTCGGCGACGAACGGCACCAGCGCGGCGACAATGCCGAGCACGATGCCCACGGCGAGGCCGAGCAGGAGGCCCGCCATCGCCGCGCTGAAGGTCGCGACGAGATGCGGCCAGATCGTGCCGCTGCCGAACAGCTCGAGGAGCACGGCCGCCACCGCCGAGGGCCGCGGGACATAAAGCGGGTTCAGCAGCCCGGCGCGACCCGCCGCCTCCCACAGCGCCAGGAAGACGACGAGCGCCGCGAGCTGGCGCAGCCAGACGCGGTCGAGCGCGCGCCTCATGCCGCGACCGCCTCGCCCGTCACTTCGCGCGACAGGTCGTGCCACAGCGCTTCGAGCAGCGGCGCGAAGGCGGGATGGGTGCGCGCCGTCACCACGTCGCGCGGCCGCGGGATCGGCACGTCGTAGCGCCGCGAGATGCGCGCGCGCGGCCCGTGCGAGAGCAGGTAGACGACATCGGACAGCGCCAGCGCCTCCTCGAGGTCGTGCGTCACCAGCAGCACGGTCATGCGCTCGGATTCGACCAGCGCCAGCAGATCCTGCGTCACGCGCGCGCGGGTGATGGCGTCGAGCGAGGCGAAGGGCTCGTCCATCAGCAGCAGTCGCGGCTTCAGCGCCAGCACCTGCGCCAGCGCCACGCGCTTCCTTTGCCCGCCCGAGAGCGCGCGCGGATAGCGGTCGCCGAGGCCGCCGAGGCCAAGCCGCCCCAGCCAGATTTCCGCCTCCGCGACGGCGCGGGCGCGGCTCTCGCCACCGAGCCGCAGGCCCAGCGCCACGTTCTCGGCGGCGCTGCGCCAGGGGAGCAGCGCGTCGTCCTGGAAGAGGATGCCGATCTCGCGCGGCGCGAGCTCGGTTTCGATGCGCCCGGCCGAGGGGCGCTGCAAGCCCATGATGGCGCGCAGCAGGCTGCTCTTGCCCGAGCCGGACGGGCCGACCAGGCTGACGAAGCTGCCGGCATCAATGGCGAGGCTCGCGTCCTCGAGGACGGGCGTGGTCTCGTCGTAAGCGAGCGAGAGCCCGGCGACGCGGAGCACTCAGCCTCCGGCGATCGCGGTGTCGTAGAGCCCGCTCGCGTCAAAATCGGGCTGGAGCAGCCCCGCTTCCTTCAGCGACTCCGCCACGCGATCCTCGGCGGCGCGGTCCATGGCGATGGCGGTCGGGTAGAGCGAGCCGCGGTAGCGCGCCAGAATGTCGCGCAGCTCGCCGAGATCGGCGCCGATCAGCGTCTCTCGCGGCAGCGCCTTCACGAGGTCGTCGGGCGTCACCGCCTGGGTCGCGACCAGCGCGCTCTGCAGCGCGCGGGCGAGCGCGGTCATCTCATCGCGGCGCTGATCGCGCTCAGACCCGCGTACCGCGACACCCATGAACTCGTAAGGCCCGCCGAGAAAGCGCTGCGCGTCGGCCTGGTCCATCAGGTTCGCCAGCACGCGGCCGCCGGCCCGGCTCACCAGCGTCAGCGCCGGCTCCTGCACCAGCCCGGCATCGACCTGGCCCTGGCGCAGCGCCTCGAGCAGGTTGGTGCCGAGCGTGGCAAACCTCACCTTGCCCGGGTCGGCGCCGGCCTTCTTCAGCAGATAGAGCGCCAGCGCGTGGTCGGCGTTGCCGAGCGCGGAGATGCCGATTGTGCGGCCCTCGAGGTTCTTGAGCCCGGTGATGTCGGCGGCGTGCTTCGGTGCCGTCGCCACGGCGAAGAGCGGCAGGCGGCCGGTGGCGGCGAAGCGCCGGATCGCCGCGCCATGGGCATAGGCCTGGAGTGCCACGTCGAGCGAGGTCGCGGCGTAATCGACGGCGCCGCCGACCAGCGCCTGCATCGCCGCATTGCCGCCGCGGGTGTAGACGAGCTCGACCGCGAGCCCCTCCCGTTGGAAATGGCCTTGGGCGCGCGCGACCTCATAGGGGATGATGCAGAGCAGCTGGCTGCAGAAGGCGAGCTTGACGCGCTTCGCATCGGCGCGTGCCGCGCCGGCGGACCCGGCGAGCACGCCCGCCAGCACCGCCGCGCCCTGCAGCACGCTGCGCCGGTGCAGCCCCTTGCCGTCCCAGCACGCCGTCGATTCATTGCAGCAGCTCAACCCTTCCTCCGTTCTAAAGCGGCCCGGGCGCAAGCCGCGGAATTACGGCTCCTTCGAATCCATGAGCACGAACAACATGCGGCAGGGTTGCGTGCCGTGATTGACCCAGCCGTGATTGGTCGCCTGCTGGACCACGACATCGCCCGCCTTGACGTGCACCACGGTGTCGTCGAGCATCATGTCGATCTCGCCGGACAACACTACCGCATAGTCGAGGCTCCGCGTGCGGTGCATCATCGGATGCTTGACGGGAAGGCCCCGGGCCGGTGCGGGATTGACGCCTTTCATCACCAGATTCGGGTCCAGTTTCGCTTCCGTCGCCGGATCGAGCGGCGGAAACTCGACGACGCGGAATTTGGTGCCGTTCTGCGGCGGTGACACGCCGATCGGTCGCTTGGCAGTGTCCTTGGACGAGAGCCCCGGCGGATACGCATCCGTGATCCACAGGTTGGTCGAGGTGAAGGGGTATGGCCCCGGCGCCGGATCGAGCGCCAAGCGGCTGTCGAACAGCACGATCGCCTTGTTGTTGTCGTCGAGCCCGGTCACCACCCGGCGAATATCGTCGGCCCGAGCGGTGGAGCAGGCAAAGAGAATCATGGCAATCGACCAGAACAACTTGCGGATCATTGCGACCTCCTCTTTTTGAAGTGCGACACATGCAGCGGGATGGAGACGTAAATCACCACGGCCTCACGGCGGGTCCCAGTCGGGCGCCCAGCCGACAGGATCGACGACGCGGTGGATGCCGCCGAGGGCGTCGATCGCGGCGCGGTCGTCGGCGCTCAGCGTGAAATCGAAGATGTCGAGGTTGGCGGCGAGATGCGCGCGGCTCGCCGCCTTGGGGATCGCGGCGACGCCGTCCTGGTCGAGCAGCCAGCGCAGCGCCACCTGCGCCGCCGATTTGCCGTAGTTGCGGGCGATGGCGGCGAGCGCCGGGTCGCGCTGGACGCGGCCGCGCGCCAGCGGCGAGTAGGCGGTGAGCATCAGGCCGTGGCGCCGCACCGCAGCGAGCACGGCGCGCTGCGACAGATAGGGGTGATATTCCACCTGGTTGCAGAAGAGGTCGGCGCCGTGCGTCGCGATCGCCTCCTCGAGCAGCGCGACGTTGAAATTGCTGACGCCGACGTGGCGCGCCTTGCCGGCATCGCGCAGAGCGGCGAGCGCGCCGAGCGTCTCGTCCAGCGGCGCCTCGCCGGTCGGCCAATGGATCAGCAGCAGGTCGACATGGTCGGTGGCGAGGCGGCGCAGGCTCTCCTCGGTGGTGCGCCGCACGGCGGCGGCGGCGAGGTTGCCCGGCGCCAGCTTGGTGGTGAGAAAGATCGCGTCGCGGGCGAGCCCGGATTCGCGCATCGCCCAGCCCACCTCGGTCTCGTTGCCGTACATCTGCGCCGTGTCGATGTGGCGGTAGCCGAGGTCGAGCGCCTGGCGCACCGTCTCGAAGCAGCCGCGTCCGCTGAGCTGCCAAGTGCCGAGGCCCAGCGCCGGCACGCGCGCGCCCTTGATCTCCCGGTATTGCATGACCCTCCTCTCCGGGCGGACGGCGGAAATGCCGCCCGGTCCCGGCGTTTTCGCGCTGGCTTCCTGCCGCAGCACCGCTAGCATGCGGCAAAGGAAAATGCCACGGAGGCTGGTCATGCGGATCCTGGTGCTCGGCGCCGGCGCCATCGGCGGCTATTACGGCGGCCGGCTGGCCGAGAGCGGCGCCGATGTGAGCTTTCTCGTGCGGCCGGGCCGGGCGCAGGCGCTGGCCGAGCGCGGCCTCGTCGTGCGCAGCCCGCTCGGCGACATCGAGCGCCCGGTCAAGACGCTGCTCGCCGGCGAGGTGCGCGAGCCGTTCGATCTCGTGCTGCTCTCGGCCAAGGCCTATGACCTCGACAGCGCCGTCGATGCGATCGCGCCGGCGCTCGGGCCGCACAGCGCCGTGCTGCCGCTGCTCAATGGCATCAACCACATGGCGGTGCTGAGCGGGCGCTTCGGCGCCGCGCGCGTGCTCGGCGGCGCCTGCGGCATCGGGGTGGTGCTCGAACCCTCGGGCGAGGTGCGCCACAACGGGTCGCTCGAATGGCTCGCTTTCGGCGAGGTGTCGGGCGAGCGCTCGGCGCGCTGCGACGCCATCGCCAAGATCTTCGCCAAGACCAAGATCAACGCCAGCTTGAGCGACAACATCGTCCAGGCGATGTGGGACAAGTTCGTCATGCTGGCCTCGCTGGCCACGGCGACGACGCTGACGCGCGCCAATATCGGCGAGATCCTGGCGGCGCCCTCCGGCGAGTGGCTGATGCTCGAGGCGCTCGGCGAATGCGAGCGCGTGGCCGCCGCCGACGGCCATCCGCCGACCAGGGAGGCGCTGGAGCGCACGCGCAAGATGCTGACCACGCGCGGCTCGGCCTTCTCGGCGTCGATGATGCGCGACCTCGTCGCCGGCGGCGCCACCGAGCACGACCACATCATCGGCGACCTCGTGCGCCGCGGCGAGCGCCGCGGCGTCGCCGTGCCGGTGCTGCGCACGGCGCTCGCCAACCTCCAGGTCCAGGAAGCCCGGCGCAAGAAGGCGGCGTGACCATGGCGCCGCGCACCACGCCGCCCTTCCGCGCCGACCATGTCGGCAGCCTGCTGCGGCCCCAGGAATTGCTGCAGGCGCGCGAGGAGCACAAGGCGGGCCGCCTTTCGGCCGCTTCGCTGCGCCGGATCGAGGACGACGCCATCGCCAAGGCGGTCAGGATGCAGGAGGAGATCGGCCTCCAAGGCGTCACCGACGGCGAGTACCGCCGCGCCTCCTGGCACATGGATTTCCTCTACCAGGTCGGCGGCGTCACCAAGGTGCAGGACCATCTCACGGTCAGGTTCCACAACGAGCAGGGCGACATCGAATTCACCCCGGCGGCGCTGCGCATCACCGGCAAGCTCAAGCTCGAGCGGCCGATCTTCGCCGAGGCCTTCACCTTCCTGAAATCGGTCGCCAAGGCGACGCCGAAGCTCACCATTCCCTCGCCGAGCATGATGCATTACCGCGGCGGCCGCGCCGCCATCGACGCCAAGGTCTATCCCGAGCTCGAGCCGTTCTGGGACGATCTCGGCCGCGTCTACGCCCACGAGATCGCGGCGCTCGGCAAGCTCGGCTGCAGCTACCTCCAGCTCGACGACACCAGCCTTGCCTACCTCAACGACCCGACGCAGCGCGACTACATCACCAAGCTCGGCGGCAGCGGCGAGAGCCAGCACCTCACCTACATCCGCCTGATCAATGCCGCGCTCAGCAAGAAGCCCGCCGGCATGACCGTGTGCACGCATATGTGCCGCGGCAATTTCCGCTCCTCCTGGGTCGCCTCGGGCGGCTACGACCATGTCGCCGAGGCGCTGTTCGGCGAGCTCAAGGTCGACGGCTTCTTCCTCGAATATGACGACGCGCGCTCGGGCGGGTTCGAGCCGCTGCGCTTCGTGCCCAAGGGCAAGACCGTCGTGCTCGGCCTGGTCACCACCAAGAAGGGCGCGCTCGAGAAGAAGGACGAGCTCAAGCGCCGCATCGAGCAGGCCGCGAAATATGTCCCGCTCGACCAGCTCTGCCTCAGCCCGCAATGCGGCTTCTCCTCGACGCTCGAGGGCAACGCGCTGACCGCGGACGAGCAGATCGCCAAGCTGCGCCTCGTCGTCGACACCGCGCGCGAGGTGTGGGGCTGACACGCGCGAGTCGCATGCGCGCCGCGCGAAATTGTGCATTTTAGTCAAATACGATTGGCGAAAATTCGCGTAAAAGGCTGTATAACCGATGCGCGATGTTCGCCCGCCGGTTTATCCCGCTCCTTGTCGCCGCCACCCTGATCTCGCTCGGCCTGGCGGCATCGACTCGGCCCGTCGCTGCGGAGGAGACGACGCCCGATCTGCGGGCGCTGCTCGCCGGCGAGGGCGGGTTGCGCCTCGACGGCCGGCCGCTTGACCGGGCGGCGCTGCTGCATCTTTACCAAGCCCACGATTTCGCGCCGCTCTGGGTGACCGAGCCCAGGCGCGAGGCGGCGCTGTTGCAGGCGCTCGGCGGCGCCGCCGAGCACGGGCTCGACCCCGCCGCCTTCGTCGTGTCCGCGACTCGCCCCGAGCAGCGCGAGCTGCTGCTCACCGACGCTTTCCTGCGCTACGCGACGGCGCTGGCGCGCGGCCGGGTGCGGGCGAGCGAGGTCGAGGCCGACTGGGCCTTCGCCGCGCCTGCCTTCGACGCCGACGCCGCGCTCGACCGCGCCGTCGCCGGCGAGGTCGGCGCCGTGCTCGCCGACCTCGCCCCGGCCGAGCCCGGCTACCGCCGGCTCCAGGACGCCTTGGCAGGCTATCGCCGCATCGCCGCGGGCGGCGGCTGGGGGCAGGTGCCCGACACAGCGAAGCTCAAGCGCGACGACCGCGGCGCGGCGGTGACGGCGCTGCGCCGCCGGCTCGCGGCCGAGGGCTTCCTGCCCGCCGACGCGCTCGCCGGCGGCTTCGACGCGGCGGTAGAGGCGGCGGTGCGGCGCTTCCAGGCGCGGTACGGCATCGCCGCCGACGGCGCCGTCGGGCCCGACACCTTCGGCGCGCTCAACGTGCCGGCGGCGGCGCGGGTGGAGCAGATCCGCGCCAATCTCGAGCGCTGGCGCGAGCTGCCGCGCAGCTGGCCGAAGACGCGCATCGAGGTCAACGTGCCCGCGGCGACGCTCACGGTGATCGAGGGCGGCGAGCCGCGGCTCGTCATGCGCGCCATCGTCGGCGCCGAGGACCACCCGACCCCGGTGATGCGCGCGCATATGAGCGCGGTGCTGTTCAATCCGGCGTGGACGATCCCGGCCTCGATCGCCAAGAACGAGATCCTGCCCAAGGCCAGGCGCGACCCGAAATATCTGGAGCGGAACCACTACGTCTATCGCGGCGCGTCGCTGCAGCAGCTGCCCGGCGCCGGCAACGCGCTCGGCCGCGTCAAGTTCGAGATGCCCAACATCTACGACGTCTATCTGCACGACACGCCGAGCCGGCCGCTGTTCCGGCGCGTCAGCCGCAGCCTGAGCCATGGCTGCGTCCGGCTGGAGAACCCGCGCGAGCTGGCCCTCTACCTGCTGTCGGGCCGGTCGGGCTGGGCCGAGGGGGATATCGACCGCGTCATCGCCGCCGGCCAGACCGAGCGGGTGCCGCTGCCGCGCAGCCTGCCGGTCTATCTGCTCTACTGGACGGCCTTCGTCGACGTCGACGGCGCGGTCGAGTTCCGCGACGATGTCTATGCCCGTGACCTGCGCCTCGCCACGGCCCTCGCCACGCGGGATGCCGACGAGCGCGGCAACCCGGCCTCCGCCCCCGACCAGACCGCGTCCGATTGTTGTCACAGCGATTGAACGCTCGCTCTGATTAAATCGTTAACCATTCGGAGGGTAAACTGCTAAGTAACTAGCTGTAGTGGCGTCCATCTTGCTGGGGGGCACATATGGATGAAGTGGCGGGCGTAGGGCGGCGTCGATTCCTCGGCTTCGTCGCCGCGACGGCGGTCGCCACCGCGGCGGTGCCGTCCCTGGCAGCCCGGCGGCTGCTGCGTCCGCGGGCAGTTTCGCTGCACAATCTCCATACCGGCGAGGCGCTCAACACGGTCTACTGGGCGGATGGCCGCTACCTGCCGGACGCCGCGCAGCGCATCGAATGGCTGTTGCGCGACCACCGTACCGACGAAGTGCATGTCGTCGACCCGCGGCTCCTCGACCTGCTGGTCGACCTCCGGGCGCGGCTCCACACGTACGCGCCGTTCGAAATCCTCTCCGGCTACCGCTCGCCGCAGACCAATGCCATGCTGGCCAGCCTCTCCGACGGCGTGGCGCAGAACAGTCTGCATCTCGACGGCAAGGCGGTCGACATCCGCGTCCCCGGGCGCGGATTGCGCCATGTCCGGGCGGCCGCGATGGCGCTGCGCGGCGGCGGCGTCGGCTACTACCCGCACTCCGATTTCGTCCATATCGACACCGGCCGCATCCGCCACTGGTAGGCCCAGTCGGCCACGGCACGGCCCTGCAGCGAATGCCGGCGCGCGCCGGCGTCTCCTTGAAACGCTTCGGCCGCGGCCGAAGCGTCGGCCTTGGCCGTGGCGGGCGCACGGCGCTAACATGAGGGCCATGAACGAGAGCGTGCAGATCGCCGAGATCGCCGCGCTGGTCGGCGATCCCGCCCGCGCCAACATGCTCAGCGCGTTGATGGATGGGCGCGCGCTCACCGCCGGCGAGCTCGCCTATGCCGCCGGCGTCTCGCCGCAGACCACCAGCGGGCACCTCGCCAAGCTGACCGAGGCGCGCCTCCTGGTGCCGCAGAAGCAGGGGCGCCACCGCTACTACCGCCTGGCGACACCTTCGGTCGGCCGCATGATCGAGGGCATCATGGCGGTCGCCGCCGACGGTCCGCCGCGCCACAGCCCGCCCGGCAAGTTCGACGCGGCGCTGCGCAATGCCCGCACCTGCTACGATCATTTCGCCGGCCGCCTCGGCGTCGGCCTCGCCGACGCCTTGGTCGAGCGCGGCCATGTCGTGCTCGCCGACGAGGGCGGCGAGGTCACCGAGAGCGGCGTCGATTTCCTCGCCGAGTTCGGCCTCGACCTCGCCGCGGCGCAGCAGCGCCGCCGCGCCTTCTGCCGGCCGTGCCTCGACTGGACCGAGCGGCGGCCGCATCTCGCCGGCGCGGTGGGCGCCGCGCTCGCCGCGCGCTGCTTCGACCTGCGCTGGTTCGAGCGCATGCGCGACAGCCGCGCGCTCGTCGTCACGCCGGCCGGCGGGCGCGGCCTCGCCGAGGTGTTCGGCCTTTCGCTCTGAACCCGCCGCCCTGTATCCTGCCGCCGGTCGCGACAGCGGGAGGGATCATGGCGTCATCGCGTGCGGAGCAGGCCCGCGCCGCCTGGCTCGCCGTGCTCGACAAATACAAGCTCGATCCCGACCGGCCCGGCGCCACGGCGATGTGGTCGCCGCGGCTCGACGGCGCGTCGCGCGACGAGATCACCGCCATCCAGAACGCCAAGCTCGCCGTGCTTGCGCCCTTCCTCTACGAGAACAGCGCGTTCTACCGGCGGCGCTTCGACCGGCTGGGTCTCGCGCCGACCGACATCCGCAGCCTCGATGATTTGCCGAAATGGCCGGTCGTCGACAAGCTGGAGATGATGGAGGACGCGCAGGCGCATCCGCCTTACGGCACCTATTCGACCATGAGCGACGCGGTGTGGGCCGAGCGCGGCTGGATGATGTTCGCGTCCTCGGGCTCGACCGGCGTGCCGCGCGTCTTCCGCTACTCGCAGATCGACCGCGACCTCTGGGCCTGGGCCAACGCCCGCGCCATGACCGCCATGGGCATCGGCAAGGGCGACACGGTGTTCATGATCACCGGCTTCGGCCCGCATGTCTGGGCCTGGGGCGTGCAGTTCGCGCTCGCCAAGATGGGCGTGCCCGCGATCCCCGGCGGCGGCATGGATGCCAAGGCGCGCGCCGGCATCGTGCTGCGCTTCCGCCCGACCGTGCTGCTCGCCACGCCCTCCTATGCGCTCCGCCTCGGCCGCGTGCTGGAGGAGCAGGGCCACGACCCGGCCAAGCTCGGCGTGCGCACGCTCTTCCTCGGCGGCGAGCCGGCGATGGGCATCCCCCATACCCGCGCGCGCATCCAGGATCTGTGGGGCGCGCGCATCGTCGAGTTCTATGGCTGCACCGAGGCGGCGCCGCATGTCGGCGGCTTCTCCTGCGCCGCCTCGCAAGGCAAGGACGGGCGCGTCACCACCCATCTGCTCGAGGATGTGCAGGTGTGGGAGGTGATCGACGCGGAGACGCGGCAGAGGCTGCCCGACGGGCAGCGCGGCCTCACCGTCTGCACCTCGCTCAATTCCGAGAGCTCGCCGCAGCTGCGCTTCCTGGTCGGCGACTACACCGTGCTCGACCGCACGCGCTGCGCCTGCGGGCGCAGCCATGTGCGCGCGGTGGGCGCCTTCGCCGGCCGCGCCGACGACCTCATCAATCTGCGCGGCATCAAGATGTTCCCGGTGCAGATCGAGGAGGCCGTGCGCTCGCTGCCCGGAATCGGCGACGAGTTCGAGATCGTCATCGCCACCGATGCCAGCGAGCTCGACGTGATGACCGTGCGCATCGAGCATGCCGACCATGCCGCGCCGGAGGCGCTGTCCGCGGCGCTCGCGGAGGAGCTGCGCACGCGCTGCGAGGTGCGCGTCGGCGTCGAGGTGCTGGCGCCGGGCACGCTGCCCAAGACCGAGTTCAAGGCGAAGCGGGTCAAGGACCTGCGCGCCAAGCCCTGATCCCGTTGCCGAGTGGCGAGATCGCCATGCCAGCCCTGTCCAGCGTGCCGCCCTTCCGCGCCGACCATGTCGGCAGCCTGCTGCGCCCGCGCGCGCTGACCCATGGCTTCCGCCAGCTTGCCGCCGGCGAGATCGCGCCCGCGGATTACCGCGCGCTGCAGGATGCGGCGATCCGCGAGGTCGTTGCGCTCCAGCGCGCGGCGGGTTTGCGCGTCGCCACCGACGGCGAGTTCCGCCGCGGCTCCTATTGGGGGCATTTCGTCGACGCCGTCGACGGCCTCTCGACCAAGGAGGCGCTGTTCGACTTCCACGACGAGTCCGGCAATGTCCAGCCCTTCATCGCCCCGCATGTGAGCGGCAAGCTCCGGCGCGCCCGCGCTATCTCGACCGACGAGTTCGCTTTCCTCAAGAATGCGACGGCGGGCACCGGGCTCACGCCCAAGGTGACGCTGCCGTCGCCGCCGACCATGCATTTCTGGCGCGGCGCGGCCGGGCTCGACCCCGCCGCCTATCGCGCCGCCGCGCCGTTCTTCGCCGATCTCGCGCGGATCTATCGCGACGAGATCGGCGATCTGGCGGCGCTCGGCTGCGCTTACGTGCAGATCGACGAAGTGCCGCTCGCCATGCTGTGCGACCCGGCAGTGCGCGAGACGGTGCGCCGGCGCGGCGAAGATCCGGCGGCGCTGGTCGGGCTTTACATCGGCGCCATCAACGACGCGGTCGCGGCGCGGCCTGCGGGCGTGCGCGCGGGGCTCCACATGTGCCGCGGCAATTTCAAGGGCAAATGGCTCGCCGAAGGCGGCTACGACGAGGTCGCCGAGCGCGTCTTCGCCGAAATCGCCGTCGATTTCTTCCTGCTCGAATACGACACGCCGCGCGCCGGCGACTTCTCGCCGCTGCGCTTCCTGCCCAAGGAGAAGGGCGCCGTGCTCGGCCTCGTCTGCAGCAAGACGCGCGTGCTCGAAGACATCGACGCGCTGCGCCGCCGCGTCGACGAAGCGACAGGCTACGTGCCGCTCGAGCGCCTCGCGGTGAGCCCGCAATGCGGCTTCGCCAGCGCCGTCTCCGGCAACCCTGTCACCATCGACGACGAGAGGCGCAAGCTCGATCTCGTCGTGCGCCTCGCCGACCGCGTCTGGGGCTGAACCGGCGTCAGTGCGACAGCAGCACCGGCACGGTCATGTGGCGGAGCACGGTGCGGGTGGCGCCGCCCAGCACGATCTCGCGCAGGCGCGAGTGGCCATAGCCGCCCATCACCATGAGATCGCTGCCGAGATCGGCGGCGCGCGACAGCAGCACGTCGCCGACGCCGATGTCCTCGGCGACGGCGTAGGCGGCTTCCGCCTTGATGCCGTGGCGCGCCAGATGGAGAGCGATGTCGGCCGCGGGCAGCTCGCCCTCGCCGGCGATGCCGCGCGCCGGGTTGACGGAGAACACGATGACGGTCTCGGCGTCCTCGAGCAGGGGCAGCGCATCGTTGAGCGCGCGCGAGGCCTCGCGGCTCGCGCTCCACGCCGCCAGGACGCGGCGGCCGACGGTCTCGCCGGCGCCGATATAGGGCACCACCAGGATCGGCCGGCCGCTGCCCAGCAGCACCGCCTCGGGACTGGGCGCGCCGACGCCGGGGTTCTCGGGATCGATCTGGCCGAGGATGGCGAGATCGGCATAGCGCGCGTTGAGGATCACCAGGTCGGTGACGGCGCCTTCGGCGAGCCGCCATTCGGCGGCGATGCCGGCGCGCTCGGTGGCGCCGCGGAAGGTGGCGGCCAGACGGTCGGCGAGCGCCCGCCGGGCGGCGCGGTGCTCCTCCTGGATCGCGTCGAGCGTCGCCAGCGCGGCGACATCGGGGCCGATGGGCGCGGCGAGCATGGCGATGTCGACAGGCTCGATGACGAAAAGCCCGGTGAGATGCGCGTCGTTGCGGCGGGCGAGCTCGATGGCGAGACGCAGTCGCGCCTCATTGCCGCGGGCATCGTCGACATGCACGAGGATGTCTTTGAGACCCATGTTGTCCTCCGGGCAGGCGTCGCGTGATCAGCCGCGCCTAATGTCGCGCCGGTGGCCGCCCGATTGCAATGGCCCGGCGACGCGCCTAAGAAGGGCGACACCCGGAACTGCCGCACCTCCGCCATGGCCCATGTCTCCGCGCCGCCGGCACACAGCCGAGGCGACGCCGCGCCGACCTTCGTCGCCATTGCTTTCGTGCTCCTCGCCGTCGCCCTGTTCAGCGCCATGGATGCGCTGTCGAAGATATTGGCCGCGACCTACGATCCGCTCGAAGTGGTGTGGGGACGCTATCTCGCCATCCTCGCCATGCTGGCGCCGCTCGTCTTGCGCGACCCGCGCGCCCTGGCGACGGCGCGGCTGCGGCTGCAGCTGCTGCGCGGCGTCACCGTCCTCGGCGCGGCGCTGCTGTTCATCGCCGGCTTGGCGCGGCTGCCGATCGCCGATGCCACGGCGATCGGCTTCGCCGCGCCGCTGCTGGTCACGGCGCTGTCGATCCCGCTGCTCGGCGAACGGGTGGGACCGCGGCGCTGGGCGGCGGTAAGCGTGGGCTTCCTGGGCGTGCTCATCGTCGTCCGCCCGGGCTCGGGCGCGCTGGGATGGGCGGCGCTGCTGCCGCTGCTGTCGGCGGCGTGCTGGGGCTTGAGTCTGGTCGTGACGCGGCGCATGCGCGGCGGCGACCGGCCGTTGACGACGCTGCTCTACTCGACCGCGATCGGCTTTGCCGCGAGCAGCACCGCGCTGCCCTTGGTGTGGCAGCCGCCGAGCGCGGGTGCCTGGGCGCTGATGGTGCTGATGGGCGCCTTGAGCGCCGCCGGGCAATACCTGCTGATCGCCGGGCTCGCCCGCGGCGACGCCTCGCTGCTGGCGCCCTTCTCCTACAGCCAGATGATCTGGTCGACGCTCACCGGCTTCTTCGTCTTCGGCACGGTGCCGACCGCATGGACCTGGTGCGGCGCCGCCATCATCGTCGCCAGCGGCATCTACATCGCCCATCGCGAGCGCTTGCGGGCGCGCGCTGTGTCGTGAGGCAGGGCATGCCGTCTGCATCGCGCGCCGTGCCCGCCGAGGTCGATCTGCTGGTGGTGGGGGGCGGCGTCAACGGCGCGGGGATCGCGCGCGACGCCGCGGGGCGCGGGCTCAGCGTGGCGCTGTGCGAGAAGGGCGATCTCGCCGGCGCCACGTCCTCGGCCTCGAGCAAGCTCGTCCATGGCGGCTTGCGCTATCTCGAATACGGCGAGTTCCGCCTGGTGCGCGAGGCGCTGCGCGAGCGCGAGGTGCTGCTCGCCAATGCGCGACACATCGTGCGTCCGCTGCGCTTCGTGCTGCCGCATGATGCGCGGCTCAGGCCGCGCTGGATGATCCGCGCCGGGCTCTTCCTCTACGACCATATCGGCGGGCGGCGCGAGCTGCCGGGGACGGAGACGGTGGATTGCGCGCGCCACCCCTACGGTGCGCCGCTGCGCGCGGGGCTGCGCACCGCCTTCGTCTATTCCGATTGCTGGGTCGACGACGCCCGGCTCGTCGTGCTCAACGCGCGCGATGCAGCGCGGCGCGGCGCGGCGATCCTCACCCGCACGGAGCTGGTGGCGGCGCGGCGCGTCGAGGGGAGCTGGCACGCGCGTCTCAAGCGCAGCGACGGGCGCATGCACGAGCTCGCCGCGCGCATCCTCGTCAATGCCGGCGGCCCCTGGGTCACCGAGGTGCTGCACCGCTGCGGCCTGAGCGAGGTCAAGGCGGAACTCCGCCTGGTCAAAGGCAGCCACATCGTCGTGCCGCGGCTCTATGACGGTGCGCAGGCCTACCTGCTGCAGAACGACGACCGTCGCGTCGTCTTCGTGCTGCCGTTCGAGCAGGCCTTCACGCTGATCGGCACCACCGACATTCCCTATGCCGGCGAGCCCGGCCGCGTCGCCATCGACGCGGCGGAGACGGCGTATCTCTGCCGCGCCGTGTCGGGCTGGCTGGCGCGCCCGGTCACGCCGGCCATGATGGTGTGGAGCTATGCCGGCGTGCGCCCGCTCTACGACGACCACGCGAAGAATGCCGCCGCGGTGACGCGCGACTACGTCTTCAATCTCGACGCCGCCGGCGCGCCGGTGCTGTCCGTGTTCGGCGGCAAGATCACGACCTACCGCCGCCTCGCCGAGCACGCGCTCGAGCGGCTCGGCAAGTTCCTGCCCGGCGCCGGCGGCCCGTGGACGGAAGCCGCGCCGCTGCCCGGCGGCGACCTGCCGCCGGGCGGCGCGCCGGCGCTTGCCGCGGCGCTGGTGGCCGAGCGCCCGTGGCTCGCCGCGGCCACCGCGGCGCGGCTGGCGCGCAGCTATGGCAGCGAGGCGCTGCGGCTGCTCGACGGCGTTGCCGGCCCGGCCGATCTGGGCCGCGATTTCGGCGCCGGCTTGAGCGCACGCGAGGTCGACTGGCTCAAGGCGGAGGAATGGGCGGTGAGCGCCGAGGACATCCTGTGGCGGCGCAGCAAGCTCGGCCTCCATCTGGCGCCGGACGCGGTGCGCGCGCTCGAAGAATACCTGCAGCGGTGAGAAACGCCTTGCCCGTTCGCGCGCCGCGCCTTATTCGTCTCCGGCTGAGGCGGCAGGGATCGCGGGGAAAAAATCATGGCTTCGACGGGTGCGGTGAAGGCGCTGGGCATTTGCGGCAGCCTGCGCAAGGGCTCCTACAACCGCGCGGCGCTGCGCGCGGCGGCCGAGCTGCTGCCCGACGGAATGACCCTCGACGTCGCCGACATTTCGCAGCTGCCGCTCTACAACGAGGATGTGCGCCAGGCCGGCTTTCCGCCGCCGGCGCAGCTTCTGCGCGACCAGATCCTCGCCGCCGACGCGCTGCTCTTCGTCACGCCCGAATACAATTACTCGATCTCGGGCGTGCTCAAGAACGCGATCGACTGGGCGTCGCGGCCGCCGAACCAGCCCTTCGAGGGCAAGCCGGTGGGCATCATGGGCGCGACGGCGAGCCTGTGGGGCACGACGCGCGCGCAGTACGATCTGCGCAAGATGTGCGTCTATCTGAACATGTTTCCGCTGAACAAGCCCGAGGTCCTGATCGCGCAGGCGCAGAGCAAGTTCGACGCCGAGCTCAAGCTCACCGACAAGACCACGCGCGACATGATCGCGCAATTGCTCGTCGCGCTGCGCGACTGGACGCGCCGGCTGCGCCCGGCCTGAGCGTCAGCCGCTGACCAGCACGATCTCCGCCTCGCCTTCCTTGCGCAGCACATTGAGCGAGGCGTCGCGGGTGTGGCGGCGGAACAGCAGGTCGACCGACACCTCGCCCATGCGCAGCTGCTCGAGCGTCACCTCCTCGAGGAAGGCGGGCAGCGCCGGGCGGGTGAAGCGGATCTCGCCCGCGGCCGGGTTGAAGGAGACGCCGAGCGCGGCGCCCATCAGCGCGAAGGCGGCGGCGCTCGACCACGCCTGCGGGCTGCACGCCACCGGGTAGGAGGTCGGCCCCTCGCCGATGCGGCGCGGGAAGCCGCAGAACAGCTCCGGCAGCCGGTGCAGCTCGGTGGCCGCCGCGGCGGCGAAGAGCCCGCCCATCACCCGGAGCAGCGGCTCGCGCAAGCCGTAGCGCGCCAGGCCCATGGCGATGAGCCCGTTGTCGTGCGGCCAGACCGAGCCGTTGTGGTAGGACATGGGATTGTAGCGCGCCTCGCCGGCGGCGAGTGTGCGGATGCCCCACTCCGAAAAGCCGGCGTCGTCCATCAGCGTCGCGGCGACGCGCGCCGCATGCGCGGGACTGGCGATCCCGGCGAAGAGCGCGTGGCCGGCATTCGAGCTGCGCACGCGGCAGGGCCGCTTGGCGCCGTCGAGCGCGAGCGCGTAGGTGCCGAGCTCCGGGCACCAGAAGGCCGCTTCGAAGCGCTGTCGCAGCGTGGCGGCGCGGCCCTCGCAGTCTTCCGTCGCCGCGTCGTCGCCGAGCGCCCGCCCCAGCAGCGCCGCGCCGCGCCAGGCGGCGTAGGCGTAGCCCTGGACTTCGACCAGCGCGATCGGCGGCTCGGCGAGACGGCCATTGGCGTGGAAGACGGAATCGTTCGAGTCCTTCCAGCCCTGGTTGGCGAGCCCCTCGTCGGAGCGCCGGTCGTATTCGAGAAAGCCGTCGCCATCGGGATCGGCGTAGTCGCGCATCCACGCCAGCGCCGCGCCGATATTGGGCCAGATCGAGCGGATGAAATCGAGGTCGCCGGTGCGCTTGTAATAGGCGGCGGCGAGGACGACGAAGAGCGGCGTGCTGTCGACGCTGCCGTAATAGCGGCCGAACGGCACTTCGCCGAGCGCAGCCATCTCGCCCTTGCGCGTCTCGTGCAGGATCTTGCCGGGCTCGGCGTCCATCGCCGGATCGACCCGCGTCGCCTGGGTGGCGGCGAGGAAAGCGAGTACGCCCTTGCCGAGTTCCGGCGCCAGCCACAGCGTCTGCAGCGCGGTGATGATGCCGTCGCGGCCGAAGGCGGTGCTGAACCAGGGAATGCCGGCGTAAGGGTAAGGGCCGGTCGGCAAGTCCGTGATCAGCATGTCGAGGTCGGCGCGCGAGCGGACGAGCCAGGCATTGAAGCTGGTGTTCGACGTCTCGATGCGCGCCGCCGCGCCGCGGCGGCGGCGCACCAGCGCCTGTGCCGCTGCGGCCGACGCCGCGAAGCTCGTCTCTTGGATCGGCGCCGCGCCCTCCTTGATGCAATGGATGGCGAGCGTAAGCATGATCGCGCCGCCGGGCGGCAGCTTCAGCGTGTACCGCGCCTCGCGCCGGCCCAGCTCACGCGGCGGCGGATCGAAGGCAAGCTCGGTGCGCCGGGTGACGCGGTCGAGCCCGCGGTAGCCGAGGGTGATCTTCGCCGGCGCGATCTCTTCCTTGAGCGCGCGGCCGCGCTGCTCGCGGCGCTGGCCCCGCACTTCGAACATGTCGGCGAAATCGGCGGCGAAGCCGTAAGCGAGATCGAACGTGACGTCGTGGTCGGCGTAATTCTTCACCGCGAGCGATTCGAAGCAGGCGCCGTCGCTGAGGACCTTGAGGCGCAGCAGATGCACCGTGTCGCGCGCCAAGGTCAGATGACCGTTGGCGAAGAAATCGGGATTGGTCAGATCCGCCGTCAGCATCTCGTTGTCCGCCGTCGCCGCCGAGCTCAGCAGCAGCGGCCGCTCGCCGTTGACGAGCAGGACGAGCCGCGACAGGAAACGGGTATCCTCGTGGAAGAGGCCGTCCGAGGCCGGCCCGCTCGCCTGTGCGTCACCCGAGGCATCGAACACGACGAAGGTGTCGCCGTGCTTCAGCGTGCGGCCGAGGCGGGCGCGCGACGACGCGACCGAGGGGATGTAGAACGGGCTTACGGTTTCGCTCGCCGCGGCGGCGTCGCTGGTGTGCGCATCGGCCATCGGCAAAGGCTCATACGGTTTCGAGGCTGGAGACCGGCGGTTGGCTCAACAGCCGGTAGATCGCAAGGTAGTCTTCCGCCATTCGCCGGCTGGTGAAGCGCCGCTCGAATTCGCCGCGGATGCGCGCGCGGTCGAGCCGGTCGAGCCGCTCGATCGCCGCCAGCGCGCCGGACTCGTCATCGACGATGAAGCCGGTCACGCCGTCTTCCACGACTTCCGGCACCGAGCCGTGACGATAGGCGAGCACGGGGGTGCCGCAGGCGAAGGCCTCGATCATAACAAGCCCGAACGGCTCCGGCCAGTCGCCCGGGAAGAGCAGCGCCGCCGCGTTGCCGAGAAATTCGGATTTCTCGCGCTCGCCGATCTCGCCGATGAAGTCGATGCCGGGCTGGTTGAGCAGCGGCCGGATGGTGGTGGCGAAATACTCCTCGTCGGCGCGGTCGACCTTGGCGGCGATCTTGAGGCGGCGCCCGCTCTTGACCGCCCAGCGGATCGCCAGATCGGGCCGCTTCTCGGGCGCGATGCGGCCGAGGAACGCCAGATAGCCTTCCTTGGCGCCGCCCGGCGGCGCCAGCAGCTGCCGCGGCAGCCCGTGATAGATCGTGGCGATCCAGTTTGCCCAGGCGAGCGGCCGGCGCTGCGCGTCGGAGATCGAGATCAGCGGCAGGTCCGAGAACTCGGCGAAGAGCGGCTGCAGCTCGGGCAGGTCGAGGCGGCCATGCAGGGTCGTGACGCAGGGCACGTCCTGGCGGCGGAACACCGGCAGGTGCATCCAGTCGCCGTGGAAATGGATGATGTCGAAATGCGGCGCCGCCTGGATCACCTGCTCGAGCATGGCGACCTGGTAGGCGATGGGATCGCGGCAGCCGCGGTCGAAGCGCAGCGCGCGCGGCGCGCCTGCATGCAGCCTGGCGCGCGTTTGCGAATCGCCGCTGGCGAAGAGCGTCACCTCGTGGCCGAGCTCGACCAGCTCCTCGGTGAGATAGGAGACGATGCGCTCGGTGCCGCCATAGAGCCGAGGCGGGACGCTCTCGACCAGCGGCGCGACTTGGGCGATCCTCACGGCCCGCACGTGCCGGCTATGGCCTGGCGCGCCGGCCTCGCCACGGCGTCTACGCGCCGGATTGTGCCTGACAAGGTGGCAATGTCCGCCGGTCTCAACATCAGCAAAGCCCCGCCGCTCTTCCAAGGGTGATCGCCCGTTCTCTAACGGAGCGGCGAAACAGGCGTTCCGGGCGCGGAACGTCGCGGCCCCGCCTGCCGTTTGCCTAGCGGCGCCGTCGCGCCCGCGGCGCCGCTCTGTGGGGGGCTGGCGTGAAAATTCTGCTCGTCGACGATGACGCGGATGTGCTGGAGTATACGGCGCAGGTGCTCGAGGATGCCGGCTATGCCGTCCGCGCCGCCGCCCGCGCCGACGAGGCCGAGACCATCCTGGGCACGGGCGAGCCGTTCGATCTCCTGATCACCGACATCGTCATGCCCGGGCGCAACGGCGTCGAGCTGGCGCGGGCGCTCAATCGCACCCGTCCCGAAGTCAAGGTGCTCTTCACCACCGGCTATACCCGCCATATCGCGCCGGACCTGCTGGCCGATTCCGAGATTCTCGACAAGCCTTACCAGCGCGCGGCGCTGCTCCATGCGGTGCGGCATGTGCTTGGCGCCAAGGCGACGAGCGCGCCGGTGTAGGCCGCCGACGGGCGGATTTTCCGCTTAAGCGCCGGATAAAAAGCCTCCCGGCTGCTCGGTCGGGGCGGCCGGCGCGGGCGCATGGCGCACAAAATTGGGTTGCCGCTGGGGTTGGATGACCTAGTATGCAATTAACGGTAGTTGTCCTATTTTGGCGCCAGGCCGCGCCGCGACGCTGCTTTCCACCCAAGCCGGCGCGCGCATGGCTCAACCGGCTGCCAGGAGCCGGGCCGCGCGAGCGACCGGTCGGCCTGCATATGTTCCGCACCACGTGAGGATCTTGGACATCGATGCTTTCCCCCCAAGACAAAGACCAGGACAAGGACAGCAACGCGCCGCATCCCATCGACGTCTATGTCGGCGGGCGCATGCGCCTGCGCCGCACGCAGCTCGGGCTGAGCCAGGGCACGCTGGCGAGCAAGATCGGCGTGTCCTTCCAGGCAGTCCAGAAATACGAGGCCGGCGATATCCGGATCTCCGCCAGCCGGCTCTATGACGTCGCCCAGGCCCTGCAGGTCCCGCCCGCCTTTTTCTTCGACGGCTATCCCGACGGGCTGGCGGCGACCAACCTGGCGCAGGAGGCCGGCGCGGAGGTCGGCGACGCCTTCAACCGCCGCGAGATCATGGCGCTGATCCGCGGCTATTACGGCATCAAGGACCCGCAGCTCCAGGCCGACATCCTCCGCCTCATCGCCAAGCTCGGCAATCGCGAGCTTGACGAGGACGCGTAGCGCGGCCGCACGGCTACGGCGTGCTGCCGCGCATCGACGCGGGATGGCCGGGCAGCTTGAGCGCGCCGACCTTGACGAGGCGGTCACCCGCCAGGCGCAGGATGGTTATGTCGCTGTCGAGGAAATTGCCGACATAGAGGTACTTGCCGTCGGGGCTGAAGGCCACCCCTTCGGCGAGCCCGCCCACTTCGGTCTGCGACACCTTGCGCACCCTCTTGCCGTCGATCTTGAGCAGCGAGACGTAGGAATGCGGGTGGTAGAAGAATTTGTCGCGCGCCTGGTTCGAGCCGTTGAGGATGACCTCGACGGCATAGGCGCCGGTCGGGCTCATGGCGAGACCCTCGGGCCCGTCGCCGACGACCACCTGGTCGATGACGCGCGGGGGATTGGCCTCCATGTCGATGATCGCCGCCGTGTCGACCTGCCCGTCCGACGAGCCGGAGCCGCCGTTGTTGCCGGCGATCGCCAGCTTGCCATTGGGCGTGATGGCGACGTTGTAGGGCCAGAGGCCGGTCGGCATGTCGTACTTGCCGTAGGTCACCTTGGTGCCGTCGATGGTGAGCAGCGCCACCTTGTGCGCGGCGAATTTGGCGACCAGGGCGCGCTTGCCGTCCGGCGTGATGGCGACCGCGGAGGCTTGCTCCTTGTTGGCGCCGCCCGAACTCACCGACACCGTGTCGACGACCTTGACCTCCTTGCCGCTGATCGACAGCACGCTCACCGTGTCGTCGGCGCGGTTGGCGACGAGGGCGAGCGTGCCTGTCTTGTTGATCGCCATTCCCGATGGCTGCTTGCCCAGCTCGACCGTGGCGATCTGCTTGGGCGGCGATGTCGTGAGGTCGATGACATAGAGCTTGTTGTCGGGCGAGCCTTTCCAGCTGTCGCCGTCCTTGACCCAGTCGAGCGAGTTGGCGACCAGCGCGAGCTGCTGGTTGGGGGTGATGGCCAGGTTGACCGGCGGCCCCACCACGGTGTTCATCAGCGGCAAATTGGCGACGATGCGCGGCTTGGTGCGGTCCTTGATGTCGATGATCGACACCGTGTCGTTGCCGGGCGGGTTGTTGATCTGCTTGCCGGCGGCGTCCCAGGTCTGCTTCTCGTCGTTGCCGCTGATGATGAGCTGCGCCTGGGCGCCGGGCGACAGCAGCGGCGCCGCCGTGACCACCAGAAGCGCAAGCCGTGACCAACCCTTCATGATTTCCTCCCTTGTTCTCTTGGGCGCGCGTGCCGGCGGCAGTTTGCCATGGGCTCCGCCGCCGCGCCACACCCGAGGGTTGCCCCGCCGCCGCGCCGCGGAACGGCCCCTGGCGCAGCGTGTTATGCCCATGGGCAACCGGTGCAGGGCATGATCGAGGCGGCCGAGACGGCGTTGCGCGAGGGACGTACCCATTGGCGCCGCGAAGCCGCCGAGCGCGTCGCGTTCCTGGTCGACGGCGAGGCCTATTTCGCCGCCTTCCGCGCGGCCTGCCTCGCGGCACGCCACGTCGTCCGCATCGTCGGCTGGGACATCCACAGCCGCATGCGCCTCGTGGCGGGCACGCCCGCCGACGGCTTGCCCGCCGAGCTCGGGCCGTTCCTCAACGCGCTGCTGCATCGGCAGCCCGGCTTGCGCATCGACATCCTCATCTGGGATTTCGCGGCGATCTACACGATCGAGCGCGAATCCCTGCCGCTGCTCAATCGCGAATGGCGGCGGCACCGCCGCCTGCGGCTGCGCTTCGCCGCCGACCACCCGCTCGGCGCCTCGCATCACCAGAAAATCGCCGTCATCGACGACGCCATCGCCTTCGTCGGCGGCCTCGACCTCACCATGCGCCGCTGGGACAGCTCCGAGCACCGGCCGCACGATCCGCGACGCATCGGCGAGCCCTATGGCCCGTTCCACGACCAGCAGATGCTGGTCGACGGCGCCGCGGCGCGGGCGATCGGCCAACTCGCGCGCGAGCGCTGGCGCAGCGCCATCGGCGAGCCGCTCGCGGCGGTCCGCGGCGCCGCCGATCCCTGGCCGGCGCAGGTCGGACCCGCGCTGCGTCAGGTCCGCGTCGCCATCGCCCGCACCGAGCCGGCCTTCGATGGGCGGCGGGAAGTGCGTGAGGTCTATGAGATGTGGCTCGCCGCCATCGCCATGGCGCAGCGCTCGCTCTATATCGAGAACCAGTTCCTCACCGCCGGCGCCATCGCCGACGCGCTCGAGCGCCGCCTCGCGCCGCCCAAAGGTCCCGACATCGTCATCGTGCTGTCGCGCTCCTGCCATGGCTGGCTCGAGCAGACCGCGCTGGCCGACTGCCAGGCGCGGCTGATCCACCGCCTGCGCGCCGCCGACCGGCACGGCCGGCTGCGCATCCTCTGCCCGGTTGTATTGGGCGCAAAAGAGGAGGACCATGGCTGGGTCCGCGTGCACGGCAAGGCGCTCGTCGTCGATGATCGCCTGGTGCGCGTCGGCTCCGCCAATCTCAGCAACCGCTCCATGGGCGTCGATACCGAGTGCGATCTCGCCATCGAAGCCGAGAACGAGGCGACCCGCGCCGGGATCGCCGCGTTTCGCGACCGGCTGCTCGGCGAGCATCTCGGCGCCGGCGCCGAGACCGTCGCCGCTGCGGTGCGCGCGCATGGGCTGATCGGCGCCATCGAGCGCCTGTCGCGCGGCGGGCGTCGGCTCGTGCCGGTCCAGCCGGCGCTGCCGGAGACGGCGCTCGCCACCGCCGATGACGACGCCAGCGACGCCAACGTCTTCGATCCGGAGCGGCCGATCCGCCCCGAGCGCTTTCTCGACGACTTCCTGCCCGAGGCGCCGCCGCGCCGGCAGCTGTGGCGGCGCATCACCACCGCGCTGGCGACGGCGCTGGTGTTCGCCGCGTTGGTCGCGGTGTGGCGCCATACGCCGCTCGCGCAATTCGTCACGCTGCCGCATCTCGTCGCCGAGGCGCAGGCGCTGAGCGACCGTCCGTGGCTGCCGGTCTATGTGCTCTGCACCTTCGTCTTCGGCGGCTTCCTCATGGTGCCCGTGACCTTGCTCATCGCCGCCAGCGGGGTCGCGTTCGGCCCGGTACTGGGCTTCGCCTATGCCGCGCTCGGCGCCTTCTCGAGCGCCGTCCTCAGCTTCTATATCGGCCGCACCGTCGGGCGCGAGCCGGTGCGCCGCCTGGGCGGGCCCTATCTCAACCGCATCAGCCGGCGCCTCGCGCGCAGCGGCATCGTCGCGGTGACGGTGCTCCGCCTGCTGCCGATCGCGCCCTTCACCCTCGTCAATATCGTCGCCGGCGCGATGCAGCTGCGCTTCCGCGACTTCTTCGCCGGCACCGTGCTCGGCATGACGCCGGGCATCGTGCTGATGACCGGGCTCGGCGTCAGCGCCGAGCGGGTGCTGCGGCACGGCGACGCGCCGAGCCTGCTGGTGTTCGTCGCGGTGATCCTCGTCCTCGCCGCCTTGGGCTATGCGCTGCAGCGCTGGCTCGGCGTCGACGAGGAGCATCAGTGATCCGCCGCCGCCGCCGGCAGCTGCGCGAGGAAGGTGGCGAGCGGCCGCTGGTCGTCGCCACCTACAACATCCACACCTGCGTCGGCGTCGACCGGCGCTATGACCCCGACCGCACCGCCGCCGTCCTGCTCGAGCTCGGCGCCGACATCATCGGGCTGCAGGAGGTCGATGCGCGCCACCGCCTCAACCGCCATCTCAATCAATGGGACTATTTCGCCGAAGCGACCGGGCTGCACGCCGTCGCCGGCGCCAATGTCAGCGATCACCGCGGGCGCTTCGGCAATGCGCTGCTGACGCGGTTTCCGGTGCGCCTGGTGCAGCACATCGATCTCAGCGTCGGCGCCTATGAGCCGCGCGGCGCCATCGAGGCCGAGGTCCTGGCGGACGGACGCAAGCTGCGCGTCGTCGTCACCCATCTGGGATTGCATGCCGGCGAGCGCCGTCTGCAGATCGGCCGGCTGCTCGACGCGCTCGCGCAAAGCCCGAGCGAGGCCGAGGCGATGGTCATCATGGGCGACCTCAACGAGTGGCGCGGCCGCCGCGGCGGCATCCCCGCGCTCGACCGCCGCCTCGGCCGCGCGCCGGCGCCGCGCACGTTTCCTTCGTGGCTGCCGGTGCTGCCGCTCGACCGCATCTATGCCGGCGGCGCCGCCAGCCTGCGCGCCGTCGCCGTCCATCGCTCGCCGCTGGCGCGCCTCGCCTCCGACCACCTGCCGCTGCGCGCCGCGGTCGACTGGGGCGACGCTAGCCTTCGATGAAATGGCCGAGGGCGGCGAGCGGCCGCACGCGGTCGCAGACGATCTTGAACACGGCGAGCATGGGCACGGCGAGCAGCGCGCCGGGAATGCCCCACATCCAGTCCCAGAAGATGAGCGAGCCGATCACCAGCACCGGGTTGAGGGTGAAGCGCCGCGCCACCAGCATCGGCGTCACCCACTCGCCCTCGATGACGTGGATGGTGAGATAAGCGGCCGGCGGCAGCAGCGCTTGCCACAGCGTGTCGAAGCTCATGAGGCCGACGAGGAAGAACAGGCCGATGCCCGTCAATGGCCCGAGGATCAGCACATAATTGAGGATGAAGGCGAGCGTGCCCCACAGGATCGGGTCGGGTATGCCGATCGCCCACATGGCAAGCCCGGCGGCGACGCCGACCAGCGCATTCATGATGCTGATGGTGACGAGATAGGCGGAGATGTTCTCCTCGACCTCGTGCGACATCTCGACGGCGCGCTTCTTGTCCTGAAAGCTCGGCAGGATCTCGACCAGCCGGCGCATGAAGAGCTCGCCCGAGGTCAGCAGGAAGAACAGCATCAGCACGGTGATGCCGAGCCCTGACATCAGGTGGCGTGTGCCGGAGAAGAGGTACTCGACGAGCCCCGGCCCCTTGACCGTGACCGGCGCCTTCTCGCCCGGGGCCCGCGTCAATTGCTCGACCTGCTTCGTCGCCTCCTGGACCTGCTGGATCGGCTGCTTGAAGACGCGCAGATGCTGCTCGAGGCGCGGCAGGCTCTGCGGCGCCCGCTCGAGCCAGGCCGTCGCCGGCCCCGCCAGCAGATAACCGCCGCCGCCGAGCAGGGCGAAGAGCAGCACGATCATCGCCAGCGCGCCGAGCGGCTGCGGCACCCTGAGCCGGCCGAGCAGGCGCACGCCCGGCTGCAGCAAAAGCTTGAACAACACGGCGAACGCCAGCGGAATGGCGATCTCGCCGGTGAAATAGAGCGTATAGAAGATCGCCATGACGAACATGCCGGTGACCGCCACCGAGCGCATGCTGCTCGGCAAGCCCGGCGTCTCCACGCGCGACACCACGGGCCCGGCCGCAGACTCTTCGGCCGGGCGGGAAGTGATGTCCGACCAGATTTCTCCGCCCATCCACAGCCGTCCCGGGGGCCAATTGCCCCGGTCGGCTAACGCCAAGCCCCGGCGAAGGTTCGGGTCGGCGGGGTTTGACGCGGCCGGAGCGATCGGGTCTTATGCGGCGAACCGACGAATCCTCGCATGCCGAAGAAGAACCCGCTCAACCTCAACGCGCTGCAGCTCAAGACGCTGACCTTGCTGCAGGAGCTGGCGCGCCTGCCGGATCATGGCCGGCCGGCGCAGGAGCCGGGCGCCGTCATCGTCACCAACCTGCCGCAGCCCCATGGCGATCATTTCCATGTCGGCGATGCAGTGGTGGCGACGCGCGACGCCACCGGCCTCGCCAACCTAGCGGCCTGGCTGGCGCTCGAGCGCAAGGGGCTGATCAAGTCGAACTTCCCGGTGGCGGTCGTGCTGATGCCGGAAGGGCTCGCCTACGATACCGGCCTCGCCGGCACGCTGCTGCACCGCGCGCACCACCACTAAGGCCCTTCCGTCACCAGCGGAAGCGCGCCATCACCGCCGTGGGATGGTGGCCGCTGGCGGCGATGGCGGCGGCGAGCCGCGTGCGATCCGGCAGCTCGCCCGGCGCCGCGCCGAGCTCGTCGCCATGGATGCCGCCGGTCACCAGCACGCTGTCGATGCCAGCGGCCGCGGCGCCGGCGATGTCGGTGCGCAGGCTGTCGCCCACCGCCAGGATGCGCCGGCGCTCGGCGATGCCGAGCAGCGCGAAGCAGGTCTGGTAGACCGAGGGGAACGGCTTGCCGTGCCAGCGCACGCGCCCGCCCAGCGCCTCGTAGCGCTGCGCCAGCGCGCCGGCGCAGATCGCCGGCCGGCCCTCATGGACCACCACCAGATCGGGATTGGCGCAGACCATCGGCACGTCGCGCGCGCGTGCCGCCTGCAGCAGCTTCTCGTAATCGGCGACCGTCTCCTCCCAGCCCCAGGCCGGGCCGGTGTTGAGGATGAACGCGGCCGCCGCGATGTCGGCGACCCGCTCGAGGTCGATCCCCTCGAGCATGTTGTCGTCGCGCGCCGGGCCGATGTGATAGCAGCGCCGCCCGAGCGACGCGTAGAAGGGATCGTCGCGCCGCTTCAGGTGCTGCCACGCCTCCTCGCCCGAGGAATGGACATGGTCGTAGAGTTCCGGCGGGATGCCGATCTCGGCCATGCGGCTCGCCACCAGCGCGGCGCGGCGCGGCGCGTTCGACAGCACGGCGAGGCGCTTGCCCGCGGATTTGAGCCGGGCGAGCGCGTCGAGCACGCCCGGGAACGGCGCGCTGCCGTCATGCAGCACGCCCCAGAGATCGAGGATGAAGCCGTCATAGCGCGGCGCGATCTCACGCAGGCCGGTCAGAAGAGTAAGTGTCATCCGGCGCGGATCAGACCGCCCTCGTCATCGCGTCAACGCTCTAACCGCCACGAAAAGAATGCACATCAACGCGCCCGCAAGCACGGCGAGGCTGTATAGGCCGGTGAACGCGAACGCGAGCGCGGCGAACACCACGAAGGTGATGCCGAGCAGTAACAACGGTCTATTCAATGTCATCGGCATACCAAAGGGAGCTTGAGGGCGGTCATCGATGCGATTCGTCAGCGCCCATGCGCCGGCGCGCGCGGCGAATGCGCGGCGCTGCCGACCGCGGCGGCGAGGGTGGCGAAGCCGTCGCGCGCCAGCAGCGCGGCGAGCTCCTCCTTGATGCGCCGGACGAGCCCGGGTCCCTGGTAGACGAGCGCGGTGTAGAGCTGGACGAGGCTCGCCCCGGCGCGGATTTTCTCATAGGCGTCGGCGCCCGAGGATATGCCGCCGACGCCGATCAGCGGCAGCTTGCCGCCGGTGAGGCGGTACATCTCGGCGAGCAGCGCGGTCGAGGGCGCGAAGAGCGGCTTGCCGCTCAAACCACCGGGCTCATGCGCCTGCGCGCTTTCGAGCGTCGGCGGGCGCGCCACGGTCGTGTTGGCGATCACGAGACCGTCGATGCGTGTCGCCAGCGCCGCGGCGGCGAGGTCGGCGCGCTCGTCCGGCGCCAGATCCGGCGCGATCTTGAGCAGCAGGGGCGGCGGGTGGTCGGGCCTGACCGAGGCGCGCGCCGCCATCAGCCGCTCGATCAGCGCCACCACCACGCTCTTGCGCTGCAGCTCGCGCAGGCCCGGCGTGTTGGGCGAAGAGACGTTGACGACGAGATAGTCGGCGAACGGCGCCAGCGCCGTCACGCCCTGCACGTAATCGGCGATGTCGTCGAGCGTGTCGCGGTTCTTGCCGATGTTGGCGCCGACCAGGCCGCGCCGCCGTCGCAGGGCGAGGCGCGTCACCGCTGCCGGCAGCCCCTGGCTGTTGAAGCCGAGGCGGTTGATCAGCGCCGCGTCCTCGGCGAGGCGGAAGAGCCGCGGCCGCGGGTTGCCGGGCTGCGGCCGCGGCGTCACCGTGCCGATCTCGACGAAGCCGAAGCCGAAGCGCAGCATCGCGTCGGGCACTTCGGCATCCTTGTCGAAGCCGGCGGCGAGCCCGACCGGGTTCGGGAAGTCGCGGCCCCAGAGCTTGATGCGCAGGCTCGGCGCGTCGGGCCTTTGCCGGCGCGGCGCCAGGCCCGCCCGCAGCGCGCCGATCGTCGCGCGATGCGCGGCCTCCGGCGGCAGGGCGCGCAGCAGAGGCAGCGCCAGATCGAACAGCGCGGTCATGACCCTTGCACCATGACCGGACGCTAGCGCATGCACGACCGCGCCGACAAGGGCGCGGCGGCAGCGCTCCCTTCGCCGCCGCCTGCCGAGCGCGCGTGACCTCGCGGCCGGCGCGGTCTATACCGGTTGCCGTGCGCGCGCCGAACACCAGCGACATTTCCGCCGATGCCGTGGCGCTGCCGGCGGCGCCGGCGCTCGTCGCCGGCGTCGCCGAGGCGGCGTGGCTCTCGCCCGACGGCGAGATCGCGCTGCTGTCGCTGGCCGAGGCGGCGCGCCGGGCGCGCGACACGCCGCCTTTCCTCTGCCACGCCCGCGCCACGGCGCGCCGGCTCGGCGTGCATGTGTTTCCCGCGTTCGACCTGCTCGAGCTCTATGCCTTCGTGCGTCCGGCGCATTTCTGCCTGCCGACGCCGCGCGGCTTGGCCGCGGCGCTGGGGCTCCCACTGCCGCGCAGCGGCATCGCCGGCGCGGCGCTGACGCTGATCGCCGCGGCGCGGGCGCTGCTGGCCGAGCTCAAGGCGCGCGGCCCCGATGCCGAGGCGCGCGCCGTGGCGCTCGCCATGGAGCGCGGCGGCTGGGGCTGGGGCGCCGCCGTGCTGGCGGCGCTCGGCGACGCGCCCGAAGGCGGCGGCGCGGCCGGCCTCGCCGTCTGGCGCAAGCTGCCGGAATGGGCGGAGCATGCGCCGGAGCCGCCGCCGGGCAACCAGCCGGTCGAGGAAAGCGAGGCGCGGCGCCGCCTGGCCGAGCTCCTCGGCGAGGGCGCGGAGGCGCGGCCGCAGCAATCCGACTACGCCGCCGCGGTCAGCGCCGCCTTCCGCCCGCGCCAGGCGGCGGACGAGCCGCAGATGGTGCTGGCCGAGGCCGGCACCGGCGTCGGCAAGACCTTGGGCTATATCGCGCCGGCGAGCCTCTGGGCGGAGAAGAACCAGGGCGCGGTGTGGATCTCGACCTACACCCGCAACCTGCAGCACCAGGTCGCCGGCGAGCTCGACCGGCTCTATCCGGACCCGGCCGTCAAGAACCGCCGCGTCGTGCTGCGCAAGGGCCGCGAGAACTATCTCTGCCTGCTCAATTTCGAGGAGGGCGTCGCGGCGCTGCCGATGCGGCCCTATGACGCGGCGGCGCTCGGCATCATGGCGCGCTGGATCGCGGCGACGCGCGACGGCGACATGGTCGGCGGCGATTTCCCCGGCTGGCTGCCCGATGTCGTCGGCCGCGCGCGGTCGCTCGGCCTCGCCGACCGCCGCGGCGAGTGCATCCACTCCGCCTGCCCACATTGCCATCGCTGCTTCGTCGAGAAGAGCATCCGCCGCGCCCGGCGCGCGCGCATCGTCGTCGCCAACCACGCGCTGGTGATGGTGCAGGCGGCGCTGGGCGGGCTCGACGACACGCATCTGCCGACGCGCTATGTCTTCGACGAAGGACATCACGTCTTCGACGCCGCCGACGGCGCCTTCTCGCTCGCGCTTACCGGCCAGGAGGCGTCCGAGCTGCGGCATTGGCTGGTCGGCGCCGAGGGCGGGCGGCGCGGCCGCGCGCGGGGTCTGCGCCGCCGGCTCGAGGATCTCGTGCTCGGCGACGACACCGCGGAGCGCGCGCTGGCGGCGGTGCTGGTGGGCGCGCGCGTGCTGCCGGCCGAGGGCTGGGCGCAGCGCCTCGCCGAGGCGCGGCCGCAAGGCGCCGCCGAGGCGTTCCTGGCGCTGGTGCGGCAGCAGGTGCATGCGCGCGCCGCCTCGCGCGATCAGGCCTACAGCCTCGAGACGGAGCTGCGGCCGCCGATCGACGGGCTGGTCGAGGCCGGCGAGAGCCTGGCCCTGGCGTTGGAGAAGGTTTCGATCCCGATGCGCGTTCTGGCCGAGCGGCTCAAGCATCGCCTCGACGACGATGCGGCCGAGCTCGATCAAGGCCAGCGCTTGCGCATCGAGGCGGCGGCGCGCGGGCTCGAGCGGCGCGGCATCGTCGAGCTCGGCGGCTGGCAGCGCGCCTTGCGCGACATCGCCAACCCGCAGCCGGAGGATTTCGTCGACTGGCTCTCGGTCGAGCGCAGCGATGCGCACGAGACCGATGTCGGGCTGCATCGCCATTGGGTCGACCCGACGCGGCCCTTCGCCGAGTTCGTGGCGAAGCCGGCGCATGGCGTGCTGGTGACGTCGGCGACGCTCACCGACGGCAGCGGCGATCCCGTCGGCGATTGGGAGGCGGCCGAGGCGCGCAGCGGCGCGCGCCATCTCGTCGGCCCGGCGCTGCGCGCGCGCGTGCCGTCGCCCTTCGACTACGCCAAGCAGACGCGCGTTCTCGTCGTCACCGATGTGCGCCGCGACGATGTGGCGCAGGTGGCGGCGGCCTATCGCGTGCTGTTCCTCGCCGCCGGCGGCGGCGCGCTCGGCCTTTTCACCGCCATCGCCCGGCTCAAGGCGGTCTACCAGCGCATCGCCGCGCCGCTCGAGGCGGCCGGGCTGCCGCTGCTGGCGCAGCATGTCGACGGCATGGACACCTCGACGCTGGTCGACATCTTCCGCGCCGAGGAGGATGCGTGCCTGCTCGGCACCGATGCGGTGCGCGACGGCGTCGACGTGCCCGGCCGCTCGCTGCGCCTCATCGTCTTCGACCGCGTGCCGTGGCCGCGCCCGGACATCCTGCACAAGGCGCGGCGCGCCGCGTTCGGCGGCGCGCGCTATGACGACATGCTGACGCGGCTGCGCCTCAAGCAGGCCTTCGGCCGGCTGGTGCGGCGCGCCGACGACAGCGGCGTCTTCGTGCTGCTCGACCCGATGATGCCGTCGCGCCTCGCCGGCGCCTTTCCCGACGGCGTCGCCCTGGAGCGCGTCGGCCTCAAGGACGCGGTCGAGCGCAGCGCGGAGTTTCTCCGCCGCTGACGCGCCGCTGGCGCGCGTTATGGAACGACTGAATGCTGCTCCGGCGGCCCCGCCAGAACGCGCTCCACGGCGGCGAGGAGGTCCGCCGGCTTGAACGGCTTGGGCAGGATGGCGTCGGCGCCGAGCTTCTTCGCGGCGCCGAGATAGAGCTTGCCGCTGGCGGTGCTGCTGGCGGACATGGCGATGATCTTGGCGTCGGGGCTCAGCCGGCGCAGCTGCTGGATGGTCTCGATGCCTTCGCGGTTGGGCATGAAGAGATCGGTGATGACGAGGGCAGGCCGCTGCGCCTCGAACAGGCTCAGCCCGACCTCGCCGTCCTGCGCCTCGATCACCGTATGCTCGGCCTCGGCGAGGACGCGGCGCATCAGGTGCCGCACCGTGGCGGCGTCGTCGATCACCAGGATGACTGCCATCGCTCCCTCTGGGTGGTCGCGCAATCGGGGCGCGCAGGTCTGTCGGGCAACTCCATCACAACCGTAGATTGCGTAAATTCACGTATTTTTCGCCACGCTAAGGCGCCCGCACGCCGGCGACAGCCCCGAATAGTGGCATCTTCGCAGCGAACGGTTAACGAGCGGTCAACCCGGCCTCGTTGACCGCGACCGCCGACATCTGCATGGTGGCGGCGCAGGCTCGACGGGGTGACGCGACAGGCGCGCCCATTTCGACGACATTTCCCGAGGGAACGCGCCCATGATCGATCATCACGCCGCCATCATCTACACCATGGTGCTGGTCTCGGCCGCCGATACCGACATGACGGATTCGGAATTGCAGATCATCGGCGACACCGTCAATCACCTGCCCGTCTTCCGCGACTACGACCGCAAGCGGCTGACCAAGGATCTCAAGGAATGTGCCCAGCTGCTCGGCAAGGATGACGGGCTCGAGGTCGCCCTCAAGGACATCAAGGGGGCGTTGCCGGCCAAGCTGCGCGAGACGGCCTATGTGATCGCCTGCGACATCGCGGCGGCCGATGGCGAGACCAGCCAGGAGGAGCTGCGGCTCCTCGAAATCCTGCGCCATCGCCTCGGCATCGACCGACTCATCGGCGCCGCCATCGAGCGCGCCGCCCGCGCCCGCTTCGCCACCGCCTGAGGGGCTGGCAGCACTCTCGGGGCCAGGCTGCTAAGCCTATGACGTCATTAATTTTTTCTTGAGTGGTGACGCGATAGCATTGACACTCGTTGACGGTTTCGGTGGCAACGAGTGGAGTGAACCGGCGATGAGTGATTTGCGGCTGCAGCTGCAAGGCTACCGGATGACGACGGCGGAGATCCTCTATCATCTGCCCGACCACCCAACCCTCCTGCAGAGCTTCATCTGGCAGCATCTGGACATTGCGCCGGAATTCCCGGTCCTGCGGCGCTTCCTCGACTTCTGGACGCGCAACATCGAGGGCAAGCTGCATTCGGTGAAAGTGGCGCGTATGCCGATCGTCACCGCCGGCGAGCTGCGCCACGCGGGCATGTCGCTCAACCTGCACTGAGGGCCCGCCGCAAGCCCTTGCCAAGCGCGGGCGGGATGCGCAGGTTCTCGGACGATCGGCCCAGCCCGGAACCCGTGAAGCAGCCCTCCGCGCCCGTGTCCTCAATCGCCTTGCCCGCCGCCGCCGCCGCCGAACGGCCGATCGCCTACTGGCTCCTCGCCTGCTGCGCCATGATGTTCCTGATCGTGGTGATCGGCGGCGTCACCCGCCTCACCGAATCCGGTCTCTCCATCACCGAATGGCAACCCGTCGGCGGCGTCCTGCCGCCGCTGGGCGAGGGCCAATGGCAGGCGGAATTCGACAAATACCGGGCGATCCCGCAATACCGCGCCATCCATCCCGACATGACGCTCGGCGAATTCAAGCAGATCTTCTTCTGGGAATATCTGCATCGCCTGTGGGGGCGGCTCATCGGCGTCGCCTTCGCCGTGCCGTTCGCCTATTTCCTGCTGCGCGGCCGCATCCCGTGGCGGCTGGCGCCAAGGCTGGCCGGCCTCTTCGCGCTCGGCGCGCTGCAGGGCGCGCTCGGCTGGTACATGGTGGAGAGCGGGCTTTCCGAGCGCATCGAGGTGAGCCAATACCGGCTTGCCGCGCACCTCGCTTTGGCGGTGATGATCTACGCCGCGACGCTGTGGGTGGCGCTCGACCTGCTCTGGCCGCGCGCCGCGCCGCCGCTCGACCGCCGCTGGGTCCTGCTGCGCCGCGGCGCCACCGCCGTGCTCGGCCTGGTTCTCGTGACGCTGATCGCCGGCGCCTTCGTCGCGGGGCTGCGCGCCGGCTACCTCGACAACACCTTCCCGCTGATGGAGGGGAGCTTCGTGCCGCCCGATTACGCGCCGCTCGCGCCCTGGTGGCGCAGCTGGTTCGAGGATCCGACGACGGCGCAGTTCGACCATCGCCTGCTCGCCGAGCTCACCTGGGCGGCGATCGCCGCGCTGTGGCTCTACGGTTGGCGCATCGCCCTGCCGGGCCGCGCGCGCGCCGCGCTGCACGCGCTCGCCGCGCTGGCGACGCTGCAGGCGGGGCTCGGCATCGCGACATTGCTGCTGGTGGTGCCGCTGCCGCTGGCGGTCGCGCACCAAGCCGGCGCGCTGCTGCTGGTCACCGCCGCGGTGGTGGCGCGGCACGCGCTTCATTCTCCCCGCGTGGACGCAGCCGCGCCGCAGGCGTTATAGTCGCGGCTGCGGGCGCTGAGGACGGATCATGGCGGATTTTCCGGAGAAAACCCTGGCCGAATGGCGGGCGCTGGCCGAGAAGGAGCTCGGCGGCAAGAGCATCGACGCGCTCG
>Ga0209701_10000107_pt1 | contig 38583 bp, 40 predicted proteins | sample CZO8metaG_4_FD_188356 | JGI IMG/M metagenome (GOLD analysis project Ga0209701, IMG submission 188356) | Vadose zone soil microbial communities from the Eel River Critical Zone Observatory, Northern California, USA - CZOApr15con2H3.8 metaG... | ecosystem: Environmental > Terrestrial > Soil >... | reverse complement strand
GGCGGCACCAACGGCACCTTGCTCACCAAGTACCGTCCGGCGAATTGCCGCTAAACAATTCTCAAGTCTTTAGTTTTAAGAGCCCCGGGTTTCCCCCGGGGCTTTGTTTTTTAACTATCTCATGCTTCAAGTTTTGAAAAGCCGCGCACCCGGTAATTCCACCTGCCTTGTTATTGGGTTATATGCGGTTCTATTTCTCACAACCATTGCTTATTGGCCAGGATTAAGCGGCGGCTTTCTTCTCGACGACTACGAAAATTTACGCCCATTAGACGATTTGGATCGCGGCGTTCTTTCTTGGTCGGACGCCATTTTTACTACCAACTCGGGTCCTCTTGCGCGTCCTGTCGCCATGCTAAGCTTTGTCGGCAATATGGTCTTTAGCGGGCCGGATGTATGGGCCTTCAAATATACCAACCTAATGATCCACCTCTTGTGCGGCGTGCTAATCTTTTGGCTGAGCGAACGCTTATTGATCTCCTTCCGCCCGGTATACTCCTCCACCCGGCTTTGGTTATTGGCATTATGCGTTGCAGCACTTTGGCTGCTGGCGCCGCTACTCGTCAGTACTACGTTATATCTAGTACAACGCATGACTCAGCTGGCTGCTCTATTTTCATTATGCGGGCTTATCGCTTATACACATGGAAGACAGCGGCTCGATACTCATCCTCTATCCGGTTGGATGCTAATCCTATCGAGCTTGTTATTGTGGATGCCGTTGGCGGGGTTTAGTAAGGAGAACGGGTTTTTATTACCCTTATTATTATTCGTAACAGAAGTATTCGTTTTCCGTTTTGCTGGCCCTATTCATATCCGGCGCGGTCTTTTTTTATTTTTCTTCATATCATTGGCACTACCTACACTCTTTGTATTAGCCACACTCGTCGTTTCGCCAAACTATTTGCTTGGCAGTTATGTCGGCCGGCCTTTTTCGCTATTGGAAAGGGTAATGACCGAAGCCAGGATATTGTTTTTCTATGTATGGAATCTAATCCTGCCGCAAGGATATGGTATGGGATTATTCCATGATGATTTCGTTATTTCCAAAGGACTGCTTACGCCGGCAACAACACTGCTAGCGATAACAGGCTGGATATTTGTTCTGGTTTTAATTTTTATTGCACGAGATCGCGCATGGTGGCCATTGCTTTTTGGTATATGTTTTTTTCTTTCAGCCCATTCGCTCGAATCTACCATTTTCCCATTGGAACTGGTTTTTGAGCATAGAAATTATCTCCCTGCCTTCGGAATCTTCTTCTCGCTAGTCCTTGGCCTAGCTCTACTCATGGAAAAACTCCCTCACCCAAAACCTGTTGTTACGCTTATGGTGCTGTTACCTTTAGTCTATGGATTTGCGACCTACCAACGTGCTGACACGTGGTCCTCCTGGGATAAAATTCTATTATCCGCTGAAAGCGCCCATCCGCAATCGCCGCGCGTCCATATCGAGTTGGCCAGTTTGTACAGCACTGCTAAAAATCTTGAAGCAGCCCTAGCGGAATTGGACCATGCGCAAGCATTGCGAGAAACCACCGTGAGTGGCATCGCCCTACATCGCATTATCGTTTATTGCGAAACCGAACGCCCTATTCCTCCAACGGTATATGAAAATATGCCCCCAAGAATGGCTACCGATGATGCCGCAACATATACTATCAACACCTTACGGGGTATAAATCGATTAGTTTACGGAGGGAAATGCCGGCAACTTGATATCAACCGCTTAGTACCCAAGCTTGAAGCTTGGATAAGCAACGCTCCCAAAAATAACTATGAAGGCAGGCTATGGGATATTCATTACGAAATTGCTCAATTATTGCAATACACCGGCCGAATTTCTCAAGCAATAAAACATTTAGAACAGGCATCTAAAATAGATCCTGCTCGACCGCAGGCGTTATTGGTCATGATGCGCTATCAACTTGCCTTAAACCATTTACAAGAAGCACGCCAAACCTTAATGGAGCTACGTATAAAATTTGACCACCCCACAGCAGAACAGGCTAGAATTATTGCCAATTATAATTCCGTCATAAAAGCAATCGACGATACGTCTAAGGAAATCAGGCCTTGAATCCTCAAATCAGTATTATTCTGCCTACCTATAATGAGAAACAGGAAGTTTTGGCGCAGCTCATTGCCCGAATCGAGACGTTGAAGATGCCAAAACTCGAAATCATTATTGTTGATGATGGATCTGTGCCATCCATTTTGACACAGGAAGGAATGCGATTGGTTCGCCACCCGCATAATTTAGGTAACGGCGCTGCCATTAAGACTGGGGCAAGAAATGCGAAGGGAGAGATTTTAGTATTCATGGATGCAGATGGCCAGCATAATCCGCAGGATATTCCTAAATTACTCACAAAATTAAGCGAAGGCTATGATATGGTCATCGGTGCTCGGGAAGTTGATTCACAGGCCTCTCTAAACCGCCGCTTTGGAAATGGATTGCTTAATAGGCTAGCGTCACTCATGACTGGATATAAGATTGAAGACCTAACTTCCGGATTTAGGGCAGTCTACGCGAATAAGTTCAGAAAATTCTTATATCTTTTACCCAATGGCTTCTCGTATCCGACCACTATTACTATGGCCTTTTTCCGTTCTGCTTATCCTGTCGCCTACGTCCCTATTCAAGCTGCCAAAAGGACCGGATTAAGTAAAATTAAGCTACTTAAGGATGGCTTACGCTTCTTTGTTATTATACTGAAAATTGGTGCTTTATTTTCGCCAATGCGGCTTTTTCTTCCAGTCAGCCTGGCCTTCTTTTTAATCGGCGCGCTATATTACAGCTATACCTATTTTACATATGGCCGCTTTACTAATATGACCGCCTTGTTATTCATCGCCTCCATGTTGACTTTCTTGATCGGCATCGTTTCGGAGCAGATTTCCACTTTACATTATAAAGGCACGGGCGAAGATAACGATCGGCGGGAATAGCGTCAGGAATAGCCCCGCCGAGCGTTTTTAATGGCCGATAGCATCCGAGCAAATGCCGCGCAATCGGTCGCCAAATTTCTCCCAGGAAAAGCCTGCGGCAAACCCCCGGCATTGGGTGCGCCATTGTTCCTTTCGATTATCGATGCAAGACTCAATCGCCGCACACATTCCGGCATAATCCCCTGGTTTAACAACATAGCCGGAAACACCATGGCCCACGGCGTCCGGCACGCCGCCGACGGCGAATGCAACGGTAGCCAACCCTTGCGCCGCGGCCTCAACGGCCACCATCCCGAAACCTTCAATATCGCCTGCCAAATCCAGCACGGGCATAACATGCACATTGCTGGATTGATAAGCTTGTTTCAGTGTCTCGTCATTCACCTGACCCAGCATAAGAATATGCTCCTGTAGTCGATGCTCAGACACCGCCGCCTGAATACGATTTTTCGTTCCAGCAGAAGGGACCAGCCCCTGCTTCGGCTCATCACCGATAATCGCCAGTTTAAGGCTGGGATATTGCCTGACCAACATCGGCATGGCGTTTTCGATAAACTCCGCAATACCTTTACGTCGGGTTAAGCGGCCGACGCTAAGCAGCAATACCGCGTTTTCATCCACACCTATGTGCTCCCTGAACTCCGTCCCTTTAAACTCATTGCCTTCTCCCAAGTCCACTCCGGGATGCAACACACGAATTTTTTCTTGGGCGATACCGGCTTTGACGGCCAAGGCAGCGGTATTGCGACTATTGGCCAGCAAAATATCGCATTTGCGAATGGCGGGGAGAAACGCCTTTTGATAAACGACATTGGGCGCAAGCAGATCCAAACCATGTAAGTAGCCGGCCACTAAAGCGCCTATCTTACGTCCCGCCCATAATGCCGCAGGAGCAGTCAGCCCGCTCCCGGCCATAATAAGCTTTGGTTGCAGTCGTTTCGCGGCATTATAGGCCTGCCACTGGCAGTGGAGCAGAAAACGCCAGTTCGGGGCAAGAGGGCAACCAAAAACAATGCTGCTCGCGTGGACAAACGCCTCACATCCCGCCGGCCCCACTAATGCCGCCTCGAACTCCCGGGATAATTCCCTATAAACGCCATGCATCAGCTTCTCCATGCCGCCGATTAATGGAGGAAAATTGCGGGTGACGAGCAATACCCGGTGTCGCTGGTATGGCATTATGAGATCTCAATTATGTCAGCAGTAGAAGGTGAGGCAGGCGCAATAAGCCAGCTTTAACAATACGAGGGCTATCTTCTGTTTTATAGAACCAGGCCAATCAATTCTATAGCAGAAAACTTGCCGGGCTCCTTAACCGGCTTCGTGGCATAGTCGATCAACTCGAATTTCACGATGAGTCTTCTTAAAACAGCCCTTAGGAACTACTATTATTCATGCAAATTCTGGAAGTACCTCCCGTTAGTTGTCACAAACATCATTGTGTCTTGATCCAAGATATCATCTTTACAAAAATTTATGCAGTTTCACCGATTATTAATCCGCTTCTAGAGATTAGAATAGCAATAATTGTCGTAAGTACATCTATTTTTATACGTGGCTGTGCTACGTTTAAAAAAAATTCAATTAAGGCATATATAATGGTCATATTAAACCTATATTAAGATCATTTACATGAAAGTCTGGTTCCCAGTTATTACTGGATATAGTGGTACAGATGTGTTTACACGCCGCCTGGCCTCGGCATTAAAAACTCGCGGCATTAAAACTGAAATTACCTGGTTCTCTCCCTATCATCAGTTTTTTCCATCCCTCCTTAAACACATTCCTGCACCAACAGGCACTGATGTAATTCACGCTAACGCTTGGAGTGGTTTTGCCTTTAAACGTAACCATATTCCCTTAATCGTAACGGAACACCAAGGAGTATTTAATGCAAAATATCGGCAATATAAAAATATTGCTCAAAAAATTTATCATACCGCGTGGGTACGCCACTATGTTTCAGCATCTCTGCAGAGAGCATCTGCAGTAACAGCGGTTAGCCACTACACTGCTCACGGCCTAGCTCAAACATTAAGTTACGATACTGCTCAAGTAATCTATAACTTTGTTAATACCCAGGTGTTCGTCCCTAACTATCAACATAATGGCAAATTATTCCGTCTGCTATTTGTAGGTAATTTATCACCCTTAAAAGGCGCACGCATGCTGGCGCCGATTATGAAAAAATTAGATACCCGATTTCAATTAAAATTTACATCTGGGCTGAAAGGCACAAAGATGCGTCCTATTGTGGAGAATATGATTCCCTTAGGCCGATTATCTAATGATGACGATCTTGTCAAAGCTTACCAAAACTGTGATGCCATCCTCTTTCCAACCCGCTTCGAAGGATTCGGCTATGCTGCACTGGAAGCAATGGCGTGCGGTAAACCTGTAATTGCATCAAATAATTCTGCACTGCCGGAGGTGGTAAAAAATGGAGTGACCGGCATCCTTTGCCCGACCAATAATATAGAAGCATTCGTAGCAGCGTGCCAATTTCTGGCCGAAAACCCTGAAATTGGGAAAAAATATGGAGAAGCAGGACGCGCACGAGCGGAGAGTTTATTTTCAGAGGAAATTATTATCCCGCAATATATTGCGCTTTATGAAAAGCTAACTATGAAACAGCAATAAAATCCCTAATGGAATCTAAAAAAATTCACATCATCATCCCTGTACTTAACGGATGGCAGCAAACAAAAATTTGCCTCGATACTCTACGATCCAGCCTTTATAGTAATATTGAAATTGTCATCGTCGATCATGGATCAACCGATGGCACCAAAGAAAATTTACGTACTTTCTATCCAGAAACTATCCATATCCTTGCTGAACCTACACTATGGTGGGCAGGAGCAACAAACATAGGCATAAAAGCGGCTCTTAGTCGTGGTGCAACTGATATCATTCTCTTAAATAATGATTGTTACGTCACGGCGGAAACAATAGGAGCTTTAGCGCTCCATGCGCGACAGGTAGGCGAAGCGATTATTGCGCCAATTCAAAAAAGTTCTCGCAATGGGAATATAATTGTCTCATCAGCAACCACCTGTTTTTTGCTCGGATTTCCGACACTTATTCTCCCAAGAATATTTAATTCTCCGAAAAATAAAAAGCTGAAGGCTACACGACTTATTATGGGCGGCCGAGGTGTTTTGATACCGGCTAGTGTTTTCAAACGCATCGGCTTATTCGATGAAATCAATCTTCCCCACTATGGCGCCGATCACGATTTCTATCTACGTTGCCGCAAGCAGGGTGTGCCACTTTTCATTGCAAACGACGCATTTGTTTGTATTGACGATAGCAGAACAACTTTAGCATCAAGATACGCAAATATGCGTAGTGCTGAATTTATAGAGACGCTAAAAAATCGGCGATCCCATAGAAATATTCGCGATCTAAACTCCCTTTTTAGGTTACATTATCCAATAAAGGGTTTTCACTATGTCGGTGTGATGCTGAATTTAGCACGATATATGTTGTTGTTTATATGGGGAAAAGTATTTTCACATAATAAAAACCATATTAATTAATCTTAAATTTCTTAAAAATTATATGCCATCTCCTCGAATTCTCTAGGCTTCGGTAACTGAGATGCGGTGCATTGAAGCAGAAGTTTTCTTAAGCGCCTTCACAAAAACCTGCGCCATGCACGACATCACCGGCAGGGGTTGCTCCAAGACCGCGCTAGGGCTTTAACGAAGCTGTGAAGTGACCAAAGCCCGCTTCGGCCAATAGGTTAGCAATCTCTAATCAAACTGGCCAACAGCCGCGCACGGATTCGAAATCATCGAAGATCGCAAACATTCCTTTGATAAAGTCGTACTTGGTCCACTGCACCGAACGTTCGCGCCCCTTCGCTAACAGCCCATTGCGGATGCCTACATCTTCGATAAGTCTCACTATTGCCCTCGCGATGTCGTTCGGATTCGAAGGATCTACAAGCAACGCCGCATCACCAAGCTGCTCCTTTGCGCCCGGAATATCTGAAGCAATAACAGGACAACCCAACGCGAATGCCTCCAGAGGTGGCAAATTATCAGGCCCAAAATATGTGACAAAAGGAACCGCCAGCGCATTGCGATAAAGGGCTAACAGCTCATCACGGCCAACAAAACCGAGAAATCGAACCTGCGACGTCAGATTATTATTTTCAACAAGAGAACGCACATATGATAAGTTACCTTTGTCCGAACCTACTAATACTAATGGCAATACCGTACCGTAGACGTCGCGCAGGCATTTGAGGGCGAGAACGAGATTCGCATGATTTTTGTGGGCCCAGAATTGAGCTGGATAGAACAAATAGCCCCTGGATAGCTTATATTTCTCTAGCACACTTGTTTCCGTCGACTCAGAGGCCCTTAACGCGAAATCCGGCGTAGGCAGCGGCAAAATCTTGATGCGTTGGGACGGAATTTGGTAAAGGTTTTCAATCTGCCGTTGCCCTTCATATGTCCCCGTGATCACAAATGTAGCGCGTCGCAGAAATAGCTCGTGTTCGATCTCTCGGCGGTCCCATTGACCTTGAGAACTTACTTCTGGAAACCACGGTTGGATTCGGTGCTGCAAGTCCCAAACCGTTGCAACGTAAGGTATGTCCAGCGGATCATGCGTTCCACCTCCAACAAACCATAGCAGATGTACCCCATGACGGACAGCAAGTTTTTCCAGTAAGCCTCGGCCCCAAAATACCTGCCGCAATAGAGACGAATTCCGTTTTAACGTCCCTAGGGCACGAACCAATTGTGAAGGCGCAGTCATTGGCACCATTTCTAGATTTTCGTTGGGTACTGATGGCTTGACAATCTCCCCATTGGACCTGCGATTATAAAACACACTAAAAGTATGCAGGGTTTCCTTCGATATTTCGCAAAGCGCTGAAAACACATCCGTCTGCAGAGTGTACCCACCGCCTACATCGGGGCTAAATCTACCCAGGAATACACCAACACGCATTGCACTCCCCCTTTATAGTTCTAAATGAGAACAGTAAATTTTGCAGCAATTGTACCCATTCAGTCTCTTGGCATGAGCATGACCACAGATGTTCAACAGGGGGCATCAGCACAATTTGTGCCCTCAATCTACCTCAGATTATGCCACCCCCCAATCCGCCGGTACCTTTGCGAGCAATATATGTGACATTCCAATCCGCCAAGGTCACATCCCGTTCAGGGTGCATAAATGGACAACGCGCAACAACTTCAAAGCCATTTGCTCGCAGTAGATCGACCAGTTCCTGAAGAAAGAAATAGCGTAGGCGGTGCTTTTCCTCGAACTCCCTAACAATAGCGCCATTCTCTAATAGCAGGAATTGGAAGTCGACTCTCGCTATTTGTGCAATTTGATCGATCGTTGTCTTTGATATTCTGATTACTTCCTTGCCTGCTCCCGCCATTCTCTTAACGCGCACCGGCAAAAAATCTCTAATCACAACGTTGCCACTCCAACAATCAAAAATAAGAAAACCGTCTTCATGCAACAGCGATAATATGTTTCTCAATGCGATAGAGAAATCATCGTATGTAGTCAAATAATTAATTGCCGAAAACATTGTGAGGACAAAGTGATACTTTTTGCCTATTCTCCCAGTAGTTTCAAAGGACTCATTGTAGAATCGAATGGAAAGATTATTTTTCTTACTTTCCTCGACTGCCACCGCGATCATGTCGCTAGAAATGTCGCTGCCCTCAATGTCATAGCCAAGGCGCCGGAACTCCATGGCATGACGACCAGTCCCGCATGCTAGATCCAGTATTCTTATCTTATCGGGTTGAGCAGGATTTAACTTCTGAATCAGGCGGGAGACAAACAACGCTTCCGCCTTATAGTCCTTATCCTGATACAGCAGATTATAATAAGCGGCGTATTCAGCGAATGGCATTTCGTTGTTATGGCGCTCCCGGTCTCTCGCCCCTTCTACATCATCTGCATCCTTCCTCATCGGATCGATTCCAGGATTTCTTGAAGCTTATCAGCCACGTAGCAAAGATCGTCATTCGACAATGACGCTCCACTTGGCAGATAAAAGCCTTTTATCGCCACGTCATTAGCCTTCGGGCATTCATGCAACCTCGTCCACCCCCTTGCAATGAATATGTCCTGCATATTGTAGGGGATAAATCCTTCTCGAGTCTGGATACCGTAACTAAACAGGCGCTGCATCACCATTTGTCGTTTATTAGCAACGGGCCCTTGCAAGACTATGTGGTACATCCAATAAACATTGCGTGCATAAGGCTTCTCAATCGGCAACTGAATGGTGTCGAACCCCGTGAGCCTTTCGCCATAGAATCGCGCGATTTTTCTTTTCGACTCAATGATGTACTCGATCTTTTCAAGCTGAGCACATCCAAGTGCTGCCTGTAAATTGGTCATTCGGTAGTTGACGCCGATATCCTTATGCATGAACTTGTTCGAGTCGCCAAACGCTAGCCCCTTAAGATTCCTTGCCCTTTCTGCCATCTCCGCATCATTCAAAGTAATCATACCGCCTTCACCCGTCGTAATTATCTTGTTGGCATAGAAACTGAAGCACCCTATGTCACCTAATCCACCCACCTTCCTGCCCTTGTAGGTTGCTCCATGCGCTTCAGCACAGTCTTCGATTACATATAGATTGTGTTTTCGGGCAACGGCCAGAACGGGATCCATATCAACCGGATGGCCGAAAAGATGCACAACCAAAATAGCTCTGGTCTTGGACGTAATCTTCTCTTCAAGTAAACCTGGGTCCATGTTCCATGTATCAGTTTCTATGTCAATTGGCACCGGGATGGCACCCTGATAGATCACCGCAAAAAAGGTCGCCATGTTTGTCAGCGTTGACACCAGAACTTCATCGTCTCTTCCGATTGAAAGCGTCATCAACGCAAGATGAATCGCTGTTGTCCCACTTGTAGTCGCTACCCCGTACGTGCAGTCGCAATAACTGGCGAAGTCGGATTCGAACTTTGGCAGGTATTCTCCAAAAAAACCGGATATAGCTCCTTTTGATACGGCATCCATTACGTAACGCGTCTCTGTTTCACCTAGAATCGGCTGCGATACTGGTATTTTTCGCTTCATATCTAAGACCATATTCCCTAAATTCAGCCGTGGTCATTTTCCAGGCGTGACTAATGGTGCATCGAGTCGAAAGGTGTCGCTTTCATATTCCTTACCCCCTCGCGGACCTTTTGTGAATACCATAAGCTCGGATTTCTCCAATGCCAATAGCGCATGTCTGTCGTTCGAGCGCATTACCGTAAGAGCACCTGGCCCCATAATGGTTTCGATAACTTCTGCACCTGGGGATTGTGTAACTAACTTGATTCTTCCGGATATCAGGTAATTCCATTGCGTTGTATGCTTGTGATAGTGATTGCCACGCACGGCCCCTTTCTTGAACGTCACTATGGTAATCGCATTGATCGTCTCATTCTCGATCAAATCAATGATATCGCCGCGCTCATCGCTGTAGCTCACTGAGATATTAATCTTTTCCATATAGTTCTCTGTGTTGCCGTTTCGAGGCCGCTCTCTCAAATTATCGTCGGCGTTGGGATCGGGATGATAAATTTGCCGCCACTTTTTCGAAATTCATCGAGATTTTTTATAATCTCGTCGGCGAAGTTCCATGCAAGCAGTAGTGCATAGTCCGGTTTATACTCTAGAAGCGCCGAATCCGCCAGAACCGGAATATGTGCGCCTGGTGTATATCGGCCTATCTTCAGCGAAGACTTTTCCGTAACGAAATCCAGCATATGCTTATTAATGCCGCAATAATTTAATAGTGTCATTCCTTTCGCAGGTGCGCTGACTCCAACAATCCGTTTGCCCTCATGCTTAAGGGATTGAAGCAGCCAAATCAGATCGCGTTTATTCTGTTCAACGCCGTTCGCAAACTGATCAAGTACCTGATGGGTATATATGCCCAGCTCTTGTTCCATTTTTACAAATTTTCCAACTTGCTCGGATATTGGCCTCGCAGACTCCCCCCCAACAAAGACCCTGAATGAACCCCCATGGATGTCCACCTGCTCAATATCAAAGATCTCCATGTTGAATTTCTTAAAGAAAGGAATCAACGGCTTTACTGATAAATACGACAAGTGCTCATGATAGATGGTATCGTACTCGTTTGCTTTCAGGAGATTAACAAAGTATGGCGCCTCAAAAATAAAAATTCCTTTTTCATTCAATAGCAACTTCACCTCCTCCATAAAGCTGTCGAGATCGTCGACGTGAGCAAAAACATTCGTCGCGGTTATAACAGATGCACGGCCCTTCTCGCGAATCACCCACTCGACGGTCTCTAAATTGAAGAAATCGCAAACTGTATCGATGCCTCGTTCACGCGCCAACATCACGATATTGGCTGCGGGATCCACTCCTTGGACGCGCACGCCATTTCTCTTAAACTCGGCAAGCAACACACCTACGTTGCTGCCTATGTCTACGACAAGATCTCCCTGGGTAAGTTTGAAACGGTCTACCACAGACTTCGCGAAATTAGACCAATGGCGATGGCCTGTTTTAGTAGTCGATGATTCATAAGGATAGTCGTTACGATAAAGGATTTCCGGAGATACAATGAATCCCAGTTGAATCAGTCCGCACTCGTCACAAACGTACACCTCCAGTGGGTAATAGACGTCTGGCTCTCTCAACTGATCCTTCCTTCGGAACTGGTCGGCTGGTGGCATAAACCCCAGGTCCAAAAATCTGTACAAATTATTGCTTCTGCACATACGACAACTCATATACTTATCCTTGAAATTGATTCACTATTTTCTAAACTGTTACATTTCAATTTATCGTGCTAATGTTCGCCTGGAAATCCCTGCCATCCAATATATTTTTTTAAGCGCCTAAATTTTGATTCTCTGTATTTAATTATGTAGCACAACATTTATTATTATCTCTCGATACAATCTTTGATCTGTTTAATCATATTTTTTTCAATGTCGTATACTGGCATATCTGCAATCAGATTTAACCTGCTCTCCCCACGTGTATATGATAATCCGCCATCTCGATTACGAGACTCGCGGTATGCGGACATGACATAAGCTTCTTCGGTAGTAAGTGATTTAAGTTTGCCAAGCCTGTCATTGCGAACGAAATAGGCATTGTTACCTGCGCTGTTCGATCCAACCAAAGCATAGCCCTTTCTGTGAGCAAGAAGTTCAAGTGCTTTAAGCGAGCAGCCCCAATACAAATTTGAATAATGTGCAGAGGTACGATGGAAAGCTGCGTCATAGGGAATTGTAAGAGCATGTTTGCTTCCGAATACACTGTTGTACTCTGTGATCACAATAATGGGTGTCACAACGTCGATTCGCTCCCAAACCCAATAGTCATTTCCGTCAATATCAATGCTCAATATGCCAATTTCTCCATGAAATCCATTCTCTGAAATCAGTTTATTAATATTGTCTCTATCAACCCAGGCATGTACAGCAGTAAGGTCATGCCTCCAATAAGTGTCATCTTCCTTGATATAATTAATATTGCTTTCACTTCCGTCCACTACGAGACCGCGCCAATTATCATTTATCAGCAGGAAGCGAGTGTTCGCCTCTGTGTAATTTTCTACCCCAAATTCCACAAAGGTGCGGCTATCTGGGCAGATATGGTGAATAAGATACTGAATGATTCCGTCATCGCCAAACTGTGAAAAGACCTTGAATTCTATTTCCTTGATGTCTGAATAACTGGCATGGGCCTTCATCTGATTTATCAGAATCTTTGCTGATAAAAACTTTACATCCTCTACTTTTGTGCGCATTTCTCGCAGTGCCGACAACAATGAAGCGATCTTCTTAATAAGTCTTCTTGCATGCTGAATAAGGTTCATTGGCTATCTATTTTAGATTTTTAAACGTAAAACAACGCTGGCATCATGCGTGCTGATTTCGCCATGGTAAGAGCAGTTGGTTGGGTAGCTTTAGTTACCTTTCTCTTGTAGGTTTATCGTCTTTTCATCTTCTGACGAATGATCTCATCAAGCATTTCCGCTCGCTGTCTAAATGTATGATCCTTTAGTGTTCTGGCTTGGCCTGCATTGGCGATCTTCGTTCTCTCGCCTGGTGAGTCCAATAGCCATCTGACTTTCTCAATACATTCATCGGCAGTTCGATATGTTACGATCTCACTGTCTGGCTCAAAGAGCTCTTTGATATTCTCTTTCCAATCTGTTACCAGGCACGAGCCCACGCCTGTAGCTTCGAAAAGTCTCATATTCGAAGCGGATACTGGCGAAATATCAATATGGTTATTGAAGGTGATCTTTGAGTCGCGTAGCGTCTGAAACATTGCAAGGCCAAACACACTGGGCAGTAATTTCGAGCGTATTGCACCGGACAATGGTGGAAACAGCTCAGCCTGGAGTGTCGCTAACTCCCTTAGTCCTGGATTGGAATGCGTAACGTTTAAATCCAAACCAAGCCTCCTCGTCAAGGATAAGATTTTACGTATACCACCTTTAATTAAATCTTTGAGGTACTGCGCGAGTTGCGCATCCTTTACCGGAGAGTAAATCTGTATATCCGTGAATGTTGCCAGTTTCTGCAAGATTCTCTCACGCCCGATATGCATTTGTTTACCACGCGCAATCTGTCCAACAAACGAAAAGTCAATGGTTTTAGGGCCATCGAGTCGGATCCTTTTTAAAACGCGCGGCTCGAATGCATGATTAACATGTCTGCTATCGTGTCCACGACTTACAAATTCAGCCACCATTTCCGGGATACACGAAAGAATGAGATCATAGGAATGAAACACTCGCCCATCCCGATATGGAGCTCCGCACCATGTTATGAATAATTGGATAGCTGGAAAATTATCTCGAATCTTCTTTAACCATTCCTGTGTAAATGCTGAAGATTCTTCAACAAACAGAATATCCGGCTTGAAGTATCTTATCTGTTCGTATGGTATGTCAGTCAACCACGATCTCTCGCTGAAGGCAATACCGTTCTCCCTTGCCCACGCCAATTGCATGGGTTTGACGTTGATGGTTACTTCTGTAACGTCATAGCCTAAAGGCTTTAGTGCGTGTGACCAGAAATCCGCCCACCCATAGGCGTCATAATCCATTTTCTCCTTCTGCTCGTTGTACGAATGCGATCCTAGGCTGGGTCGACTGCGATAAAATTTACGTATGTATATAGGGTAAGCCGTCGTCAGTTTTAGCAATTTCATTTTCTTATGAATCTTATATTCGTGCTGGAACGATTGTTTTGCAACGCCTAGTGGCATTCATCTTTGCGAACGGATATCTGAGAATCTTTTGTATGATAAGCACTAAATTCATATTTTTTTGAAACAAAGAATCTTTCTTTTAACCATTCTTTATCCAAATTATAATCGAAACCCCCCACTTCTGTGGCTAAGCCGGCGAGAAATTTAATAAAGATTTGGACGATAGCTGCCTACTAAAAATTGGCGAGCCATTACGGGTTTATGTTACCCAGGACCTGTATCGCATGATAAACCGCACAGAAAATCATAAATCCACCAGCATCTGTCTTTTGTATTCTTTATAGCCGGTTATACAGAGTAAGGCAATTGTGGTAAGCGACCCAATGGATGTTGCTTGAGGCAAATATCTATACTTAAATGCAGACATTCGACTATCGCTCTCCTGATAAAGAATATCTTGAGCGAAATTTCCCCATCTATTCCTTGGCATTAAATTAATAGTTACACCGGCATGAGCAGATGGCAACAACATATTAGAACCGTGCACACCAATTATTAATCGGCTCTCCGAATAGATTACACAGGCTTCCCGTTCTGAATCATCAGTGAAACGCGCTACCCTCTTGTCGTCGACCCAAGACGGGAATCTTGTTGCGACACCCAGTCCTGCTACAGTAAATTTAGCATATGGAATCTGTACCTGCAGTCGGGAAAATAAGCGCCGTATTTTAAAATTCTGCCATCGCAATAATAGCCACTTGTACTTCATTTTATGCGCAGCTCTGGCGGAGAAATCATGCCACCACCAAAGACGATCCTCGCGCCAGATGAAAGTAATCCTGAAATCCGGATTACTAAAATTGTGCCTTTCAACTCTGGTAAAATTTGTAATATCGAAATACTTTGGATGTGAATATGCAGGGCTCAGATATATTAAATCAAAGCGTTCACATTCTTGTTTGATCTTACGATCCAAGGAGGGGTAATAGGAACGTGCTTTCGAAAGGGAAATATCGACTATCCATACCTCAGCGACCCCTGCCGGCACTACCCACCGCAGGAATGCGGGCACAAGCACTACTAACCCGAACTCGCGATCGTTTTTGATGTGGATTTCAGCATTTAATAATTTAAGAAGAGTATGTCCAAACAAAAAGTCGATACAGTTTAAGATAATAACTTTCTTTGATCGATAGAACTGCTCAACTACTAAATCGATTCCTGTTTTTGTCTCAGGTTTCTTTAAAGACTCAAGCAATGGTTCGCCGAACCAACTTCTTGAAGATTCATCGCCGTATAATTTATTCCGCTCCAGATTAACCTTGTAAGGGGAGGCAATAGCGTGCCCTATTCTCAAATCTTCAATAATCCTACTATTGCAGCGGCTACATACATACTCGGCGCAAACATGAATGCCCTGCCATATAATCCGCTCTGCCGCCAGCTCAATCGAGCAGTATGGGCAAATTGATTTTTGCTCAATATTCGGCTTGATCTGAATCATGCAAGTTTCTGATAGGTTTCTTTTGCAATCGCTACGTAGTTTGCATAAGCAAAATTATCCATCCAAGGCTCATACGAGCGGATCTGCAACCCTTTTGGCATAATTTTAGCGAGAACAAACCCGCGGCTTTCTAGCAACCCGTATAGCTCCATTAAACTGGTATGGGAATCCAGGTTAGCGCCGCCATATTCAAATTGAATGAAATCCACGAAATCAGCATGCAGATAGGGTCCCATACCTTGCAACGCCAACATTTCGTGTCCTTCTATATCCATTTTTATAAACCCGACATGAGTTATTTTCTGGCGATTTATGTACTCGTCCAGTCGGATGGTTTTTATTAACTCAGATTGATCAAGAGCAATAGAATAGGCCCGCAAGTCTCTCTTGTGGAGGGAAGCAAAGCCACTTTGCGCTTTATCATAGAAGATTTCCCTTCTTCCAGTCTTATCGGAAACAGCTGCATGGTTTATGATCACATTTTGATTATTTGAGAACTTGTGTTGAATTATGTTGTAACAAGAATACGTCGGTTCAAAAATATGAAACTGTGCTGTAATACCAATCTTAGTAGCAGCAGCAATAAGTAGGTCGGTATAATTTCCCACGTTCGCTCCGATATCAAATAAAGTAAGGATCCTTCTCTTATCTGTATGTCGTTGCAAGAATTGAAACAAGTATTGAATGAACTTTTTTTCGCCGTTGTTTTCAACGTTGCAATTACCATTATTCTCTACGAGGTGAAATAAGCGCAAAGCTAAAGCACGTACGCCTCGCCAGAAAATGCCCTCTTGCTTAATCATTAATTCGGTTTTATAAAGTGAAATAAACCGGTACCAAATCCCTTGAGCGAATCATAATTAATCTGAAAATTTCTTCCATAAATATATTTTTCTTCGATCAAGTCCATATCAAAGAACAATTGCAAAATGTATTCTCGGGTAAATGCGCGGTGCGCGTTAAAATATACCCGGCACTCCCGGTCAACGGGGACGGAAACAAGCAAATGTCCCCGTGCTCTAAGCACCCGCTTAAGTTCACTAATGGCTTTCTCGCTTCCCCAAGAATCAATAGGATCTCCATAACGGCCCAAGCCGATGTGCTCCACTACACACAAAGAAGAAAGACTCTCAATAGTATTGTCCTCGAAAGGCAAGGCGATGATCGATCCCTGCTTGAAATGAAAGTTATTCACATTGAGATCGACCGGGCGGATATCAACCATTGTCGTCGGCACATATTGGGAAATTATACCCATGGTCCTGGCGGATGATCCTACGTCGTAATGATGCTGAGGCCGTATTTGGAATATCTTTCTCGCAGCCCAGGTGTCTTGAAAAAAATATGTCGGCTCAATGGGTGTTTTAATGGTCCGGTCAGTCAAACAAGGATAAAAGTAACGGGCCGCCACATCAAAATTGGGATTTGATGCTTGCAGAAGATAGCCTCTGTATTCCTTGACAAAGCGGAGAAAATTCCAAACCGCTTTAAATATATTGAAGTAATATTGCTGCTTGAGCGCAGCAAAGAACTGATAGCCGATTCTTATGCCGGCATAAGAGTTGAGCATCTTTCTTACTGAATTCATTTATTAGTTAATAATTGCCTTAGACCATTCATGACCAGCTTGATCCCGTCTTGTAATTTTGGAATGGCCTCACTTGTTTTTATCCACATAAGCTCATTAATATCCTGACAGTACTTGACAAGCAGCCCTTTCGCAAAAACCGGAATAGATATAATGACGTCTTCAATAATTACCGTATATTTGCTCTGTTGATTAAGCGCATTCAAAACAGAAGAAATGTCCGGCCATTGATCGGCTTTATGCGGAGGTGGTGGCGGAGAAGTAAACAACCTTGCGTCATCAATAAAAATGAAATGATCATATTTCGATTGAGCTATAATACTTAATTCTTCAAGTAGAGTGCATTCGCCGTCTTTACCATAACTTTCCCCTCCGATCCAATGGGAGTCAAGCCAGAAAATACAGCCCTCATTAAGTTCCTGCGCAATAGTTTGGAGCACTTGCCTGCTATCCCCAAAGATAAAATCAATATTCTGAATCCGGCCATATTTCTCAACAGCTTTTTCATATATAGGCGTAGAGTATTCAATTGTCGTTACGAATGGAAATAGCCGGCTCGCCCAATAAGCGGTATCGCCACGATACGTCCCGGTTTCAATAAATCGCTTGATGCCGAAAGTCTCTTTTAATTTAGTAATGAGCTCTGCAGGCGGGCCCATACGAACTACTCCCATACGAGCCTCCTCATCTGAGGCTTAATTTCCATGGGGTAGCCATTGCTAGCAGCATAATTTTAAAATTTGTTCTTGTCCTGTAAAAAAACAAATCCATCATAAAAATCGTTACAAAAAATGAAGCTATACTTGCCCATACCGCACCAACTGCTTCATACCTTGGTATTAATAAATAGTTAAGAGTGACATTTACCAGCGAACCGATAAAAGCAGTCGCAAGCGAATATCTAAATAAGTTTTCATTAGTAATAAAAAGGCTTTTTGCCACACCGAAGTTAGCGAAGAAAAGCCTTATCGAAAATAAAGACAATAAGACGCCTGCCTCCCTATAAGCATCGCCGTATAGGAAACTTACTATTTCAGTGGAAAATATATAGATTGGAATAGCAACAATCAGAAAGAAGATAAACATCAGTCTATAAATATTAATTAGCTGCCTCCAATAAAACTCCTCACCCCTTAGCTTGGCCTGGACAACTGATGGGGCCACGGAGCTTTGCACTATCATGGGAATAAACCCAAAAAATTCAATCAATCGCATGGCTACGGAATATTGGCCGACTTCGGCATTGCCGATCATTGCGCCAAGCAGCACTTGATCAATTCTTGCTTGTACATAGATAGCAAATCCGGACAAAACCAAAGGCCAGCTGTCATTCAGTAACTTCTTGGCGCGGGAATATTTCCATCTCCACCTATAAAATGAATTGCCATTCTTGTGATAAGTCACTACAAGCCCCAATGCACCGAACATGATCTCCGCGAGTCCCGCCCAAGCAAATGCAACAAGCGGTGCATTAGCTATGATTAGCCCTATTTTAACGAACGCAATAGCAGTAAACGCCGAGCCCTTAGCGTACACGGCATATTTAGATCTAACTGCCGACTGAAACCAGAAATCAATGGCGTCGAAGGATTGAAAAATCGCCCCTGCCGCGATAATTCCCACCAACCATCGAGTAAGATTTTCATTCGGACGGGAAAAAGAAATAATCGTCAATGCTAGCAGCAGGGTTGCGATTCCGCCGATCAGCTTTAATATAAAAACTGTACCCAATATTTCCTCTTTAGATGATGGGTCACGGGTAATATCGCGCACAACAATGCCGTCCAATCCCAATGTAGAAAGCGACGTAAATAAAGAAACAAAGGCAATAGCGTAGCTATATAAACCAAACTGATCCGGACCTAAATAACGTGCGATCCATATTCCTACAAATAGGCCAACAATCAGGCGAAAAACCCGATCCGCAAAAAGCCACCCGGCATTGCCGATTATTCTTTGTAAGTTGTATCTCCCGTCAATTCTTTCGTGCAAAAAACGTGGAAGATATTTTACCCAGACGTTATTCATCAATTTAACCAGTGAATAAATTTATGCGTTGATTTATCACAAATGATCTTTGTCCTTTACCCTGATCGTTGCCGAACAACATCAATAAGGGTTCTAATTCCGCTGCGCGCGCAAGCTGTTTAGCGGTTCCCTGAAATTGCAAATATCCTTCATCAACCCGCCATTCGCCCTTACCACTTAAGTGAAGGTCGCCACGGGTAGTCTCTAAATTAACGGCAGCAATTTTGCCTCGCCCATTTAAATATAGACGGTAATCTCCTAAGGGGTTGACGCTGGATAGGTTGCTCGCGGCATTTTGCCAAATGAGTTCGGCCTCGCCTTCAATACCCGTGCGCTCAATACGCAAAGTGGATGCATTAAAACGCATCTGACCGGCGGGCGCGATTAAAGCGGCGGCGGGGTAAAAGGTGGTTAATAATGCGGGTGGAAATGCGGCCTTGAGGTCATGCAGTTGTACTCCCCCACGAGCAAGGCCTATATGCCCAGCCATTTCTGTACTTGCGCCGGACACCTGCAAATAAAGGCTCAGCCGGCCGATAACAGCCGGAAGCGGATTGATACGCCAAGTGGCATGGCCGACATGGTAGAGGGGCGTTCCGGGCTGAAATAGCACTAACTCGCCCTGGCCATGCCATAGGCTGCCGGTTGCTTGATTTAAGTTCAGCCTGCCTTGGCTTAAGCGCGCCAAACCCCACGTGGCCCATTTAGCGGGCGCAAAGGCGACAAGAAATAGGAAATAAAATAACAGTCCTAGAACAACATAACCAAGCCAGCGTTTTTTCATGCCCCTGGGCTGCGCAATAATAAACGGGCACTCACTGCACCGGGGTTGGATTTTCTTTGCAGGACGGCATTTTCCACGCGTATACCGCGCCCCTGCAGATCCACGAGCCAGGTTAATAAATTATTAAAATTGACTTCCTCGATCACTACGCGCGCACCATTGGCGCCTTCAGGCTCAATGCGGCCGATATATTGCCTTAAGCCACGCGTGGCCGCAGATTGTTCCAGCGCGCTTAATAAATTATCGGAAGGAGATTGCGCGGACGCGGTCCGTAATCGTGCCACCTGTAATGCCTGTGCCCGCATTACGGTGAGCTTGGCGCGATCTTGTGGCACCGTTACCCGCAAGCTGGCGAGATCGCGTTGAATGGGGGACCATAACAATAAATAAAAAACAACAATTAGTAATACGACGCCAGCGATCGTTAATGCAAAACGCTCACGCGGCTGGAGGCTCTGCCATCGTGTCAAATAGTTTTGCAGCAACTCATGCTTCATGATTGGCCTTTTGGCGCCACGCGCAAACGGCCTTCCACCCCGGCTGGCCGGCTATTCGCGGTCAATACCTCTACCCGGAGACCGGTCGCGTTCAAGGCATTCTTAAAATTATCCAAGGCCTGAAAACTTGGCAGAGTTAAATCGAGCGTTATTGCGGAATCGGCATAATGAATGGCCTGAAGTTGGTTTTGCGGATTCGTCTGGAGTACCGGCGCAACCTGGGCAAGCAATGGCACTAAATCACCCGCTGTCGGCACCCCACTGCGCGCCTGCAGGGCGGCAAGATCGCGTTGCATCTGTAATGCCGGATCAACCACTACTTTGGCGTCGGGAAAACTTTTCCGGAACAGTGCGGTCATTTCCGCACGCTGCGCCTCATAGGCCCGCGACAGTTGCCACCATTCACCGAGATTAAATACCACACTGCCGGCAAGCCAAAGACCGAACATAATCCCCGCCGGACGCAAAGCCCCGCTAAGCTGGCGTAATTGGCCGGCGGAGGCGAATTCACTTTGCAATAAATTCAAAGGTGGAAATTGGCCGCGAGGGTAATCCAGCGGCGGTGAATGAGAACCGAGCCTGGAGATGCCGTCCCAAATATCTTGTTGTTGAACCATAACCGGCAGCGCTAATGCTGCTGCCCAATTTTCAGCATCGTAACCCGGTGGCGGATTAAAAATGTGCAATTGTTTCGGCGCGCGCAACTTAGCACGCTCCTCCTGTAACGCGGTCACCAAAATCGCCGGCGGCCTGCCATCGGCAGCAACATAAGCAAATCCGGAAAATGGCCCGCTACGCAGCCATATTTCATCAGCGGAAAAGGCCAATGACCAGGAATCGGCGATTAATGCCGGCTCTTCCGCAGAAGGCTCCAGGGGGACGGCAAGCGTAATGGGGCATAAGCTGCTCGGCTGCAAACCTGCCTGGGCCAAGCCCTCGAGCCAAGTTTTAAGGCGTTCACGCGCTGTCACCGCCACCGCCAAGCGATTATCGCCTAATGGGCGATAGGCATAATGCAGGCTCTCCGGTTCACCCAAAAGTTGATCTTCCAAGGCAAACGGCAACGCCTGCAAAATTTTAGTACGCGCCTGGGTGGGCAAAACCGCAGTGATAAGGAGGGTGTCGGTGCCGGGTGTCCATACATGTAATTTTCCCGCCCGGCTCTGTGCCGGCAATTCCTCTAAATCGGAGACCTGCCCACTATGCAGCGCGTCTTCGTTGTCATGCCACCACCACCGCACCGCTGCCCGGCTTTCCGGCCAACCACGCGGCAAATAGAGGGTCAGCGCACTCTTTTCGGAACGCAGGGTCTGCCTGAAACCGGTCCATGCGCGGCTATTTTTCAAACCAGAAAGATCCATGCCTGATTATTTTCCGCCTTCAACTTTTGTCGGTAAAACAGTATTAGACATCAAGTCACGATGCCATAAAACTTTAGCCGGCGCACCATTTGCCGGGCGATAGATCAACGCCTGGGTTTGGCGCCGCAGGCGCCCAAATTGGGTTTGCACGGTAACTTCAAAATACTCGGTTTTGACACTATACGCGCCAGCCGGTACTTGCCCGCAGGGAGGCAACCGATCCGGCGTATAAGGATTTTTAACACGCTCCACAACCCACTGCTCCACTACCGACAATGATTCCCCGCATAAAGCGCTCAGTACCGGGGCTGGGGCGGTATTAACATTGATGAGCGTCGCCACCGGCAGAACCGTAACCCAGGGGCGTAATTTTTGCACCACCTCAGCGCTAAATCCGCGCACCAGGCGCAACTCGTCGACGCTCTGTAATAACTGATTTGCCGCCCGATAAGGGGTTGGCAGAGCCAGATACTCGTTATCTTCAGCGCCGTTAGGCCGGGTGTTCGAATCGCTATCGAGCCAATCCTTTAATGCATCGGTAAGATCAGGATTAAAATTTTGTGATGTCAAAAGACGCCGGAAGACCGCGTTATCGCCGGCGCTGGTACCGGCCAAATTGTTTAAATTAAAATGTCCCTGGGCATCGCTGATCGCCGCCGTGACCGCCCCGCCCTCAACCGGGAAAACCGGTATAGGCTGCGCCCAGGTTTGGGTAAGATCATCGGTAGCGCTGTTTTTTGCATCTTGCGTTAATAATATCACTGCCAAATCAAACCCGGCGCGCGCAACCGTGTCCGCCTGGGCCATATCCGCCAGATTCTGCGCCTGACGCAGCCATATTTGTTGGCCTAAACTCAAATAGGCGGCGGCCGTTACTACGATCGCGATGACTAACATTGCCGTTATTAACGCCAACCCGCTTTGATTCGCGCCGCTACACTGATTGAGCATCACTGATTAACTAAAAAGGTGCGGGTAAATTCATCGTGGTGCAGAAATTTAATTTTTACCTCGACCCCGCGCGGCAATGCAATCAAATTAGCAATTGCCGCACCGCTTGCTCCATCGCGCAGGGGCCACTGTTCGCTCCAAGCACTGTCACTAAAAAACCGCAGGCTAAACGCCTCCACGTCTTGTAATAGCGGCGCCTCTACCGGCTTGCTTTGCGGCGCCCGGTCTAAACTTGCCCAGGTGAGGCGATACAGCACGCCGTCCGCTAAACGATAAGCTACCCGTTGCAGATCGCTGCGTACGGCGTCTGAGAGCACCGACATGCCGCCGCGCGTGAATTCCAGGCTCGGTTCCCCCAATGCACGCGGATCCACCGCCTGACCGCGTAACGCCGGTAACGGGCTGCCATCGGTATCACGCACACTGCGCGCCCGCGCCTGTCCGAGATCCTGCTGTAAATACCAAAAGGTAACCGACAAGCCGCGCCAGAATTGCCGTTCCGCTTCCAAGCGATCACGGCTTTTCAACACTTGAATTAAACCGCCATAAGTAATCGCCGAGACCACTGCAAAAATGCTGATCGCCACGAGCAGTTCCAGCAAGGTGAATCCCTGTATTGCCCTGATCCGTCTCATTTGCGGGTATTTTGTGTATTGCGCAAAAACCCAACCACATGTGCCAGCGCCTCTCCCTCGGGCCTGGCCCGCACCTCGACCTCGATACGGCGGAATTGCGCTAAATCCGTGCTTACCACTTTTTCCTGCCAATACCATTGCCGGCCGCCTTGTTCGCGTACACCGTCAAAGGTCTCCAACGCCGGCCAGTCATCCTGCAATTGATGCAACGCTAAGCGGTCCTGGGCAACGCCTAAAGCAACGGTGCGATCACGCAGCGCAGCGGTGGTATCGATAGCCTGCGTTATCACACGCATGACCGCCGCGAGTGCAATGGCTAACACCACCAACGCCACCAACACCTCAATTAGAGTGAATCCGCAATGACGGTGATTAAACGCGCGGCGCCGGCTTAATTTCGCCATTTGCCTTTCCTTCGACGCGCCACTGCGCCTTGCCACGGGAAAGCGTGATCGTAAACGCGGTTAATTCTCCGCTCGGCATAAACACGATGTCGGCGTTTTTGGTTTCGGCCCCACCCTCGGCATTTTGCAGGATCACGCCTTCAGGCAATTGGCGCGCGCGAAATATCTCGTCTTGGCTTAAAGGCTGGAATTTATTCTTATCGTCTAACTTGGCAAATTGATAACCTGCCGCAGTTAATTCCACCGCAATGACTTCGCCTTGCAATATCGCTTCTTGCTGGGCGGTCTGCAACAGCAACGCCAGACGCTCGGATTCATTGCGCACGGCATCGGTATCCTGATCCCCGGATTTCAAGTCAATCATGGCGAGTACGATCACCAACAGCAGCATAACGACCGCCAATTCAATCAGGGTAAAGCCGCGCGCGCCGTGCCGCACTTATTGAATATCCCAAGAACCGATGTCGGCGTTATTACCTTCACCACCCGGTTGGCCGTCGGCACCGAAGCTAAATACATCTATCTCCCCGTGCAGGCCTGGGTTGAGGTATTGATAATCACTCCTCCACGGATCTTTCGGCAGCCGTTCAAGATAGCCGCCCGCCTTCCAGTTGCGTGGAATATTACCGGCCTCTGGTTTTTGCACTAACGCCTGTAGACCCTGCTCAGTGCCGGGATAGGCGCCGTTATCCAGGCGATACAGCTTTAAACCGCTCGTAATCGCACGAATATCGTTCTTCGCAGCCACGCGCCGCGCCTCATCCGGACGGTCCATCACTTTCGGCACAATAATCATGGCGAGTATCCCTATGATCACTACCACCACCATGATCTCAATCAGCGTAAAACCTTTTTGTAAACTAGGCATCACTATCCTCACTTAATTAACTGATTCATTTCAAAAATGGGCAATAAAATCGCCAGTACTATAAACAATACCACACCTCCCATAATTAAAATTAATACCGGCTCCAGCAAACTAGTCAAGGCCGCGATCCAACTTTCCAATTCACGCGTTTGGGTCTCGGCTGCACGCGTTAACATAAGGTCTAACTTACCACTGGCCTCGCCGCTGGCAATCAAATGGATCACCATCGGCGGAAACAACTTAGCCTTGCCTAGGGCACGTGACAAACTGCCGCCTTCGCGTACCTGGCGTAGCGCCTCCTCTACCGCCGCGCGCATCGGCAGGTTAGTGACGACTTGTACTGCATATTGCAAGGCGTTTAAAAGCGGGATGCCACTGGCTGTAAGCATACCAAGCGTGCTGGTCAGGCGTGCGGCATCAACGCCACGCAACAAGCGGCCCACCAGCGGCAACCGCAGCAGCAGGCCGTGCCAGCGTGAACGCAGATGTGGTTGTTTAAGCAGCGTACGGGCAACCAGCCAGACGACACCGATGGCAATAAACCACCAAATTCCTCCGGCGCGCACAAAATCACTCATACCAATCAAGGTTCGGGTGAGCAAAGGCAAGGTCTGGCCGGTATTCAGAAACACACGCGTTACTTGCGGCACGACGTAAACCAATAAGCCGCTGACGACAAGGATCGAGACGATCGTGACTAACGCAGGATAAATAAACGCCAAGACAACTTTTTGCTGGAGCGCCTGGCGTTGCTCAGTATAATCCGCCAACCGCTCTAATACCATGTCTAGGCGGCCGGACTGCTCTCCGGCATCCACGATATGGCGATAAATATCGGGGAATTCCTTCGGAAAAGACGCGAGGCCACGCGCCAGCGACTGGCCCTCGAGCACGCGCCCGCGCACACCGGCTAAAACGCTGCGAATGCGTGCGTTTTCAACTTGTTCGATGAGTGCGTTTAGGCTCTCTTCGATAGTAAGGCCGGCGCGCACCAATGTCGCGAACTGGCGGGTAATCAAAGCCAGATTGGCGCTGGATATACCTTTGCTTAAACTGAACGTGCGCTGCGCAGCTCCTACACCCTCCTGCTTAATAAGCGCCACCCGTAACGGTATCAGGCCTTTTTCCCGCAGGCTTGTGCGTATCTGCCGCTCGGCGTCGCCTTCCAGCACGCCCTTAATGGCTTTGCCGCGCGTATCCAGCGCTTCGTATTCAAACGCCGCCATGTTCAATCACGCGCGACGCGCAGCACCTCTTCCAAAGTGGTGTCGCCGCTACACACCCAACGCATGCCGTCCTGGCCTATACTCTGCATACCCTGGGAACGCGCGTGTTCGCGCAACTTGCCTTCCGCTGCATTATCATGGATAAGCGTACGCATCACGTCATCGATTTGTATTAGTTCATAGATGCCGGTACGGCCTTGATATCCCGTACTAGTGCACTTAGCGCAACCCACCGGCGTGTAGATGCTAATATTCTTGCGCCCGATCCCCAGCAACTGGCGTTCAGCCGCACCCGGTGTATGCGGCCGGCGGCATTCCGGGCAAAGTTTGCGCACCAACCGTTGTGCGAGCACGCCGATCAGGCTTGATGCGACCAGGAATTGCTCAACCCCCATATCGACTAAGCGCGTCACCGCGCCCACCGCATCGTTTGTGTGCAGCGTGGCGAGCACCAAGTGACCGGTAAGGCTCGCCTGTACCGCGATTTGCGCAGTTTCAAGATCCCGGATCTCGCCGATCATAATGACATCCGGGTCTTGCCGTAAAATCGCGCGCAGCCCGCGGGCAAAATCCAGCTCGATCTTGCTATTGACCTGCATCTGGCCGATGCCGTCGAGATCATATTCGATGGGATCTTCTACCGTCATAATGTTATGGCTCGTGGTGTCAAGCTGAGCCAGGGCGGCATAGAGCGTGGTCGTCTTGCCGGAACCGGTAGGTCCGGTGACAAGAATAATTCCATGCGGCTGATGAATAAGTTTATCCAATGCCGCGAGAGTGGTGTCCGACATGCCCAGGCCGGTCAGATTGAGACGCCCGGCCTGTTTATCCAGCAGACGCATGACCACCCGTTCGCCATGCCCGGTAGGCAGCGTGGACACACGCACATCCACCGGCCGCCCGGCCAGGCGCAAATTGATACGGCCATCTTGCGGCATACGTTTTTCGGCAATATCCAGGCGCGCCATGATTTTGATGCGCGAAACGATTACCCCATGTAAAACCTTTTGCGGCTCGATAATATCGCGCAATATGCCGTCGAGGCGAAAACGCACCACCGAGCGCGTTTCAAACGGCTCGACGTGAATGTCGGAAGCGCCCTCCCGCACCGCCTGCGTCAACAGCGCGTTAATCAGACGTACGATCGGCGCATCATCCTCGCTGTCCAATAGATCTGCGGTTTGAGGAAGTTGCTGAGTGAGCTCGATTAAATCGAAGTCTTCATCGAGATTATCGACGATTTGCATAGCGTGATTCATGCCGCGCTCATAGGCGCGGTTGAGCGCCGCCTCAAATTCTTCCGCGCTTAGTTCGCGCAACGTAAGAGGCTGTTGCAACGTGCGTTGCAACTCCAGCAATACGCCGCTCGCCACTCCCGGGCGCGCCCAAATCTCCAGGCCGCCGTTTACTTGGCAGGCGCTGATCACGCCGTGGCGTTTAGCAAAGTGGTAGGGCAGGCGCTGGGTCCAATTTGGATCGAGGCTTGATAATTCGGTCCGGCTCGGCATAGTGCTAAGGCTCAGTGCTATCCGGGGTTTTATCGCTATCGGGCGGACCGGCGGAAGATGAGGGCGTACCCCTGTCCGCCGAACCAGGGCGGTCCTCTTCCTTACCCTTAACCTTAGGCTGGTCATTACTAGGTTGAACCAACGGTGGCAGCACCGGATTCTCGTATCTGGGAATTACCGTCCACTGCATCTGCATGTTCTGTTGCTGGCCGCGGATATATTCGTAGCGCTCGGCGGTGAACCCTTCGCTGTCTTGCGGGCTACGGACGATGATGGGGCGTAAAAAAACCATCAGATTAGTTTTTGTCTTTGTGCGCGAACGGAATTTAAAGAGTTCTCCCAAAATGGGGATACGGCTGAGTATAGGCACCGCCTGGATGGTCTCCGTCACCTGATCGTCAATCAGCCCGCCGAGCACTATGGTCTGGCCGTTATCCACGATCACGGTGGTTTCCACTGAACGCTTATTAGTAACAAAACCCTGCCCGCCCGTGTTCACCTGGTTATTGATCGTGGAGTTTTCCTCAAAAATCTGCAATTTAACGCCCTCGCCTTCGGAAATCTGTGGTTTTATCTTGAGGGTTAAACCAACATCTTTACGCTCTATGGTTTGAAACGGATTAACGGCTGCGCCCGGAACTGCACCAGCGGCTTGGGCAAAACTACCGGTTAAAAACGGCACGTTCTTAGCGACGATAATTTTAGCTTCGGCATTATCCAAGGTAAGCAGATTAGGCGTGGAAAGAATATTCGTATTGCTATCCGACGCAAGCGCACGCGCCAATGCGCCCAGTCCCGCTATTTGCTGTCCGCCCGGAAGCGTAATTGTTTTTCCCAGATACGCTATGCTTAGGCCGTTGCCAAGACTTGCGGGATTCGTCCCGATCTCAATAATCCCGGAACCGGGGGTGCTCTGCGGAAAATTTTGCACCCCGGCGAGCGTACCACTCCCTTGTGCCTTAGCACCCGCCCATTGAAAACCAAATTCCGCCGCCAGGTCGGTAGTCATTTCTGCAATCATCGCTTCGATAAACACCTGCGCGCGGCGGATATCGAGCTTTTCGATCACCGCGCGCAAATTATTATAAACCGCATCGGGGGCGCTGATGATCAGCGAATTGGAGGCCTCATCCGCCTGAATTAAAGATGCCTCCGTAACCGACGAGGCGGCGCCAGCTCCCCGTATCGGCCCACCGACTGCGCCGGGCAGCGTCCCTTGGGCGCGCGCCTCGCCTGCCAATAACCCGCGCAAAATTTCCGCCAATTTCGCCGCCTCGGCATTGCGCAAATAGACAACACGGGTATTACCCCCCCGGTGCGCCGGGACATCCAATTTAGCAACCAATGCGCGCAATTGGTTCAAACGGCCTTGATTATCCGTGCGCACTAATAGGCTATTGGAGCGCAAATCGGGAACAATGGATAGACGGCCCGCCTCGCCGCCTATTTGCCCCGCCGTAACCGGCTGGCCCGGCTGAGCAACATCCGACAGCCGTACCAAGAGCTGCGCCATATCGAGGGCTGAGGCATATTGGAGCGGAATAATAGTGACTTCCGCGCTGCCCGGCTGGTCGAGCTTTTCAATAATCTGTAACGAGCGGCGGACATTATCCGCATAGTCCGTGATAATCAGGGTATTGGCCGGCGCATAAACTGATAATAAGCCGGTTGGCGCCATCAGTGGCCGCAATAACGGCACCATCTGACTAGCGGAGCCATGCTGCACTACCACCACCTGGGTGACTAATTGATCGCCACCGGCGGGCTGGGAGGCGCTGCTCACCGTGGCGTTTTGCTTGGCCTCCGCCTCCGGCAAAATTTTTACAATCCCGCCCGGCCCTTCAACCGCAGTAAATCCTTGCGCCTTCAACGCGGATAAAAATATCTGATAAGCGGCATTCGCCGAAACCGGCTTGGCCGAAATAATGGTAATTTTTCCTTTAACGCGCGGATCGAGAAGGAAATTACGCCCGCTGATTTGCGAAACCGTTTTCACTACTGCTTGAATATCGGCATCTTGAAAGTTAAATAACATCTGCCCGGGACGCGGGGGAGGCGTAGGCGCGGCAGGTCGCGGCGGCGTAGGCGGTGGAACAGTCTCGGGCTGATTTGTACCGGGAGCAGCGCGCGGCGCAGGCGCGGCAGGTGGTGGCGGCATAGGCGGCGGAACAGTCTCGGGCTGATTTGTACCGGGAGCGGCAGGCGGCGCCAGCAAAGTGCCGTTGGTTCCGGGCGCAGTTTGTACCGGAACCAAATCGGCCGCCCAAGCGGATTGCGGCGCGATTAAGACCAAGACGAATAGACTATATGTTAAACGGCACAATGCACTGCCTAGGGTAGCGGCGTTATCCTGATTGTAAGGTGTAAAGTAAATTTTCCTGCCTCCCATTACGCAAAACTTCCAAAAGAATATAGTTATTGACGGTGGATTGCTGATAGGCTTTCATGACATCTTCCATGGAATTTAAAACTTGCCCGTTTGCCCCACGGATTACATCACCGACACGCAAACCAAGTTTTTCGAATACACTTCCAGGGCGAATTTCGCGCACCAAGAAACCGCCATTGTTGTAAGGCACTATCAGCGCCTGGCTCAAGAATCCTTGCGGGTTGCGCATCTGGTCGTCAAGGAAATTGCGCGGCATGGTATATTCATTCAGACCCTGTTTGTGGATAGGCAGGACGGTAGAAGAGGCGTTACCCACCGCCGAAGTGGAGTTGTCTGGTACCATTACCGGAAGGGGCGCAGCGGTGCCCTCCAATAGCAGGCTTTCCGTTACTCCTGCACGCAGAATAATAGCACGATCAGGATATACCGCTTGTAGAACAACCCCGGGGGTAATCTCCTGGCTGACCGCGAACGGGGCCTCAGGCTCCCTATCCACACGAATCAAAGCGAAACCCTCCGTTCCCGCCACTACTACTCCAGTCAAGACTAAGTTTAGGCTGCTTATCGGGATGCGGTCTATATTCGCGCCGGATAACGCGCTGGGAGCTACGCCAAATAATTGCGCAATAAGCAATGGCTGCCAATTAGAAACGGGCGCGGCCTGGACCTGTCCCGTCTCAGGAATAATTTGCGGCGCGGAGGGGGTGAATAATAACCAGGTCCACTTCGCCACTCCCGAAACGAGCAGCAATGATGCGGCGATATTTACCGCAATAGGAAACCATGGCCTTCTTAAAAGTTGTTGAAAACCTTCCCACAAACTGGCGAAAATCTGCCTCGGCTCAGAGAACCAATGACTAGGCGCTGGAATAGACATTGGAGTATTATATCGTGCGGCGTAAAAAAACCCAGTAAAATCTGAGGCATAAAAGCGTTCCCTTATATCTTAGTTGCGGGAGGTGCGATATTGCGTAACCCCAACACTTACCTCCCATTGACCGCATTCCCTATTTAATACCAGCAGAAACTTTTCAATCCGTTAACGTGTGAGGCATAGCAATAACCGCATGCCGCGCTTTTTGCTTTGCGTGTTGACAAAGGCCACGGATGGACTTTTTCAACAACCTGTTAGGAAGTCTTACTACCCCATATATCCGACCGAAGTTCCGCCCAAGATTTGCTTTTACTTTTTTCTCGGACCTTAGCCCGATGTATGGCGATTCGAAAGTATTTATATGATGCGCATGTCGTAAACCAAGCGGGTTAATGCGTTAAATGAAAAATTTATGAAAGATAAGCAATCAATAGTCGATAACAAAATATCCATTGCATTAAGCGCCTGTCATTTTTCGCAAATTGTTGTCCCCCCGCTTTTAAAAACTATTGGAGATGAAAAATGAAGATCAAAACTTATATCTATACAATAGCTCTCGCTGCAATCATGGGCGGTTATGGCAGTTTACTTCCTTATAATTCCGCCTTGGCCCAGACGTCTGATAAAGGTCCAGCCCAAAAACCTGAAAAATCCACCGGCAGCAGTGTCGACGGCGGAGCTCAATCAAGCATGCACGAGCGTGAACCTAAGGGAACCCCGGCCAAAGGCGGAAAGGCCATGGTAGTTTAGGAGATGAATATGAAGGCAGATGAGATCAGAGATAACTGGGACCTGGTTAGAGACGAAATAAGAATGACCTGGGATGAGCTCACCGACGATGAGTTGGACAATGTCGATGGCGATATGGAAAAACTATACGGCTTGATGTGGGAAAAGTACGGAAAGTCCCGCCATGAACTTGATGAATATCTAAACGGTTTAGGAGAATAGAATCACCATTGATCAAGGGAACTTGATTTGCTTCAAGTTCCCTTTTTATTTTTTTTGCCTTAAATTAACCGCAAACCTTTTTCCCAATTTATCTGCTCCGCCTAAGATTACTGGGATTATCCTGAGCCGCAGGGTGCTGAAAAACGAGTTTTTCATCACCCTGCTATACCTTCTATACCTGGGTAAAATGTTTTACAATCATGTCCGCTTGTTTATCGAGCCATTACAAAAAAAAGATCAGGCTTTCATGGGGCGGTAGCTCAGCTGGGAGAGCGTCGCGTTCGCAATGCGAAGGTCGGGAGTTCGATCCTCCTCCGCTCCACCAATTTAACCGGCCTGCCTCTGGCCGTCAGGCGTGCCGCCCTCGGGCGCATGTTCGAGTTACGAGCCCCGGTAGCTCAGTGGATAGAGCAGCCGCCTCCTAAGCGGCAGGTCGGACGTTCAATTCGTCTCCGGGGCACCATTTTTAAACTGTGGGGGAATGCTTGCTGGATGTAATCAATCTGGAATGCGTGCGCGGCGATCGCCCAGTTTTTAGCGGCGTCTCTTTTTCTGTACGGAACGGCGAAATTTTCCACATTCGTGGCCGCAACGGCGCGGGGAAAACCAGCTTGTTGCGCATTTTGTGCGGCCTATCCACACCCGCACAAGGGGAAATTCGCTGGCAGGGCGTGCCGATTCGTGAGCTCGGCGAAGAATATCCCCAACGTTTGACCTATGTCGGTCACCTGAACGGCATCCAGGGCGAATTGAACGGACGTGAGCATCTCCGCTTCCTGGCGGGTTTAAATAGCCAGACTGACGGCTCACTGCTTACCGCGCTTATCGAACAAACATTAGCGCGGCTGGAACTTACCACCGTAGCGGATTTGCCGGTCAAATTTTTATCGCAAGGGCAAACACGGCGGCTGGCGTTAGCGCGCCTGTTGCTTCTTAAAAAAAATCTATGGATCTTGGACGAGCCTTATACCACCCTCGATAGCCAATCTGTCACTCTGGTCGAAGCACTGCTTGATGAACATCTCATTACCGGCGGGCTCATCGTAATGGCCTCACATCAGGAATTATCCCTAAAAGCGCCCCTCCATCGAATTACTCTCGATTCGTGACTACGGCGAATTTATTTACCGGCGCGGTTTCTCTATTTGCGCGCGACCTGACAGTGAGCCTGCGTCGCGGCGTCGAAGTCGTCACGCCACTGATCTTTTTCGTTATTGTCATCACTCTATTTCCACTGGGTGTCGGCCCGGAACCGGCGTTATTGCGCGCCATGGCGCCCGGTATATTATGGGTGGCGGCGCTGCTCGCCTCAATGTTGTCGCTGAATCAGTTGTTCTCGCACGATTACGTGGACGGCAGCCTGGAACAATTGCTGCTGGCGAGCCAACCGCTTGCCTTTATAGTATTGATTAAAACCGCCGCCCACTGGCTTATGACCGGCCTGCCTCTAGCCTTAATTGCGCCGGTATTGGCGCTGCAGTTACACCTGCCGGATACGGCGATGAAAGTCTTAATGCTTGCTCTCCTGCTGGGCACACCGGTATTAAGCCTGCTGGGCGGCATCGCCGCGGCGCTGACCTTAGGGGTACGCGGCGGCGGTATACTAGTGTCGTTACTGGTGCTGCCGTTGTATACTCCGGTATTGATTTTTGGTACGGAAGCGGTTGCGGCCAGCGCCGCCGGTCTTGACCCGGGAGCGCAGCTGTCCTTATTGGGAGCCTGCTTAGCGCTGGCATTAAGTTTCGCCCCTTGGGCCAGCGCCGCGGCTTTACGCATCTCGCTTGATTGATATGAATTATAAGTACGCCTCACCGAAAAACTTCTATCCGCTTGCCGGACACTTAATCCCCTGGTTGGCAGGGGCAACCGCGGTTTTTCTGCTAATCGGCCTTTATCTTGGCCTGTTCGTCGCGCCGCCGGATTATCAGCAGGGCGAAAGCTACCGCATCATGTTCGTGCATGTGCCGAGCGCCTGGATGTCGTTATTTGTTTATGTGGTAATGGCCGGCGCCGCCGGCATCGGCTTGGTATGGAACATTAAACTCGCCGACATGCTTGCCAGCGCCTGCGCCCCCATCGGCGCATCGTTTACGCTGTTAGCCCTGATCAGCGGTTCGCTTTGGGGCAAACCGATGTGGGGCGCGTGGTGGGTATGGGATGCGCGTTTAACTTCAGAGCTTATTTTGTTATTCCTCTATCTTGGATTCATAGCGCTACAGGCCAGTATTGATGATCCGCGGCGACAGGCGCGCGCCAGCGCGGTGTTGGCGCTGGTGGGGGTGATTAATATTCCTATTATTCATTTTTCCGTGCAGTGGTGGAACACCTTGCATCAAGCCGCCTCGGTAAGCAAAATCGGCGCGCCCGCCATTCACCCGAGCATGTTAACCCCGCTGCTGCTCATGGCGCTCGCCTTCCAATTATATTTTTTCACCGTTGTCCTGCTGCGCATGCGCAATACCATCCTGCTGCGGGAAAGGCACGCCGCGTGGATAAAAGAGGTCGTGCAGGCGAAACCATGAATTGGGCGGATTTTCTTGCCATGGGCGGGTACGGCTTTTACGTCTGGAGCGCTTATGCGTTTGCCGCATTGATATTAGCGGTCAACGTTGTATTGCCATTGCAGCAAAAGAAAACCGTATTAAAGATCTTGCGGGAATACATCCGCGCCAAACCTAGCGCATGAAAAAGCGTCACAAAAACTTGGGCTTTATCATCGTCGGAATAGCCGGCCTCGGCATTGCCAGCATGCTGATCTTAAACGCATTTCGCAGCAATCTGGTTTTCTTTTATACCCCGACCCAAGTCCTGGCCGGTGAAGCGCCTGCCAATCGCCCGTTTCGTGTCGGCGGGCTGGTGGAAAAAGGCAGCGTTAAACGTGACGGCTTAAAAATCAGCTTTGTCGTCACGGATTACAATAAAAGCCTTGTGATAAATTACCAGGGCATCCTGCCGGACTTATTCCGCGAAGGCCAAGGCATTGTCGCGCAAGGCCGGCTGGAACCGGGAAATCTTTTTATCGCCCAGCAAGTGTTGGCGAAACATGACGAAAAATACATGCCGCCGGAGGTGGCGGGCGCGCTAAAATCGAAACAGCGATGAGGCAATGAAAAAATTCCTTATTCCCATCAGCCTGTTTATTATCCTCGCGATACTGCTTGTACGCGGCTTGTCCCTCGATCCGCACAAAATTCCATCGCCACTAGTCGGCAAGCCGCTGCCGGCGTTCCGCCTGCCCGCTCTGGAGAATCCGAAGAACATAATCACTAACGAGGATTTACGCAATCGCGTGGTAGTGATCAATGTCTGGGCCTCCTGGTGTGTGACCTGCAAGCAAGAACATAGTGTGCTGATGGAATTAGCGCGCCGCAGATTAGCGCCAATCATCGGCCTCAACTATAAAGATACCCGCACGGATGCAATCGCGGTACTAAAAAATGAGGGCAACCCGTATGAAGCCAGCCTGATGGATAGTGATGGACGAACCGGAATTGATTGGGGAGTTTACGGCGTACCGGAAACGTTTATCCTGGATAAAAACGGCGTCATCCGTTACAAACATATCGGCGCCGTCACACCGGAGGATTTAGAGCAACAGCTGTTGCCGCTAATTAAAAATTTATTGTTGTAGCAGGCTTAAGGCTTAAGCAAGGGAATAACACACTCCAGCAAGGTACGCACTTTTTCCATGCCGGTTTCCAAATTTTTCTCAATTTGCTTTAGACTGATGACTCCTTCGGCCTTGCCCGCGGCGGCATTGGCGACGACGCCAATCGTGGCGTAGCATAAACCCAGCTCGCGCGCGAGCCCGGTCTCGGGCATGCCGGTCATACCCACCATATGCGCGCCGTCGCGCTCCAGGCGTTGAATCTCCGCGATACTCTCAAAGCGCGGGCCCTGCGTCGCGGCATAGGTGCCTTTTGTCGCCAGCGTTAACCCCGCGCGCTTGGCCGCGTCAATCAGGACTTGGCGCAGTTCTTCACAATAAGGAAAAGTGAAATCAACGTGGGTAACCTGTTTTTGATTGCCAAAAAAAGTATGTGCGCGCCCGTATGTGTAGTCGATAATTTGATCGGGGAAAACGAGTTCTCCCGGAAACAAATCCGCCGCAATCGCGCCCACGGCGGCGACCGCGATGATATGCGAGGCGCCCTGCTCTTTTAACGCCCAGAGATTGGCTTGATAGTTGATTTTATGGGGCGGAATGGTATGGCCTTGGCCGTGACGCGGTAAAAATACCACACTACGGCCTTTCAGTGACCCATATACCAACGGTGCGGAAGGCTCGCCATAAGGTGTGCGCATCACGATGCGATCGGTGACTGCTAAATTCTTCAATTTGGTCAGGCCGCTGCCGCCGATAATTGCGAGCAAGGTCATGACTTCTCCTCATGAACATCGGCGACCGCATAAATCCCCGGCGCATTTCTCAGGTAGCCTTTATAGTCCATACCATAACCGAAGATATAACGGTCCGGCACTTGCAGGCCGACAAATTCCACCGTGATAGATTTGCGGCGCGGCCGCTGTTTGTTGACCAATACCGCTTTATGCACAGCACGCGCGCCCTGTGAGTGGAAATACTCTTCAATCGCCTCCAGCGTCGTGCCCTCATCAAGAATATCGTCAATCAATAACACCACGCGATCTTGCGCCGCAATAGCAGGGTACGCTATCCACCTCAATTCTCCACCGCTTAAGCCCTGGCCATAACGCGTGACGTGGATATAATCGGTTTGCAAGGGAAAATGAAGCCGCGGCAGCAACTGGCCGAAAGGAATCAATCCGCCATTCATCACACATACGACAACCGGATCCACGCCGGCAAGCTTTTGCGTGATGGCGCGCGCCATGGCGCCGAGCGCCGCCTCCACTTCCGGCGCCTGGTATAAACAATCGGCCTGTTGTAAAACCTCCCAAGCCTGTTGTGCAGTAACAGGTTTTAACATTCGCGCCTAAAAATTAATAAATGTAAGGTCTGATCGCCGATAAATACTTGCCGATGGCTTTATTATATTTATTAATTATATTTATTATATTTGTTCCACTTCTTTCGTTAATCGCGTCCTATTTTAAGATTCTTAAGATACTCGCGAAATGCCGATTGTAACTCAGGGTGCTCTAAGGCGTATTCCACGGTCGCCTGCAGGTAACCCAGCTTGCTGCCGCAATCATAACGCTTGCCCACGAATTCGTAAGCTAAAACTTGTTCTTTGCGTAATAATTGCGCAATACCGTCGGTTAATTGAATCTCGCCGCCGGCCCCCGCTTGCACTTGCTCCAGATAATTAAAGATGCGCGCGGTTAAAATATAGCGGCCGACCACCCCGAGCGTGGAGGGCGCCTCTTGCGGCTGGGGTTTTTCCACGATGGCTTCCATCTTATAAACGCGCGCATCCAAAGAGCGCGCCTTGACCATGCCATATTGCGGGCTGTCCGCGCGCGCGATGTTTTGCACCCCAATAATAGAACTATGATAATGCTCGTAAAGCGCGACCATCTGTTTTAAAACCGGCGGTTCACCCTTAATCAAATCGTCGGCTAAAATCACGGCAAAAGGCTCATCGCCGATCACCTGTTTGGCGCATAATACCGCATGCCCCAAGCCCAAGGCCTCAGCCTGGCGGATATAAACACAGGTCACTGGTCTCGGCAGTATATTAAGCAACGAGCCAAGGGTCTTGTCCTTGCCGCGCGCTTCCAGCTCCGCTTCTAATTCGTAGGCCTTATCAAAATGATCCTCAATGGCGCGCTTACTGCGGCCGGTCACAAAAATTAATTCGGTAATGCCGGCCTCGATCGCCTCTTCCACCGCATATTGAATGAGCGGTTTATCTACAATCGGCAACATTTCTTTTGGACTCGCCTTAGTTGCAGGCAGAAAGCGGGTCCCTAAACCGGCAACGGGAAAAACAGCTTTGGTTATCTGCGTCATATTTTTTCAGGGAAAAGCGTTCTTATATAGTATTTTGACCGGCGAAGGAATCGGCCGATGGTCTTCTGCGCTTCGCCCTGACGTTACATTTTGCAGCGATTTGTCGGCTAATGATAAACGGCGCCGCTTTCCGTGGAGGGTTGCATCTCGCTTTTAAGGTTGACGCCAGTCACCTCCGGTACCAGTTTATGCAGCAGCTCTTTGAGTTTAGGCTCGTCATTGCTGCGGCAAGCCTTGCCCAGGGCACGGAACATGCGTTCCAGGATATTTTTGTCGACCTGGCGGCTTGCTGCCAATAAGATCTTCGGGTGCGCGGTGGCTAATAATTTCTCACCTTCATGAAACAGTTCTTCGTAAAGTTTCTCTCCCGCCCGCAGACCGGTGTAAACTATTTCAATGTCTTCGCCGGGTTTTTTGCCGGACAATAGGATAAGCTGTTCGGCGAGATAAGCGATCTTAACCGGCTCGCCCATGTCCAGGACATAAATTTCCCCGCCCTGCCCGATAACGCTCGCCTGCAGGATAAGCTGGCAGGCTTCGGGTATTGTCATGAAATAGCGGGTAATCTCTGGATGCGTTACCGTTACCGGGCCGCCGGCAGCGATTTGTTTCTGGAATAGGGGAATGACACTTCCCGCCGAGCCTAACACATTGCCGAAACGTACGGTAATAAATCGCGTATTAGAGCGGGCATTGAGATTTTGGCAATAAATCTCCGCCACTCTTTTGGTGGTGCCCATCACATTGCCGGGATTCACCGCCTTATCGGTCGAAATCATGACAAATACTTTGCAGGCATATCGATCGGCAAACGATGCCAGTATCTGTGTGCCTAAGATATTGTTGTTGACGGCGGCACGCACTTGATCTTCCAGCATCGGTACGTGCTTATAAGCCGCGGCATGAAAAATGACTTGGGGGCGATAATGATG
>Ga0209701_10000105_pt1 | contig 38760 bp, 39 predicted proteins | sample CZO8metaG_4_FD_188356 | JGI IMG/M metagenome (GOLD analysis project Ga0209701, IMG submission 188356) | Vadose zone soil microbial communities from the Eel River Critical Zone Observatory, Northern California, USA - CZOApr15con2H3.8 metaG... | ecosystem: Environmental > Terrestrial > Soil >... | reverse complement strand
GTGCACGATGTCGCGCTCCGACAGGATGCCGTCGACCTTGGCGCCGTCGCCGCTGACGACCAGCGCGCCGATCCGCTCGCGCCGCAACAACGCCGCCGCATCGCGGATCGTTGCGCGCGGCCCTATCGTCGCCACCGTGCCGCCCTTGCTGCGCAGAATGTTTTCGACATTCATGGCCGCCTCCTCCTTGCCGCGCGGGCGGTCCGGCCGCCGCGGGCGACAGGCCGCCCCATTACGCTCCAGTCTAGGACGTTTTCCAGGGGCCGCAAGCAACGCGTAAAATAGTTGTTCCATCAATGCGTTGCCCGGCCGCCCGGGCCGGATGGTGGTCGAGCGGCGCCGCCGCGGCGGAGGGTGGTCTCCGGCTCGCCGTCGCTGACGATCGCGGCGGCAGGCCGGCGCGGGCGCGGGACGTCGGCCTCGCGGCCGGCTGGAACGCGGCAACGGCGCCGACGGGACGCGACGGGAGCGGGATCTGGCGCTCGGCCGAGCGCTATTTCCGCAGCGCCTTGGCCAGGCGCAGGCGCAACGCGTTGAGCTTGATGAAGCCCTCGGCGTCGCGCTGGTTGTAGACCTGGTCGGCCTCGAAGGTGACATGCGCGAGACTGTAGAGGCTCTTCGGCGATTTGCGGCCGACCACGCGGGACAGCCCCTTGTAGAGCTTGAGGCGCACCGTGCCCTCGACATTCTCCTGGCTCTCGTCGATCAGCGCCTGCAGCATCTCGCGCTCGGGCGCATACCAGAAGCCGTAATAGACAAGCTCGGCATAGCGCGGCATCAACTCGTCCTTGAGGTGCGCGGCGCCGCGGTCGAGGGTGATGCTCTCGATGCCGCGATGCGCGGCGTGCAGGATGGTGCCGCCGGGCGTCTCGTAGACGCCGCGCGACTTCATGCCCACGAAGCGGTTCTCGACCAGGTCGAGGCGGCCGATGCCGTGCTTGCCGCCGAGCTCGTTGAGCCGCGCCAGGAGCTTCGCCGGCGACAGCGTCTCGCCGTTGACGGCGACGGCGTCGCCGCGCTTGAACTCGATCTCGACATATTCGGGCCGATCGGGCGCCTCTTCCGGCGCCACGGTGCGGCTAAAGACGAATTCCTCGGGCTCGGTCCACGGATCCTCGAGCGCCTTGCCCTCGGCCGAGATGTGCAGGAGGTTGGCGTCGACCGAGAACGGCGCCTCGCCGCGCTTGTCGCGGGCGATGGCGATCTGGTGCTTCTCGGCGTATTCGATGAGCTTGGTGCGCGAGGCGAGGTCCCATTCGCGCCACGGCGCGATCACCTTGATGTCGGGCTTCAGCGCATAATAGGCGAGCTCGAAGCGCACCTGGTCGTTGCCCTTGCCGGTGGCGCCATGCGCCACCGCGTCGGCGCCGACTTGGTTGGCGATCTCGATCTGCCGCTTGGCGATGAGCGGGCGCGCGATCGAGGTGCCGAGCAGGTACTGGCCCTCATAGAGCGCGTTGGCGCGGAACATCGGGAAGACGAAGTCGCGCACGAACTCCTCGCGCAGATCCTCGATGAAGATCTCCTTGACCCCCATGAGCAGCGCCTTCTCGCGGGCCGGCTCGAGTTCCTCACCCTGGCCGATATCGGCGGTGAAGGTCACCACCTCGCATTGATAGGTCTCCTGCAGCCAGCGCAGGATCACCGAAGTGTCGAGCCCGCCGGAATAGGCCAGGACAACTTTCTTTATCTTGCCGCTCATGGCACGACCCGTGCTCGCCTACGAGGAGATTGCGCGGCCGGCAGTATAAGTGACGGCGGTGCCGCGGCAAGCTTTGGAGCGTGACACCGCCGGTCGCCGCCGGTGAGCGGCCTCGCCAGAACAATCGCGGCCCATAGCCGCTGGTTGCACTTGATCGATCAAAATTCATCTGTTAGTTTTTGTTAGCGACACTGATTATGGGTGTCGCCACTCTTTGCGCCGGGCGATGACGAACCGGCGAAGGCCGGCACAAGACCGGCCAAGAGGGGAGGATGGTCGGGTCGCGCGCTTTCGCTTGTGCTCCAATGCCACGGACGGGCGAGTCTGCCATTTGCCGGCGACGCCCGCGCCCTGGCGCCCCGACCCAAACGTTTCTCGCATCCCCTGCGCATGGCCCCGCTGCACGCACGCTTCGTGTGCCTGGCGCGCAGCAAGATCGCCAAGGAGCGGCACACCGCAACGGAGGAAGGCTCATGAAGACTCGACGGACATTCCGGCGTTTTGCGACAGGTGCGGGCGCGCTCGCGCTGGTCACGGTGGCCACGGCATTCGCCGCGACGACAGCCTCGGCTGCGCCGAGTTGCGCCGCACTCGCCAGCGATCCCGCCAACGGCCTGGCGGGGAGCCCGGCCATCAAATCCGCGAGCAGCGCCGTGATACCCGCATCCGGGCCAAACGTCGCCTACTGCAAGGTCAACCTGCTCTTCGGCACCAATCCCAACCAGAACATCAACATCGTCGTGGGCTTGCCGTTGAACGCTGGCGACGGCGGCAGCGGCGGCGTGCAGGGGGCCTGGAACGGCAGGACGCAAGGGCTCGGCGGCGGCGGCTGTGCCGGAACCTTGACGGTGACCTCCGCGGTGAACGCTGGCTATGTCGGCTCCGGCAACGATCTCGGTCACAGCGGCGGCAACTGCGAGCCCGGCGTGAACGCGGATGGCACCTACAACGATCAATTCATCGAGGACTTCATTCGCAACGGCATCAAGCAGCAAATTCTGTGGTCGAAGCGGCTCGCCAAGACCTATTACGCGATGGCCGCCGCTTACAACTACTGGAACGGCTGCTCGACCGGCGGGCGCCAGGGCTATCTCCTGGCGCAGGAACTCGGCAACGAGCTCGAGGGCATCGTGGCGAATGCGCCGGCGATCTACTGGACGCGGTTCCAGACGGCGCAGATGTGGGGCCAGATCGTCATGAAGGATCTGGTGGGCGCTCCCATCTCGGCGCCAAAGCTCGCGCAAGCACGCGCCTCGGCCGTCGCCGCGTGCGATGCCGCCGATGGCGTCGTCGATGGCGTGATCGATGACCCGCGGCGCTGCCATTTCAGCGCCACGGCGAATATCTGCGGCGCACCGAGCGCTCCGGCGACCAATTGCCTGACGCCCGCCGAGGCGATGGCCATCGACAAGATCTGGGACGGCCCGCGAAATGCGAAGCAGCGCAAGGTCTGGTTCGGGCTCGACCGCGGCACTGACTTCGGCGGTCTCGACGGCACGAATGCATTTGCTCTCGGCGTCACCCAATTTCATTGGGATGAGCACAGTCAGACCTTCGACTGGCATACGGTTTCGCAAGCCGGCTATCCACAGGTGGCGCAGGACGGTTCGCGGAATATCGCCGACGTGACCGACACCTTCGGGCCCCTTGATACCTTTAAGGAGCACGGCGGCAAGATGATCACCTTCGTCGGCGGCAACGATCAACTGATCTTTCCCCGCGGCGTGATCAACTACTATCGCCAGATGGCATCGCGCTACGGCGATGACGGCGAGCCTGATTTCAACAAGCTTCACCGCTTCTACCGTCTTTTCCGCGCGCCCGGCGTCGGCCATTGCGGCGGCGGGACGGGACCGGCCCCGGTCAATCCCTTCGCCGCCCTGGTGGACTGGGTCGAGCATGGCGTCACTCCGGAGACATTGCTCGCGTCGGGCGGCTCGGCCGCGCCCGCCTCCGGCCGCACCCGTCCGCTCTGCCCCTATCCTCAGACCGCCATCTACAATGGCACCGGCAGCATCGACGACGCGAAAAGCTTCCACTGCGGCGGCAACCTCGAAGCCCGCGCCGTCGTCTGCAGCGACGTGCTCGTGAAGTATAAACACGAGGCGAACGGCAACCTCGATTTCAAGGGCAGCGGGGTCGACGCCGATGATTGTCATGCTCGCGACCGCGCCGATGACGCGGATGATGACCATGATCGCGACTGACGGCCGCTGAGCCCGAGGAGGGGCTCGTGTCGCCAGGCACGAGCCCCTTCCCATTTGCGGCGATTGCTCGCCGGGCTGTCGGGGTCGCCAAACGATGGTAGGATGCCCCTCGGCGGCAAGCTCGGGAGAGCGCAATGGCCGAGACAATGCGTCAGGTGTGGATCGGCCGATACGGCCCGCCCGAGGTGCTCGAGCTGCGCGAGGCGGCAATGCCGCGTCCGGCCGACGATCAGATCCTGATCAAGGTGGCCGCATGCGGCGTCAATTTCGCCGACATCATGGCGCGTCTCGGCCTTTATCCCGACGCGCCCAAACCGCCTTGCGTGGTGGGCTACGAAGTCGCCGGCGAAGTCGCCGCGGCGGGACCCGCGGTCACAGGGTTCTCGCCGGGCGACCGCGTCATCGCGCTCAGTCGCTTTGGCGGCTATTCGAGCCATGTCTGCGTCGCCGAGCGCCAGGCCTTCGCGCTGCCGGGCGCGCTCGGCTTTGCCGAGGGCGCGGCGCTGCCGGTGACCTATCTCACCGCTTACCAACTGATGATCGCCATGGGTCGGCTCGGCGCCGGCGAGACCGTGCTGGTCCATTCCGCTGGCGGCGGCGTCGGCCTCGCCGCGATCGATCTAGCGGCGATCATCGGCGCTCAGGTGATCGGCGTCGCATCGGCGGCGAAGCACGATTTCCTGCGCCGCCGCGGCGTCATGGGTCTGATCGATGCGCGCGCGAAAGGTCTGGTGAGCCAGGTGATGGCGCTCACCGAAGGGCGCGGCGTCCATCTCGCGCTCGACGCGCGCGGCGGCAGGTCGTGGCGCGACAGCTATGACTGCCTGGCGCCGACCGGCCGGCTCGCCGTGTTCGGGCTGGCCAATGCGGTCGGGCCGGGTGGCCGCGTTGCCGCGATCGCCCGCGCCGTCACCAGCGTTCCCTGGCTGCACTTCAATCCGTTCCGGCTGATGAACGACAATCGCGGAATTTTCGGCGTCAATGTCGGCCACCTCTGGGGCCAGATCGGCCTGCTGCGCGGAGCGATGGAGCAGATCCTGGAATGGGAGGCGCTAGGCAAGATCACCCCGGTCGTCGACCGCTCGTTCCGTTTCGAGGAAGCCGCTGCGGCTCACCGCTACATCGAGGGCCGCCACAACATCGGCAAGGTCGTGCTCGCGCCGTGACAGCGCAGCGTCAGCGCCGCCCGTGTGGCGCCCGTGGGCCCCAGCTGCGCGCGACGATCCGCCAATAGCTCGCCGGGAACAGGCGCTGCACGCGATCGAGAAAGCGCGCGTCGCGGCCGATGAGGATGCGCTTCTCATCCTTGAGAATGCCCTGCACGATGCGCTCGGCGGCCGCCTCCGGCGTCGTGCGCGCGACTTGCGCAAAACGGGAGACGAGTTCGCTGCGCCGGGCGTTGCTCACGCCCGCCGCGGCGCGCGCGTTGGCGGCGATCGGCGTGCGGATGCCGCCGGGATGCACGACCGAGACCTTGACCGTGCTGCCGGCGGCGGCGAGCTCGTGGCGCAGCGCCTCGCTGAAGCCGCGCACCGCGAACTTGCTCGCGGCATAGGCCGCCTGGCCGGGCGGGGCAATGATGCCGAAGATGCTCGAGAGGTTGACGATATGCGCGTCGTATTGCTGCTGCAGGACGGGCAGGAACAGCTTCACGCCATGCACCACGCCCCAGAAATTGATGCCCAGGAGCCAGGCGATGTCGTCGAGGCCGAGCTCGGCCACCGTGCCGATCATGGCGACGCCGGCATTGTTGACGAGCAGCGCGACGCGCCCGTGCTCGCGCAGTACGGCGTCGCGAAATTCCTCCATCGCGGCGGCGTCGGATACATCGACCCGATGCGTCGAGACGCGAACGCCGGTCTTGCGCGCCGCGGCCGCGCTTTCGGCAAGACCGGCCGCATCGACGTCGCCCAGCGCCAGCATGCAGCCCTCTTGCGCGAGGCGGAGCGCGAGCGCGCGGCCGATGCCGCTGGCGGCGCCGGTGACGACGGCAACGGTGCCGGCGAGGGCGCGCACCGCTAATACACCGTGCGGTCGTGCGGCCGCAGCCCGAAATGCCCGGCGTAGTCGCACAGGTAGTCGGCCATCTGCGCGCGGCTGGGAAAATCCGGATAGTGCGCGGGCATGGGGTCGTCGGCGTATTCGGTGGTCTTGCGCGAGGAGATGACGTGCGCCGTGCGATAGACGCCGTGATGCCCGTCGCCGCCGACATCGTCATCGGGCTCGAGCTGATCGTAGGCGGCGCCGGGCTGCTTGAGCGCCTTGGCCATGCCGAGGCCGACCGCGCCCGCGCCGATCACCGCCATTCTGTCGCGACGATCCTGCATCGCTTCTTCCCGTCCCGGGGGTCGTCTGCGGCTAGGCAATGCCCGCGGCATGGGCTAGGGTGGTTTCGCCAATCTAGGGTTATACCCCTATATGTCAAACGGAATCGGCGCGGCGATGAAGACGCGCGAGCGGATCTTGCGGGCGAGCCTGACCCTCTTCAACGAGCGCGGCGAGGGCGCGGTGTCGCTGGCGCAAGTTGCCGCGCGCCTCGGCATCAGCGAGGGCAATCTCTGGTACCATTTCCGCGCCAAGCGCGATCTTATCGCCGCGCTCTCGGCCGAGCTTGAGGCGCGCATCGAGCAAAATCTGTCGCGCCCGCCGGCCGCCGCTGCCGGCCAGCTCGCCGATTTCGCCGATTACACACGCCAGAGCTTCCGCGACATGTGGGAGTACCGCTTTCTCTTCCGCCGCCGCCCGGACTGGATGGCGGAGCCCGAGCTGGCGCAGCGCCTGGTCGCGCTCACCGAGCGCGGCCACCGCTACAATGAGGCGATCCTCGCGGAGATGGTGCGGCGCAAGCTGATCCGCGCCACGCCGACGGAGATAAAGGAACTCACCGTCAATGCCTGGATCATCGCGCGCTACTGGCTCGACTACCTGCAGGAGCGCCACGGGCTCAGCCGGATCGCCGAGGCGGATATCCAGGCAGGGGTGAGGCAGATCTTCGCGCTTTACCGCCCCCATCTGACCGACGCGGCGCGGGCGCAGATCGCGCTTGCCAGGCTGGTGTCGCCGCGGAGAAGAGTCGCGCGGGCCTAGCGCTCCGTTGCGAGGAGGGCGGCATCATGGCGGTCGTCATCTACCACAATCCGCGCTGCGGCAAGTCGCGGCAGACATTGGCGCTGCTCGAGGCGCGCGGCGTCAAACCGCGAATCGTCGAGTACCTGGAGGCGCCGCCCGATCAGGCCGAGCTGAAGCGCCTGCTGCGTCTCCTCGGCCTGACGCCGCGCCAGCTCCTTCGTAAGAAGGAGGCGGCGGAGGCCGGACTCAATAAGCCCGGGCTTTCCGACGATGACATCATCGCCGGCATGGTGAAGCACCCGCTCGTCATCGAGCGGCCGATCGTGGTGAACGGCGAACGCGCCGTGCTCGGCCGACCGCCCGAGGCCGTGCTAAAGATCCTTTGACCGCGGGACGTCGCACCATTGACGGCGGCCTGGGTCCGTAGGACGATCGATCTGTTCGATAGCCAAGAAGAAACGAAGCCGGGCGTTCCGTGATCGCGGGACGGTGCCGCTGCCGTGCTGGGAATTGCGGCCGGCGAAAGCCTGGCGCTCACGGGTCCTGAACAGGGAGAAAATGATGCGAACCAACCAACTGCTTTGGGCGCCGGCGTTGCTGCTGTCGCTCGCGCTCGCCCAGCCGGCGACGGCACAGAAGAAATATGCGCCGGGCGTGACGGACAGCGAGATCAAGATCGGCCAGACGATGCCCTATAGCGGCCCGGCCTCGGCCTACGGCACGATCGGCAAGGCCGAGAACGCGTATTTCAACATGATCAACGAGAAAGGCGGCATCAACCGCCGCAAGATCGTCTTCATCTCGCTCGACGACGGCTACAGCCCGCCGCGGACGGTGGAGCAGGTGCGCAGGCTCGTCGAGCAGGAGCAGGTCGCCTTCACCTTCAATACGCTGGGTACACCGCCCAACTCGGCGATCCAGAAATACCTCAACGAGCGGAAGGTGCCGCACCTCTTCGTCGCCACCGGCGCGACAAAGTGGGGCGATCCTGAGCACTTCCCTTGGACCATCGGCTTCCAACCCACTTACCAGACCGAGGGACACATCTTCGCGAAATACATCCTCGAGAAGATGCCCAACGCGAAAATCGGCGTGCTCTACCAGAATGACGATTACGGCAAGGACTATGTCAAAGGCCTCAAGGACGGCCTCGGCGACAAGGCGGCGAAGCTCATCATCGCCGAAGTGACCTACGAGGTCACCGACCCGACCATCGACTCGCAGATCGTCTCGCTGCAAGCCTCGGGCGCCGACGTCTTCTACGACGTCACCACCCCGAAATTCGCCGCGCAGGCCATCCGCAAGACCTACGACATCGGCTGGAAGCCGCTGCACCTGCTGAACTCGGTGTCGGCCTCGGTCGCTGCCGTGATGACGCCGGCGGGCCTCGACAAGTCGGTCGGGGTCGTGAGCCTGGCGTATTTCAAGGACCCGACCGATCCACAATGGAAGGATGATCCGGCGTTCAAGCAGTGGCTCGCCTGGATGGACAAGTACTATCCCGACGGCGACAAGGCCGACACCTTCAACGTCTACGGCTACAACCTGGCGATGACGATGGTGCAGGTGCTGAAGCAGTGCGGCGACGATTTGACGCGCGAGAATATCATGAAGCAGGCGGCGAATCTCGACATCGAGTTGCCGATGTTCCTGCCGGGCGTCAAGGTCGGCACCAAGCCGACGCAGTTCTTCCCGGTGCGCGAGATGCAGCTCACCAAGTTCGACGGCAAGATCTTCGAGCGCTTCGGCGAAGTGATCAAGTCCGAATAGGTGGCGAGCACAACCGGCGGCGTGCTTGACGGCAAGCCGCCGGTTGTTTGTCAGGCCGCGCTCACGCCCCCAGCGGCGGCCTGCTCCTTCAAGAGCTCGCTCTTGCGGCGCTTCACGCTGTCGGATTTGAGCTGGCCGCAGGCGGCCATGATGTCTTCGCCGCGCGGCGTGCGCACCGGCGAGGAATATCCCGCGGCGTTGACGATGTCGGAGAACACCTTGATGACCGCGTCGCTGGATCGCTCGAAGGGCGCGCCGGGCCACGGGTTGAACGGGATCAAATTGACCTTGGCGGGAATGCCCTGGAGGAGCCGCACCAGCTCCTTCGCCTCGGCCGGGCTGTCGTTGACGCCCTTGAGCATGACGTATTCGAAGGTGATGCGCCGCGCGTTGCTCGATCCCGGGTAGGTGCGGCAGGCCTCCAGCAGCTCGGCGAGCGGGTATTTCTTGTTGAGCGGCACCAGCACGTCGCGCAGCTCGTCGGTGACGGCGTGCAGCGAGATCGCGAGGTTGACGCCGAGCTCCGTGCCGCAGCGCGCGATCATCGGCACCACGCCCGAAGTCGACAGCGTGATCTTGCGGCGCGACAGCGACAGGCCCTCGTGATCCATCACGATCTTCAGCGCCGTCGCGACATTGTCGTAATTGTAGAGCGGCTCGCCCATGCCCATGAGCACGATGTTGGTGAGCTGCCGGTCGTCCTGCGGCGACGGCCATTCGCCGAGCGCGTCGCGCGCCAGCATCACCTGGCCGACGATCTCCGCCGCCGTGAGATTGCGCACCAGGCGCTGCGTGCCGGTGTGGCAGAATTTGCAGGTCAGCGTGCAGCCGACCTGCGAGGAGACGCAGAGCGTGCCGCGATCCTCTTCGGGGATGTGCACGCACTCGACCTCTTGCCCGTCGGGAAAGCGCAGCAGCCATTTGCGCGTGCCGTCGACCGAGCTGAGCGCGCGCGCCACCGCCGGGCGCCCGACCCTGTAACGCGTGGCGAGCTCGGCGCGGAACGATTTCGACAGCGAGGTCATGGCGGCGATGTCGGTGGCGCCGCGATGGTAGATCCAATGCCAGAGCTGGCGCGCGCGGAACGGCTCGGCGCCCATCGCCGTCATCTCGGCAGCAAGCTCGTCGCGGCCGAGCCCGACCAGGTCCTTGAGGCTGCGATCCATGATCGCGCAACATATAGCGCGGACTGGCCGATGTCCAAACGGCCAGCCGAGCCGGATCCCGATCCCCGGCATTTGGCGAAAATTTTAGCGAAAATTCGTTGAAATGCCGGGCATTCCGGTCTGCTATGCCCGCGGCGACGGGCGATGCCCCAAGCAATGACAGGGAGACCGAATGTCGGCCCGCTCCGATCGAGTGCTGAAACCGAGATGCGCTTGGCTCGCCGCCGCAGCGATGCTCGGCTTCACTGTACTTCTTCTCGCCGCGTCGGCGGCGTTGGCGGCCGGCGCGACCGGGCACGTGTCGGTGACGATCCTGCCCACAGCCGCCGTCGTCGGCGGCACGGGGATGAGCTTCGGCACGGTCGGCGCGGCGAGCGCGCCGGGCCGGGTCGTGCTCAGCCCGGCCGGCAGGTCGAGCGGCCCCGCTGCCTATTCGTTCGGCGGCTCGCCCGCCGCCGGCAGCGTAACCCTGACCGGCGCCCCTGGCATGGCCGTCAGCATTTCGCTCAGTGTCGGCGACGTCGCGCGAGGTCCGGGCGCCGCCATGCCCTTCAAGGTTGTCGCCGCGGCTCCCGGCGCCGCCTCCGCGCTCGACCGCGCCGGCGAGCTGCGGCTTGCGCTCGGCGCGACGCTCTCGGTCGGTCGGTCGCAGGCACCGGGCGCCTATTACGGCGCCTACAGCGTCACGGTCGATTACTGAGCGGCGACAATTCGGGTTGCGCGACGCGACCGGTCCGCGCCAAGCTGCGGCACGCACCCATCGCCCGCGGCCGCACCCATGGCGCTCGATCCGAACAAAGTGAACCTCGATCCCCACGCCAAGGCGCTGCCCGATTTCATCGCCCAGGCCGGCCGCATCCCCTACAGCCAGATCACGCCGCCGCAGGCGCGCGCGCAATATGTCGAGCTGTGCCGCCGCACGAGCAAGCCTGGTGAGTGGCCCGTCGATGCCAGGGACCACGCGCTGCCCGGCCCGGCCGGAACGCTGCGCGCACGGGTCTACCGGCCGGGCGCGGCGGGCGCGGCGCCGCTGCCGGCGCTGCTCTATTTTCACGGCGGCGGCTGGTGCATCGGCGACATCGACACGCACGACTCCGCCTGCCGGCAATTGGCGCACGAAGCGCGCTGCGCCGTGCTCTCGCTCGATTATCGCCTCGCGCCCGAGCATCGCTTCCCAGCGGCGGTCGAGGATTGCTTCACCGCGGTCGAATTCGCCGCGAGCGAGGGGCGGAGCCTCGGCCTCGACCCGACACACCTCGCCGTCGGCGGCGACAGCGCCGGCGGCAATCTCGCCGCGGTCGCGGCGCTGCTCGCGCGCGACGCCGGCATCGTGCTCAAGGGACAGCTGCTGATCTATCCCGCCACCGACTTCGCCAGCGAATCGGCGTCGCACGAAGACTACGCCGAGGGCTTTCTGCTGACGCGCGAAGCGGTCGCCTGGTTCGGCGGCAACTACATCGACGCGGCGCAGCATGGCGACTGGCGCGCCTCGCCGCTGCGCGCGCCCGATCTCGCGCGGCTGCCGCCGGCGCTCGTCATCGTCGGCGACTGCGACGTGCTGCGCGACGAGAGCCGCGCCTATGCCGAGGCGCTGCGCCGCGCCGGCAACGAGGCGAGCTTCCAGCTCTATCCCGACATGATCCACGGCTTCTTCACCATGGGCGGCATCATCGCCGCCGCCGACCGCGCCGTCGCGCAAGCCGCGGCGTTCTTGAAGGGCGCGTTCTCGCGCTAGTGGCACGCTCTATCTGGGACGACGAGCGGAGAACGGCCGCTCAACGCTTGAAGTCGCAGGCCTACTTCTTTTTCTTGAATTGCTCGTCCATCCACGATAGCGGCCGGTCGACATTGAAAAAAAGAACGCCGGCCTTATCTGCGTCGGCCCCCGTAACGTCCATACGGTCATAAGCATGGCCGTCCTGGTTCACCAGAGACTGCTTCTGCACCTTGAGGCCCATGGCGCCGATAAGGCTGTATTCCTCGTCGACGGCAATCACCACAAAGGCGTTTTCTGGGCTTTTGCCGTCTCCTGATTGCAAGATGGAGCGCATCAGGCCGCGCGCTTCTGCGCGATGGAACTCGGCTCGCGCCGTATCGCCCAACTGTCGGAAGCAGAGATCGGCGAGCATGTGGGCATCAATGTCGACGTAGTCGATCTCTAGGATCTTGGCGGCCTCGCCGGTGACCCTGAGACAGTCCTTTTCGCGATAGGCCTTGCCCATCGCCGTCTTGAGCGCTCGCAGGCTACCACCATACGGATCATAGCCCGGACTCCCTGCATAGGCGTAGCGCAGCGCCTGATAGTCGAGATCGCGATCACCGCGCTTGGCGCGCGCGAGAAGCTCGTTGTAGCTCGGCGCGCTCTTGACCTGCTCTCCCGTCGCGAGCGGCGTGCATGCTGTCACCATCAGCGCCGCGACGGCGAAAAGAAGACGAGCCCTCTTCACCGCTTGACGCCGCAGGCCTTGTCGATCTGGCCCAGCGCCTGGCTGAGGCCGGCGAGCGAGTAGGTGTCGGTGGTCTCGGTGCCGCGGGCGGAGACGCCCTTGAGCACGGCCTGCTTGCCCTTGGCGAGCGCCTCCACCACCGACTTGTCGGTCCCGGGGTCGCGCGCCCAGGCAGTGTCCTTATTGGTGAAGAGCGAGAATTTGCGGCTGTCCACCGTCAGCTCGGCGTCCGAGCCTTCCTTGAAGAGATAGCCCGCGTTGAAGCTCACCTCGTTGCTGATCTTCTCGGCCGGGCGATGGGTGACGCTGGCATAGATCTTGTTGCGCTTGGCGCCCGCGGGCTCGCTCTTGCTCGGCTCGCCGACGACGTAGCAGATCTTGTGGCCCTTCTCGGTGTCGCTGTAGGCGTCCCAGCCCTGCGCGCCGCCGAGACGCGTCACGCCCTCCTTCTGCTGCACCGGCTTCGCCGGGCTCTTCGCCTCGGCCTTCGGCGCGGCAGCGCTGCCGGCGGCCACCAGCGGCGGCGTCAGCATCAGGACAAGTGCGGCGGTGAGGCAACGGGCGGGCGAAAGCATGCGCGCAACCATAACCATCGCTCGGCTCCCTGCCAAGCGGCGCGGTGAACGCGCGCCCCTTGCCTCGGCATCGCGGCCTGGGCAAGGTGAGCGGCGAGGCGACGCGGCCACGGGGAGGAAGAGCGATGCGCGCGGTGCTGTGCAAGGAATTCGCCGGACCGGAGAAGCTCGTCCTCGCCGACGTGCCGCCGCCGCCGCTGCGCGACGGCACGGTGCGCATCAGGATCCACGCCGCCGGCGTCAATTTCGCCGACACGCTGCTCATCACCGGCCAATATCAGGACAAGCCGCCGCTGCCGTTCACGCCGGGCATGGAGGTGGCCGGCGTCGTCGCGGAGGCGGGTGCCGGCGTCACGCAACTCAAGCGCGGCGACCGCGTGCTCGCCTCGGTCGGACGCGGCGGCTTCGCCGAGGAGGTCGTCACCGAGGCGGACGGCGTCCATCGCATCCCCGACAGCATGGATTTCGTCACCGCGGCGGGCTTCCCCGTCGCCTACAGCACATCCTACGGCGCCTTCGCCTGGCGCGGAAGGCTGCAGCCGGGCGAGTGGGTGCTGGTGCTCGGCGCCTCCGGCGGTGTCGGATTGACCGCGGTCGAGATCGCCAAGGCGATGGGCGCCAGGGTCATCGCCGCCGCCGGCGGCGCCGACAAGCTCGCGGTCGCCGCGCGCGCCGGCGCCGACCACCTCATCGACTACACGCGCGAGCAGATCCGCGACCGCGTCAAAGACATCACCGACGGCCGCGGCGTCGACGTGGTCTACGATCCCGTCGGCGGCGATGCCTTCGACCAGAGCCTGCGCTCGATCGCGTGGGAGGGGCGCATCATCGTCATCGGCTTTGCCGGCGGGCGCATCCCGCAGATACCCGCGAACATCGTGCTGGTGAAGAACATCGACATCGTCGGCTTCTTCTGGGGCTCCTATCGGCGCCACAAGCCGCTTCTCATGGCGGAGTCCTTCCCGCAGCTGTTCCGTTGGTTCGAAGAGGGCAGGCTCAAGCCGCATGTCTCGCACACCCTGGACTTCAGCGAAGTGGCGCAGGCGCTCGACCTGCTCAAGACGCGCAAATCCACCGGCAAGGTGGTGCTCACCATGGGGCGGTGAGCGCCGTCGCCGCAGCCCGGCAAAATTGACATAAGTGCCACCAGCCAGTGCACCGGCTGGGATCGGCGCGCGTCCTTGGGCCGCGATATTACAGATCGTTCATGTCAGGGGATGGCGCGGCGGCCCACGCCTTATTACCGCAAGACCAATGAAGGCGCTTGGCCTTCGCAGGAGTCGAACATGGCAAGGTTTTACCGCACGGCTGCGGTCGCGCTCATGCTGGCCGGCCTCGGCGGCTGCATCGTCGCCCCTGCCGCGCCGCCGGTCGCTTACGGCTATGCTCCCAGCTATGGCTATGGCCCCGGCTATTACGCGCCCGGCTACGCCGTCTATCCGCCCCCGGTCTCGGTCGGCATCGGCCTCGGCTTCGGCGGCGGCCGGCATCATTGGAGGTAAGGGTGTCCGCGCGACTCCTTGGCCTCTTCACCGCCGCTGTCGTGATGCTCGGCGTGCTTGTGCCGGCACTGGCGCAGGAGCGCCGGCACGACGACGACCGGCGGGACGAGCACCGCTTCGAAGGGCGGCACGGCGATGCCTGGCGCGACCGCGACATACACCGCTTCCACGAGCGCGATATGGCGCGCTGGCAGCACGGCCGCTGGTTCCGCGGGCCGCATGACGGCCGTGCCGGCTGGTGGTGGATTGTCGGGGATACCTGGTACTTCTACCCACGCCCGATCTACCCCTACCCCGATCCCTATGTTCCGCCCGCGGCCACGCCGACGGCGAATGCGTGGTACTACTGCGCGCCGAGCCAGGCCTATTATCCCTACGTCCCGACCTGTCCGGCGCCTTGGCAGGTGGTGCCGGCGCAATAGCGCAAGGCCGTTCTGCGGAAAAGAAAAGCCCCGGCCAAGGCCGGGGCTTTTTGCGTGATGGCGCAGCCGCCGCGCCTCAGGGCACGGCCGCTCCCTGCGCGGTCGCGATATAGGCCTGCACGTCCAAATCGAGCAGCAGGCGCTCTTGCCCGAGCTTCTGCGCGGCTTGCGTGACCATGTTCACGTAAGTCGCATGGTCGGCGTAGCGCTCTTCCAGCGAGAGACGCGGATCGCCTATGGCGAGCCGCGCCGCCTTCGTCTTTTGGAACGGGAGCCGCTGTCCCGAGGCATCGCAGCCGTCGACGATCTTGGCGCCGCCCGTCTCGGTCGCCGGCGAGGCGCGCAAGGCCCAACCGGTATAGGTGGCGAGAGGCACGGACACGTCGGGTGTGCGCACGCCGGCGATGTCGTTGCCGTCGGCATCCGTCTTCGGCACGAAGACCGGATAGGGCGTGCCGAGCAGGATCGGCGGCGAGATCGTGACGATGCCGTCGTCGAACTTGGGCCCGAAATCCCACAGGTCGCCAGTGTGGTGGATGCCGTTATAGGTGACGCCGGGAATGTTCGGGAAGCCCATTCCCGACTGCGGCAGCGCCGGCGCCAAGGTTCCGTCGGCGCGGCGCGGCACGCGGTTCTTGGGCGGCTCGCGGCCCGTGCTCACCCACTCGTCGAGATCGGTCAGCAGCGCGCGCAGCACCTGGTTGCCGACGATCGGGTTCTGCAGCTGCTGGCAGATGCCGGCGGCGGTTCCGGAGCCGTGCGGGGCGCTCGCCAGCAGGTAGTAGCGGACGTTGCGGAGCTCGTCGAGGTCGAGATCGCGCCCTCGCGTGTCCGTCGTCAGCACCGAGCCTGCCTTTGCCCAATACTCGTTCTCCGAGTTCATCTCGATGATCTTGGGACAGGTGTCGCTTTCCTCGCAGGCGTCGAGCCGCCCGGCGGTCTTGCCGGTGACGGGATCATGCAGCCGCTGGTTGGCGAAGGGGAACTGGAACTCGGGCGTCCAGCGCGCGATGTGCTGGCGATGCGTCCGGGTGGGCTGGGCGAAGCGGTAATTCATGTAGATGCCGCTGCCGCCGCCGAGCCAGTTCAACACGCCGTCGAACGCCTTTTGATGATGCCGCCCGTCGCGGTCATGCCGGTCGTCGTTGCGGTCTCTGTCTCCGTCGTCGTGATCGCGGCCGCGGTCGCCGTCATGGTCGCCATGCGCGCGCTCGACCTCGTTGAAGCCCCACAGCATGAAATCGTGCATGGTGCGGCAGGGCTGCGACAGGCAGTAGCTGTAGATGTGCTGCACGTCGCCGGCCATCGGATTGGCGACGCCGTTGTCATCCGTCTTGGCATTGCGCAGGAAGGTCGCAAGATCGCGCACGGCGGCGAAGCCGAGCCCGGCCACGATCGGGTCCTTGGCGATATAGGTGAACTCGTAGAGCGCCGTCGGGCCGAACGAGGGCGGCACGCCGAAATTGCCGGAGGTCAGCTTGATCGCCCTCAGGCTGGCATCGGTGTAGGTCCAAGCCGAGGATGGCAGCAGCATCGGCGCGTCACCGTAATTGGCGCGAACGCTGAGCTGCGCCTTCGATTGGTCGGCGCTGTTCGCCGGATAGGTGAGCGGCAGCGTCGCCGGCGAGCCATTCGTGTCGACCACAAGTTCCTCGGTCGTCGGGCCGGTGATCGACGAGCCGTCGCGGTTCTTCGCCACCGGGAAGGTGACGCCGAAGCCGGTGCTGCCCGGCGTGCCCTGCAGCACGGTGATGTCCCAGGCGCCCTCGACCAGCGTGTAGCCCTGGTTCATGAGGAAGCCGTTGCCGGCGCTTCCCGAGGTTGTCGTGTTGTTGCTCGGCCGGCTGTCGTTGAAGCTGCTGAGGGCGAGCGGGCCGCCGCGATTGGGCAGATCAAAGAGGATGCGGTGGTTGCCCCTGGACAAGTCGATCGGGCGAATGATCTGGAAGGCGGCCGAGTAGCTTACCGTGCCGTTCGGATTGCGCGGCGCGAGCTCCACGTCGACGATGACCGCATTCTGCGGGTTGGTCGGATCGACCTCGCCGGTGATCTTTCCCTCGATCCTCTCGTATTGTCCGGCGGAACCGAAGCTGGCGCCGCTGAAGGTCGGCGACTCCACCGTGGTGATCGTCATCTGCGTCACGCGCGCGCTCGCCGGCGACACGATGCCGAGCGCGAGAGCGCTGGTGACAGCAAGGGTGAGCCTGCCGGAATATCTTCCGGAAGGCAAAACATATGAGTTCATGCGGTTTCCTCCTGGATGATTCGCGCAGATCTTTGGGGTTTTTGATTGCCGTTCGGGCGCTGCTGTCTGCTGAAGGAGCACGGGCGTCGCGCGATGGCGACGTCCGTGTCGACCGGAAGCAGCCTCAGGGCACGCTCGCCGCTTGCGCCGCGGCGATGTAGCTCTGGACGTCGAGGTCGATGAGCAGCCGCTGCTGCTGCAGCTTCTGCGCCGCCGCTGTAACCATGTTCACGTAAGTGGCATGGTCGGCATAGCGCTCCTCGAGCGAGGGCCGCGGGTCATTCGCCGCCAGCCGATCCGCCTTCTTCTTCGGGAACGGGATGCGCTGACCCGAGGCGTCGCAGCCGTCGACGACCTTGATGCCGTTGGTCTCCGTCGCCGGCGAGGCGCGCAGCGCCCAGCCGGTAAACGTCGCCAGCGGCACCGACACATCCGGCGTGCGGATGCCGGCGATGTCGTTGCCATCCGCATCCGTCTTCGGCACGAAGACGGGGTACGGCGTGCCGAGCGAGATCGGCGGCAGGATCGACAGGATCCCGTCGTCGAAGTGGCGGCCGAAATCCCAGAGATCGCCGGTGTGGGCGATGCCGTTGTAGGTCACGCCGGGAATGCTGGGGAAGCCCATGCCCGATTGCGGTAGCGGCGGAGCCATCGTGCCGTCGGCGCGGCGCGGCACGTTGTTCTTGGGCGGCTTGCGGCCCGTTGTCACCCAATCGTCGAGATCGACCAGCAGCGCGCGCAGCACCGGATTGCCGACGAGCGGGTTCAGGAACTGCTGGCAGATGCCCCTGGAGGTGGCCGAGCCGGCGCCGTGCGGCACGCTCGAGAACATGTAGTACCGCACGTTCGCGAGGTCATCGAGATCGAGGTCGCGGCCCTTGATGTCCGTGGTCAGGATCGAGCCCGCCTTCGCCCAATACTCGTTGGCCGAGTTCGCCTCGATGATCTTGGGACAGGTGTCGCTCTCCTCGCAGGCGTCGAGCCGGCCGGCGGTCTTGCCGGTGACGGGATCGTGCAGCCGCTGGTTGGCGAACGGGAACTGGTACTCCGGGTACCAGCGCGCGATGTGCTGGCGATGCGTGCGGGTGGGCTGGGAGAAGCGGTAGTTCATGAAGATGCCGCTGCCGCCGCCTTTCCAATTCAGCACGCCGTCGAACGCCTTCTCGTGATGCCGGCCGTGGCGCTCGCCGCGATCGCCACGGTCGTCACGATCTTTGTCGCCGTCATGATCGCGATCGCGCTGGCCGCGTGCGTGCTCGACTTCGTTGAAGCCGAACAGCACGAAATCGTGCAGCGTGCGGCAAGGCTGCGACGAGCAGAAAGTGTAGATGTGTTGCACGTCGCCGGCGAGCGGGTTGGGGTTGCCCTTGTCGTCGGCCTTGGCATCGCGGAAGAACGCCGCGAGGTCGCGCAGCGCGGCGAAGCCCAGCGCCGCCACCGACGGGTCCTTGGCGATGTAGCTGAATTCGTAGAGGCCGGTCGGGCCGAAGAAGGCGGGATCGCCGAACTTCGTTCCCGGCGGGTTGAGCTTGATCGCGGTGAGCGTGGCGTCGGTGTAGTCCCAGCTCGAGCCGGGCATGGCCGTCGGCGGGTCGGCGAAATTGGCGCGCACCGTCAACAGCGCCGTCGACTTGTCGGCGCTGGCCGCGGCGTAGCTCAGCGGCTGCGTCGCCGGCGGGCTCGCGGTCACGTCGATGTCGAATTCCTCGAGCGCCGGCCCGGTGATCGTCGACCCGTCCTTGTTTCTCGCCACCGGCACGGTGACGCCGAAGCCGTTGCCGCCGTGGCCGACGGTGATGTCCCAGCCGCTCGCCAGGACGCTGTATCCCTGCGTCATGAGGAAGCCGTTGCCGGGATCGCCTGATGTCGATGTGGTCTGCGCCTTGCCGTCGTTGAGCACGGTGAGCGCGTTGGCGCCGCCGCGGTTGGTCACGTCATAGAGGATGCGGTGGTTGCCCTTCGACAGGTCGACCGGTACGAGCAGCTGGAAGTCGGTCGAATACTCGACCATGCCGCGGCTGTTGCGCGGCGCCAGCTCGATATCGACGATGACGGCGTTGAGCGGATCGCGCGGGTCGACCTCGCCCTTCACCGTGCCGTTGATCATCCGGTACGCCCCGACCGCGCCGAACATCTTGCCGGCGAAGGTCGGCGACTGCGACGTCAGTGCGTTGACGTCGATTTCCGTGATCCGTGCGCCCGCCGGCGCGAGGCCGAGGACCAGCGCACTGGCCGCAAGAAAAGAGACCGCACCGGCGCGACGGCCGGGCGGCAAAACATGCTTATTCATGCGCTTAGCTGCCCCTCCCTGGGAGTCGACTTTTTATTATTGTCCGCCCCTCGACGGACCATTGTTTTGTTATGCCCGCGCAATGGTAGCGTAGCACCAGAGATACGCGCCAACAACGGCAATCAGGGACGATCGGCGTGTCCTAGCGCGGCTAAAGCAGCGAAAGAACAAAGCCGGCGAGGAGGAGCAGCACGAAGGCGGCGGCAGGTCGCACCGGCGTTGCCGCGCCCGTCTGCTTCTCGATGTAAAGCGTCGCATAGAGCGTCGGCAGGCCAAGGCACAGTCCCGGGACCGGCGCCGCGTATATCGCCCAGACTTCGCCGGTGCGGAACGGGAGCAGGATGATCAGGAGCCCGGTCGCCGCCGTCGACAGCATGCCGCCGCCAACGATTTTCAGCATGCCCAGGATCGCCACGCGCAGCCCGAGGTCGAGGCTCTCCCAATCGGCGCCGATGGCGGCGCGGTGGTAGGGCATGAAGCGGTCGGTCCGCAGATACTTGATCCCGAACAGCAGTGCCATGACATAGGCCGCGAGGTAGCAGACGAGTCCTGCGATGTGAGCCATGCTTGCCCTATCTCCCGGTCTCTCTGGTCCGCTCGCCGGGGGCGGCGAGCGGCGCTGCAGCGGTGCGGCGCGCCAGCACAGCGTCGGCGATATAGAGCAGAAGCGCCAGCCAGATGCAGGCGAAGGTCACGGCCTCGGCGGCGCTGAAGGGCTCGCCATAGACGAAGACGCCGAGGATGAAGGTGGCGGAGGGCGACGTGAACTGCAGCAGGCCGACGGTGGTGAGCGGCAGCTTGCGTGCCGCCGCGGCGAACCAGATTAGCGGCAGCGCGGTCACGATGCCGGTGCCGAGCAGCAGCGCATCGCGCGCCGGCGCGGCGGGGCCGAACGAGCTCTGCCCGGTCGCCGCGAGCCACAGCAGATAGATTCCGGCGATGGGCGCCAGGATGGTCGCCTCGAAGGTGAAGCCGATGAGCGATTCCACCGCCACCACTTTGCGCACCAGCCCGTAAAAGCCGAAGGAGAAGGCGAGCGTCAAGGCGATCCACGGCAGTCCCCCGGTCGCCGCGGCGAGGAGGGCGACGCCTGACGCGGCGACGATGCAGGCGGCGATCTGCAGCAGCCGCAGCCGCTCGCCCAGCGCCACCATGCCCAGCGCCACGCTCACCAGCGGATTCATGAAATAGCCGAGGCTGGTCTCGACGATGTGACCGCTGCTGATGGCGTAGATGTAGGTCACCCAGTTGATGGTGACCAGCAGCGCCGACAGCAGCAGCAGCGCCAGCGTGCGCGGCACCAGGAGCTGGCGCAGCTCGCTCGAGCGGCCAAGGCCCGCCACCAGGGCGAGCGCAAAAAGCGCGCCCCAGACGATGCGGTGGGCGAGTACCTCGGGCACCGGCACGTCGGCCAGGGCCTTGAGATAGACCGGCAGCACCACGCCCCAGGCGGTGAAGGCGCCGAGGGCGTAAAACAAACCGATGCGATGCTGGCGGCGTCGGGACAGTGCGTCGTCGGTCATGAGGCGGATGGAGACTAGCCGGGGACCGGCCCGCCGACTACTCGGTTGCTTGAGGCGGATCACGCGCGAAATAATCGCAAGATTGACGCAATAGTGCCCTGCGGTTCAGGCGCGCTTGCGGCATGGCCCGCGGCTCTCGAATGCTAAGAATCAGCTAACGCCCGCCCGCGCCGGCGATGCGCGGCTACGCCGCATCTCGTCAAACGCGCCCGCGCCGGTCTATGATGCGTCGTCTCGGAGGAGACGCATGGGCACCATCAGGCAGGCGCGGCTCCAGGATGCGCGGGCCATCGGCCGGATCGAGGTCGATACTTGGCGTTCGACCTATGCGGGCATGCTGCCCGACCGGGTGCTGCTCGCCATGTCCGAGCAGCGGCAGACGGCGTCATGGGCGGGGTTCCTGCGGCACCGTGCGGGCGATGTCTGGGTCGCGCAACAGCCGCGGCCCGAGGGTGGCGAGGCGCGGCTCGTCGGCTTCGGCAATTGCGGGCCGCAACGCGAAGGCGGCTTCGGCTATGCCGGCGAGGTCTATACCCTCTACGTTGCGCCGGAGGCGCAGGGCCAGGGCTTCGGCCGGCTCCTTTTGTTGGCGCTATTCGCCCGGCTGGTCCATTGCGGCCATCGCTCCGCGCTCGTCTGGGTGGTGCGCGCCAACCCCTCGCGCTTCTTCTACGAACGGCTCGGCGGCAAGCTGGTGCTGCACCGGCCGGTCCCCGTCGGCGGCGCGCCGGTCGAGTCGGTCGCCTATGGCTGGAAGGATCTGCGCGCCGTGATCGACCGCGAGGCGCGCAGCGGCGCCGGTGGCTCGTCGCCGCGCCCGGGTTAACCGACGCTAAACCTGTCGCTGGCTTAATGCAGCTTCACCAAGGGGCTGGCGTCTGGTGCCCGGACAAGGGCGCTGGGTGCCGGCCGACTGGTGCAGCGTCGTCATCGCCGCACGAGAGCGGCCGGCGACACCTCGATCTTGGGGGTGCACATGGCAACAGCCTCTTTGCCGATTCTCGCGAGCATCGGCATCAATGATGAGAACTCGCTGCTGCGGCGTTACATAAGATACTGGCTGCTTTATCAGATCATGCCGGTCCCGGTGCTGCTGCTGGGCTGGTATGGGTTGCGCATCGGCGGCGCCGCGCATCAATGGTTCTGGCCGCTCGTGCTCAGCGTCCACTGCCTGCTGAGCTTCGCCTGCGCCTTCCAGGCCGCATTGTTTCACAGCCGCAGCCGCTGAGCGGCGGCTCGACGTTCCAGCGACTACCGGCGCAGCGTCTCAGCCGAGACCGCCGGTGCTATTGCGCCTTGGCCAGGAATGCCTGCGCCGTCTGCAGCTCCGGCCGCTGAGTGTCGGCATTGGCCGTGAGCGCCGCTAGGTTCTCGTAGAAGCGCCTTGCCTTGGCCATGTCGCCCGACTGCTCCGCCGCTAGCCCCGCGCCGAAGAGGCTGCGGAAACGGTTAGGGTCGGTACCGAGCGTCACCTCGTATTCGCGCAAGGCGGCGGCAGGCTGTCCGAGCTCGAGCAGCAGGTCGGCGAGCAGCTCGCGCGCCGGCACCACCGCGCCCGGTGTTACCGGGTGCTTCTCCATCGACGATTCGAGCTCGGTGGCCGAGCGCAGCTGCGCCAGCGCGTCGGCGTCGTCGTGCACGGCGCGAGCGAGCATGGCCGCCGCGGCGCGCCGCTGCACCTCGACCTGATCCGCCCAATAGGCGTTCTTCGCTTCTACCAGCTTGGCGTGGAGCGCTTCGAGCTCGGCGACGTCCGCCTTGGCAGCGGCGGTATCGCCTGTGCGCGCCGCGCCGAGCGCGCGGGTGAACGAGATCATCGCGGTCGCCCAGGGAAAGCGCTCCCAGGGCAGGGCCACGGACGGTGCCGAGATGTTGGCCGCTTCTGTCCAGCTGCGCCGCTCCAGTGCGAAGCGCGCGGGGACCACCGCGATGGCGTAAGCGGCGGCGAGGCTCGCGGGCTCCGCCTTGGTGCCGGCGGTGATTTGGTCGAGCAAGCGTTTCGCAGCCACGTCCTGCGCGCCCTGCAGGTACGCATATTCGAGATAGTCCATTGCGTGCAGGCTCTGGTCCCACAACACGCCCGGGCCGAAGGCCTCGCGCGCATAAGCTTGACCCGCGGCGGCCGAGCGCTCGTTGGACGCGATCGACTCCTGCCATAAGCCGACGCGAGTAAAGATGTGCGAAGGCATGTGGAGCGCGTGCGGTACATCGGGCGCGAGCGCGGCATAACTGCGCGCCGCCGGCAAGCCCGCCTCGGCAAGGGGCGCCGAATCGTAGCTGTGGATGAGATAATGCGCGACGCCAGGATGGCTCGGCTGCTCGGCATGCACCTTCTCGAGGATCGCCGCCGCCTTCCTTTGGTTGGCGAGGCTCTTGTCGGTGGGCGGCGCCGTCGCATCGAGCGCCAGCGCATAGAACACGGCGGCCTCGCTGTCGTCGGGATACCGCAGATAGAGCTGCTCCATCGCCTTCTCGTAGGCAACGCTGCGCGTGCGGTGATCGACCTTGTCGGCATCCTTGTAGAACGCGCCAATGGCCTCAATGTAGTCGCGCTCGCGTTCAGTATTGGCGCCGATGGCCCGCGCGCTGGCGGCGGCGTCCGTGCCGGTCTTCATCGCCTTGTCGCCGGGCGGGTACCACAGCGGATACCACACGCTCATGGCGATGCCCCACTGCGCCATGGCGCAGCCGGGATCGGCCGCGGCGACCGCCGTGAATTGCTTCGCCGCTTCCTCGTACCAGAACGAGTGGAGCACGGCCAAAGCGCGATCGAACCGCTGTTGCGCATCGGCGGAGCAGGAGATCGGGAAATGGACCTTGCCCGCCTGGCGGTCGGATGCCGTCTCGGCCGTCGCAGTCGATCCGGCACAGGTGATCACGGCGGCGAGCATGAAGGTGCGGGTGGACAATGCGGCATGGGCCATGCGACACCTCCCGGGTGACGTAAGTTGGCCCCGGGTAACAGACCGGGACGCCTGAATTTTTTCTGAAGCGTTCGCTTGAGCCTAGACCCGGCACCGGTCCGCGTCGATGAAAAATCCCCTCCCTTCCCGCAGCGCCGATGCTGGGGCATCATGGGTGAAAACGGGGATGGAGAGGCCATGACGACGACGCAAGCGGGCGGACCGACGCGGCGCGACATCGTGCGCGCGGCGGGTCTCGGCATCGGCGCGGCGATCGCCGGCGGCACGGCGCTGGCCGAACCGGCGGCGGTGTCCGGCGGCAGCGACACTCTGTGGAGCGGCGAATACCGGGCGAAGAAGGGCGAGGTCTCGCTCTATCTCTATCGCAAGCGCCTGGCCGCGCCGAAGGCCGGGGACAAGCCCCTGCCGGTGCTGTTCCTGGTGCACGGCTCGTCGATCTCGGCGCGCTCCACCTTCGACCTCACGGTGCCTGGGGCCGGCGAGTACTCGCTGATGAACGTCTTCGCCCGCGCCGGCTTCGATGTCTGGACCATGGACCATGAGGGCTATGGCCGCTCGTCGCGCACCGACGGCAATTCCGACATCGCCAGCGGCGTCGAGGATTTGACGGCGGGGAGCGCGCTCGTCGCGCGCGAGACCGGGCAGGCCAAGTTCCATTTCCTCGGCGAATCCTCGGGCGCGTTGCGTGCCGGCGCCTTCGCCATGGTGCAGCCCGACCGCGTCGAGCGGCTCGTGCTCGAGGCCTTCACCTGGACCGGCGCGGGCTCGCCCACGCTCGGCAAGCGCGCCGAGCAGGTCGAATACTACCGCACGCACAATCGGCGGCCGCGCGATCGCGACATGATCCGCAGCATCTTCACCCGCGACAAGCCGGGCACCTCCGATGCACGCGTGCCCGAGGCGCTGGCCGATGCCGAGCTCCAATTCGGGGACACCATCCCCACCGGCACCTATCTCGACATGACCGCGAACTTGCCGGTGGTCGATCCGGCGAACGTGCAGGCGCCGGTGCTCGTGCTGCGCGGCGAATTTGACGGCATCGCCACGCTCGAGGACGTGCTTGGATTTTTCGCTCGACTCCCGAATCCCGATCGGCAATTCGTGCTGCTGGCGGGTGCCGCGCATTCGCTCAATCTCGGCATCAACCGCCAGCAGGTCTGGCATGTCGTGCGAGCGTTCCTGGGCATGCCGCCGCGGCTCGACGTTTGAGAAGGTGCGACAGCAAAACGTAAGCGTGGCCACTCGATCGGGAAGCCAACCATGGGATTCCTCGGCAAAGCCGAACTCGAGCAGTTGTTGCCCGCGGAGGAGGCAGCGTTCCCGTCGCCGGTCCCGACGCAGGTGGTCTGGTTCATTCCGCAGGAGCAGGTGTTGCAGACGCGCGACAAGGAGGGCCGCGCCGGTCTCGCTGGCGACCGCTTCGCCCCACCCAAGCAGGATTACGAGCGCAACGGCGCCGGTCGCAGCAATTTGCGCTACCGCTATGTGCGAAGGCCCGCGTGAGCGGCGCCGGAACGGCCGCACTGGCGAGGATCGCCGTCCTCCCCTATAAGATTCCGCAGGCGGGGAAATAAACCGGCTCTCCTGGTGCCGCGGGGCAGGCCGGCGCGCCGCCAAACGGGAGGTCTGCGATGGCGCATATCTGGGAGAAATCCTATCCGCCGGGCGTGTCCTGGGGCGACCCGCTGCCGCCGCCGCTGCCGATCGAGAGCCTGCTGGAGAATGCCGCCCAGACTTGGCAGGACAAGACGGCGATCGATTTCTACGACCGCCGCGTGAGCTTCCGCGAGCTCGAGCGCCTTGCCGCTCGTGCCGCCAAGGGGCTGCAGGCGCTGGGCGTCGGGCCCGGCGTCCATGTCGGCCTCCATCTCCCGAACACGCCGCATTACGTCGTCTGCTTCTTCGCCGTATTGATGGCCGGCGGCCGCGTCGTCAATTTCAGCCCGCTCGCCGCGCCGCGCGAGCTCAAATACCAGATCGCCGATTCCGATGCCCAGGTGATGGTGACGCTGGGACTGCCGACGCTCTATCCGCAAGTCGCCGCGCTAAAGGGCACTGCGAAATACGATACGCTCATCGTCTGCAGCCTCGAGGATCTCCTCCCGGCGGCGGCTGTGCGCGCCGTATTCGGCCCGGCCGCCGAGCGCATCGCCGGCCCGGGCCGCGAGATTGACTTCGCCCAGCTCATCGCCAATGACGGCGACTACCGCCGCCACCCGCACGGGCCGCTCGAGGACGATGTGGCGGTGTTGCAATACACCGGCGGCACCACCGGCGAGCCCAAGGGCGCCATGCTCACCCACGCCAATTTCTGCGCCGTGGTGAGCGTGCGCAACCGCTGGGTCGGCGACGCGATGACCGACGGCGAGGACAAGTGTCTGGTGGTGCTGCCGCTGTTCCACATCTTCGGCCTCACCTTCATCATGTTGCTGTCGATCGCCACCGGCACCGAGATGGTGATGCACATCCGCTTCGACGCCGAGCGGGCGCTCATGGACATCGCGCGGAAAAAAGTCACGGTGTTCGCGGGCGTGCCGACCATGTACGCGGCCATGGCGCTGCATCCCAAGATCAAGGAGGTCGATCTCTCATCGCTCAACCTGTGCAGTTCGGGCGGCGCGCCCCTCCCGGTGGAAATACTGATGCGCTTCAAGGAGCTCGCGGGCGTCACGCCGTCGGAAGGTTACGGCCTCACGGAGACCGCACCCTTGGGTACGATGCAGGCGCTCGAGGGCGAGCCGCGCGCCGGCACGGTGGGCCTACCGGCGCCGCACACCATCGTCGAGGTCGTCGACATCGAGATCGGCATGACCCTGTTGCCGCAGGGCGAGAAGGGCGAGATTTGCATTCGCGGACCGCAGGTGATGAAGGGCTATTGGAAGCGGCCCGAGGCAACGCAAGAGGCCTTCCGCGGCGGGCGCTTCCACACCGGCGACATCGGCTTCATCGATCCGGACGGCTACGTGACGCTGGTCGACCGCAAGAAGGACATGATCCTCTCCGGCGGCTTCAACGTCTTCCCGCGCACCATCGAGGAGGCGATCTACGAGCATCCTGCCGTGGCCGAAGTCACGGTGATCGGCATCCCCGATGACTATCGCGGGCAGTCGGCCAAGGCCTTCATCGCCTTGAAGCCGGGCGCCGCGGCCTTCGCCTTCGACGAACTCAAGGCTTTCCTCGCCGACAAGCTTGCCAAGTACGAGATGCCCGTCGCGATGGAGATCCGAGCGAGCCTGCCCAAGACGCCGGTCGGGAAGCTCTCGAAGAAGGAGCTCGTCGCCGAGGAGGCGGCCAAGCGCGGCGACGCGGCCCCCCGCGCTTAAGCGGCGTCGCGGCTTCGCTTTAGGCCGAGCGCCGGCGCCAAGCCTAAGAGGTTTGCTCGCTCTCGCGCTGCAGCCGCGCCTCCTCGATGGCCGCGGCGAGCTGTTGCTTCGAGTTGGGGATCGTGCTGTCGAAGCCGGGCAGCAGGTAGTCGTCGGGCACGCGCGCGGCGTCGGCGAGCGCTTCCTCGATGCGGCCGACCCTGGCGCGGCACAGCGCGCGCAGGAACGGGATCAGCGGCCAGTAATGCGCGTTGTCGAGTTTCTCGGCGCGGTCGAGATCGTCGGCCGCTGCGGCGAAATCGCCGAGCCGCAGGTGATCGTCGGCGCGCGCCATGAAGGCGCCGACCTCCTGCGGACAGAGCGACACGACCTTGTCGCGATCGGCGAGCGCCAGATGCGGCTCGCCCATGATGACGCGCACCACCGCGCGCATGTGGTAGCCATGCGGATGCTCGGGCTGCTCGGCGATGAATTCGGCGCACAGCTTTAGCGCCTCGTCATAGCGCTTACTCGCGCAGAGCGTGCGGACTTCGTCGAGATCCCGCGGCGTCATGAACATATCTGCACCTCGCGCCGCGTCCCGCAGCCGCCAAGTCAACCCAAAGGCTTGATTCTGCGCCGATCTGTTGTAGCTGTCGAGCGGTTGAGAAAGTGATAACAAGGAAAAGTGATCAGAAAAACGGTACGCCCGAGCCGCTTCGGCCGCGGCGCGGGCGCCGCTGTTCCTGCGCGCGTCACCGCGCAACCGTTCACGAGAGGATTTCGAGATAACTTGCGGGCCGGTCGGCGGCGTGCGGGGAGGGCTGGCCGGATTCGAAGGTCACCGCGCCGGCGATCGTGCTCACCTCTCGCCCGTCCTCCGAGAGCGGCAGGAGCAGGCGATTGGCGGTGCGGAAGACGCCCTTGGTCGAGGTGTACGAGCTGCGCGCGAATACCGGCCTCTTGGCATCGCAGACCGTGTCGTAGAAAGTGTGGGCGAATTCGATGCGGTCGCCCGACGGAAGCTCGTCGACATGCTTGCCGGTGAACTCGGCGCCGAAGGCGCCGACGATGGCCGTGCCGACCAGCCGGTAACGGAAGCGGCGACCGCCGCCGATCACATCGGTGAGCTGCAGGTGCGGCAGCAGCCGGAAAGGCAGCTCGGCGGGATCGCCGCCGCGGCATCGCGCGCTCGCAGCGCTTGCGCCGCCAATAGTCTAGCGCCTCGCGCAAGATCGTATCGGTGCGAAAATCATAGCGTGCGGCGTCATGCGCGGCGGCGCCGCAGCTGATGCGGCTCATGGTCCGGTGTACCTGGTTGATCGCACCTTGGAGCTCCTCGATCCGAGCTTTCATCTGCTTCAGGGAGAGGCGCAGCACGCTGTGACCCTCACGTGCCGCGGCGATTGAGCCGGCGGCGTCGCTCCAGCAGCTCGCGTTCCGCGAAGGGCTTGCGCAGGCAAGGGAAGCCGAATTGCGCGAGCTGCACTTCGAGCACAGGCTCGTCGGTCGTGAGCAGGACGGGAATAGCGTGCCGGCGCGCCTCGGCGGCGACCTCGACGGCGGACATTCGCCGCAGCGCGGCATCGACGATGGCGAGGTCCGGCCGGGTCCGTTGCAACCGGGCCAAGGCGTCCCGCGACAGGACGCGGCTCACGCGGTAGCCCTCCTGCCCCAAGGCCGAGCGCGTGACTTCCCGGATCCCGGGCTCGTCGCCGATGACGAGGACATGCAACAGGACAGCCTCCGGCGCGGACGCGCGACGAGGGATGCCACAGCAAAGCCGATCATGGTGAAAAGTTTGCTAACCGCTCGCCCGCGGCGCGCAATGAGCCGCCGCGAAGAACTGCCCATTGGGCTGGCGCCGCCGCTACTGCTTGTCCTTGAGCGCCGCAATCGCGGCAGCGACCATCTTGTGCTGGTCGCTGTCGGCGGGGAGCAGCGGCAGCAGCCGCTGCCAATAGCCGCTCGCCTCGGCGAGGCGGCGCTGCTGCGCTGCAGCGAGGCCAAGATACCACAGCGCCGCCGGCTGCTGCGGGTCGAGCATGTCGACGCGCCGCCACAGCGCCACCGCGCGCTCGGGCAGCGGCACCTGCGGCGCGTGATCGACGATCAGCGCCTCGGCCTCGGCCAGCGGGATGCGCGGATCCTCGGGCTTGAGCCGCGCCGCCTGCTCATAGGCGTCGGCGGCCTTGTCGTGCTCATCGAGCACGCCGTAGGCGCGGGCGAGCTTCATCCAACCCTCGAAATCCTCGGGATCCGATCTCAGCTTGGCCGCGAGCCCGTCGACCATGCCGCGGATCATATCCTGGCGCTCTGCAGGCGTCATCTTCTCCGCCCGCGCCCGGTCCTCGGCGCTGGGCCCGGCGGGTGCGGCGAGGGCGGGCGCCGCCATGCCGGCGCTGCTCGCCGCGTCGGCGATGCGGGCGCGCAACCGGTCGCGCAGCTCCGGATCCGCCACCTCCGCTGCGAGCTTCTGCCAGCCGTCGATGGCGGCCTGCGCATTGCCGGCCTGGGCCTCGGCGAGCGCCAGGTAATAGCGCGCCGCCATATCCTTCGGATTGCGCGCCAGTGCGGCGGTGAAGGCCTCCTGTGCGCGCGGCGTCACGATGCCCTCGGCGGCGAAGACGAGCATCTCACCATAGGCCGAGGCGACGTCGGGGCGACTCTTGGTGAGCACCAAGGCTTTCTGGTAGGCAGTGGCGCTCTTCTGCCATTGCCCGAGCGTCGCCGCGCTGCGCGCCAGCAGGAGCCATTTCTCGGCATCGTCGGGATTCGCCGCGAGATCCTTCTCGAGTGCGGCCAAGGCGCCGGCGATGTCTCCATGGCGGCCTTCGGCGGCGGCCAGGGCACGCTCGGGCCCGCGCCCGGCGTAGGGCTCGTCCGGCGCGCCCGGCGCGCCGAGCGCGAGATAAATTCCCGTTGCCGCAGCGGGCAGCAGCAGCGCCAACGCGATGGCGAGCGCCGGACTGCCCGAGCGCCGCGCCGTAGCAACCTCCGGCCGCGCGTCGGCGGCGAGCAACCGGCGCTCGATCTCGAGCCGCGCCGCCGCGGTCTGGTCGGCATCGATGAGGCCGCGTGCCCGGTCGCGCTCCAGCTCCTTGAGCTGGTCGCGATAGACGGCGCGGTCGAACGACGCGCGCCCCGGCGCGGCGCGCGCGCCCTTCATCAGCGGCAACACGACCGTGGCGACGACGACGAGGGTAACGGCGGCGATCGCCAGCGCGAGCAGCATCAAGCCTCGTCCTTGAGCAGCCGCGTCAGGCGCTGCCGCTCGGCCTCGGTCAGCGGCGCCGGCTCAGCCGCGGTGGCGCGGCGGCGGCGCAAATAGAGGAGGGCGGCGACCGTGCCCAGCGCGAGCACCGCCGGGGGACCGAACCACAGCGCGTAGGTCGCGGGCGCGACCGGCGGCTGCAGCAGCACGAATTCGCCATAGCGGCTGACGAGGAACTGCAGCGCTTGCGCGTCGCTGTCGCCGCCGGCAAGGCGCTCACGCAGCAGCACGCGCAGATCATGCGCTAGGTCGGCATTGGAATCATCGATCGATTCGTTCTGGCAGACGAGGCAGCGCAGCTGCCTCGACAGCGCCCGCGCGCGCGCCTCGCGCACGGGGTCGGCAAGGCGCTCGCGCGGCTCGACCGCGCTCGCCGTAGCGACGCATGCCAGCAGCAGCAAAGCGGCGAGGGTTGCGCGGCGTCTCATCCGCCGACCTCCTTGAGGCGCGGCAGCAGCTCGCGCTCGATGCTGTCGCGGTCGAGCGGTCCGACATGGCGGTAGCGGATGTGGCCGGCGCTGTCGATGAGGTAGGTCTCGGGCACGCCGTAGACGCCGAAATCGATGCCGACGCGGCCGTTCTGATCGAGCCCGACGCGGCGGTAGGGATCGCCGAGCTGGGCGAGGAAGCGCGCCGCCTCGTCCGGCTTGTCCTTGTAGGCGATGCCGAAGAGCGGCACGTGCTCCTGCTCGGCGAGGCGCATCAGCAGCGGGTGCTCGGCGCGGCACGGCACGCACCACGAGGCGAAAAAATTGACGATCGCGGGATGACCGCCAAGCGCTGCGCGCGACAACCCCTGCGCGCCCGCAAGCCCGGCGAGATCGAAATCCGGCGCCGGCTTGTCGATGAGCGCCGACGGCAACGCCGAGGGATCGCGTCCCGGCCGGAGCGTCAGCGCGAAATACGCGATGAGCACGGCGAACAGCGCGACGGGAAGGAGATAGAGAAGGCGGCGCATGTGGCTCGGTGCTCTGCTATCGAAGCGCTGCCTTGCTCATGCTTCGAGACGCGATGCTGCGCACCGCTCCTCAGCATGAGGTATCCTCACCTTGACGAGCTCGCGAAGCGAGCGTCTTGAAGCGCGAGCAGGGCAGCGTGTTCGATCGTACTTCATCGCGCCGCTCATAGCTCGCGACGGTCGCCGGTTCAACTGCGCGGCTCAATGCGCTGGCGGCGCGGCGGCGCCGGGCCGCGGCTTCCGCATGACGAAGACGAGGGGCACCAGCACCATCGCGAGCACGCCCAGCGCCCAGAAGCTGTCGATGTAGGACAGCATCGCCGCCTGCTTCTGCACCGTCGCATAAAGCAGCGCCTGCGCCTTCTGAAGCGCGTCGGCGGCATTGGCCGAGGAGGAAAGAAAAGCCTGCTGCATGCGCTGGATAGTCTCGTCGTACTGGCTGCTGAAGGGTGTCACATGCTCGACGAGCATGCTCTGGTGATATTGCGCGCGGCGCGCCACCAGCGTGGTCGCAAGCGCGATGCCGAAGCTGCCGCCGATATTGCGCATCATATTGATGATGGCGGAGGCGTTGCCGCTCCTCTCCGGCGGCACCCCCAGGAACGCGACGGTGTTGATGGGAATGAAGAGAAACGCCAGCCCCACGGACTGGAAGACGCGCGCCCAGGCGACGGTGCCGTAGTCGATATCGAGATCGAAGTTCGTCATATGCGAGAGCGCCAGCGATGTCGCGACGAGGCCAACGGCGATGAGCCAGCGCGGATCGACCTTGGCGACGAGATTGCCGACGACCGGCATCAGCAGCATGATGGCGAACCCGCCCGGCGAGAGCACCATGCCGGCATCGGTCGCGTTGTAGCCGAACAGCGTCTGCACCATCAGCGGCAGCAGCACGGTGCTGCCGAGCAGGATGAAGCCCAGCACGAACATCAGCACGCTGCCGATGGCGAAGTTCGCGCGCTTGAGGAGGCGCAGATCGACGATCGGATCGGCGCGGCGCAGCTCCCAGACGACGAAGCCGGCGAGGCACGCCATCGCGGTGATGGCGAAGCCGGTGATGAAGGATGACGAGAACCAGTCGTCCTCCTGGCCCTTGTCGAGCACGACCTGGAGCGCGCCCATGCCGATGACGAGGAGGGCGAAGCCGACATAGTCGAGGCTGATGCCGCCGGCGAGCCGCGCCTTGCGCCGCGCCACCTCCGCGGGCGAGTCGGCGAGGACGCGCGTCGCCAGCAGCGTGAGGAACACGCCGACCGGCACGTTGAGCAGGAAGACCCAGCGCCAGTCGAAATTGTCGGTGATCCAGCCGCCCAGCGTCGGCCCGATCGCCGGCGCGAAGACCACGGCGATGCCGTAGGCGGCGAAGGCCTGGCCGCGCTTCTGCGGCGGGAACGCATCGGCCAGGATCGCCTGCGCCACGGGCTGGAGCCCGCCGCCGGTGACGCCCTGAAGGCCGCGCGCGAGGATCAGCAGCCAGAGGCTCGGCGCCAGGCCGCAGAGCAGCGAGGTGATGCTGAAGCCGATGATGCAGCCGAGGAAGTAGCGCTTGCGCCCGATGGTCGCAGAGAGCCAGCCGCTCACCGGCAGGATGATGGCGTTGGTGACGAGATAGGAGGTCAGCACCCAGGTCGCCTCGTCCGGCGTCGCCGACAGGCTGCCGGCGATGTGCTGCAGCGCGACATTGGCGATGGAGATGTCGAGCACCTCCATGAAGGCGGCGAGACCGACCGTCGGCGCGACCAGCCACGGGCTGGCGACGGGCGCGCTCGGCGCGGCCGGGGCCAATGTCATATCCGCCATGTGCTGTCGATCCCGCCGGCGGGTGGCGACACCATGCGTGCCGCTGCCATCACCGCACCTTGACGCTCGGCACCACCGACATGCCGGGGCCGAGCGGGCAGCTCGGACCAGGGGGATCGTCGAAGACGATCTTGACCGGGATGCGCTGCACCACCTTGACGTAGTTGCCCGTCGCATTCTCCGGCGGCAGCAGGGCGAAGGCCGCGCCGCTGCCGGGTTGGAAGCTGTCGACATGTCCGCGCAAGGTCTTGTCGGGACAGGCGTCGACGCGAATCTCGACGGGCTGCCCGGCGCGCATGAGGTCGAGCTGCGTCTCCTTGAAATTGGCGGTGATCCACGCCGCCGACGGCACCACCGCCATGAGGTTCTGGCCGACCTGCACGTAATCGCCGGTGGCGACGTTCTTGCGCGCGACGCGCCCGCCCTCCGCCGCCGCCACTTTGGTGTAGGACAGGTTGAGCCGCGCCTGCGCCACCTGCGCCGCCGCGGCCTTGAGCGACGCTTCCGCGGCGGCGACCTGGGCCGCCGCGACCGAGAGCTGCGCTTCCGCCGAGGCCAGCCGCTTCTGCGCGGCGACGAGCGTGGCGGCGGTGCTGCGCGCGTTGGCGATATCGTTGTCGAGCTGCTGGCGCGAGATGACCTGGCGCTCGGCCAGCGGCTGATCGCGCCGCAGCTGGGTCGCCGCGTTGGTGGCGTTGGCCTCGGCGACGCCGACCTGCGCGCGCGCCTGCTCGGCATCGGCTTGCACCACCACCTGCTGCGCCTTGGCCTGGGCGAGGTTGGCGTCCGCCGTCGCCTGGTTGGCGATCACCTGATCGAGGCGCGACTGGTAGTCGGCGGGATCGATCTCGATCAGGAGATCGCCTGGCTTCACCGCCTGATTGTCGTCGACCGCCACGCGCAGCACGCGTCCCGCCACTTGCGGCGCAATGCGCGTCATGTGCACGTCGATGAAGGCGTCGTCGGTCGATTCGTAGCGGCGCGCCTCGAGCCACCACAGCACGCCGCCGATGATGACGACGAGCGCGGCGATCGCGACCGCCAGCATGACGATGGGGCGGCGCAGGCGCGGCTGTCGCGGCTCGGCGGCGGGGCGGGCCGGCAGCGGCGCCTGGCCCGGCCGTTGCGGACGCCCCGGCTGCTCCGCCACGGGCACATCGCGCGGGCTCATCGGGAAGCTGCCTTCCGGCGCGTCGGTGGCTCGCCGGCCGCGGCTCCGGACAATGCGGCCGGCCGCGCGGCGCGGCCTTCGCCGGCGACGAGGCCGCGCAGCAACAGCTGCAGATGCGCATCGGCGAGCGCCTTTGCATCGAGCGGCTCGCTGTCGTGCGCCGCGAAGGAATGGCGCCACAGCATCGCCAGCACCATCGGCGCGATGACGCAATAGGCGGCGCTCTCGACATCGACGGCGCGGAACTCGCCGCGCGCGATGCCCTTGCGGATCACGCCGCGGATGAGCTCGCGGCCGCGGTTGACGGCCTCGTCGAGATAGAAGCGGGCGAGGTCGGGAAAATTGCCGGCCTCGGCCAGCACCAGCTTGGGGATGGCGCTGGCCGGCGTCGGGATCAGCTGCGCCCAATGGTGGATCAGCCGCTCCAGCAGCACCGGCGCGGGCTCGGCGGATTCGGCGACGAGCGCCTCGCCGCGGGCGATGTTGGCGACGATGGCCTGCCGCACCACCGCCTTGAACAGCTCCGCCTTGTTCGGGAAATAGAGGTAGAGCGTGCCCTTGGTGACGCCGGCGCGCTTGGCCACCGTGTCGAGCCGCGTCGCCGCGAAGCCGCGCTCGGCAAAGCAGGCGAGCGCCGCGTCGAGGATCTCCCCGGGCCGCGCCTCCTTGCGGCGGCGCCAGCGGGTCGAGGGGGCAGCAGGGATAGCGGGTTGTGTCATCGACAAATAACTTACTAGTCGGTTATTTATATGGCAAGCGTCTTGTACAGGCGCCCTCTTGTAGCTATATTTTTGTAGCTACAGGAGGCGGCCTCGGTTGCGCTGGACATGGGACCCGGACAAGAACCGGGAGAACGGACAAAAGCATGGGCTCAGCTTCGAAACCGCTCAACTGGTGTTCGACGATCCTTTGGCGCTATCGCGGCCCGATCCCTACCCAGACGAGCAGCGGTTGCAGACTGTAGGCGTTATCCGTCGCGTGACGGTTTTCGTGGTTCACACTTGGCCCGAGCTGGACTCGGAAACCGGAGAAGAGGTCGGCCGCATCATCAGCGCTCGAAAAGCAACGCCTCATGAACGGAGGGCATATGAAGAAGAGGAATTCTAAGTCGCTCACCCCAAGGCAGCAGGCCGAGCTTGATGCGCTCGCCGCTCTGCCCGACGACCGCATCGATACCCGCGAAATGCCGGAGGTCCGCGATTGGTCCGGCGCCAAGCGGGGCCTGTTCTATCGCCCGGTGAAGCAGCAGATCACGCTCCGCCTCGACGCGGACGTGGTGGCCTGGTTCAAGCGCCGCGCCGCGGGCGGCGAGGGCTATCAGACCAACATCAACCGCGCGCTCCGAGAGCATGTGCAACGCCATCGACGCAAGGCAGGGTGACTATCGAGACGTGAGAGATGTACTTTGACTACTCTTCTTACTCTCTTACACCAAAATCCGATGCTCGCGGCGGGGACGGCACTTGGGGCTTCGCCGAATCCGCCCAGGGCATCATCTGTCATGGCGATTGGAAAACGGGAGGCAAGGACGCTGAGGGGAACGATGCTATCCGCATGAGAGGACCGCAGAACATGGGAATGGAGCAATCTCGCTACCTATATCCAGCCGTTGGCGTTGGAGGAGATCAATCCGGCTTCTGGGCGTCCTTGGAAGCAGCCGCTGCTGTCCGTCTCATAGCGACCTTTGATGCATTGGTCACATGCTACGAAGACGAGTTGCTGGTTGATGCAATCTCGCGCGCTGAGGCGGGCAACTATGATCACCTGCCGGTGCTCCGCCGAGGAGAGAACGTGATCGTTGGCATTTTGAACCGGCTCGACGCGCCGACCGTTGATCTTAATCGGCTTGTTGCAAGCGTGATGGAACCGCTCGGGCCGCTAAATTTGATCTCGGCGGATGCGCCACTCCTTCGGTACGTCGAGATTGCCGACGCCAGCCGTTGCCGAATGGTTCTGAATGAGACGAAAGTATGTGGTATCGTAACTTTAAGCGACCTTCAAAAGCTGCCGGTCAGATGCGTACTGTTCACGCTTGTTACGCATTTCGAGTTGCTGCTGACCGAGCAACTTAAGCGGCAGTATCCCGACAATGATTCTCTTTTCGATTTGATTAGGATTGAAGGTCAGAGAACCAGCGCTCTGCGGACCTGGAGACGTATGCGAGGAGGAAACACGTCAATAGCTCGTCACTACGCGCTGTCTCTACGCGACAAGATGCAGATCTGGGCTTCAAGTAACGGCAACGCTGCCGTCCAAGAGGAAGTCGAGCCGGTGTATCAGCTGCGTAATGGACTGGCGCATGCCTCGGACTACGCTGCGACCGAGACCGACGCCAGAAACACGGCCGCACTCGTAGGTAAGCTGAGGCAGTGGGTCGGTCTCCTCGCCGGAACCAAAGAAAGAATCGGCGTCAGAGAGCGGATAATTTGCTGAAAAAATTCGGTCTGACCAGTCTGAGCCCAAATCCTCTCCAAGAGGACCGTTACCGTTACTGCGCTGCGGTCACCGATACGGGCGTTGTCGTTCGGATAGTGCTCAGCGAGTATCTGGGCTGCGAGATCCGCTGGACCTGGACTGGCTGATGCCGGCTGACCAGGGAAATAGTCGCGCCGAAGAGGTGATCGCCAAGCTCACGCAGGATCTACAATTAGCCGCTCGCGAGAAGTGGCGCGGCCGCGAGCGCGATGCCGTTATCGAAATAGTTCGTACATTGGATGACATTGCCTTTGCCTTCACCATGGCGCCGAATCGCATCGAACTTGTCGAGCAGGATGATGTGCGGCATTGCATGTTGCGCGGCGCCGTTGTTGCCCTTCGCCCATTCCTCGAATCGCTTCGCAATGATTCCCGCGGCGTACCCTGGCGACCAAGCAATCCCCACGTCACGAGGGCTGCTGAAGCTCTCCTCTTTAAATGCGGCGAGTTAGCTCAGCTAAGACGTATCGTTTCGATGGAACGATACGGAGTAGCGCGAACAAGATTCAAAAACGATCGCCAATTGGTCGTCGAGGTTGATGCAGATACGCCGGAAGCGTCCGATCGCGAATCCCTATATTCTCTGGTAGCGAGCCGCCGCAAGCGGCATGCGGAGAAAACGCGAAGATTAGCAGCAATGGCCCGCGATATCCGCGACAGAATCGACGCGCGTGTCAGGGTCGATGAAGGTTGGTTTATTCGCTACGACAGCGATGCTGAACTGCTAGAATATTATCGCGAGCTTGCAGCTATCGGCGCGACCGGCATCCCGGAGTCGGAGGCTTTACCGCCGGACACGCTACTGGGAGGGCGGCGATTCGCTGACTGGAATGCAGCCTCGATTACGGCGCTTGGTCGTATTCTTCACCACATCGCCTTCGCCACACGGCTGAAGGCAACCCATTCAGGATTGGACCTCAGGAATCTGCTGACAGTGTTCGCGCGGAAGGATGACCTCGCGGCGGTATGGGAGGAATCCGGCGAGAATGCTCAATCGGCCACGCAGCTCATGTCCTGCATGAGCCTTGACGCTGCGAGTGCGTCGAGTTGGGAGGATGACCATGAGATCCCCGTTCCTTTCTACGTCGACTTTGGCCGCGATTTCGTACTCTTGCCAGCGTTCGGAGGCCTCCTGAACCCTTGCGCAGCTGTGGTACGTGAGCTCAAGAACCGCTACAGGCGCGAGTGGGATCGGGGAGTCGAAGGCCGGGAGACTGCGTTTCGTGCCGACCTGCGCAATTTGCTTCCTTTGCCGCGCTTCGAAGTTCTGCCGGCAGGCATAAAGCTGCGGCGGCCGGACGGGTCGGAGCTGACCGACATCGATGCTATTGTACTTGATCACAAAACCGGTTCCCTCGCGCTGGTCCAGTTAAAGTGGCACGACATCTTTGGTCGTTCGCCTCGAGAATGGAACAGCCGCCGGCTGAATCTGCTCCACGCAAATGAGTGGGTTGATCGGGTGGCCGGTTGGGTAGCGGCACGCTCGGCAGCCAAGGTGGCAGCGACATTGCGAATCGGCGCCGCTAGAAATGATCGGCACCCCGAACTGCTTGTGGTAGCCCGTAACGGATCGCGGTTTACAACGACCCAGGCATATGACGAGCGGGCAGCTTGGCTTGGATGGGCGGACCTTGTGCACGCGACCTCTACTAAGGGCAAGGGCGATATCCTGCAGCGGCTGACAACACGCTTCCGAGGTGGGGGAAAGCTAGCAGCCGAGCATAAGATCAAGACCAGGGTAGATTTCAATTTGCCAGAGCTACATGTTGAGGTGCATATCGGCGGGTGAGAAAGGTAAACGCCTGCAACTAACGGTGCTTGCAGGCGCCCATTTTGAACCTCACCGCCTCTGTCGTACCACAGTTCGGTAAAGATGGTTGCGTGCCCCGCAACCAGCCCCCCTCACTCCGCCGCCGGCTCCGCCGCGGGCGCGGCGCG